>Ga0316205_10000041_pt1 | contig 322140 bp, 299 predicted proteins | sample 3monthpyrite_MG_FD_204941 | JGI IMG/M metagenome (GOLD analysis project Ga0316205, IMG submission 204941) | Microbial mat bacterial communities from mineral coupon in-situ incubated in ocean water Damariscotta River, Maine, United States -... | ecosystem: Environmental > Aquatic > Marine >...
GGCCGAAGCCGCGCCATTTGATTTTCGTTAAGCCAGTAAAGATTGCTCATATAACCCCCGCAGTTCCGGGGCTTGAATCACGCCGACCTGGCAACCTCAACCAGATTAATAGGTCCTGAGCCTAGGGTAGACGACGTTTTTGACGGCCCGGGTTCATTTCCTGTTCCGTGTCGAAATCGCTTGAGATTGCAACTACTTAATCTGTGCCAATTGGCCGGTTTCAAAGGCCCGCGCGGATTTCGAGGGCGGTGGAGTAGCCGGGTTTGGGATCTGTCCAATTTACCTGTCCGCCATAGGATTCCACAATCTTTCGCACTATCGCTAATCCCATGCCGCTCCCCTCGACTTCGTCGCGGGGTTTCAGGATTGTCATCGCGTCAAAAACGCGGCTTTGATACTTTTCGGCAATGCCTGGACCATCATCCTGAATGCAGATCACGCAGGTGTTTTCGTCCTGCCACGACGATACGTCGACTGTGCCGCTGCGCTGGTCATGGTGTTTGACTGCGTTGGAAATGACTGCGGACAACAGTGTCATGATGTCCTGCTCGCCCATCTGAACGGTCTTGCACTTCAGGTCTTGTGTAATCACAAAACCCTTTGGCGGGGCAATCTGTTCGACGACATATTCAACCGCTTCGGCGATATCAATGGATCGGACATTTTGATTGCGCCCAACCCTCGAATAGGCCAGCAAATCTATCAGCATGCGGTCCAGCCGCCGCGTGTGCACTTCCATGAGGTCGAAGTTTTCTATCAGGGAGTCGCCTGTGAAACGGCCATCTTCTACAAGGTCTTCCTTGATCCACTGGGGCAATTCCAGCAACGCGCGGACCGAATTGCGCACGTCATGGCTCAATAGATAGATGAAGTCTTCGAAATCCTTGGATGCCGAGTTGGGGGCTGCATTTTGAAACGCGCCATTTTTCAGATTTCCATCACTTTGAACGTTCATTCGCTAACTCCGCATCGATGATAACTTCAGGCCTAAACTCACAAGTTTAATACCAGGTAAAAGGTTTTTGGCCCGCTACGACACGTCCCTGAGAACGCCGCTGATCTGACGCGGATACTTGGCACGCAGCCGCATCCACCGTTCAAGTTGGACGGCCCGCCCGGACGCATTGGTGATCAATCGCCACCTTTGCGCCACCCGTTCAAGGGCCTTTTGCGGGCTGGTTTCGCCCGTAAGCGCCCGGGAAAGCCATTCGTTGAGCACAAGGAAATACTCCCCCTGGCCTTGCAGATACAGATCGGGAATCGCGGCCTCGAGACTGGCGCGATGAACATCGAGAAATTCGGGGGTGTATGCGGCCTTGATCCCCTCGTCGGTGTAGTGTTCGGGCCGGAACGGGTCGAAAAAACCATCACTTTGCCGCACGGCCAGCGTCGACATCTGCGGTGTCGAGGCAAACAAGGCGAACAGATAGGCAATTTCCGGCAGGCTGGTGTTGCTGGACACCACATAATTCCAGCCCCAGTTGAAATACGGCGTGATCAACAGGACATCATCCACGATGCCCCCCGGCGTCGGGCCATAGACCATACGACCCCGCATTTTCGACCTCGCGCCATTGAGATATTTCTGCGACCCACCCCACCCGATGTTGCAATAGACATCACCGCGGCTATAGCGTTCCCAGTTCTGAAACAGCCCCAGCCGGGATGCCGCCGGATGCAGGTGCTCGGTTGCGCGTATCATTTCCTCGAGCGCCTCGACACCGGCATCAGAGGCAATCTGAGGTTCCATCTGCGCTGAAAAGGGCCACAACCCCTTGGCATGGAACCGGACCCACCATTCCCAGGCGACGTAGCCGGGGGTTCTGAACAGCAAACCGCCCCATTTGTCCTCGTCAGGTCGGTTGAAAAAGGCCATCTGGCGGTCCAGTTCCGGCCATGTTTCAGGCTTGGCGAGCGGCTGTCCGAACCGGTCTTCGTAGCGGGCCTGTTCGTCGCGATCCTCAAGCATGTCTTTGTGATAGAACATCGTATAGGCATCGCCGTCGGTCTGAAAACCGTACAGCTGGCCATCAAAACTGTCACCGACCCCAAACAGGATGTTGTCGCGAAATCCCTTGGGCTCATGGCGTTGCGCGAATTGCGAGATCGGCAGAATCGCCCCCGATGCGACAAGGTCAGGCACGCCGAACGTGGCAGGCAATGCCACATCGAACTTCTGCGACTTGCTCAGCGCGTCGAGCGACAGTTCAGTGTTGATCTCGTCAACGGGGGTCTCGAATGAGTGCACCTTGACGCCGGTCATCTTTTCGAACGCGGCGATGATCGGGTTCACGTTTCCGCCCGATCCGTTCGGCAACAGCAGTCGCAACGTGAGCGCCCGCCCACCCGCCAAGGCCCGCACCCGCGCGGCAACATCGGCGTGAAGCGGCGCGTCGCCACCCGCGCGGGTGACGGACGGAACAAGGCCCGCCCCTGCCAATGCCGCCATGCCCAACAGCACCTTGCGTCGGGCGGGATCGCTGCCTTGTGGCTGGACGTCTTCCATTTGATATGCTGCCCCGAGATTGAAACTGTCACATCGATACTGGCCCATCAGTCTTAATCGGCTCTTAATTTGTTTTCATTAGCGATGGGAAACAGCCCGTTCTCAGTATCTTGAAGGACTACATGTCAGGTCAAAACAGATATTCTCTTGCGACCGGCATTGTTCCCAGACTGCGCATTGTGTTTCTGGCAATCTCTTTGATCCTGATTGCGGAACTTGTTGTCGGTGTCGAGCAGTTGCGCATGCTGAAGCGGTCCGGTGATCAGCTGACGCAATCATCGGTCCCCATCTTTGTTCGCGCCGCCGAGACCGAGCGGAGCCTCAAGAACGTGCTGCTGGTCTTGCAGCGCATCGATGACGCCAATCAGCTTGCGGAGCTGGATCCGCTTGCGGTGGATTTGACCGGGCGCCTCGCGATCCTGCACACCGACACCAACGCCTTTTCGGGCACCGGGCTTTCTGCTGAAGTGGCCGGAAAAATGACGGTGGCCCTTGCCCAGATCGAGCAGGGCACCTGGAATGTTCTGGCCACCAAACGGGGAATTCTTGTCACTGAGCAGATCCTTGATACCAGGATCAAGGACCTAGAAGCGTCGCGCCAGAGCGTCCTTGCGCTGGTCGGGGACCTGTCTTATCTGATCACGTTTTCAACCGACCGGAGCCGTCTCGTCAATCAGACGAACCTGGCAGATGAGCTGGACCGGATCGAGCAGCATTACTATCAGAATCAGCTGTTGTCGAACGCCCTCACAGAGATTGCGCTGGAAACGGAGGCCGTCATTGATGCGTCCATCGGCCTGCGCAATCTGCCTGACAAAGCTGCGGTTGAGGCGGCTGGAAATGCCCTGAGATTCAAGCTCAGGGGGATTGTCGTGCTGATCGGGCAGCTGCCGCAAAGCACCGGGCGGACGGACTTGGCAAATGCGATCCTGCGTTTGCGAGAGTACATTTTTGACGAGGCCGGCCTTCTTAATGATGTTGCGCTGTTGCAGACCCATCAGATCGACCTTGCAGCGCACAAATCCGCGCGGTTCAGGCCCGTCGACTCCATCTCTGATCTGTCCATCGAGCTTACCAATGCGGCGCGCGGGCAGATTGAGGATGCGAAAACCGGTCTGACATTGGCCACCAACAAGAGTTTCCTGATTTCGACGCTGGCCATGCTGTGTTCGGTTGCGGCCATTGGCTGGGCGGTGTTCTTTGTGGTCGAGAGACAAATCAACAGGCGAATGGCGGGTCTGACCAAAGCGGTCCTTGCCATCGCGGACGGCCAGACCTCCTATGATGTCAATGTCAGCGGGCCGGATGAACTGGGCAAGATTGCGAGCGCGCTCAACGTCTTTAAACTGAACGCCCAAGAGTTGCACCGGTCCAACACTGAACTGGAAAAGTTTGCCTATGTGGCGGCGCATGATCTGCGCTCACCTTTGCGCGCGATTCAGGATCTGACGGAATGGACATTGGAGGATACGGGCAACGTGTTCTCGGTCGATGGGCGCAGCAACATGGAACTTTTGCAGCGGCGGATCGGGCGTCTGAACCAGTTGTTGACAGACCTGCTGCAATACGCGCGCGCCGGAAAAGACGAAGACAAACTGAACACTGTTTCGCTCAGGGCCGTGGTGGGCGAGGTTGCCGAATTGCAGGACCCCGAAAACAGGTACCGGATTCACCTGTCAGGCCCCTGCGACATCATCTGCACATACACCACGCCGCTACGTCAGATATTGTTGAACCTCATCAGCAACAGCATCAAGCACCATGACCAGAATGTCGGCCATATTCAGGTTCACGCTGAGCTTGGGACTGGGGGTCTGATCTGTACCGTGAAGGACGACGGCCCGGGAATTCCGCCAAAATACCACGACCGGATATTCGGGTTGTTTCAAACGTTGCGGCCACGCGATGAAGTCGAAGGCAGCGGCCTTGGCCTCGCGATCATCCGCAAGCTGCTTGAACACCACAACGGGTCAATCACGGTTCAATCCGATCCCGAACAGGGTCGTGGCACCAGCTTCACCTTTCACATGCCCGCCGAGGGGGAGCATGCCAAAACCCTTGATCAAGCGGCGTAACTAAACCCCAGGAAAGCCAACGCAATGAACGCACCAAAACACGAAGAAATCTTTGACGTCAAAACCGACCCGGTCAAATTCCTGATTGTCGATGACGACGCGGTAAGCGTCATGGCAATCAAACGCGCCCTGAAGAAACTGAAGATCGTCAATCCGGTCATTGTGGCAAAAGACGGACAGGAAGCGCTGGACATCCTGCGCGGTGAAAGCAGCGATACGGGGCTTTTACCGCCCTATCTGGTGACACTGGATATCAACATGCCGCGCATGGACGGGTTCGAGTTTCTGTCCGAAGTCCGCAGTGATCCGAATTTGCACCGGGCCGTCATCTTTGTGCTTTCCACATCCGACGCGCCCGACGACGTGGCCACCGCATATGACAGCAATGTTGCGGGGTACATCGTGAAGGATAATCTTGGCGATAGTTTCGTCAAAGCGCTCGATATGATCGATACATTCAGCAAAGTGGTCGAGTTACCGCGCTAGACCCTTTCGCCCAGTCCGTCGCCGTTTATTGGCGATGGCCGTGGACTGTTTTCACAAAGCTTGAATGATTTCGTTTTCGACACCCGCTATCCGCAGGGCTGAACCGCACTCAACATAACTTTGCGCGGCCGTCTTGATACTCCCTTCATGAATATGGCGTCTTATGTCCTGCGAACAGCGTGGAGCGAAGCCTTGACCAGTATGCAAAACATAAGACTGAAAGCACATAAGCTCATAATCCAGACCCCGGACGTTGCCAGCATTCTGATCGTTGATGACGAACGGTTTGACCGCGCACGGTTGCGCCGTATGTGCGACCAGCTTGAATTCACGGTCATCATCACCGAGGCGGTATCACTTGAATCAATGGGAACCGCGCTGGGGGTGGATACGTTTGATCTGATTTTTCTGGACTATCACCTGCCCGACGGCAGCGGCCTCCAGGCGCTGGATGCCATCCAGTTCGATCCGCGCAACCGCCACGCGGCGACGATTATGGTGACAGGCGACGACGAGTCCGAAATCGCGATCAACGCGATGAAAAACGGGTGTAGCGATTTCCTCATGAAGGACGATCTGTCGATCGAATCCGTGCGTCGTGCGGCCATAAATGCACTGCAAAAGGCAAGCCTGAACAAGAATCTTGAAGTTCAGGCTGTCATGCGCAGCGAGGTCGAACTTGTGATTGACCGCTTTGCCAATGAATGCGCGATCGAAATCAAGCCGATGCTTGTCAAAATGGTGCGCCATGTGCGCGATTTGCATTCCGCCAGAACAGACGAGGAGCGGTTTTCCACGGCTGTCGACAAGATTACCAAAACGTGCGACCGCCTATTCGACTTTATGAATGACGTTGAGGACCACGAACGTAAATCCTCTGCTTTGTCATGCCTCGCGTCGGAGCCTGAGATGTTGGGGGAAGTAGACGACCAGTGTACCCCTGATACCAAGAAAGGCAAACTATTCAGCCGCTATTCCTCCAAAGATCTATCCAAGTGAGGTCAACCGCTCAGGTTCCATGTCGGCCCGGCTTTAGACTAACCCGCGCAACATCAGGCAATAATTACGCGCTCAAGACGAGATGAACTTCCAACAATCAAATCGCCAAGGTTCAGGAAAAAAATGTTCTGCACCGTCAAGCTGGATCTGTTCCGCTTTCGTGCAGCATCAATTTTTCAAGGCGCTTGGCGAACGTTCAGACAATTGAAACACAACAAGGGCAGATTTGTCCTTCCCGTCTAAACAGTGCAACGCCAACAGTGCCGCGCGGTGCGGTTTCAATGACATCGGCGCGATGAGCCAAGTGTTTTTGTTGCATGCTTTGGTGAGCATTGAAACATTTGCCAGATTGCTGGAAGATAATTCTCATACTGCTTGCCTACCTAACGCTGGGTTTGAAACTTATGCGTTTCTTTCACTGGCTATAATCATCGTTTTGGGTTCACTCGGTTCAGGGCAGTTTTCTGAAAGCTGTCATTGGCGCAAACGCAGAGAAGGGCAGTTTCGTCCCGCACAATGAGTGCTGGCGTCGTTGCCGATGAACGACAGGTTTGCGGAAAATTTGCTGGATAGTTGGACCAAAACAGCGTGACGCCACTCTCCTTCTAGGGTTCAGAAAAGTCGCCGCATGAAAGCAAGGCTGCGCGACGCGCCCGATCCGCGCACATCTGTTTTCAGTCTGAAACATGAACCCAAAGCGGTATGAATTGCGCTTGTGCCGCTTGTGCGCTTCGGCACAGGCTGGGGCGGGGCGCGACTCTGCCCTGATCCACCTTCGCTTGGGACAGGGCCGATGAACGCACATTCCAATCGCGCCACTTGGCTGGCCGTTTCGGCCATGTTCATCCTGAACGGCGCGCTTTATGGCATCTGGGCTTCGCGCATCCCGGCGATGGCCTTGCGCCACGACCTTGACGCCGCGGAACTGGGGTTGTTGCTGCTGTTGCTCGCGGGGGGCGCGATTGCCGCCTTTCCCTTGGCCGGTCGCTATGCCGACCGGCTCGGCGCGGCGTTCATCACCTTGCGGATCGCGGTGGCCTATACGCTCGCCCTGGCCCTGACGGCGCTTGCGCCGAACGTGGCAACGCTGGCCATGGCTCTTGCTGTTTTTGGCGCCACGCACGGAGCAATGGACGTGGCGATGAATACCTGGGCGGGCGAGGCCGAAGCACATATAGCGCGCCCTGTCATGTCCTCGTTCCATGCCATGTTCAGCCTTGGCGCGGGGCTGGGGGCTGCCAGTGGCTTTGCCGCCGAACACTGGGGCGTCGGGATCCTTTTGCATTTTATCACGGTGGGCACGGGCGTGGCCGTTCTGACGCTGGGTTTTGCACGTATCGGCTGGCTGTCGCCCACGCAGGACAGGGTCAGGGGCACGCCGCTGTTTCCACTGCCAAGGGGGCCGCTTGTGCTTGTCGGTCTGATCGCCTTTTGCACTTCGATGGGTGAGGGGGCGATGGTAGACTGGAGCGCGTTGTTGCTGATCGAAACCGCCGGTGTCACCGCCGCACATGCGGCACTTGGCTATTCGGTGTTTTCCGTGGCCATGGTCATCACACGCCTGCTGGGCGATCAGGCGACACGCGTCTTCGGGCCGACTCCGACGGCCCGCGCGGCAGGCGCCATTGCGACTTTGGGGGCCGTCAGTGCGGTCGCCTCGACCAGCTATGGCATTACGCTGACAGGATTTGCGCTGATGGGTGTTGGCTATGCGGTGATCATGCCGCTGGCCTTCTCGCGTGCCGCGCGCGATCCGCATTTGCCGCCGGGTACGGCCATCGCGTCTGTTTCGACATTGGGATACGGGGGGCTGCTGCTTGGCCCGCCGCTGATCGGATTCGTGGCCTATGCCAGCACCTTGCGCACCGGTTTTGCGCTGCTGGCGGTTCTGGCTGCGCTGATCATCGTGCTGGCAGGGGCCGTGCGGGCGGACAGGTCGTGAGGGCGGGCTTGCACAGGCAAGCCGTTTGCGTCAGGTGAATGGCATGCATCTTGCTTCTGTTTCGCTCATCGTGCCGGACTATGACGCGGCTATCGCATTTTACTGCGACAGGATGGGGTTTGCACTGGTCGCTGACATTGATCAGGGTCACAAACGCTGGGTCGAAGTGCGCCCACCGGGCGGGGGGGCGTCCCTTGTTCTGGCGTGTGCGGACGGGCCTTTGCAAGAGTCCGCCATAGGCGCGCAAGGTGCCGGTCGGGTGTGGCTGTTCCTGCAGACGGATGATTTTGCGCGCGACCACGCCCGATTGACTGCGGCCGGTGTCACCTTCGAAGAGAAACCACGCGTCGAGGCCTATGGCATTGTTTCCGTGTTCAGGGATGTGTTTGGCAATCGCTGGGACTTGATCGAGCGCCGTTAGAGCCGGGACAGATTGGGGCAGTTTCGCGCCGGTCCGGAATGTTCGGCGCACTCGCGCCAGTGGCGTAAGCCGCTCAATTTCTGTTGGGGCCCGGACACTACCGGGACATCGGCGTGACCTCGACCCTGCCTTCTCCGGAGGGTCCAAAGTTCAGTGTCAGTGTGAACGCGCCGGAGACAGGTCCGCCAAAGGTCAAGCGCGTGATGACCTGCGCGTCTTGTGCAAAATTCAAGTATACCGGCGCTATCGCCGCAGCCGTTGCGCCCGGTGCCGAAACGCCCACAAGCACCAGCGGCCCACCAAGGTTCGTGAGTTCCAGCGTCACGGTCACTTCTTGGCCCTCGGTGTAAGCCGAGACGACGCGCGCCAGCATATCAGGCGCGTTCGCTCCATCATGCGCACGGACCGGACCGGCACCGAACAGGCCTGCGAGTATCGCGAGCAGGCACGCAAGGGCGCGGATTGCGGCTCGGAACGTCCTGTCACCCATTTGCGTCACCGTTTCATTGTATGCCGACCCATATTGCCAAAAGATTTTTCCCGCGCGACGTAATTTTCCACTTGCAGGTCAGGGCAGGGATAAGTATCTCACGCCTCACCCAAGGAAGCGGGCGTAGCTCAGGGGTAGAGCATAACCTTGCCAAGGTTAGGGTCGGGCGTTCGAATCGCCTCGCCCGCTCCAATGGGTGTACTCATAGAAAGTCATCACAGAACTAAGTGATTGATTTTCTATAGAGTTCTCAAATCAAAAATCATCAAGGATGAACATACCTGACAAGGGTTTCGCAACGATTTGTTGAACCGATTTTGTACTGATCGACCATTTTTGTCGCATGGTTCTGCGGCAACTCTTCGAAAGCTGGTACAACATGCCCGTCACAGACACTCAAATCAGAGCCCTTTCCGCATGAGAGAAGCGCATCAGGCGCTCAGATGGACGCGGGTTGTTCCTGGAAGTGTCCCCGTCCGGCATAAAAGTTTTTCGACTCGCGTACCGTTTGAACGGTGATCAACGCACGAAAATGATTGGCGGCTACCACCGCCGAAGCCGCGTCGAAACGAAGATGCATTGCGTAAAACCGATGGGCCAGAGCCTCATGGCGAGAGACCTTGAGCGGCAAGTCGCGGTGGTTCGAATCCGCATTGCCATCCTTAACAGCTACACCGCTATTGGCATACCTATCACAGAGACCGTAGCATGGGTCCGTCTGGGGGAAGGGGAAGCTCGCACTTCAACCAATTCTTACGAAAAAGTAAATAATGTCAATGGATTATGCGGCAATGGGCAACAGGCGCCAATTGAAAGGCGTCACAGGTCAGAGGATGTGATATAATAATCAAAGCGGTGCACAAGGATCCTCGCCCTTGGATTATGTCATACTCTCCAACGATCAGGTCATGTTCAATGTCGGGTTTTCTCCGGCCATCGTAGTGCCCGTGTCCGGGGTGATCACCGGCAGTGCTCAGGCGCTTTCAAACGGGCTCATGGCCTGTGTGACAGGAGATGAGGCCAGCGTTCAGGTGCCGGGCGTGGCCTATACCAGCGGCGCCTTTGCGACGCCGGGGGTGGGCCTTGTCACGATCCTCGCACTGGGGGGCGACCAGCAAGCGCAGCAGGGCAAATCGGGCGGGCGGCCCTTTATCCTGAAAGGCAGCACATTCCAGGCGCAGTTGCAGGTGCTGGCCCCGGCGATCAACCCGGCCTCGGGCGTTCCGGACCCGGTGCCGCTTTATTTCGGATCGGGCCAGTTCATCACGACGAATACGGTGTTCAAGGCGGCGTGAGGTTTACGTCAGACCAGTTTCGTTGAAGTGTTCGTCAACTTCGATTTGGCGATCTTCCAGGTTCGCATACCCACCGCAATCGGCAACTGCCGCAAAAATGGCCTCGGCTAACGAATTGCCTTGCTCGAAGAACTCTTGAGAAACAGGCCCGATAGCAATCTCAACGCGCGTTGGATAATCGTAAAGCGCGTAGACCGTGATTTCAGGGACTTGCAACCTGGATGCGCGCAGTTGGCTGACGATGTCATCATTTTCCGACAGCGTCGTCTTAAAGTTCTGCCCATCCTTTGGCTTTTCGAAATCGACATAGATCAAGGCAAGGGTGCTTTCGGATGGCGTCGCATCCAGCGTGTCAGGGTCATACCCAACGAGCGTCAGAAACTCGTCCTGCCACGGCGGCAAGGTTTCCTTCGGATCTTCCAGGGAAAATGTCAGCGTCCAGACAAAGGGCCAAAGATCTTCCCATTCCTCCGCTTCTTCATCGCTGAAGTATCGGCACCTCGCGGTTCTCAGATTTGCGTCTGTCAGGCCCGACTTTACTTTCAGGCGATCAGCGAGGGTGCCGATAAACGCATCGCCAAGACTAGGCGGATTCGACTTGTCACCGCCTGTAATGTCCAGGACATGACGTCCGGTTGGTTCCTGGCGTGGGTGCCAGAGGTAATAATCGGCGATCTCATCATCCATCGACATGATCAACGACGCCCTTTCGGGCCGGTCCAGCTCTTTGTGACCACTGGATTATAGGTGTCACCGCGCCCGCCCAAAGAACTGTTCTGCGACCGGTCCAGAACCTGGATCGTGCTTTCGCGTCCCCTGAAGGTGAAGAAGTCCCGGCGGGTCGACTGATCCACCATGCGCCCCGTGCTGTTCCAATGCTTCACGACAGGTGGATCGTGCTCGATGGTTGGGTCGGTGGGATTTCCCAGGGACACAATGCGGTCTGGTGTTGTTCCGGGATTTGGCTCCCAATAGGTGCCCGTGGGATTTACTGTGCCATCCTTGTTGCGGCGCAGCAGATTCACTTTCCGATTACGTTCGCGCAGGGCTGCGGCTGACTGTCTGTTGGAGCCATAAAACCGGACGCGGATTTTCGCGGCGTTCGCGTACTTGCTATTCAGCTGGAAACCGCGACCTTTCTTCTCCAGAAACTTCAGCTTCACTGGCCGGGCAGGTTTCTTGCTGGGGTTTACGGATACGAGAAAATCAATGTCTCCATCCTCTGTAACTTGCGACGCCTGAGTATCTTGAAGCTGAATGATCAACGTCCCGCGGCTCAGACGAGGCTGGTATTTGCTTTTCAGCTTCCCGACATCTTGACGGGCTTGCGTCAATGCGCGCGCCAGATCGTTCTCCTTGGAGGGTTTCGAAAGCGCTCGTGATACCGCATTCACGACTTTCTGCGGCGTCATCGGCTTCTTCTTGACTTTACCCTTCTTGCCTTTCTTGCCCTTGCGGCTCAGTTTCTTGAGCAACTTGGAGATGCTCTTCTTCAGCCGTTTGAACAGCGCCCGGATGGCGCGGGTGGCAGGGCGGCGGATGGCCGTGAACACCTTCTGGACCTTGCGCACAGCACCGCCGATCCCCACCAGTGCACCGACAAAGCCAAGGACAATCGGCAAAAGCCTGTTGAGCAACGCATTGATCCCATTGGCCAATGCGCTGACGCTGCCGTTGAGGATTGCCATGGCGAGGCTGCTGATTGTCGAGACAAGCTCGGCCAGTTGCGCCGCGTTGTCGCGGAACCAGAGCACGACGTCGATGATCGTGCTGACAATCGTCACCACGGTGCCCACGCCGCCGCTGACAAGGCCCGAGACGATGCCGACGATCTTCTTGATGCCCGCAATGATCAGGCTTTCGGCCATGATCTTGCCGATCTTCTCCATGATCTCGCCCTTGAGGCGTTCGAATTCGGCGGCGAGGTGATCATAAAGCCCCGCTGGCCCTTGAGAGGCGAGAATGTCAAAGAGCGTCTTGATGTGTTCGGCGCCCGCCACACCGGCCTCGATCGCCGAGACAACAGTGCGGCCAAAAACCTCGCGCGCGATTTTTTTGATGTTGGAGAGACCAAGGCCGACAAGTTCGATGGCAAACCCGATCAGCCCCTTGGCATCAAAGCTCTTGGGCAGTTCGATCCCGGCGGAGCCGAGATTGCCGGTCAGCCAATTGACCACGGCGGATTTGATGTTCTCGCCGATGTTGTCCTTGAACATCGTCAGGCCCTGAACGATGCCCGCCCCGAGATTTTTGAGGAATGTGCCCGGCTTGCGGATGATCCGCGTCGCCGCGCCGCCGACGATGGAGGTCAGCTTTTCGATCCAGCCGGTGACAAAATCCTTGGCCGCGTGATACATATCCTTGGCCTTGTCGACCCAGGTTGCATACTCCTCTCGCACCTTGTTTTCGATGCTGCGCACCTCTTCCAGCGCCGCCTTGTAGCGTTGGGCAAGGCCTTTGACCAACTTATCCTGGCGCTTGTCGATATCGCCTTCGAGGCCGGTGAATTTCTCGTTCATCTGGTCGGAGATCTCGGATCGGAAATCCGCCAGATCGTCGCCAAGTGTTGCGAGTTTTTCCTCGACGCGGCGCTTGCCGGTCGCCACCAGTTCCTTGGCCTCGCGCAGGCCGGTTTCCACGACATCGGCCACCTTGCCGATGGCGGTTTCCATGTCGGCGATGAAGGTGCGCCGCCCTTCGCCGTAGAAATCCCAGACCTCGGCGGGGGGCGAGTCAAACAGAACGTCGCTGAGAATTCCGAGCAGGTCGTCGAGCCAGTTCTTTTCGTAGATCTCGGCATTCTTGCGGATGAAATCCTCGAACTTGGTGACGGCGGCCCCGGCTTCTGTGTCGAATTTGCTGGCCACATCGGTCGACATCTTGTCGAGCCGGTCGGTCACGTCGGTTTGCGTCTCGCCGAAGATCTTGTTGACTTCGATTGAAACGGCCATGCGTTTGCGGGCATTTTCGCGCGCCGTTTCGCCCTGGGCATTGCCGACATCGGCAAAATTCTTGGTCCTGTCGGCAAACAGATCGCTCACCCCGTCGCGGCCCTGGGACGAGGCTTTGCCCTGCGCGCCCTGAAGGGCGGTCCCCTCCTGTTCGCGGTAGGATTGCGGGGCGGCTTCGGTGGCCTCGCGCAGCCCGTCCTGGGCCTCTGCCGCGCCGGTGAGTTCGGGGTCGCCATGTTCATCCATGAAGGGCCGCGTGATGCAGGCCTCGCGCAGGATGTTTTCGGTGCGCACTGTGTCGGAGGACAAGTCCACCTCGCTTTGCGTGCGCGGTGGCGGCATGGCGCGGTCGGCACGGATCGAGCCCGGCTCGGGGCCTGCGGGTTCGACGTTGAGAGGCTGGGCAGTGCGGGGCGACTGGCCGGGGCCGGGGTCTTGGGTGGCGGCGGTGTTCAGCGGGGTGCTGGTGTCGGAGGCGGCGCTGTCGGCCTCGCCTTCGACGGCGGCCTTGACCTTGCCCGCGGTGCCGCGGTTCTTGAACTTCATCACGTCGTCGAGGACATCCGGAGCGATCTTTTCCACTTCGCGCAGGACCGAGGCGATAAAGGCTTTCCGGTCAAAGGCGGGCGGATTTGCCGCCTCGGTGCCCATTGTCGCCACCTGATCGGATTGGCCGTGGATGCGGTTCTCGCCTTCGGTGACTTCGGCGGCGTCGTTGGCGCTGTCGGACTTTGTCTCTCCGGTGGCGTGGGTCGCCTGATTTTTCGCGCGGTTTTCGGACCGGCGATCCATCGAGGTAAAGGCGGGGTCCTGGCCCGGCCCCTCGGGGGAAGGGACGACTTCGACCTCGGGCACAGGTTCGGGAGGCGGACATTTGTCTTCGGCGCGTTTGGCAAAACTTGTGCCACGGCCTTCGGCGTTCTGGCGGATGTGGGTCAATTCGTGCGCCAGCAAGGCACGGCCCGCACGGGTTGCAGGCTGAAACTGGCCCAGGCCGAACACGATCCGGTCGTTCAGCGCGAAAGCCCGCGCGCCAACCGCACGCGCCGCGCGGGTTGCGGCTTGGCCGGTGTGGATGCGCGCGCCCGAGACATCGCCGCCGACGGTTTGCGTCATCTCGGCGGCAAGCGGGCCGGGCAGGGGGGTGCCGGGGGCGGAGAGGACGCTTTGCACGGCGTGTTCGGCCTGTGGCGTGACCTCTGCCGGGGAACCTGAGGGGGCGCTGCGCTTGATCTCGATGTCCGGGGGGGCAGGGTCATCGGGAACCTGGTCTTTGGCCTCCTGATCAACGGGCGCGCGCAAGGCCTGAGGGGTGTCGCTGCCGGTGCTATCGCCGCGCCCGGCGTCGGTATTGGCAGATTTGGCGGATTTTCTGTCGGGGTTTTGCAGGGCCGAAGTGTCGGGGCCATCGACGGGCTTTTGAGGCGGGGTGCCCGTGTCGGGCACCGGGTCCGGGGTGGGTGCTGTGGCAGGCCGGCCTGCGTTGCGATCCACCGCCGGGTCCGAGCGATAGCGGGGCGGAACGGGCGTGGCGAGGGTGATCTGGGCCTCGTCCACGCCGCCATCGGGCACGGCTGCGCTGGCCCCGGTTTCCTTAAGATGGGTGTAAAAGGGTTCGTTTTCGCCGGTGCGAAGCAATTCCCAATCGGTGCGCGCGCCCTTGTCAGAGCGGTGCACTGTCGCTTTCAGCGTATACTCCGCGCCCGCGACGGTCCGGCGGGTTTGGGCGGCAATCGCGCCATCGGCGAGCAAGGGCCGCAGGGTGTCGCCATCCGGCCCCGTTGCGGCGCTGCGCAGGATGCCGGACAGGATCGCCTGAATGGCGGGGGGCAGTTGGCCGCCGTCCAGCCCGAAGAGGGTTTCCAGACGGCGCAGCAATTCGTCGCCGCGCGGGGTGCGGAAGGGCGCCGTGGCCTCGTTTGCAAATATCTCGCGGTGGACGGAATGAAGCCCTCCTTTTTGTTGCAGCACATGGGTCAGTTCGTGCGCCATAAGGCGGCGACCGCTGTCGCTGTCGGGGCGATATTCGGAGCGGTTGAAAACGATATGACGGCCCACGGTGAAGGCCCGGGCGCGCGCCTCTTGTGCAAGGTGTGCGGCATCCGCGCCGGTGTGGATGCGCACATGGGCAAAGGACCGGCCAAAGCGGCTTTCCATGAAACCGCGCGAAGAGGGCGTCATCCGCGCGCCGCCTATGGATTTGAGGTGGCGCAGGCGGGTTTCGAAACCGGCGCTCATCCGGCGACGGGCGCAGGCGGTGGCGGGTTTGGCCTGGGCCTCCTCTTCCTCCATCTCTTCACGCTGGAGGGATTTGGCTTGCACGGCCTCTTCTTCCTCCATCTCTTCACGTTGGAGGGGTTTGGCTTGCGCGGCCTCTTCTTCCTCTTCCTGCCGTTGGAGAGGTTTGGCCTGGCCGTCTTCTTCTGCAGCATCTTCCCGCTGAATTGGCTTGGGCTGAGTCTCTTCCTCTTCTTCTCGCTGAAGCGGTTTGGCCTGCGCGGCCTCCCCTTCCTCCATCTCGTCTCGCTGCATTTTCTCGCGATCGTCGCAGGCGGCGCAGGCGGTCTGGATGTCTTCCTCTTCGCCTTCCTCGCGCTGGAAGGGCGCGGTCTGGGCCTCATCGTCTTCGGCCTGTCGCTGCACCGGGCCACCAGCGTTCGATCCGCCGGGGGGAGGGCGCTTTTTGCGCTCGCCTTCCGGCATCTGCATGATGCGCGCAGCGACGCTGTCGGCCTCTTGCTCATAGGCGTCGCCCGGCGCGTTCACCGTCAGTTTGGCTTGCAGGAATGCAGCAAGCGGATCGCGTTTGGGCGTGGCAACGGGGGCCTTGCGCGGCGCGGCTGTGGCGTTTGGCCCCGGGCCGGAGCGTTTGGCGCTGGAGGCGCAGGATTTGGCCCGGGTTGCCATATCAGCGCCTCCGGTTCGCTTTGAACGGGCTGGTCAGATCCAGCACGTAATCGGTGTAACGCGCCGTTGTGCGCACCTTGCGCCAGCCGCCTTTGGCCATGAAGCGGTGCATGCGCACGTTGTCTGTTGCGATGCGCGCGGCAGCCTTGCCAAAGGGGAATTGCGTTGGTGACATCAGCTCGCAGAATTTTGCCAGCAACCCTTTGCCCCGGTGGGATGGAAGCAGAAAGGCCGAGACGATCCACATCACAGGTTCGCGGCCTTGACCGGTGTTGAACGCCGTTGCGCGCGCGGCAAGGTATCCGATGCGCCGCCCCTGATCGGTCAGGACAAAGCCCCGGACCCGCGCGCTTCCCGGTGTGGGCAGGCGCAAGCTCGCTGTCCAGCCCTGCACCCAAGGCACGTCTTCGGGCAAAGCAGGGCGGAACCCGAGGCCGGTCTCGGCGCGCGGGGCACGTGCGGCGGCGGCGCGGCGTTTGGGCCGCGGGTCAGAAAGCAGCCGGATATGGGATTTCGAGACGGTGCTAACCATTGATCGGCCCCGTTGTGAGAACGGCAATCAGGTCGAACCCGCCGCCGTCGGGTGTCAGGTCGACGCCAAGACAGCTTGAGGCAAGCCCGGAGAAGAGCTGGTTGGCCGTTGCCCGCACAGTTGCGAGGGACACAAGGGTTGTGCCGCTAGTGTCTTGCGTTGGGGTGAGCCAGGCGAGGTTATTGCGATCGACACGGTATGCCGGATCGCCCGAGGGCGGATCGGAGCTGTTGGGATTGACCGATTCCAGTGTCGATACAAAGCCCAGATGGGTCGAGATATTGTCGGTGCCGGTGGCCAGAAATCCGCCGAGCGTCAGGAAGGAGATCAGCGCATCGTTCACCCCTTCGGAGATCCGGTTACGGCTGACATTGGCGGTGGCACCGACGGCGACAAGATGGGCCGACATGCGCGGCTGGCGGGCAAAGACCGTGTCGCCGCTTTTCTTGGTGCCAGGGTCTTCGACGTTGAGCGAGAACTGGTTGGCGGTGCAGATCAGATCGTCCTGCGTACAGAGCGAGACAGAGAACCCGGCCTGAAGGCTGGACCCGGTCGCCGACGGTTCGACCCAGTGCAGCGTGACGTGATTGCGGGTGAACAGGATGCGCCCGCCGGGGCCGACGCGCGGCTCGGCCCCTTGCGGATCCTGATCGCGTTGCAGGTATTCGGGCGTGCGATCTGGCATCAGCCAGCGACTTGGCGAAGGCTCGCCCGCGGGCAGATCGACGGCCTCGGCCGGTGCGCCAAGGTTGGTGATCGCAACACAGGCGGCCTGTCCGGGGGCCTGTGACACCGCGTTGCTGCCTTGCGAAAGCAGGTGATTGCCCACGACCGAGACTGGCCCGGTGGCCCGCGCCGCCAGTGCCGGGCCATTGGGGTGGTCGACGGTGTTGCCATGGATGCGCAGGGAAAAGCCGAATGGATCGGCCTGATCGGGCGCTTCGGTGTTTGACGCGACCCCGGCGAGCGAGACGAATATCCCCGCGCCGGTGCTTTCGGCTGTGGGCGTCGCCCCCGATTGGCGCAGGCCGTTGTTGCGGATGCGGTTGCCTTCGATCAGGATCGCGTCGCCATAAAGGATCGACACACCGGCGATGGCCTGTGGATCGGTCGTGCCATTGTCGGTGATGTCGTTGTCACGCACGCATATCTGTTCGCCTTCGACCAGAAAGATAGCGCCGTTGAGGGTGTCGGACACCGTGAACTGCACGCCGATCTCGGCCTCGCCTGCGTCCAGCTTCTTGACCTTTGGCGCAGGGGCCAGATCGCGCAGGCGGCTGGATTGATCGACGCAACGGCGAATGCGGTTGTGCTCGATCGTGATGTTGTCGGTGGTGATGCGCTCGCCGGTGCCCTCTTCTTCGTCCAGCGGCAAGACGGTCAGCGCGGAAATCCCGTTGGCCGACATATCCTCGATCCGGTTGTCCGAGATGTGCAGATCGGACAGATCCCCGGCGGAGCTTGCGTCATAGCGCGTCTCGGCCACGGCAATCGGTTGGACCACGACAAGGGTCGGCGCGCAGGGGTCTTGTGGGTTCACGAGCCCCGCGCCAGCGCCAAAGCCGCCCGTAACTGTCGTGTCGGATGTCCAGAGAAGGCTGCCGAGCGTGATGCCGTGGCCCACGCCGCCGCGTATGATGTTGCGGATGACATTGACACTCTGCGAACCGCCGCCGATTTGCAATCCGGCCCAGGCCGAGGAAGTGCCCTCGGCAGGCAGGCTTTCGATGAGGCAATGGGCAACGGTCATGTCCTGCCCGCGGATCATCACGGCGGCATCGTCGGTCAGCGACCCGTCCATCGAGACGTGGCATTCGGTGACAGCCAGATCGCGCACCCTTCGTGCGTCGATGCCGGTGCGGGTCTGGCCGCCTTCGCCTGCGCGCTGATCGGCGAAGATGTGCAGCCGGTCCAGTGTGATGCCCGAAGATGCGATGTCGCCTGTGGGGTCCTCCTCGTTCACCTGCACGGCGATCTGGGCGGAAGTTTCAAAGGCGATATCGCGCAGGGTCACGTCAGAGCCGGTGATCCGCACCAGCCCCGAATTGGGAAGGTCGCCGCCGGGGCTGATGATCCGGCTGTCGAGGCCGCAGCCTTCGAGCAGGACAATATCGCCGGAAATTACCACCTCTTCGCGGTAGTCACCGGGCAACAGACAAATCTTGCCACCCTCGGCGGGCAGGTTGTCAAGCGCGGTCTGGATCGAGGTGTAGTCGCCCACCGATGTCAGACCGTCACCGACCGAATGCGTACAGCAGCCGTCACCATCGGCCAGCGGATTGAACCGCGCGCGACAGTCTTCGATGGTTTCGACGATCTCGGCATTGGCGGGCTCGCCCGGTTCGGGCGGGCGGAAGGTGATCATCGAAAGCGGCGTGTAAAGGCGTTGCGGCCCGTGCGGCGGCACGCCCCCGGCTTGCGTCAGATCCCAGGGCACGACGCTGCGCGGCGTATTGGGGCGCAGGGTGATCATCCAGTAATCGCCCGCGATGCCCGCCCCGTCAAACTGTGGATCGACGCCAAGCGCGTTGAGCAGCGTGTGCGGCCCGGCGGTGGGAAGCAGAACCGGGTCGGCCTGGTCCGCCAGACGATGCCAGAAGCGGACATAGAGGTAATCGCCATCGGCATCGTTGTCATTGGGCAGATGCGGGCGATTGGGGTGTGCCGCGTCCCAGACGCGGGTGAGGGCATCGATTTGGGGAGCGTCAGCGGCGTCAAAGCCGAAAGTGGCGCTGTCTGGGTCGAAGCCTTGCGCCACGCGCAGGAAGACGCCCGGCGTGTCCGACACCTTTTCGCCATTGGGCAGCAGGGCACCCCAGGGCATGACCTCGGCCACGGTATTGCGCAGCGGCCATTGCACCGCGTCACGCGGCAGGGTCAGCATCTGGACAGGCAGGGTGCCATCTTGGGCTTCGCCCACGCGGATGCGATAGATGCCCGCGGCGTTGTTTTCGGCAAACACGTATGTATCCGGCCCGGTCTGCATGATGCGCAGGGTCTGGTTGTCGGCACCCAGATACCGGCCCGGATCATCGGGCGAACAAGGCGCGCAAGGATCCAGCGCTTCGCCGGGCAAGAGGTTGATACGCAGACGGGCGACAGAATTGAGTTGCGTACCGCTGGCGGAGAATGTTCCGCCCGTGTCGGTCTCGATCTGGCTGCGCACGGCGTCCCAGGCCTCTTCACAGGTCAGCCCGTTGGTAACCTCGGCCAGTTCGGCGCGCGCCATGCGGCGGACGCGGGTGGAGGTGTCGATCCCGCCAAGGGCAATTTCGTGGAATTCCTCGTCCTCGATGGACGAGACCCACTGCTCCCACGCGCGAAGATAGGTGAGGTGGGTGTGGGTCGTGCCGGGCTGGGCAAGGGGGGCTGCACCTTCGGCCATTTGCAGGAAATCCGCTTGTGCGGCGAGCATCTCTCCGGTCTGGGTAAAACGCTGTCCCTGAAGGTAGAGCGCGCCGGGGTGGAGCGCGTAGCCCAGCACATCCACCGGTGCCGCGCCGTTGTAGGCCAGAGGTTGCGGGATCACCGCATCGCCGACCTGTAGATCGGCGGCAAAGCCCTGATCGGGGCTGCCGGAGGGGCCGATCAGATCGCGCAGGATGTGGCGGCGGTCCTCGTCGGCGAGGGCTGTGCCTTCGTTGCGGTCAGCATCGGTGACCACGCGACCTTGTTGCTGCATCGCGCCCACGTAACGCTTGGCGGGTTGCAGCAGGAAACGGGAGACATCGCTGGCATTCATGGCTCTCTCCTCAGAAATATGGTGCTGAAAATATCCGGCTCGAGCCCATCGCCGTCGTTCCCGCGCCTATCGTTTGGCGACAGCGCGCTGCCATAGATGACGTCCATCGCCTCGGCGAGATCGGGGCGCAGTTCGGCGGCAATCTCTTCGCAGCGTTCTGTTTGCAGGCGCAGCCAGGTGAGGTTGTCTTCGGCGGCGAAATAGAGATCGCTGCCGTCATTCTGACCGCCGAAGATCACCGGGCAATGGGTCAGCTGGTTGTCGATGCCAAGCGTCAGCAAAGGCGCGGCGGCGATCAGCGTGGCGCGGCCCGCTTCGGACACTTCGGCAATACGGTTACCCGCGGCAAGCACGGTGGCCCCGATCACAAACGCATGTGCGGCGAGCCGGTTGGCGGGGACATGGGCGCTGAGCTGATTGCCTTCGAAAGTGACGCTGCCCAGCGAATAGACCGCGACGGGAATGTAGGGCTGTCGCGCGGCGCCGCCCGCGAGGCGGGTGGAGATCTGATTATCGGCCACGACAAGCCCGCCGGCGGCCGCGATGGTCTGGGCGCGGCCCTGAAGGAAGGCGGCAGAGCCTTGGGGTTGCTGCCAGCGGTCGGGATCGGGCTCTGCGGTGGGCAGGTCCACCGCTTCGGCCACGCGGCTGGGATGCAGGATGCTGACAGTGGGGGGGGCGATGCCTTCGACGCTTTGCGCCTGGATCAGGGTTTCCAGAGCATTGCCCGCAATCGCGCAGGCACCGCCGATGTAAGCTGCGAGGGCAGGGGCGTTGGCTGCGCGGACGATGTTGTCTTCGATGCGGATATTGGTGAGCGGGGCTTCGTTGATCAGCCGCTCCAGCAGCGGATTGGTCTGGTCGCGCCCCAAGACGATGCCGCCGCTGAGATCGGGGACTGTGTCGGGTGTCGTGCCGGTCAGGGTGATGTGGTTCGCGGTGACCCAGAAATCGCTGCCAAAGCCCGCGAATATGCCGCTGCGGGGGCCGGTGCCGGGGGCGCGGGCCGGGCCGTCGATCTTGTTGTTGGCGATCTTGAGCGAACGGACCTCGGACAGAACGATCCCACCGCGGGTGTGGTTTTCTACGCCGGTGCCCGCGCCATTGTTTGAGAGGCGATTGCCACGCACTGCGCCGTTGATCGGAAAGGTCGTCCTGCGCATGCACAGGGGGGCGGCGCTCGCCACGTCGTCATGGGTGATGTCCAGTGCGGGAACGCCAATGCCGCTTCCGGTGCAGGCGTTGATGTCATTGTCTGCGACCAGCAGATCGGTCAAGGGCAGGTCGGGTTCGGGGTAGTAGAGCAGTTGGTCCACCGGCACCGGCCCAAGTTGCCCAGTGGGCGCTGGCGTGCCGTCTTCCAGCGTTTGGCCAAACCCGGCCCCCACGTGACCCAGATCGCTGCCATCAGGCGCGCGCCACTGCACACTTCCCAGCGTGATTCCGTGACCCAGTGCGCCGATGATGCGATTGCCGCGGATCTCTGCATCAAGGCTGTTTCCAAGCAGGTGGATGCCGCCCCAAGCCCGGTCCGGGCCTTCGCCGTCATGCGCGATCCGGCAGTCTTCGACCAGAAGATCGCCCGCACATCGCAGATAGAGCGCGGCATGTGGCGTGGCGCTTGCGCCCATCCGCACCTGACACCTGCGAATGGTGCAGCCGGGCACATCGAGCGCACGAATAGCGTTCTGGGTCGGGGCCTGCTCCGCCTGAGTGACCTCGATCCGCAGATCGGACAGGGTGACATTTTCGCCGTGCACCTCCACCCCGATCTGGCCTTGCGCCCGCAGCGTGAGGTTGCGCAACGTCAGGCTGCCGCCAGCGACGCCGTTCAGCACGGCAAGCGCCGCCGCGCCGGAGCCTTCGTCCGTCAGCACAGTGCGCGCGCCGCAGCCTTCGATGATCACGCGGTCGCGCCCGGCGAGGGTGAACGCGCCGTCGAACTCGCCGTCGCGGATGCAGATCCGTCCCCCCGCCGCAGGAAGCGCGTCAATCGCCGCGTGCACGGTGGCAAAGCGGCTGCCCGCGCCGTCGCCCACTACATGCGTGCAGCAACCCCGGTTGGTGATGGCGGGCAGGTTGGTGCGGCAATCGTCGATCCGGGTGACGGTATGGAGCGAGCCGAAGAGCGACTGCCATTCGACAAGGGCGAGCGGGGCAATCGCCTCGACCGGGCCATCGGGCGGCTGACCTCCGGGCTCCATGATTGCCCAGGGCCAGATCGTATCGGGATCGGCGACGCGCAGGCTTGCTTGCCAGAAATCTCCGCGCCGTCCGGTGCCGTCGAACACAGGCACGACGCCGGTGCTGCCAAGCGGCAGACCGGCGTTAAGCGGAATGGCGGCGGCCTCGTTCGGGCGTTTGGGATGCCAGAAGCGGACAAAGACAAACCCGGTCTGATCGCCCTCTTCTGCGGGGTTCAGTTCGGCCGCTTGGGGATGGGCCGGATCCCATTCCAACGCAAATATGTCGCCATCGGGCACAATGCCGGTTTTCAGCGCCTTGTTCGCCTGTTCCTCGCTGGAGGGGCCTTTGCGCTTGGACGGTTCCGCCAGCCCCAGAGCCTGCAGCGTGGCGGCGTCAAGGCGGGCGTGAAAGCTGTGATCGGTGGTGTCATAAGGCGCGTCCACGGTGCCAAAGGCCCCGACGCGCATCGCGACCTTTTCGTTGCTGAGCGGCTGGTCAAAGCCCTTGCCGCCCGAAGGCTGACCGTTTTCAAGAAGCGCCGACCACGGCAAGATTTCCACGACACGGTCAAGCTCCGGCTGGTGGAAGGTGTCTTTGGGCAGGGTCAGCATGTTGATCCGTGCGCCGGTGCCGTCAAAGATCAGTTTGGCCCGGTAAAGCGGTGCAGAATCGTCGATCGCCCAGACATAGGTTTCGGGCGAGGCGAGCATGATGCGAATGGCGTGATCTTCGCGGCCCAGATAGCGCCCGCGCAGAACCGGATCGCAGCCGGGGCATTCGCCCGGCGGCTCTGTTCCGAAAGTCAGTTGCAGGCGGGCGTTGGAGTTGAGCTGTCCGGTGCCCGGATCGTAGGTGAGGCTGGTGCCGTTCCCCAGCGTTTCGAGCACCTCGTCAAACGCCTCGGCGCAGGTTTGTGCCTCGACGGTGCGGGTTTCGACGCGGTGCATCCGACGCAGGTGCATCGCGCCATCGGCACCGTGCAGCGCGGGTTCGAGACATTCGGTATCCTCGGTTGCGGACACGAGCTGATCCCATGCGCGCAGGATCGAATACTGCCGCTGCGTGCCGATCTGGGCCAGCGGCGCGGCGGCGGGGCCGATTTGCAGGAAGTCGCGCTGGAACACGGCTGAGCCTGCCGTTGCCTTTTCGGCGCGCTTGCCCGCGAGCATCATCGACCCGGCCCTGAGCGGATAATCCAGAACATAGGCCTGGACCACGGCGCCGAATTTGACCAGCTGCGATGTGACCGTCTTGCCCACCACGAGATCGGGGAGAAAGCCATCGTCGACGCTGCCGCGCACGCCGGCCACCTCGCGGATGGTGGTGGCGAAATCATCGGCCCGGGCGGCACTTGTCTCGTTGTCATCGCATTCCAGCAGGCCGCGGCCCTGCTGGACGTGGCCAGAGACATAGCCTTGCTTGCGCGCGGGCAAGAGCCGGGAGATGTCGGGGGCGCTCATCGGTCTGTTGGCTCCATGATGATCGACAGAAGGTGCACGGTGTCGCGCAGAAGGTCGTCACGATTGGCCCAGTCGCGCTCTATGGTGAACCAGATGGGCTCGCCAGTGCGCAGACCTTCGAGAGGCACGGTCATTTCTGCCAGCGCCCCCGGCGTGCCGGGATCGAAGCGCACACCATTCAGCGCGGCCTCGCGATCGGGCAGGGCAACGTCGCGCATGCCGAGGCTGGGCGAGGTGTAGTGCACGCGGAATATGGCGGGTTCGTCGGATCTGGACGCGCCTGCGACAAAGACAAAACGCAGAAGTGTGGTTTCCGAAAGCGCGGTGGCGCGGAAGGCCGGGCGCAGGAACCGGCCCGGGAACGAGGCGACGTAATTGCGCACCGCGCCGCTCATGCCATTGAAAGAGTCAACGAGACCGAAGACGGCAAAGGGCCGGGGGTCGTCACGCTGGGGATAGCCAAAGAAGCGGCGATCTTCGTTTGACAGGATGGCGCCGATATTGCCGATGGTCGTGCCGCCGTCATCCCTGTCGAAATTGTCTTGATTGATGCGCGCGCCCATCAGTTCGGCATCCATTCCGAAATCATGCCAGACCTGAAGGATTTCCGGTTCTGCGGCCGCGCGGACGACAAGGCGAATGTTACCACCTTCCAGAGCGCGCCAATGCCAGAGGCTGGAAAAACAGCCCCGCATCCCGCGCAGCCGCCCGTCTTCGGGCGAAGCGTGGAACAGGAAATCCAGCCCCGGTTCGCTTGGTTCGCGCGCGGGGCGGGCAATCTGAAACAGGCCGTAGGCGGCGCCCCGGTCAAAGGGCTGTTCCGTGTCGCCCTGTTGCGACCAGAACGATTGGTTGCTGTCCGAGCGAAAGCGCAGAACGCCACCCAGGGGGTCGTGCGACCAGATCCCGTTGTCGCCTTCAAGCCGCCAGCCCTGATCTTCGGGCGTGGGCCTTTCGGGGCGGCGGGCGTCATATTCCAGAACCACATCGCATTTGTCGAAGGGAATGGAAGTAAAAACTCGGGTTTGCGGGCCGCGATCCAGAGTGTCTGGCCGCCAGTTGCCTTCGCGCCAATGGTCCGGCGCGCCGCCGAGGTCTGCATCGCGAGGGCCAAGAACGATCATCTGCCACCTCCTTCTGGATTCAAGAGCGCCGCCGTGACAAGCCGAACGGACCCGCGCAATGTGTCGCGCTCGGCAAAGGAATTTCGCTCGATCAACACGGTCAGGGCGCGGCCCGCCCGTACGCCGTCAAGCGGCAGGTCGAGCCGGGTTGTCGCCCCCCCCGTGGGTGCCGCGATCACACCGATGGTTTGCGTGCCAAACAAAGCGGTAGCCCCGGTGTCGGGCGCATCGGTATAGCGGACCCGGATGCTGGCCGTGCCGCGCGCATCGGTGTCGGAGAGGAAAATCAGCCGCAGGATCGGCTCATCGGACGGGGCCACGCCGCGCAGGCGGGCGCGGATGAAACGCCCGGGCGCAGAGACCACGAGGTTGCGCAGCTGCGCCGTGCCGCCGATGCGCCGGTTGAACAGGCCGAACTGAACCACAAGGCTCGGCTCGGGCGTCGAGATGACGGGCCGTCCGAAATCGCCGAATGGCCGCGCGTCCATCGCGCCGCCGATGCTGAGCAACGTCTGGCTGGCCCTGAGATCGGATTGCATCGACAGGCGCTGCCAGGCCGAACGCAACTGTCCGTACGGCTCTTCGGTGACGGGCGGAAAGCGGTTGGGACCGTCGAAAGGCAGATAGGCAAACTCGAGCCCTGCCGCGCTGTCTCGCCAGCCTGCGCGGGTGCCACCGATGCCCAAATCGCCAGAGAACGCGATCATCTTGCGAAGTTCGAAGAATTCGGCGACCAGGGTGCCGATCTGACCGGCGGCACCGGGGGCGATCACCGCATAAGCATGAACCTGTTCGGGCAGGGGGCCACCGAACGGCACCTCAGCGGTAAAGAACGCAGGCGCGGAATTTTCCGGCGCGCGCATCAGGAACGCGCCGTTTTCGACTCGGAAACGTGAGGTGACCGGCCCTTGCGGTTGCCAGCCCTGCTCTTCGGGGCGGGTGTCGAGACGGGCATCGTATTCGATCAGGTGGTCGATCTTGTCGAACGGGATGCCGGGCCGGACCGGGGCACTTGGCATGACTTCGCGGTTGCCGTCGGGAAGCCAGTCGGTGCCGCGCCAGAACTCCGGTGCGCCATTCAGATCGGCGTTGAGCAGATTGAGGGCGACGATCCCGGTGCGGACGTCAGGGTCAGGGTCTGGGTCCGGATCGGGGTCCGGATCGGGATCAGGGTCCGGATCGGGATCGTCCGGGCAGCTTGTGGGAAGCGGAGGCGGCGGCGGTTCTGGCGGGAAGGGCACCGGATCGCCCGGTTCGGGCGGCTCGGGCGGCTCGGGCAGCGGGAAGTCCGGCGGCGGGGTATAGCCTTCCATCGGATCGAAAGGGGCATCGAGCAGCGGATCTTCGGCAAAGAGATAATGCGCCAGCTGCCCGACCGGGCCGAATTCATCCACCTTGGCGCGGATGCTGGCGAGCTTGATCGGCGTGAGCAGATGCGAGAACACGCCGATCTCAGATCCGTTTTCCGCCGCGGTGGCAAGCGGTGTGGCCAGCGGAGAAAGCTGCGCATAAAGCGGATCGCCGAAGCGGCGCGAATTGAAGTAGCTGCGCGGGATCGCACCGACATAGTGGCGATACCCGGGCGGCAGGCGGCGGCCCGGTGCATCGGTTGTGGCGCTGAAGCGGAAACAGCCGTCTTGATTGTTCACGACGCGAATGCGGCCCGCGACGATGGAGGCGTTGGCATCGAGGCGCAGGGCGTCGAGGTGGCCGAAAACGGTCGAGCCTTCAAGAACTACGCGGCCAAACAGGTTGTCGATTGCGGTGTTTCCGGTGGTTTGGCTGGCATCCACGATGGATTGACAAAGGATCAGCCGGTCCACCACCGAAGGATCGCCTGCCCCGGCATCTTCGACAACAATCGGTCCGGTGATGGCGTTGCGAATGACAAGCTTGCGGATGCGCGCGCGAATGCGCAGGCGCAGCGGCGGGATGGTGGTGCCGTCGGCACGTGCGCCACCGGGATCAAGCGTCGCAAAGCGGATTTCGACACGGTTGAAATCGAACTCGCCGGCGGCGGCCGCTGCGGTCCCGCCGAGCGTGAGCTCCACCGGATCGCCCGGCCCAAGATCGCCACCTGGATCCTGCCCTGCAAACCAGCCGCCGTCGATCATCAGATCGGTGTCGATGGCGGCGGGCTGGATCACCGGCGTTGTCGGGGTGTCGCCCGACAGACGCACGAAGGGGCGGGCTTGCGGGCCGGTGATCAGGATGGCGGGGCTGGTGAGCGGCTGACCTGCGCTGAGGGTCAGATCATAGGTGCGGTTGTCGTCGACCCGCAGACCGTTGCCTTGCAGCGTGCCTGCATTCCCGCCGCCGTTGATGCTTGCGTCGGGCGCGTCGTTGAGCGTGGGCCGCGGGTAGGGGCCTGCGCCAACCTCGGCGGAAAAGCCATAGTAATAGCGGCCCACAAAGGGATCGAAATCTGCCGGATCGTCGGATGGAACGGAGGCGAACGCGCCTTCCTCGGGAAAGATCATCGCGTCGGCCAGGTTGCCTGCCGGGATCGGATGGCGGCGCGGATCGGCAAGATTGCCGGCGGTGATGCGGACATTGGCGATCTCGTCTTCGTTTTCCAGCCCGTCGGCCATAAGCCGCACGGCTCGGGGATAAAGCTGCGCCTTACCGGTGTCCTCAAGCAGCGTTTCGCCCAAGAGGATCACGTACCAATCCGGCGGCGTGGCGGCGATCGAGGCGCCGGCGTCGATCAGGACCTCGCGCAGGTGATGTTCGCTGTCAAACCGGCGGCCCAGCAGGCGTGTCATTGCAGCCTCGTCCGCATCCAGCGGCGGGTTGGGCAGCGCCTGCAACGTCACAATGGCAGAGGAGGTGATCTGATAGGCCGCGTGATTGAGCAGGCGGCAGCGCATCGGTTGGGCGATCTGCCATTCACGCGGGTCGGAGTTGACCAGATTGGGCCGCAAAAAGGCGTCCTTTTCATCTGGCCCCGCGCCCGACCCGCTGAGAAACAGGGGCACCGCCCGGCCCGAGGGATCGAAGGTGTAGGTGCGCAGAAACCCCAGCCCGTCGGGGTCGGTGTAGGCCACCGGGTCTACGCCCGTCATCTCAAAAACGCGCAGGCGATAGAGGTGGAAGTTCAGCTTGCGCACCCCGTGCCGCCCGAAGGTGCCCGTCAGGCGGCGGGTATCGAGCGCGTGGTAGAATTCGCCAAACGGCCCATGCGCGATCTCGGCACCCAGAGGACGGCGCAGATCGGCGGTCCCGCCCATCGGCGTGCCGGTGAAAAAGCCGCGCCGCCGGGTCGGGCCGTCCAGCCTGTGACGATAGCGCGCAAGCTGACCGAAGCCTTCTTCGAGCACAACGTCCCAGCCCGAAAGTGCCCGGGTCAGCGTTTCGAGAAGCTCGGGCGTGCCGCGACGACGGCGGAAACGGACGGTGTTGCCCACATCGACCCGGCGGGCGCGCAGATCCTGCGCCGAAACCAGACGCGTGCCCACCAGTTCGCCCAGATAGGGCACAGCCCAGTCATCGGCGGTTTCGATGTGCTGGTCTTCCCACAGCCGGTCGATGGAGCGGCGCACATCGGCGGCGTCTTCGGCAATCAGGCCGATCAGCTCGCGAAACGCCTGGCTCTCGTCGGCATTGCGATAGACCTCAGGCACAAGAGCCCAGAGTTTTTCCAGGTAGTACCGTTCAAATCCGTCGCGGGCGGTGGGTGTGGTCATGACGCACCTCCCTTGGGCTCGGAAGGCGGCAGACCGGTTGCGGGCTGGCCGGTGACGGTGATCGCATCGGTGCCGGAGAAGTCATAATACCGCCCGGTGGGCACACAGGTGCCGCCGGTGGCCTTGGGCAGCAGGGCCGGACCGGAGCCGGTGAAGCTCAGGCCGCTGGCAGAGACGACGCCTCTGACCATGGCGGCAGCCTCGAAGATATGGGTTGTCCAGAAGGTGCCGCCGATGACGGCCTGTGACAGATTGAGAATGCCTTCGGCCAGATGGGTGCGGACATCTGCCGCGACGTCTGGTGCGACAAAGCCGGGACTGGTGTCCACCGACAGCGACATCTGAGCCTGGATGGGCTGAGCCTGTGTGACGGAAATCGGCACTGTGGGGTCGGCCTGATCGCGCAGGAGCGATGTGATGGTGGCCGGATCGGCATCGCCGATATAGTGCACCACGACGCCGGCCTGAAACTGTTCGGGAATCCAGAGCCAGGTTGCGGTGGCGGAGATCACGCCGGGGGCGTTGCGGGTCAAGGCGCCGAAATCCACGGCCGAGACAGCCCGCCCCAGAAGGAGCGCGGTTTTGGGAGCGGAGGTGCGCAGATCGTCCGGCCCGTCGGGATCGCGGCCTTGCGCGGCGGCCAAGGGCGAGCGCACGGCGCGCAGGCCTTTCACTGCGCCCGCCAGTTGCCGGATGCCCCCTGCCGGGGGCGCATTCAGCCCCGCGCCATAGCGGTAATCGGCCACCACGTTTTCCAAACCCGAGGTGGCGCGCGCGCCGCGCACACCGTCGCCGAATGTGACAAAGGTGTTTTGTTGATCGTCGTGGCGCACGGTATAGACCTGATCGTTCGGCCCACAGCCAAAAAACCCCGGAACCTCGCGCCATGCGACACCATCGACCCGCACCGTCAGCGTGCTCTTGCCGGTCGCGGCGCCGGGCAGATAGGTCAGAGGCTTCTTGCGCAGCTTGAACCGCTGGTTGGCCTGACGCCGGTCGCCGCTTCCCAGCACCTCGAACCGGACGCTTTCGCCACGGGTGACATCGAGCAGGTTGCCGAAAAGTGTCAGCGGAAGCTGGTAGCTTTCCTCGGTCAATTGACCGACATCCAGCGCTGCGAGCCGGGCGGTGCCGTCGGCCGCGACGGTCAGACGGCCATCGACCAACGCGCCGCGCATTTCGGCGTCGTTCAGCAGGAAACGTTGTTCCAGAACTGTGGCATCGCCCGAGGTTGCGGCGGAAATCAGGGAACTGAACGCAGGCGTGCCGCGGGGCAGGCGCACGGTGCCCGCGATGGGCACGCCGTCGCTGCTGGCCATATCGGCCGGTGTCACGGACATGCGACAGACGTTGGTGGGTTGGCCCGCTTCGACCATGCCGTGATGAAAGCTGACTTTTTCCGGGTTGATAAACCCGGAGGGCAGTTGCGGGGCAAGCCGCAGTTCGGTCACCACGATGGTGGGTGAGGGCAGGTCGACAAGATTGCCCTTGGCATCCTCGAAGGTGCCCGGCGGAATGCTGGTCACTTTCGCCGCTGCTGGACGGACCGAGGTGAGGCGCGCGAAGTGGTATCCCGGGTCGTCGCCGCCCAGATCGAGCGCCACGATGATCGGATCCCCTGTGCGGAACGGCGTGGGCGGCCCATCGACAACAAGCCGGGTCTCGCCGCCTTCGTTCAAGAGCGCAGGCGCAGGCGACTTGCTGGTATTCTCGGTGTCGATCGGTTCGTTGACTGTTGGCACGACCTGCTGTGTGGGGCGGCGGGAGCGCAGGGTTGAAAGATCCACCTCTTCGCCGATCACGATGGCCGGGTCCAGCGCAGCGCGGGAATAGCTTTTGCCGTCGCTGCCGCCAAAGCTCTCGATGGAGGTCACGCGAGAGACCTGTTCGTCGAAGTCGTGGCCGGGGCGCGCCTCGATCAGGCAGAGTTCCGCTTCCGCGAGGCCAAACCCGTCGGGCAGGAACAACATCCGGTTCACCCGGTTCTCGCCGCTTCCGGTCTTGCCGGTTTTCTTGTCGCCTTCCGGTGCCGCGCTGTCGCCGACAAAGAAGGAGGCATCGACCGTGGGTTGGCGGCGGAACGGCGCCACCGACCAACTGTTGAGGAGCGGGTGGATGACCTTTTCGGCGTCGGTCTCGAAGACTTGCGGCGGATTGGCGCCAAAACTGCTGGAGCGCACGCCTGTTCCTGCGGGCACAGTGACCGCGACGGCACCGTCGGCCAGCGCGGCCAGCGTCGCGGTGCCTGCGATCCCGGCGATTGGCGTGTGGCCCAGAAGCCCGACCAGACGGCGCAGGGAAGGGCGGCGCTCGGCGGTACCCAGATAGGTTTCATTGGCGACGCGTTCGTCGTAAAAGCCAAGGATTTCGGCCACGTAGGCCCACATTTCCAGCGACATGGACCCGAAGTCATCGCTGTACGGACGCCATGACTCAAGCGCTGTCTGGCGTGCAAGGTTGTCGGGGTCGGCCAGACGTTCGAGCAGGCGCTTGCGGATATCCGGGAAGCCCGCGATCTGACGCGGGATCGTGTCGAGCCCTGCGGGGATCAGCTCAAGCGCTTGCGCGGTATTGGTTTCACAGCACCCGGCCATCACGCACCCCCCACGATTGTCAGTTGAAGTGAACCCCGCTCGGGGCGCTGCGGAGTGTTTTCAAGGCGGATCAACTCGTCTTCGGCCACGTCGAAGGTAAACCCGGTGAAGGGGGTGAAATCGGTGACGCCGTGAATGCGCATATCCATCCCCACCACGCTTTCGACGCCCGGCACCGAGGCAATCGCAGCTTCGAGCGCGGGCCGGCGCAGGGGCGTGCCGAAGGTGAAGTTCTGCGGATCGAAAAACGCACACGCGCCGCGGCAGGGCGTGCCAAAGAGCGCCTGAAGGACATTCGGCTGCACCTGCCCAGCAAAAGCGGAGCGGCTCAGACAGATGGTGACCCGCAGATCGAGGTTGAGATATCGCGGCGGCACGACGATGACCTGACGCCCCGCCTGCCTGCGGGCATCAAGCAGGGTCTGCACTTCGGCGCGCACCTCTTCGGTAAGCTCTGCGCTGCCGGTGGGATCGACGGCGGTGGTGGCCGAAAGCCACGACCCGGTCCAGCGAAACGCGCCTTGCGCCTGTTGGACACTGGTTAGTTTGGCGGCCTGTGCACCGTAATCCTCGGGGCGAACGGCAAAGAAGGTCTCGGCGCGATAGGCGTCGGGGGCCAGCGATTTGATGTCGCTGGCGCTTTCTGGATCAAGGCCGTTGGTGACGGCAAACGGATTGGAGATCGCCTCTACCAGATTGTGCAGCGCACCGATGTGGGGTGGTTCAAGATTTGGAACCGATACGGCAGAGATCGCACCGGCGGGCAGGTTCGCGCGCCGGCCGGTGCCAAGCCGGTAGTCCACATGAAAGACCGCGTCGCGCGGTGGCAGACGGCCAAATTCGCCGTCGGGCATCCGCACCGTATACCCCGCGCCGGTGGCGTAATCGGCATGGGTGATGGATTCTTCGCCGCTTTGGTATTGCACGATGCGGCGCCACGTTCCGTCTTCCAGCCCGAAAACCTGATCGTCGGGGTTGCACAGCAAAAGCGAGCGCTGGAAATCCCAGGGGTCGCCCGGCTGACCATCCTGGGTGACGTGGATTTCGGGGCGCGTGGCGCGCAGGTCATCCTCGGGATCGGCAAAGGCAAGGCCGCCGGTGTCGGTCCCTGGCAGGCTGAGCAAGTAGATCGGCGGACGCGCGACGTCTTCTTCATCGCCTTCCAGCGCACAGGGATCGGAGCGCGATAGCGTGCCGGGACCGGCAATGGAGTGAAGCGGGCCTTCGCGTTCGACGGCGGCCAGCATCTCTGGCGGATCGCCGTCCTGCAGCGGACCGAGGCGGAAGGATTGACGCCGGGTTTGGCCTGCGGTGGCGGGGAGGATGTTGCCGGAAAGCTCCAGCTCATCCAGCGGAATATGGCGGGTGAGCGCATCCTCATCGGCCCATGTGATGCGCGCCAGATCGATGCCAAAGAGCGGATCGGAGGTCAGGTCGACAGATCGCACCGTGACGAGGGTGAGCCGTTCTATTTCGGACGCATCGGCGGGACGGTCGCGCAGCAAGAGCTTGCGGCCCTCCCAAAGTGCCGGATCGGTCGGGTCGAACACCACGCCGCCGGGGTTGTCGGGGCCAGCGGGGTCGTTGCGCACCAGAAGTTCGGTATCGCCGGGGCGCAGACAGGCGGCATCGTCGTCCAGCGCATAGGGTGTGATCAGCCCGGCGTTCCACCTGCGATCGACGGCATAGGAATCACCGCTCAACCCGTCCTGCAGACCCTCACCCAGTTCAAACACGATTGGATCCTCGCGCTCGGCCAGCGCCCAGACGACGGCCCCTTTGGGCAATCCGGTGACGTCCGGGTCACCGGGCTGAGGCTCAGCGACGCGAACCTCCAGCACCGCGTTGGCTTGTCGGCCATCGTGGATTTCGTAATCCATCAGCCTTGCCTTGCGCCGCAGCGAGCGCCGCTCGGTCGCGGTTTCCAGATAGGCCTCGCGGTTGTAGCGGTCCTGCAGGTAGGACAGTTCATCCCCAAGGGCCGCGATCAGTTCGAGCGGGACCATGCCCACATCGGCCTCGATGGGGATTTCCCAGTCGGGATAGCGCTGCGCCGTGAAATCCAGCAACGCATTGCGCAGGCTGATGAAATCGCGGGCGAGGTAATCGACATCCACATCGTCGCTGTCCGATGGAGCGCAATGATCGGCCAGTTCCACGCAATCGAGATCGTCGTCGCAGCCCACCTTGAACGAGAAGAGGACATCGTTGAAACCGGGGTCGACGCGGGCATCGTCGATCAGCAGGCGGTAATCGGTGTAGGTGCCCGGCTCCACCACCTCGATCTGCAGGTAGCGGCGTTGAAGGACCGGATCGTCGGCCCAGACCAGCAAGGCGGGATCGGGGGCGAGGCGCACATCCTCGGCCTCGCCCCGCGGGCTGTAGATGCGCAGATCGTCAAGCGTCAGCGGTGTGGAACCCGGGCCTTCGAACGGGTCGGTCAGGTCGGCGGAATCGGTGTGAAAATAGACCCTGAGAACACGCTGTTCGCAGACATCGACAACCTGCACAAAGCTGATCCCGGTGAAATCAGCGGAATTAGCGCGCAGTTGCGACAGGCGATCGGCGCTGGTGGGCATCAGCCTGGCCCTCCCTGTTTCATGCCGCGACCTCCAGATTGATGACCTGCTGCTCGCCGCGCGATTTGATCGTGTAGACGACGGTCACATCGAGCGTGCCGTTGTCGAACCCGGTTTCCACTTCGTCCACGCTGATGATGTCGGCCAGCCAGGTGGACAGAGCCTGAAACACCGTGGCCTTGAGCATCGTGGCGGTTTCGGGGCTGGAGGGCGCAAAAAGCGCGCGGCGCAGACCGGCACCGAAATCGGGGCGATTGATCCGTTCGCCCGGCGAGGTCAGAAGCACCTGCCGGATCAATTGGGCGACATAGGCCTGGTAGTCGGTTTCGCGGCGAAAGCGGCCGATCTCACCTTCCAGGGCGGGGGGGAAATGGAAACCGTGGAAGGGGTCTGCCATCAGAGCACCTCCAGATTGCCGTTGTTGACTTTGAACGAGGCCGAGGACAGCACGGTTTTCTTGCCGCCCGAGGCCTCTTGATTGACCGTTCCCGCCTTGATGGTGATTTCCGAGGTGGTCATGGTGATCGAATGGCCGCTATCGTTCTCGATCAGGATTTCACCGTTCGCGTCGTCGATGCGGATGGTTGCCTTGTTGGTGCGGAAAAACTTGATTTCGGGTGCGGCATCTTCGGTGGGAATGTCGCCATCCGCCCAGAAGCAGCCTGTCCAGATTGGATAGGATTGATCACCGGCCTCGAACTCGATCCAGACGCCGCCGCCAACCTCGGGCATTGCGTAAAAGCCGAGGTTTGCGCCTGCATATGGCACGCAAGGCTCGGCCCAGACGGGCGTGGATGAGAGCACCTGCGGCACGGTGATCTGAAGCCGGCCCTTCTTGAGTGGGTCCACATTGTCGACGACCGTGCCGCGATATTTACCGAAATACTCGCGCACGTTGGTCTGTTGAGGGGTCATCTGGTTCATGACACGGCTCCGGCGGCATTGCGCATCAGTTCCAGCCGCATCTTGTGCATCGACGGGTCGATGGCATGGGTGACGGAAGACAGGAAATATTGCCCGCTGTTGATCTTGCCTGCGCCCTTCACGTCGACAATCTGATGCGCCGTCAGGATGCCGTTGAGCGCCTGCGCGCTGGTTTCGGCGGTGGCGCGGGTGGAATAGGAGGCGTCGTTGAGCGCGGCCTGATTGCGCACCTGGGCTTCCTGCGCGCCACCGGCGGACAGCACGCGCTGGGTGCGGGCCTGCGTGGCCGGGGGGGCTTCGCCCAGTGGCGGATCGGAGGCGCCGGTAACTTCGGTGTCATCCACCACGCCATCGGTGGCAACACGCTGGACGGTGCCGGTCTGGTTGGACGCTTCGTTGTTGGCGCTGACTTCGAAGCTGACGAGGTTGGAACAGCCGTCATCCGCGTTCATCGTCAGCGCAGGGGCGTCTGTGGGCGCCAGTTTGATCGGCAGCGACAGGCCCAGCGGGTTGGACGACGGGCGCGGCGGCGAGGGTTTGAAATGCGCGGTTTCCACCACGTCGAACCCGGCAAACCCGGTTTCGGCTTTCCAGTCGATCCAGAACCGCGATCCTGTGCGCCCGGCGAGCTTTTCGACAAAGGCCAGATCGTCTTCGGTCTGGTTGAGCGTGTTGCTGTCTTCGTCATAATCGATGGTGGTGTTGGTCACATCCGGTTCAAACCCGTATTTGTCGGGCTCGCCGCCGGTGATGATGCCGGTCACGATGTCGCCCACGGTGCCGGAATGGGCGCGGTTGTACTGGGTGCGCGACATGACGGCGCGGCGGTCGGTGAGTTTCAGTTCCAGATAAGACCCCGGCCCGCCTTCGACGAAATTCGACTGCCGCTCGGTGATGATGCCGTGCAGCAGAACATGCTGCGTGCCTTCCAAAGCGGCAATCACAGTAATCTCGGTATCCGGCTGGCCGGGGTTGAGGCGCGCATCGTCCAGAAGGCTCATGTCCTCGCCGCAGATATCGACGGCAAAGCGCACGCGGCCTGTCCACGGCCCCTCGATCGTCTGCGTCACCTCGATCTCGGCGATCTCGGAGGTGAGCGCGTTGTCGGGGGTGCGGTTGACAGCGATCTGATAGCGCAGGTCGGGCATGGCTTACCTCGTCACCGATGGGATATTCAGACGTTCCAATTCTTCGAGCGCGTCGGGCAGGAGGGCATTGTTCACCTCGGCGATGCGCCAATAGCCGTAAGGGTCCAGCACCAGTGCTGCGGCCAGATGATCGAGCCGCTGGCCGTCCTTGGGCAGATATTGCCCCACAGAGGTTTCAATCGGCGGCTCCGGCATCGGCAGCGCCATGACCTCGCGCCCGCGCCTGTCGGTGACGGTGTAGGGTTCCAGCGCGGGCTGGACATACCGGCTTTTGGGGTCGAACACGGCCATCATCGTCTCCTTAGAAGGGCAACAGGCTGAGCGCCTTGGCTGCGTTGCGGGCGTTGTGCGCCACCGCCAGGGCGCTTTGCTGCACCTGGTAGAAATTGTATGTGGCGCGGGCGAGTTCGACGGACGGGCCGCTTTCGCAGCGAAACACATCCGGCGTCAGAACCTCGAATGACAGGCTGACCTTGGCCATCAGCGGATCAAGGGAGGGCAGAAAGAGGGATTCCTCGGCGGAGTAGCTGGTCACGCGGACCGGCAGAATCCGGCTTGCGCCAAGGATCAAAAGCGCGATGGGCACGCTGGAGCGTTTTGGCGGAGGCGGGTTGCCGGTCAGGGTGCCGACTGCAGAGATCAATTCGCCGATCAGCCCTTCGCTGGGCATCAAGAGCTGTTCGAGCGCGGCCAGCCGGTCGCCCACACCCACGGCTTTGGCCACAAGTTCCTCGTCGGCAAGCTGGTCGGTGGCATCAAGCTCGATCTCGGCGGTGATCGTGCGCTTGGGCTCGAAGGGTTGCGATGTGGGCGCGATCTGGCCGCGGCCCGATTGCTCCACTTCCGTAGGATTGAACGGCGCGATAGAGACGCTGAGCATGGTGGGGTTGTACTGAAACGGCACGAACGAAGGCTCAATACCGATCACGCTGTCGACCAGTTGCACAAGTGCGCCACGAGCGAGTTTGGGGCTGCGGGTCAGGCCAATATTCTGAACCATCAGGTGCCTGCTTTCCCGCGAACGGCGCGCGCCAGAGCCTGAGTGATCGGCCGTGCCATGTCGCCCTTGCCGGATTTCAGCCGCAGATGCAGCGCATCGGCTTTCATCGGCCCAAGGCCACTGGCGTTTTGGGCCAGACCGTCGGCGATCTGGCGGGCAAAGGCTTCCGGCTCTGCGGCGGTGCCTGCGGGCATCCGGATTTTCAGGCGCTGGATCTTGACGCTCATGACCGTTTCCTTCCCGGGCCGGTGGCAAGGCTGCCGCCCTGATTGATCAATTGGCGTTCGATGGCGGCGTTCAGATGGGCGGCGTTGACTTGAGATTGCTCGCGTCTGGCGAGGAACACGGCGGCAAGTGTTGCATTCTTGATCTGCGCACCCGACATCGACACCTCGCCGGCGATGCGCTGGATGTCTTGTGCCAGTCGCGCGGCGCAGTCGGCAGAGGTCAGCGCGGCCAGCACATGATGCCAGATCGCTGCGCGCTCGGGCGCATCGGGGCGGGGCAGGTAGAAGACGTAGCGAATGCGGCGCACAAAGGCGTCGTCGATCTGCTGGCGCTTGTTGGTCGCCAAGAGGGCAACGCCCGGATAATCCTCGACCAGTTGCAACAGATAGCTGGTGTCGGCATTGGCGTGCTTATCGAGCGAATCCTTGGTGTCGGTGCGGCGCGAAAACAGCGCGTCGGCCTCGTCAAACAGCAGCACGGCGTTCATCTCGCCCGCTCGTGCAAAGAGGCGGCGCAGTTGCTTGGCGGTTTCGCCGATGTATTTGTCCACCGTGCTGGCCATGTCGATGCGAAAGAGATCAAGGCCCAGCTCTTCGGCAATGACCTGCGCGGCCATGGTCTTGCCTGTGCCTGGCGGGCCGGAGAGCAAGCCGATCAACCCGACGCCACGGGGAAAGAGCCTGCGCGCCTGCGGGTTTTCCCAGAATGTGTTGCGTGCGCGGGCCTCGAACAGGAAATCCTCCAGCAGTTTCGAGGCCGGTTCAGGAAGATAGAGATCGTCGCGGGTGAACGGGCACTCCATCAGGCGTGCCAGATCGCCCAGCTTGCCATGTGACAGCGCGCGGGTGCGCCTCTGAACGCCGTCGAATGTGTCATCGCCCTGTGCCGCGATATGCACGATCTCGCCGATGGCGACGCGAAACCGGTCGGCGAGATGATCCTGCTGGTCTGTGGGCCAAGCCTGCACCACCGGCAGAAACCGCCGCCAGAGCGCCTTGCGCTCGGCGCTGTCGAGTGCCGGGATGGTGACGCGTTCTTCGTGCCAGCCCATCGCGGGCGCGAGGTCTTCCGGCGTATCGAGGATGATGAATTCCACGTCCATCTCGCCCGGAGAAGGCTCCAGCCCCTGTTGGGCATGGTCACCGGCCCAGGCAACCGTCGCGTCGTGCAAAAGCGCCTGACGCTGCACCAGCATCCGGGTGCGCGCCCATGTGCCGGGCTCAATCCGGCCTGAGTCGACCACAAAGAGCGGGCGGCCCAGTGCTTCGGAGAGGTTGGCGGCAAAGCTCTTGCGGCCACTGAGCGGCGCGCCGATGATCTGGATGCGCGCCGGTGTGCCGCGTTTCAGCGCGTCGATCACGCGCGTTGCAATGTCGGCCACGGGCCAGCCATCCAGCGGGGCAGGGGGCGTGTTCAGGACAAGACAGGAGCCGAGCAGATCGGGGTCCATTTCGGAGCCGCCCCGCAGATAGCTGAGGATGAAGGAATCGAGGTGCAGGCTGTGGCCATTGTGGCGGTCTTGCAGGATGCCCCAGCGGCTGAGCGCGGAAGACGGCCCCCACATCGGCGCGCGCCCTGCGGAATTGAGCCGTGCGGCCAGCGCCTCAGTCGGCCCCTCCGGCCCGTCATGGCCCGAGAGCTTGCCAAACAGGTGCCCCAGCGCCGGATCGACCGCAAAGGCGAGGCAGAGTTGCAAGAGGCGCTGTTCGGCTTCGGTCAGCGCAAGCACCTGCGTCAGATGGTTGAAGCGGTTGGGGCCGCTTTCAAAAAGCCGGGTCTCGGCGGCGTCTGCCGCGTCCTGAAGCGCCTGGGCGTCGGGCAGCGCAGCGAGGAATTCCGCCTCGGCCCCAGGCGCGTCGAGGTCCATCAAAATCCGCGTCTGCAGGGATTGCAGGCTGGCGTCTTCAGCCGCGCGCGCCGCCAGATGCTCCAGCCAGAGAATGCGGCGGCGGCAAAGTGCGCGGGCGCGGGCCAGAACCGCATCTTCGGGGCTGATGAAGCCGGTGGCGGCGCTTTGGGGTGACAGAACGTTCATCAGAACTCTCCCCACGCGGGCGGTGCTTCGGCGGCATTGATGATCAATTGCACCGGCGCCGGCGAGGCAAAGAGCGTCGTGTCGAGGGTGAAGTCGATCTGATCGGGCGCACCTGCCGAAAAGTCGAAGTTGCCCGCAACGCTCAGGTCCGCATCGCGCGTCAGGGCGCGGCCCGCGACGGTCAGGGATACGTCAAGCTCATCGCGCAGATATGCGCCGTGCAGCGTGATCCGAAAGGGGCGGGCATTGGCAGGACCGGCCGCCAGTGGCGCGATGCCGATGATCTGGGGCGCGACGGCAAAGGCGCAATCGGCCGAGCTTTGTTCGATATAGCGCGGCGGTGTTTCGTTCGAAATCTGGCTGCTGACAATCACCCGCGCGCGGTACAGGCCGGGATAGAGGGTGAGGGCCGTGCCCTCGTCATCCACCACGCTGGTGCGCAGGCTGAAGGACACGCGCACGCCATCTGCTTCGATCTCCCATTCCGGGTTCTGCGGGCGCGAAAGCGACAGTCGGATGCGGCGGGTGTCGGGTGCTGCCGCGCCTTCGGCCATCTGGCCTTGCAGCGAGAGCGTGACCTGATCGCCCTGAAATCCCGCGCCTTCAAAGGTGATCCGGTTGTTGCGCGGCGGCACGGCGGGCGGTGCGGCACCGGGGGGAAACAACGCGGGACGCCCCGGCGACGCTTCGAAAAAGCGGAACGGCGCGGTGGGGTCGGTCAGCGGATGGCCCGAGGGCAGGGCAAATCCCAGAAGGCTGCGGGCGCGCAGGATGGTGACGCGGTCGCTGACCGACACGAACTCGGCGACCGAGAGCACCGGCGGGGCGGACCCTTCGAAGCGCGGTGTTTCAAACAGGACAACGCGGATTTCGTAAAACAGCGAAAACCGGGCAAGGCGGTCTTGCTCGGCGCTCCAGAAGTTAACGGTTTCGTCGCTTGAGACGGGCCGAAGGATAATCTGGATCTGGTTGCCCGCGCCACGCAGACCCGAGGTTTCCAGCAGCGGAGGATTGACCGGGGCGGGGGCGATGGCAGGGATCACGGTATCGTCGTCGATCACCGGGTAATCGTGCAGGGCGCGGGCGACATAGCCCAAGAGGCGCTGTTCGATGAGGGCGCGGGCCGAGGGGCCTTCGTCGGTGACCGAACTTGTCGCCGTTACCAGATAATAGAGGCAAAGGGCAAGCGGCGTCTGCTGGACCGGGACCGCCGCGCCGATGGCCTGTGGCGGGGTCCAGTTCTTGCCGTGGGGGTCTTCCATCGCGTGAAAGAGATAGACGTTGACGACATTGGGCAGCGCACCTGCGGTGTCGTCGGGGGGGCCTGCGCTGAATTCGATGGTCGTGATATTGGTATCCCGCACCAACGCCTGTTGCAGCAACGTGGTGAGCGTCTGGGTGATGCGGGAGAGGTCTGTCAGAGCCATTTACCGCTGCCTCCATCCGAAGGGGGCGGCAGGGGTGCGGGCAGGTTTGGCCGTTGGGCTGCTGCGCTGCGGTGTCGCTGTTGCGGGTTTTGGTACGGGTGCGGGCGGGACGATCTCGACCTCGATGCTGCCGATTTCGACGGTCGGGCGCGGTGGCGGGGGGGCGCTGGCCATGTCAAAGCGTGATGGCAGGATCGGTTCAATGTCAGTCGCCTGCTGTTGGCGCCTCGGCGTGATCTTTTGCGGCGGTGGTGCGGGGGTTGGGTCTGCTTGCGCGAACAGGTTGTCCAGCGGGCTTGGCTGCGGATCGTGATCCGGGGTCTCTGCGCCCCGCACCCAAGCTTCGGCTTTCGACATCGCGCGCGCGAGCGCCGCCTCGGGTGATGCCGCGGGCGCAGGCCCGTCACGTGGTGTGGGCGCAGGCGGGTCGTCGGGCGGCGCGGGCGCTGTGGTGGCTTTTGAAGCGGCTGCCGGGCGGGCTTTGGTGGCTTCGGACTTGTTTGACGGAAACCGGGTTTGCGTGACCCGGGCGGGATCAAAAGGCGGGTCTTCGGTTTGTCCGGTTTGTGGCGGATCGTCGGGGTCTGCGCTTAGCGGGCTTCTGTCTGCGTCTGGCTGGCGCGCGGGACTGTCGCCGATGGGATCAACCGGTTCGTGCACGGCAAGTGCCAAACCGGGCGAGGCTTCACCTATGGGCGTGACGGGCGCGGCAGGGGGTGACAAGTCTGGCATATCGTGGAGGCGTTGATCTTCTTCTGCCAGAGGTGACGCCGTGCGCGTGGCCGGGCGCACACCGGGTGGCCCCTTGGACAGGGTCATCGGCGCAGCGCGGCTTATCGCCTTTGACAGATACCCTAGCGCCATGCCGCCACCCCGGGTTTGCTGTAGTCGGACAGGACAAGCCGCACGTGATCGCGCCGGATGCTGCGGGGCAGGGCCATGATCTCGGCACGCGACCATTTGTAGGCCATCGCGAGATGATGCACCTCGCGGGTGACGATGGGCCATTCGCGCGCCAGTGCAGCCATCAGATAGGTATCCATGCGGACCAGAAAGCTGCGCTCGGCCCCGCAATGGGGGCAGGTGGCATCAATCTCGCCCTCCAGAAGCGGGCCGGCAGCGGCCATCGTCGCCTCCAGAACCGAGGCCTCGGGATCGCCTTGCAGAAGACAACGCGCGCGTAGGGCGGGCTCTTGTTGATCAACCGGCAACTCGGCAAGTTCGGCCAGGTCGGCACGCGTGGGCAGGCGGAATTGCAGGCCGCCCGGGCCTTCAAACGCGTTTGCGCCGATGCGCACCACCTTTGGGCCCTCGCACAGGGCGGCGATCCAGTCCTTGATGGCAAAGCGCGTTTCGAACTGGCGATCGCAGGCGCGGCAGGGCACGTGGCACTCGATCACCTCGCCGTAAAGCGACCCATAGAGCGCGGCTGCGACAATGTCCTGTTCTGAAAGGGTCAGATCGCCGGGGCGGGCCGTGCCGCCATCGGTCACAAGCGTCTGCAGCAGATCCTCGACGGACCCTGCTTCCAGCTCTTGCGTGCCGGTTATCTCCCGCAGATAAAGCGTGCGTTCCGGCACCCCTCGGGCGGGGACGTGTGAAAGATCAATTCTCATCATAATCAAATGGCCCGTTGGTCAATTCTTCCGCGTGGCCAGTTCGTCCGCTTGGGCAGCCCGCCGACTAGCTTTCCGGCTCCTCACGGACGTCGACATCGCGTTCCCAGCCTTCGTTCTGGATCACGATCTTTTCGATCGCGATGGCCTGGGCATTGGCGTCCAGTTCCGGCATGGCGACGTATTCCGACACCCAGCACCGAAACACGTTGTAAGATCGCACGACCGTGCCTTGCAGGTTCAGAAGCTGCAGCGTCATGTCGCGGCGAAATTCCTTCAACGACACCGAGGCATCGCCTTTGGTGGAATGCACGCGGTTGGCCCAGATCTCGAATTCGGTGTCGAACGTCACGCCGCGCTCCAGCGTGATCGGCTCGTATTTCGTGGAGCCGGGGGAATGACGGGGCGAGGAGATGTCGTTGCCCTCGCGGTGGCTGACCACCTCTGTCGAGCGCTTCATCTCGCTGATCTTGCTGATACCCGCCACCGGGGTCGAGACCCCGGACCAAAGCACGCGGAACTTGAAACTCTTGTAGGGGTCAATGCGGCTGTTGACTGTGAATTGGGCCATGAAAAGCTCCTGAAATAATTGCTCAGACCTGTGCCTGCGCCGTTTTCTGCTGCAATGAAATCACGACGAATTCGGCCGGTCGCACCGGGGCGAACCCCACCAGAACCCGCACGACACCCAAGGCCTGATCCGCAGGTGTGGTGGTTTCGGTATCGCATTTGACAAAGAAGGCATCGGTGGCGGTATTGCCCGCAAAGGCCCCTTCCCGGAACAGCCCGTTCATGAACGACCCGGCAGCCAGCCTGATCTGGCCCCAAAGCGGCGCGTCGTTGGGCTCAAACACGGCGAATTGCAGGCCACGGCGCAGGCTTTCCTCAAGGAAAAGCGCAAGCCTGCGCACCGGCAGATACCGATAGTCCGTTTCGCCGGAATTGTCGAAACCCGCCATGGTGCGCGCGCCCCAGACCAGAACGCCGTTGGGGAAAGTGCGCACGCAATTGACGGCCTGCGGATTGAGCCGCCCGTTTTGCGGATCCGACATCGGCACATCGACGCCGCGTACGCCAAGTACATTGGCCTCTACCCCGGCACCCGCCTTCCACACGCCGCGCGACCCATCAATGCGCGCCAGCACACCGGCCATCGACCCGCTTGGGTCGATCGGCTTGGTGCCGCCGCCATCCGCTGTGATCGTCAGCCGTGGCCAATAGGCCGCCGCGTGATCTGTGGCCACTCCGTTTCTGAGCGCCTGCAACCCGTCAAGCACGCTCTGGGGTGTGTTGGCCACCGGCTCTGCATCGACCAAAAGCACAGCAAGCTGATCGCGGCAGAAGCTGCTGGCAGGGCCCCAGACCCCGGCCCGAATGCTTGGATTGGCGGTGTCTGCCGCGCTTTTGGGCAGGATCATCATGTTGAAGATATCGACGCGCTCTTCGATTTGTTGAAAGGCGTCTTCGTAGTTTTCGAGTTGCGCCACGGCGCCGTCGCTGCCCCCCGCCAGCGACTGCGCCGCGAGTGTGCTGGTGACGTTTTCGAAAATCTCGCCTGCGGCGGTCAAATCCGGAGTGGATGACGTGAATGTCGCCCCACCGCCGCTGCTGGCGGAGCCGAAGGTGGGCCGCAGGGCAAGGTGCAACCCGTGAACCTCGGCCTGCCAGTTGCCGTCGCTATTGGTCGACAGCGCATTGGCCAGTGCCTGAAGGTTTTCCGAGATGTTCAGAAGTGAAGGCGTTGCAGACAGGGTGCCATCGGCAAAGGTGCCTGCCGCACCCGGGTAAACGACGTCTGCCGTGGGGATAGTGAACGGGTTCACCGCCGCCGTGCCCGCCACGCCGATGGCGTCCAGCGTGGTGCGGTCCGCGCCGCCGAGCGACAAGAGTGCGGCCAGATTGCCGCTGCCATCGTCAAGCACCGATACAAGCCCCGCAGGGGCGGGTCGCGCGTTGGTGTAGGCGCTGACCTCCAGCCCGCCAGCCGCAATGCCGAGGCCCAGCGTCGCCGAGATATCGAATTGCGCCGCCGGCTGGATGACAACGTCGTGCTGGGGATCCACGGATTCGATCTGAAGCAATGAATTGGCCGGTACCGGCACCGAAACGGTGACCGCTGTGTGCGGCGCAAGCGCTGTATTGATCGTGCTTTCCAGCGTAGCCAGCGACGTGTCTGCGACATCGACCGAGATTGTCACCGTGGGCGAGGCATTCGCCCCTTCGATGCGCAATTGAAATCGGCCTTGGGTGCCGGTTCCGCCGCTTTGCGTGTTCTGAACAGCAGCCAGAAGCGCAGCCTCTGCCGCGGCGGCATCGGCGTAGATGCCAGTGCCTGCCGAGAACCCGTTGACCGTGGCCAGGCCATCGACAGTTGCTTCCTCGGCTGTCGTTGTGGCGTCGTCGATGGTGGCCGTGACGAATTGCGACTGCTGGTTCAGAATGGTGCGCGCATACCGTGCCGAGGCCGGATCGATGCTGAGATCGGTGAAGGTTTCCGTTTCCGTGACCGTTGGCTGGCCGCTGGCGTCAAACACCTCGCGGAAGATGTCCACGTTGAAAAAGCGATCCGGGCTGGAGCTATCATAAGAGACCCTGATCCGAAGCTGATTGGCAATGAGCCCCGCATTGCGCGACACAAGGCTGAGAACCGTCGCACCGCCCGGGGCCGTCAGGCCCACCGTGCTTTGTTGAGCATTGTCCGCGACCCGGCAGATATAGGCCTGTTGCCCGCCGTTGAGAAAGAACTGGCGCACCTGTTCTGTCATCTCGCCCTGGCTGGTATCATCGGTGAAGGTGCGTTCGTAATCCTGAATTCCCAGCACCGTGACCGGTGTCAGAAGTGGACCGGATTTCGCCATTCCCACGAAGGCCGCGATGGATGTGGACACGCCGCTGATGGCCTGAGCACCTGAGGGAATTTCGCGCACATAGACGCCTGGATACGTGAAACTCGACATCTCGTATCACCTCTCAAAAATTTCAAATTTCAATATTGATGCTCCCGGAAAATGGGCGCACGGCACAATCGAATTACAACTCAGGGTAACAAACGGGTTACAACTCAGGGTAACAAACTTTTCGCCGATTCGCAGATATTGTTTCGGACGTCGGTTGTGTCGGTACGCTCGTCACCGGGTTTCTGTATCGAAAGTATTTGGATTAGTTTCGTTATTTCAAAGGATTAAGTATGCTCCCCTTAGGGCGGCAAGAACTCGCGCAAGGGCGCGCGCCGCAAACGCCAATCCGATGGCATCGCATGAGAAAATGCCGGGTGTTCGCGGAAAAGGCGAACACCTTTGCGGTCCGAATGCGGTTGCGCCACCTGCAATTCGGTGCGGTTTGATGACCAAGCTGAGCTGAACGGACATCACGCGTTGAACGCGCAAGACCTGTATGAAGACCGCCGCGCCGTGCATCGCAAGCTGATCCGATATCCCGATGTCATGGCCGCTATGCGAAGTGGTTTTGATGCGGGATGGTCGCCAGAGCAAATTGCGGGTCGTATGCGATTGGAGCGTCATCCGATGCGCGTCTCCCACGGGACCATCTATCGATATGCCTATTCCAGGGACGGTCGCGCCGAGAAGTTCTACCAGCATCTACCACGACATCGGCGCAACCGCAGGCCACAGGGAACGCGCAAGCACTATGGTTGCCAGTTTCTTGATGAATTGGCGATCAAACATCGCCCTGAAGCCGTTGGAGATCGCGTTCAATTCGGCCACTGGGAATGCGACCTGGTCATGTTCCGCAAGGAATTTGGCAAAGCCAACGCGACCTCTCTGGTCGAGCGTGTCAGTCGGTTTGCAGTCGTTCTAAAGAACCCTGATAGGCAGTCAAAACCAGTTATGGAGGGTCTCATTGACGGGCTGTCTTCCTTGCCATCCCATGCACGCCAATTGGTCACCTTTGATCGTGGAATGGAGTTCAGTGCCTGGCAGCATATGAAAGATGGTCTTGGTGCCGACCTGTGGTTTTGTGATCCGTCCGCGCCTTGGCAAAAGGGTACCGTTGAGAATACCAACCACAGGCTACGCCGCTACCTGCCTCGCAAGTCAGACCCAACGGCATTCACAAATCAATATTTGAAGTCGATTTGCGACCGCATCTACGCAACGCCGCGTAAGTGCCTAGGGTATCAAACACCCGCAGAAGTCTTCCGCACAAAGCTGATGGAAGGCGCAGCATAGTCCTGATAAACAGCAACCACAGAAATTGCGCTTTGCCGTGAGTTCACAAGTCGCAAAGCTAAAATGTCACCCATGAGCAATTCAGGAATGTCACTCTCCCCCAAAAGACGGAGGGAGATTGAGCATGGGATGACTGATGATGAGCCAGCGTGAGTTGAATCGCGTTGAAGTACTGGCGCAGGTCGATGATGGTCGGCTGACGGTAGACAATGCCGCAAACCTGTTGGAGCTGACACGTCGGCAGGTTTTCAGATTGCTGAAGCGATACCGCCAAGATGGCGCCGCGGCGATCCGGCACAAAGCGCGCGGCAAGCCTCCTAAAATTGCATCCATCATGCCTAACGGGGTTAAGCGCTGTCGCTGATCAAAGAGAACTATCCGGAATTTGGGCCGACCCTGGCGGCTGAGATGCTGGCCGAGCATAACAGGTTCAAGATGTCACGCGAGACGGTTCGCAAATGGATGCAGGAAGACGGTCTTTGGCTCTCACCCAAACAGCGCCGGACGTTTCATCACCCCAGATTACGCCGGGAGTGCTTCGGCGAGCTCATTCAGATCGATGGCTCAGAGCACCGCTGGTTCGAGGATTGGGGCGATCCCAGCACCCTGCTTGAGCTCGCTGATGATGCCACCAGCACGTTGATAGAACTGCGCTTCATCAAGTCAGAGAGCACGTTCAGCTATTCCGAAGCATTGGAGCGCTATCTGACGACGCACGGCCACCCAATTGCTTTTTACAGCGACAAACACACCGACTTACGTGTGCCAAAACCCAGTGAGCACATGACCGGCATGACCCAGTTCGGGCGCGCTTTAGCAGAACTCCAGATCGAGATTCTCTGCGCCAACACCAGCCAGGCCAAGGGCCGCGTGGAACGTGCAAACCGGACGCTGCAGGGTCGCTTGGTGAAGGAGCTGCGCATCGCCGGTATCTCGGACATGGAGGCCGCAAATGCCCGGCTTCATGGAGCGACATAACACCCAGTTCGCCAAGCCCGCGGCCCGTCCGGACAATCTGCACCGCGCGCTGAACGTCGCACCAGATCGGCTGGCCGAGATCTTCTGTCTGCGCAATAAGCGCTATGTCAGCAAGGACCTGACCCTGAAGTACGATCACAAGCGCATCCGGTTGGAAGTGAATGATCTGACGCGCGGCTTGGTTGGAAAATACGCGGATACATATGAGTTCCCATACGGGCGTATCCAGGTCCGGCACAAGGGCATCGCCCTACCCTGCACCATCTTCGATCCCCACCAGCAGCGCGTCACGCACGCCGCGATAACTGAGGTCTCCGCCCAGTCAGGTTTTACTCCCCTTAGCGCTCATGGGTGACACTTCTGCTTTGCAAACCCGGTGACATCTCTGCTTGGTTGCAACATTGTCACACCGGCGCGCGCGCTACCAAGTTGCATTTTGCCCGCGGACGTCGACGTGGACGAACGTGTTGTAGCGGCCAACCCCGCCAGTAAAGATACCATTATTCCGCATGCCCAGGATTTTTTTGTACCACGAAAGGGCCGTGTTTCCATCCGAGATCGTGATATCGGCGGCAGTAAATTGCATATGCTGGCTTCGCGCCGCTCCGCCTATACAGGTGTTGTACGCAGGCGAACGATAGCAACTGCTGATCCGGACCGAAGCGCCGAATTCAGTTCGGATCGCCTGTAGTAGTTTTGTTAGAGCCACAGCGTTTTGCCAAAGCGCCTCGGGCGGGTCCGAGTTGAGATTCTGGCAGGTGCCCGAACCATTACTCCCTCCGCGATAAAGCAACTCCTTTGCTTCGAAATTTGGCGTAGATGGGCGGATATTGGCATTGAAGAAGTCTAGAAAGCTTTGTTGACCTGGCAAAACGGTCGGCATGGCGGTGATCGTCGGCAGGCGCGGCAGGATTATGCGGCCCTCGTTTTCGTCTTCAGAGGCGAAAAACCCCCAATAACCGAGGTCGTAGTTAACACCGTGCACCTTGCCGCGCCCGGAAATGAAGGCTCTGCGGCGCGCAAAGACATCATCAGCCCATTTCGAATTGGACAATTGATCTCGCAACGCTTTGGCCAGCACAGACCGCAGGGACATTTCGGTTACATTTGGATTGACGGTTTTGGCAGCTTGAACCTTGGCAACGGTAGCGTTGGAAGCTCCCCCCTGCTGGATGGCCGCGTCAAAAAGCATGCCGAGGCTCAGCGGTTCTTTGAGCCCCATTAGATTGGCCTGCGGGACGGCCTTGGCATCCCAGAACGCCGCACGGCTATGGGCCAGCATCGCTGTGCGGGCCGCGTCCTGCTCTCCAAGATCTGCGAATTGCGAATGCCAGTCGCTTTTGATGTTGTTTTGCCCGTCCAGAACATTTTGACGGGCCCAGTCCAGCTGATCCTCAAGCGGTAGCGCCAACATCTGGCGCAGCCGAGCGGCACGGGACGCCCCAAAGACGGCGTCCAGTGTCTGCGGCCCCTGATGTTCGATGCCCTGCAAAACGGCCTGCAAATGGCCATACTTCAGCGTATAGCCATGATAGCCCCATGTCATGACGGCACCATCGAAATCGCCGACAATCTTGCCAAACCCATGACCTTCGAAAGACGCGGTCGCCTGTGCGCAAAGGTCGAAAAGATCCACCTCGCCTTGCCCGGTGAGCTGCGCGAATTCGTCCCTCGTGATGATCGCATCCAGCGTCGATTTACCCAAACTTGCACGCCACGCCAACAGGGCCCTCGACGTGTCGCCGCCCAGGATCATATCAATGCCCTGCGTGTCAAAACCTGCGTTGCTCAGCGCATTTTGCATCGCCCGGACAAGATGCCCGTAGACGGCGCGTGTGCCTTCGGTCCGGCGCAGCAGCACCGGGTCGTCGGACACCGGATTGACCAGCGCAGGGGTCGGATCCACGTTGGGTGCCACGGCGACCGGATCGGGTGTGATGTCGCGAATGATACGCAGCACATCCTCTCGAATGGCAGCGACTTCGGCCGCCAGACCATCCAGAACCTTGCCCAGCACGTCGCGCGCGGCCTCTTCGGTTGCGGCCACCAGTGCGCGTGCCGCAGCGTTGATTTCACTGGCCGCGTGATCCATGATCACAACGTCGATATCGTCGATTTCGAAATTGATCTCTTCAATGCGACGGGTTTTTTCGGAGACCGACAATTCGGACGCCCCCACTTGCGCTGCCGCCGTAATCAGTTGTTCCCTGAGGGCCCTCAGTCTTTCAAGTTCCTGTTCCATTTTGCTGTTCCAGTTTCTTTTTCAAATCAGTTTCTCGCCGAAAGCCGTTTGATCCGGTCAACCCGCGCTTGCAGGTCTCCGGACAGGACCGCGGCTTCAATCAGCCGCTCGTTTCTGCCACCCGGCGTGCCTGCCGCTTTCACGGCCTTGGCCAGAGCCACCTGCGACAACTCAATCAGGTGCAGCCATTCGGCAAGCATTTCCCGTTCGGTTGCTATCTCCTCATTGATCGCCGCGGCATTCGCGCCGACCCCCCGCAATGCCCGGAATTCGCTGGCCGTCAATGTTGTATAGGCCACTTGAGTATTGTTCAGAACAACGTCGAGAACCGCGTTGATCCCGTCGGCCGTTTTGATCAGTTCGGTGCGGAAGGCCTCACGCGATCCGATCCCGGCAAGGACATCCAGCGCTTCTTTGAGAAGTGCAATTTCGCCTTTCAGCGCCTTGGAGGCCGCATCTGTTGCATCCACCTTTTCAAATCCGAGTGCCGAAGCCTGCAGGGCGGCGACGTCTCCCTTGAGGATATCCAACGGGCGGCCCTGCGCATAGGCCAGCAGGATCCCGTTCAAATCCGCGACGGATCTCACGGCAAACCGGATCGACGCCACAAATGGCGGGTCGGCGGAGGGTGCGAAAACCGCGATGTCCTTTCGGTCGAATTTTCTGGAAACACTGCCGCGGTCGATGGAGCGCACCCGTGTAGTGCGTTCTTCGGAAGCCAATTCATTTAGGACGGCATCCGAGGCTTCGACAACACTATCAAAAGCCTTTGCATAGGTTGTGAATTCCTGCACCCCGGCCGTTGTGCCACAACTGGCGAGACCCCAAACCCCGACAAGCACAACAATCTTCTTCACAATGTTTCCTCCGTTAACGACAATCCGACTTAGCTTAAGGATACCTGAGTGGAGCCATTCGTTAAATGAATTATCACCGTTTCGAGGCTTTGTTTCACAAATCATCTGATGTTCGAGCTTCCCCTTACCCCAGACGGAGTTAGCCTACTGGCTCAGTGATAGGTATGCCAAGAGCCGTGTAGCGGTTGAGGACGGCGATACGGACCTGGATTTCCGCGACCTGCCATTCGAAGTCCCTCGCCATCAGCGATTGGCCGAGTAGTTTTATACAATGCATCCGCTGACCGGCAGTGCATTGCGCAGCAATGTCACGAGAGGTTTTGTTTCGACACGGCTTCGGCGGTGGTATCCACTCCAGCGCCGCCACAGAGTGCGACCCAGGTATCGTTGCGCACTGACCGCTTCGTTTCGGGCAATAGCTCCGGCGCTCGTCGGCTTCCAGGGTTTGGCATTTTTGCGCGGCGGGATCACTGCACGGGCGTTTCTGGCGGCAACCGCCTCGTGGCATTTACGTGTGTCATACGCCCCATCTGCGGTAACGCTGCCGATGTCCTGATCGGGCGGGATTTGGTTCAGGAGTTCGGGCAACATGGGAGCATCTCCGACGTTGTTGCTGGTGACCTCGACCGTCCGAACTTCCAGTGTTTCTTCGTCAATTCCAATGTGTATCTTACGCCAAATACGTCGTTTAGCACCGCCATGCTTGCGGGCATTCCATTCGCCTTCTCCCTTGGCTTTGATACCCAAGTGTCAGCGCAGGCGAAACGTCAAATGCGGGCCAAGTCTCCTTAAAACACCTTGAACGTCATCGTTGTCATCGACCGCTCGATCCCGTCGATGTCCAACAGATGTTCGTTGATGAACTTACCCACGTCCTGATCGGCAGGCACATACAGTTTCATCAGCAGGTCATATTCGCCGGATGTGGAATAAAGTTCGGAGTGGATTTCGCGAAAGGCGATGTCTTCGGCGACCTTGTAGGTGGTGCCGGGGCGGCAGCGGATCTGGATAAAGACGCATGTCGACATGTGGTCGGGGCCCTTTCGCGCGGGATGTGGTGCCGTTTTAGTGACATGTCAGCCCCCGCATGCACAAGGGGGTCTGGCGGGACTTGGCGCGCAAGTCGCACCCGCATATAGAGAGCGCGACATGATTGTTCGAAAGGCCTGTCGATGCGCCGCGCAACCCTGACCCGTACCACGGCAGAGACCGATATATCGGTAAAGCTGAACCTCGATGGCACCGGAACCTGTGACAACCGGACCGGAGTCGGGTTCTTTGATCACATGCTGGACCAGTTGGCCCGCCATGCGCTGATCGACATGACGGTGCGCTGTGACGGAGATTTGCACATCGACGATCACCACACGGTCGAGGATGTCGGCATCGCCATCGGGCAGGCGCTGGCACGCGCCGTCGGGAACAAGAAGGGGATCCAGCGCTATGGCTCCTGCCTGTTGCCGATGGACGATGCGCTGGTGCGCGCGGCCCTTGATCTGTCGGGCCGGCCCTATCTGGTGTGGAACGTCGATCTGCCGACGTCCAAGGTGGGCACGTTCGATACCGAACTCGTGCGCGAGTTCTTTCAGGCGCTCAGCACCCATGGCGGCATCACGCTGCATGTCGATATGCTGCACGGTCTCAACAGCCACCACATCGCCGAAGCGGCGTTCAAGGCGGTGGCGCGCGCCTTGCGCGAGGCCCTTGAGGTTGACGCCCGTGTGGCCGACGCGATCCCGTCGACCAAGGGCGCCCTATGAGCCTCACGGCCCTGATTGATTACGAAAGCGGCAACCTGCATTCGGCTGAAAAAGCGTTTCAGAAGATGGCGCAGGATCTGGGCGAGGGCACTGTCGTCGTCACATCCGACGCGGACGTGGTGGCGCGTGCCGACCGCGTCGTGTTGCCGGGCGACGGGGCCTTTCCGGCCTGTGCGGCGGCGTTGCGGGGCACTGGCGGGCTGTATGACGCGCTGGTCGAGGCGGTGGAGGTCAAAGGCCGCCCGTTCCTGGGCATTTGCGTGGGTATGCAGTTGATGGCCACGTGGGGGCGGGAATACACCGACACACCCGGACTTGACTGGGTTGGCGGCGAGGTGGTGCCGATTGTGCCCGCTGACCCGGGCCTGAAGGTGCCGCATATGGGCTGGAACGATCTGGTGCTGGATGCGGAGCATCCCGTTTTTGACGGGATTTCCAGCGGTGATCACACCTATTTCGTGCACTCCTATCATTTCGAGGTGACGGACCTGGCTTTGCGTCTGGCCCACGTGGAATACGGCGGGGATGTCACGGCGGTGATCGGGACGGGCACCATGCTTGGAATGCAATTTCACCCGGAAAAAAGTCAGGACGCGGGCCTGCGCATGATCCGCAACTTTCTGGGCTGGAAACCCTAATCCAGCCGGAATGGTGCGGGCAGATCGCGCAGGCTTCGCGCACCCAACTGGCCCATATTCGACACCAGATCGGCCTTCAGGATGCGGGCCAGATGGGCCGGACCCTCTGCGCCCAGGGCCCCAAGCGCATAGTGCCACGCGCGCCCCAGCATCACGAAATCCGCCCCCGACGCCAGCGCACGCAGGATATCGAGACCGCCTTCGATCCCGCTGTCAAAGATGATCGGCAGCGTGGTGGCGGCCCGGATGTCGGGCAGCACTTCGATTGTGGCGGGGGCGGCGTCGAATTGGCGTCCCGCGTGGTTTGACACCCAGATCGCATCGACGCCCATCTGTTCCAGCCGCCCCGCATCGGCGGCGCGCAGGATGCCCTTGACCACGAACGGCCCGTCCCACGCATCGCGCAGCCACTTGACGTAATCCCACTCCGGCGAGGTGCGCAGCAGGTATCCGACATGGGCCGTCACGGGCAGATTGGCGCCGGCGGCACTTGTGTAGGCATCCAGCATCCGCATATGGGGCATGCCGCGCTGCGCCATGCCAAGCGCCCAGGCAGGCCGCATCGCAACCTGTGCCAGCAGACGCGGGGTCAGACGCGGAGGATTGGTCAGACCCGACCGGGTCTGGCGTTCGCGCCGCGAGGCCACCGGCACATCGACGGTGAGGACCAGCGTTTTGAACCCCGAGGCACGCGCGCGGTCCAGCATGTCGCGCCGGATGCCCGCGTCACGGGGCGGATACATCTGGAACCAGCCGTGATCCCCCAGATCATCCGCCACATCCTCGGGCGATGCCGTGGCCACGGTCGAGATGGTGTAGGGAATGCCAAGCCGGGCGGCGGCACGCGCCAGCAGGCGCTCTGCGTCCGGCCACATCAACCCGGACATGCCGACGGGCGCAATGCCAAAGGGCAGGGGCATTTCGGCCCCCAGAAAGGATGTCACAAGGTCCGGCTCGAATTCGCCATGCAGCACGGACGGCATCAGCCCGACCCTGTCCAGCGCGGTGCGGTTGCGCCCGCGCGTCGCCTCGACCCCGGTGCCGCTGTCAAGATATTCCCACACAAAGCGAGGGATGCGCCCGCGCGCGCGGGCGCGAAGATCACAGATGGCCGGATAACGGGCGTCGAGGCTCATGACGACATCAGTAGAGGCTGTGCGCCGCATGTCCAGCGGGATGGAAAAACATTGTTGCGGCTAAATCATTTTTTAACAGCATTTTTGCAAAAGTGGATTCGTCGTCCATGACATCACACCACTGAGGAAAGCGCCCCATGCAAGCATTGATCATCGACCGCGAGGCTACCCGCCTCGACCATTGCCAGATTGGCCTGATGAACGCCGGAGTTCAGGTAACGGGGACAGGCAGCCTGCTGGTGGCGGAAACATGTATTGCGCGTCTCGGCGTCGATTTGCTGGTGATCGAGAAATCCACGATCAGCGATGCGCTTGGCGACACGCTTGGTATGGCCGAGGATCGCAATCCTGACCTTGTGTCGATCCTGCGCACGTCCGATGTGGCCGAGGATCAGGACGAACTGGCACCGTATTTCCCTTCCCTGCACTATGTTTTGGGGCAGGACGTGTCGAACGAGGTCGCGATCCAACTGGGTCTGGCATCGCTGCGCGCACAGGCGACCCGGTCGGTCATGCCCACCCGCGCGCTGCGCATGTCACTTAGGTCGAAAGCGGTTGCCAGGCCCCCTGTTCCACCACAGCGCGTCATCAGCAATATCTTCTCCGAAGCGTTTTGACGCCCCTGCGGGATTGCCGCGCCAAAGCATACAGAACAGATCAGGAACAGCTTTCGCTTTGTCATGGGCTGCGCTATTGTGCGCCCCATGAGCAGCTTTGACGAATTCGATGCCTTCGAGGGCGCATCCCTGTCCGCGCGTGCGATGGCTGCGCGCCCGCAACCCTATCTGGACGGCCTGAACCCTGCCCAACGCGAGGCCGTGGAAAAGGTGGATGGACCCGTGCTGATGCTGGCCGGTGCAGGCACGGGCAAAACGCGCGCCCTCACAGCGCGGATCGTGCATCTTTTGAACACCGGGCGTGCCCGCCCCAACGAAATTCTGGCCGTGACCTTCACCAACAAGGCCGCGCGCGAAATGAAAAACCGCGTGGGGTCGATGCTGGGCGGTCAGATCGAGGGTGTGCCGTGGCTGGGCACCTTCCATTCGATCTGCGTCAAGCTGCTGCGCCGCCACGCCGAACTGGCCGGGTTGAAGAGCAATTTCACCATTCTGGACACCGACGACCAGATCCGTCTGATGAAACAACTGATCCGTGCGGCCAATATCGACGACAAGCGCTGGCCCGCACGGCAGTTGGCCAGCATCATTGACGGCTGGAAAAACCGCGCCCTGACGCCGGACAAGGTGCCCGCCAGTGATGGCGGGGCGTACAATCACAAGGGTGTTGAGTTGTATGCCCAGTATCAGACCCGCCTGAAGGAACTGAACGCCTGCGATTTCGGTAACCTGCTGTTGCACATGGTCACCATCTTTCAGGCGCACCCGGACGTGCTGGCGCAATATCAGCGTTGGTTCAAATACATTCTTGTGGACGAATATCAGGACACCAACGTCGCCCAGTACCTGTGGCTGCGTCTGCTGGCGCAGGGGCACAGGAATATCTGCTGTGTGGGCGATGACGATCAGTCGATCTATGGCTGGCGCGGGGCCGAGGTGGGCAATATCCTGCGGTTCGAAAAGGATTTTCCGGGCGCACATGTGGTGCGGCTGGAACAGAACTACCGCTCGACCCCGCATATCCTCGGGGCGGCTTCGGGTGTGATTGACGGTAACGAAAACCGGCTGGGCAAGACGCTGTGGACCGACAAGGATGATGGCGAAAAGGTTCGCCTGATCGGTCATTGGGACGGCGAGGAAGAGGCGCGCTGGATCGGCGACGAGATCGAGGCGGGCCAGCGCGGCACCCGCGGTATGGACCCGGTCAGCCTTGATCACATGGCGATCCTCGTGCGGGCGTCCCACCAGATGCGCGCCTTCGAGGATCGGTTCCTGACCATCGGGTTGCCCTATCGCGTCATCGGCGGCCCGCGGTTCTATGAACGCCTCGAAATCCGCGATGCCATGGCCTATTTCCGCGTCGTGGTCAGCCCCGAAGACGATCTGGCCTTTGAGCGGATTGTGAACACACCCAAGCGCGGGCTGGGCGACAAGGCGCAGCAGACCATTCAGGTGGCCGCGCGCGCCAACGGGGTGAGCCTTGTCGAAGGCGCACGGATTGCCGTCGAACAGGGCCTGATCAAGGGCAAGGGCGGGGCGGAACTGCGCAGCCTCGTTGATGGAATCGCGCGCTGGAACAGCAAATTGCGTGGCCCCCGCATCGAAGTGGTCGAAGATGACAGCGTGATCGACGAAGGGCTGGCCCCTTTACGGACCCAATACGGCCCCCCCCCAATCAGCCACGTTGAATTGGCCGAGGTCATTCTGGACGAGTCGGGCTATACCGCGCACTGGCAGAACGACAAGACGCCCGAGGCACCGGGGCGGCTGGAAAACCTCAAGGAACTGGTCAAGGCGCTGGAACAGTTCGAAAACCTGCAAGGGTTCCTCGAACATGTTTCGCTGATCATGGACAACGAACAGGATGACGCAGGGGCCAAGGTGTCGATCATGACTCTGCACGCCGCCAAGGGGCTGGAATTTCCCATGGTTTTTCTGCCGGGCTGGGAAGACGGCCTGTTTCCCTCGCAACGCAGCATGGATGAAACCGGCGTCAAGGGCCTCGAGGAAGAACGTCGTCTTGCCTATGTCGGGATCACGCGGGCCGAAGAGGTCTGCACGATTTCCTTTGCCGCCAACCGGCGGGTGTTCGGGCAGTGGCAATCGTCGTTGCCGTCCCGCTTTATCGACGAGTTGCCAGAGGATCACGTGGATGTGCTGACCCCGCCCGGTCTTTATGGCGGGGGCTATGGCGCGGCGGCGCCGATGCGGGAATCCAACCTGCACAAGGCGGCGGCGGATGCGAATGTTTACAACTCCCCCGGCTGGAAGCGCTTGCAGGCACGTTCGAACACGCGGCCCATTTCCCAACCCAAGGAAAGCCGCAATACAGTGATCGACCTTGCGGCCGTGTCCTCGTTCACGATGGGCGAGCGGGTGTTTCACCAGAAATTCGGCTATGGCGCTGTGGTCGGGATCGAGGGCGACAAGCTCGAGATCGACTTTGAAAAGGCCGGGATCAAGAAGGTTGTGTCGCGCTTCATTTCCGGCTGTGACGACATTCCGTTTTAAACGTTGCGATCACGTAGGTGATCGCAACGGGTGACAAGGGTTGCTTTTCGCAGAAAAGCGACCAGCCACACAGATGATCCAAATGGCGCATGGCAATCGATGATGCAGATGAACGAAACGGCGACCCCGGGAGGAGGTAGGAGCCGCCGCTCTCACAACATCGCACTGGTCAGGGAGGAGGAGGACCGTTGGCGATGTATTCGAACACGCCTCGCGGCGCGGGTTGTTTCAGTGCACCCGCAAGGGTGCGGAATAAAAGGTGCGGCGACCCCTGGGAGGAGGTAGGAGCCGCCGCCAATTTCAGATGCCCCAGGGAGGAGGAGAGGAGCATCTGATCCGTTGTGCTTAGCGGGCGGTGGTGCCGTAAGCGGAGTCCCATGCCACGCGTTTAAGCTCGGACCGGTGCATGCCCAGATCCGCCAGTTCGCGGTTGGACAGGGCATTCAGTTCGTTCAGCGTGGTTTTGTAGACGCGGCGCGTCGCATGACGCTCTGCCGCAGCTGCGAAGTACTGTGCAAGCGTTGCGAAAGTCCGTTCGACCAGATCGCTGCGCTGTGCCAATTCGTTGTAATAGGCCATGTTTCTTTGCCTCTTGCTCGTTTGCGTTAGCCCAAACATAACCCAATGCTGCAGATGCACAATAGCCGCTCAGGCAATGCTGCTATGCAGCAATTGCATGGGGTAGGTGTTTAAAAACCCGGCAACCCGCCCATGGAATTGGCGCTTTGTCCCGTTCGGCGATGTCCCCCTTGCCCTCGCGGAGAATTCTGCCAGTTAATGCAGCACCCCAGCGGAGAAACGCGCCATGTCGTTAACCAAAGAAGATATTCTGTCCGCCTTGCGTCGTGTCGAAATGCCAGACGGCGGCGATCTGGTCAGTCGCGATTTGATTCGTGCCGTGCAGGTGCAGGATGCAACGGTGCAGTTCATTATCGAAGCCCCAAGTCCAGAACTGGCGGCGCGCATGGAACCTGTGCGCGCTGCGGCCCAGGCGGCCATTGCCGCACTGCAAGAGGTGGATCAGGTGCGCGTCGCGCTGACGGCGCATGGGCCTGCCCCAAAGGCGCCCGAGCCGCCAAGCCTCAAGATCGGCGGCCACCCCAAGCCGCAGGAGGGGCCGACAAAACCCGCGGGCGTTCAGCGCATACTGGCCATCGGCTCGGGCAAGGGCGGGGTGGGCAAGTCGACGGTGTCTTCCAACCTTGCCGTGGCGCTGGCGCGGGCGGGTCGCAAGGTGGGCCTGCTGGATGCCGATATATACGGCCCCAGTCAGCCACGCATGATGGGCGTGAACAAGCGCCCGGCCAGCCCCGATGGCAAGACAATCATTCCGCTGCACGCACATGGTGTGACGCTCATGTCGATCGGGTTCATGATGGAAGAGGGCAAAGCCGTGGTCTGGCGCGGCCCGATGTTGATGGGCGCGCTGCAGCAGATGCTGGGGCAGGTGGAGTGGGGCGAACTGGACGTGCTGATTGTGGATCTGCCCCCCGGAACCGGGGATGTTCAGTTGACGCTGTGCACCAAGTCCGAGTTGAGCGGCGCCATCGTGGTGTCGACGCCGCAGGATGTCGCCCTGATCGACGCGCGCAAGGCGCTGGATATGTTTGCGACCCTGAAGACGCCGGTGTTGGGGTTGATCGAGAACATGTCGATGTTCGTCTGTCCCGATTGCGGGTCTGAACATCAGATATTCGGACAGGGCGGCGTTGCAGCGGAAGCGGAAAAGATGGGTGTGCCCCTGCTGGCTGCGCTGCCCATTGATCTTGAGACCCGGTTGGCAGGCGACGGTGGTACACCGATTGCCGCAGGCGACGGCGCCATGGCCCAGGCCTATGCCCGCATCGCCGAAGGGTTGATCAAGGGCGGGATGGCCTGAGCGTTCCCGCAAGGCCGCTGCGCGACGACATCATATAGGGGGCTCTGCCCCCGGCTGCGCCTCCCCCGGGATTTTTTTTCAATCAGAGAAGACTGACCTGTTCATGGGATAACATGGGCCGCGCTGTGGGCATCCATGGGAAATTGCGTGATTTGTTGTGTGTTTCGAATCAATTTTCGACGCAAAGGGCTATTTTTTGATATCGACAGTCAGAACGGAAGAAGAACATTCTGTTTGCGCTTGTGTTGATCTCAAGTTTTTTGGGATTTTATGGCCGTTTTCTTTGACCGCAGCGGAAACACTACATTTAGTGTTCAGTTCTTGCACGATAACAGCATGAGCGACAAGTTGGGTCATTTAGATCACGCGCAGGGGGTCTGTTTTTCCATTCCAGGCGGGAGTGTGGTCGGTTTCCCTAAGAAAGCTATTGTTTCCCATCAATTCCCATGCCATCCCTAGTGCATCGGATGAGAACGAGCCGGGGCACCAAACGACCCCAAGCAATAATAACTCTAGCAGGTTTCATACAGGCACCTCGATTTCATCAGACCAAGAGATCCGGCGCGCGAGCGAGCAGACATCCCCCCAGGTGGCGCGCGCAGCTGGACATCCCGCAAGTCGGGACGAGGGCGGCGGGTTGATCAGTGGCAGCAGATCAACCCGCCGTTTCCATTTCAGACACTGGGGAAAGATTTGAGCGCGGGGGCGCGACGGAAACAAGGGACGGGCCAAAACAGTGGCACGCAGATTCAGAGGCGAAAGCGACCACAAGGTGGACGCAAAGGGCAGGGTGTCTATCCCGGCCTCGTTTCGTCGAGTGATCGAATCCTGCGATCCCGAGTGGACGGACGGCCTGCCGCCGCGTGTGATCATCGTCTATGGCGGCGAGACGCGCGACTATCTCGAAGGTTTCACCATGCAAGCCATGGACGAGGTCGACGAAAAGATATCCAGACATCCCCGTGGATCGGCAAAGCGCAAAGCGATGGAGCGTCTTTACAGCGCGCAATCCGTCGAAACGGTTGTCGATGACACGGGCCGCATCGTGCTGCCTGCCAGGTTGCGCGGCAAGATCGGCCTTGATGGCATGGCGCGCTTTGTCTCTTCGGGTGATACCTTCGAAATCTGGAAGCCCGAGGCCTATGACGCCAGTATCGCGGCTCTTGATGATGATGGCTATGACCCGGATGTCGACCCGTCGGTCTACCTTGACGGGGACCTAGAATAGCATGTCGGCTGGGGGGCCACATATTCCGGTTCTGATCGACGCGATCCTGTCGCATTGCGCACCTGTTGAAGGCACCTGGCTGGATGGTACATTTGGCGCGGGTGGATATACCCGGGCATTGCTGGATGCGGGGGCCGACCGGGTGATCGCGGTGGATCGTGACCCGCTTGCCTTTGAAATGGCGGGCGGTTGGGCTGCGTCTTTCGGGGCGCGGATCGTGATGCAACCGGGGGTGTTTTCGCGGCTTGATGACTACGGTCAGGGGCTTGACGGTGTTGTTCTTGATCTCGGCGTGAGTTCCATGCAGCTGGACCAGGCCGCGCGCGGCTTTTCCTTCATGAAAGACGGTCCGCTCGACATGCGGATGAGTCAGGAAGGGCCGTCGGCCGCCGATCTTGTGAATGACACCGAAGAGGGCACGCTGGCCGACATCCTGTTCCACTTTGGCGAGGAACGCGCCAGCCGCCGCATTGCGCGTGCGATCATCACGGCGCGTCCCATCGCCACGACGCTGGAACTGGCAAGCATCATCGAAAAATGCCTGCCCCGCCCGAAACCGGGCCAGTCCCATCCCGCAACGCGCAGTTTCCAGGCGCTGCGGATTGCGGTGAACAATGAATATGATGAGCTTTATCAGGGTCTCATGGCTGCGGAACGTGCCCTGAAACCCGGCGGCAAACTGGCCGTTGTCACCTTCCATTCTGTCGAGGATCGCATGGTCAAACGCTTTTTGACGGCACGCGGCGGACGCCGCGCCAATGCCAACCGCTATGCGCCCGAGACTGTTCAGGAAGCCGCACGGTTTACGTTGAAAAGCCGCAAGGCCATCGTGCCGGGACCCGACGAACTGGCGGCCAACCCGCGCAGCCGGTCGGCAAAGTTGCGCGTCGCGGTGCGCACCGACGCGCCCGCCGGGGCGATAGATGCCGGATCCATCGGTATGCCGCAGATCAAAGGGGCGAAGTGATGCGCAGTTTCCTGTATGTGCTGACAACGTTGGCCGTCATCGGTCTGGCCTTCTGGGCCTACCGTGAAAATTACGCCACGCAAAGCTCTCTGTCGCGGACGGATCAGCTGCATCGCGACATCCGTATGGCACATGCCCGTCTTGCCGTGCTCAAGGCCGAGTGGGCCTACCTGAACCGTCCCGACAGGCTGCGTGATCTGGCCGACATCAATTTCGACCGTCTCGGTCTTTTGCCGTTCCGTCCGGATCAGTTCGGCCGGGTGGATGAAGTGACCTATCCCACGCCTCCACTGCTTGACATCACCAACAGCGTCGAGGTGTCGGGCACCCTGCCGACGACGGAGGATCGCCCATGACCCGCACGCCCCTGCGCCCTTTGGCGCGTATCCTTCCTGCCCGCGCGGCCGGTCAAAGCCCGGACGTGATCGAACGCGAAAACCGCGCCGCACGGCATGAAAAGATGCGCGACACTGCCAGACAACGGGCCGAGGGACGTTTGCTGGTGCTGGGCGTGTTCTTTTTCGTCGCTTTCATGGTTGTGGGGCTGCGTATGGGCATGCTGGCCACCTCAAATCCGGTGGAACCGCGCGCCAGTGCAAAAGGGGCCGCAATTTCGGCGGCGCGTGCCGACATCGTTGACCGCAAGGGCCGCCTGCTGGCGACGAATCTGGAAACCTTTGCGCTGTACGCCCAACCGCCGCTGATGGTCGACCCGGCTGCGGCGGCAAAGGGTCTGGTCGCGATCTTTCCCGATCTCAAGGAAAAGGACCTGACCGAAAAGTTTTCGGGAAAGCGCAAGTTCCTGTGGATCAAGAAGAAAATCAGCCCCGAACAGATGCAGGCTGTGCATGACATCGGCGATCCAGGGCTGTTGTTCGGCCCGCGCGAGATGCGTCTTTACCCCAATGGCACGCTGGCGGCCCATGTGCTGGGCGGTGCGTCCTTTGGCAAGGAGGGCGTGAATGCCGCCGAGGTCATCGGTGTGGCGGGTGTCGAGAAATTCTTTGACGATTACCTGCGGGACCCGGCCAATGGCCAACGTCCGCTGGAATTGTCGCTTGATCTGACAGTGCAGGCTGCCGCCGAACGTGTGCTTTATGGCGGCATGAAGATCATGAACGCCAAAGGGGCGACGTCCGTTCTGATGGACGTGCGCACCGGCGAGGTGATTTCGGTCGTGTCACTGCCGAATTTTGACCCCAACACACGCCCGCGCCCGGCGACATCGGGAAGTCCGTCAGACAGCCCGCTGTTCAATCGCTCTGTGCAGGGCGTGTATGAACTTGGGTCGGTCTTCAAGATATTTACGGCTGTGCAGGCTGTCGATCTGGGCCTTGTGCTGCCCACGACCATCATCGACACCGCCGGGCCGATGAAGGTCGGCGGCGCAACCATCGGTGAATTCCGCAACAAGAACTACAAGGAAATCAGCGTCTCCGACGTCATCGTGAAATCCTCGAACCGGGGCACGGGCCGACTGGCGCTGCAGATTGGCGTCGAACGGCAACAGGCATTCCTGAAAAGCCTCGGCTTTTTCGAACCCACGGCACTGGAGATATCCGAGGCCCATTCCGGCAAGCCCTTGCTGCCCAAACGCTGGACAGAGCTGAGCGCGGTCACCGTCAGCTACGGTCACGGGCTGTCCACATCGCCGATGCATCTGGCGGTCGGATACGCGGCCATCGCCAACGGTGGCTTTCTGGTCGAACCGACGATCCTGAAACAGAACGGCCCCCGTCTGGGCGCACGGGTGATGAGCGACAGTTCAGCCCGGGCGGCCCGCACGATGCTGCGCGGGGTGGTGACGGACGGCACGGCCAGCATGGGCGAGGTCGCCGGATATGCCGTCGGGGGCAAGACCGGAACGGCGGACAAGCCCGATCCGAAGGGCGGCTATTACGACGACAAGGTCATCGCGACCTTTGCCACCATGTTCCCGGCACAGGACCCCAAATATGTGCTGATCGTGACACTGGACGAGCCGGTCGAAACCTCTGGCGACAAACCGCGCCGCACCGCCGGGTGGACGGCCGTGCCGGTCGCCGCCGAGATGATCACGCGGATTGCGCCGCTGCTTGGTCTGCGGCCAACCGTTGAACCGGTCCCCGTGACTGATATAACGCTCACCAGCAGCAACTGAGCCAAAAGGCCGATCCATGGGCGCGCAGGCACGACCTTTATCATCGCTGGGCCTGACCGCCCTTGGCGGGGCCAATCCCGACATTTCCGATATCGCGGTGGATAGCCGTCTGGTCAGGGACGGTGCGTTGTTTGCCGCCATGCCCGGCACCCGCGTGCATGGGGCGGAATTCATCCCCTATGCCGTGCGCATGGGGGCCGTCGCCGTACTGACGGACCGTGCCGGGGCGGACATCGCGGCAGACCACCTGAACGGGGTTGCGGTTGTGCTCACGGATGATCCGCGCGCTGCCCTCAGCCGCACGGCGGCGCTTTGGTTCGGCGGGCAACCGCGCACGATGGTGGCCGTCACCGGCACCAATGGCAAAACGTCTGTTGCGACCTTCGTGCGCCAGATCTGGATCGAGATGGACCTGCCCGCCGTCAACCTCGGCACCACCGGGGTCGAGGGCGCGTGGACCGCTCCGCTGGCCCACACCACACCAGAACCGATCACGCTGCACCGCACCCTGGCCAGGGCGCGCGCCGCAGGGATCACCCACGCGGCGATGGAGGCGTCCTCTCATGGTCTCGACCAGCGTCGCCTTGACGGCGTGACCTTGGCGGCTGCGGGGTTCACGAATTTCACTCAGGATCATCTGGACTATCACGAAACCTTCGAGGCCTATTTCGACGCCAAGGCGGGCCTGTTCGCCCGTGTTCTGCCCGAGGACGGCATTGCCGTGATCAACATCGACGATCCGCGTGGTGTCGATATGGCGGCCATCGCGCGCGCGCGCGGCCAGGAGGTGCTGAGCGTGGGCCGTGACGGCGGCGATCTGCACCTGACCGCACAACGCTTTGACAGCACCGGACAGGATGTGCGGCTGGAATTCGCGGGCAAAAGCTATACCGCGCGCCTGCCGCTGATCGGTGGTTTTCAGGCGGACAACGTGATGCTCGCCTGTGGGCTGGTGATTGCCTGCGGCGGCGCACCGGCGCGCATCTTTGAAACCCTGCCGCACCTCCGTACCGTGCGCGGGCGTATGCAGCTGGCGGCCACGCGCCACAACGGTGCTGCGGTCTTTGTGGACTACGCGCACACGCCCGATGCCGTCGCCACGGCGCTTGACGCCATGCGCCCCCACGTGATGGGCAAGCTGGTTGCCGTCATTGGCGCCGGTGGGGACCGCGACGCGGGCAAACGTCCGTTGATGGGACAAGCGGCGGCCCGGAACGCGGACGTGGTGTTCGTGACAGACGACAATCCCCGGTCCGAAAATCCCGCAGCGATCCGATCCGCAGTGCTGGAAGGCTGCCCCGAGGCCCACGAAGTCGGCGACCGCGCCGAGGCGATCCTGCGCGCTGTCGATGCCCTTGGTCCGGGTGACGCGCTGTTGATCGCTGGCAAGGGGCACGAGAGCGGGCAGATCGTGGGTGACGACGTCCTGCCCTTTGACGATGCGGAACAGGCAAGCGTCGCCGTGGCCGCTCTGGAAGGACGACTGACATGAGCCTTTGGACCTCTGACGACGCGGTCGCCGCCACAGGTGGGCTGAACACGCGGCCCTGGACATGCACAGGCATCAGCATCGATACGCGCACCCTGCAACCGGGCGATTTGTTCGTGGCCCTCAAAGCCGCGCGCGATGGGCACGAATTCGTCGCGCAAGCCTTTGAAAAGGGCGCAGCTGCCGCGCTGGTCTCGTACTTGCCCGAAGGGGTCGACGAAGAAAGCCCGCTGCTTCTGGTGCATGACGTGCTCAAGGCACTCGAAGCCCTTGGCGTCGCGGCGCGCGCGCGTACTGACGCCCGTGTGGTGGCGATCACCGGGTCGGTGGGCAAAACCTCGACCAAGGAAATGCTGCGCGCAATACTGGGGGATCAGGGGCGCACCCATGCGAGCGTGGCCAGTTACAACAACCACTGGGGCGTGCCCCTGACATTGGCGCGGATGCCTGTCGATACCCAATACGCGGTGATCGAGATCGGCATGAACCATCCGGGCGAAATCGCGCCGCTCGCCCGGCTTGCCCGCCCGCATGTGGCCATGATCACGACCGTGGCGGCGGCGCATCTCGAAGCGTTCGAGAACATCCAAGGCATTGCACTGGAAAAAGCGTCGATCATCGAAGGCCTCGAATATGGCGGCACCGCGATCCTGAACAACGACTGTTCCACGGCTGCGATCCTGCAGGCCAAGGCCCACGACATGAAACGGCGTGACATCGGCTTTGGCGAACACGGCTTTGATTTTGTTCTGAAATCCGTTGATCTGGGGCGCGAGGTGACGGTGGTGCAGGCGATGGCCCACGACGCGCCGCTGCTGTTCAAGATCGGTGCCGTGGGCAAGCACTATGCGATGAACGGGCTCGGGGCGCTGGCGGCAGCCGAAGCCGTGGGCGCCGACCTTGCGCTGGCCGCACAAAGCCTCGGGCGGTGGTCGCCCTACCAGGGGCGCGGAGCCCGCGAGGTGATCACACTGGACGTGGCCGACACCCGCATGACGCTCGAATTGATCGACGACAGCTACAACGCCAACCCGACGTCAATGGCCGCAGCCATCGACGTGCTGGCAGCAGCCCAGGTGACCCACGACATCGGGCGGGTCAGCAAGGGGCGGCGCATCGCGTTTGTGGGTGATATGAAGGAGTTGGGCCCCGAGGGGCCGGACATGCACGGTGAACTTGCCGATCTGGAAGCGATGGAAAACATTGATGTCGTTCATTGCATTGGCCCGCTCATGCAGAACCTGCACGCGGCACTTCCGGCGGAAAAACAGGGCATGTGGGCCGAAACCTCAACCCAGATGGAGGCCCGCGTGGCCCGGAGTCTCGACAGTGGAGACGTGGTGTTGGTCAAAGGCTCGCTTTCCATGAAATTAAGTGTCATCGTTGACGCGATCCGCAAAATGGGCCATCCGATGATAACGGGCGCAGACCCACAAGATAATGCGTAAGGACAGGCAGGCATGCTCTATTGGTTGACAGCACTTTCGGATGGTGGGGATTTTTTCAACCTGTTCCGCTATATCACCTTCCGGGCGGGCGGGGCGTTTATCACGGCGCTCATCTTCGGCTTCGTGTTCGGGCGGCCCCTGATCGCCGTGCTGCGCAAGACCCAAGGCAAGGGCCAGCCGATCCGGGATGATGGTCCCGAAGGGCACGTCGTCAAGGCCGGCACTCCGACCATGGGGGGCTTGCTGATCGTGGGCGCACTGGGCACCTCGACCCTGCTCTGGGCGCGGCTCGACAACCCGTTTGTGTGGATCGTGCTGGGGGTGACGCTGGCCTTTGGGCTGATCGGCTTTGCCGATGACTATGCCAAGGTGTCCAGACAGAACTCTGCCGGTGTGCCGGGCCGGGTGCGCCTGCTGCTGGGTTTTCTGATTGCAGCGATTGCCGCATATTTCGCCGCTGGGGCGCATCCTGTGGGTCTGCAAAACCAGCTTGCCGTGCCTGTGTTCAAGGACGTGTTGATCAATCTGGGCCTGCTCTTCATCCCCTTTTCCGCTGTCGTGATCGTTGGTTCTGCCAACGCGGTGAACCTAACGGATGGGCTGGACGGATTGGCCATCATGCCGGTGATGATCGCGGCAGCTACCCTCGGGGTCATCGCCTATTTCGTTGGCCGCGTCGATTTCACCGAAGATCTTGGCCTGCACTACGTGCCCGGCACCGGGGAGTTGCTGATCTTCACCATGGGGATCATCGGCGGGGGGCTGGGCTTTTTGTGGTACAACGCGCCGCCTGCGGCCGTCTTCATGGGCGATACCGGTTCGCTGGCTCTGGGCGGGGCTTTGGGGGCAATCGCGGTGGCCGCCAAACACGAGATCGTCTTTGCCATCGTGGGCGGGATTTTCGTGGTCGAGGCGCTGAGCGTGATGATCCAGGTTCTCTATTTCAAGAGCACGGGAAAGCGGGTTTTCCTGATGGCGCCGATCCATCACCACTATGAAAAAAAGGGCTGGGCCGAGCCTCAGATCGTGATCCGGTTCTGGATCATTGCCCTGATCCTGGCGATGATCGGGCTGGCCACGCTCAAGGTCCGATAAGTCGGGTGCCCCACGTCGGGACAGTCAGTGCCCACATGGATTTCAGGCACTTGCAGGGGCGATTTAAGGCTTTGGCAAGGTTTGCAGGCGTCCCCCCATTGGCCCGTCGCCCGCAGGATGCACGGCGCGGTGACGCCACCGTTTCGGACGGCTGTCCGCCGGAGCGAGCGATGGCAGCGGTGCGCGGCACCCTCTTGCGGGGGGTGGGGGATCGTGCGACCTCTGGTGCCCAAAGCGCGGCGCACGGCGCGCGGCAAAGGGTGATGAGGCGGAGCATGTGTCTTCTTTTGACTGAAAATACCACGGCGGATTACGGTTTTTGCGCCACTGGCCCGCGCGACAATCGCGACGGGCTGGTCCCCGCTACGCCCGCGCCAGGCGAAACGCCATGATCGCGGTGCAGGGCCTTTCGGGCAAGCGCGTCGCCGTCCTTGGCCTTGGCCGCTCTGGCTTGTCCGCCGCGCACGCCCTGGCGCAAGGTGGCGCGACGCCCCTGTGCTGGGATGACAATCCCGAGGCGCGGGACCGGGCCGGGGAGGAGGGTTTTGCCTGCGCCGATCTCAGAAAACAGGCGGCGTTCGAGGATATTGCGCGTCTGATCGTCTCACCCGGTATTCCGCATCTTTATCCGGCGCCCCATCCGGTCGTGGCGGCGGCTTTGGCCGCGGGCGTGCCGGTGGACAATGACATCGGCCTGTTCTTTCAGTCCTTTGCCACGCAGGCGTGGGACAATTTCGATACCGCCCCGCGTGTGATCGCGGTGACGGGATCGAACGGCAAGTCGACGACCTGCGCCCTGATCCACCACATCATGGAAAGCGCGCACCGCCCCAGTCAGCTTGCCGGAAATATCGGGCGGGGTGTGCTGGACATTGATCCGCCCCATGACGGCGAGGTGATTGTGCTGGAGTTGTCGAGCTATCAGACGGATCTGGCCCGCAACCTGACGCCGGATGTGGCGGTATTCACCAACCTCACGCCGGATCATCTGGATCGTCATGCCGGGATGGGGGGGTATTTCGCGGCCAAGCGCCGGCTCTTTGCCGAAGGCGGGCCGGACCGTGCGATCATTGGTGTGGACGAGGCCGAGGGGCGATACCTCGCCGGGCAACTCAGCGAAGGGGCGGGCGATGACCGGGTGATCCGGGTGTCGGCAGAGGCCCGGCTGGCGGGGCCGGGCTGGAACGTGTTTGTGCGCAAGGGGTTCTTGTCGGAGATGCGCAAGGGCCGTCAGGTGGCGTCCATCGATTTGCGCGACATTGCGGGTCTGCCGGGTGCGCACAACCATCAGAACGCCTGTGCCGCCTATGCCGCGGCGCGCGCCGTTGGCATCGCCCCCAAGGTGATCGAGGGTGCCTTTGCCACCTTTGCGGGTCTGCCCCATCGCAGCCAGACCATCGCCGAAGCGCAAGGTGTGCGCTTTGTCAATGACAGCAAGGCCACCAATGTGGACAGCGCGGCCAAGGCGCTGGCGGCGTTCACAAGCATCCGCTGGATCTGTGGTGGCTTGCAGAAAGAGGGCGGGTTGGGCGCGCTCAACGCCGCGACGGGGGCGGTGAAGAAAGCCTATGTGATCGGGCGCGAGGCGGCGCAGTTTGCCATGCAGCTTGAGGTCGACGCACAGGTTTGCGGCACCATGGCCGACGCGGTCGCCGCCGCGATGGACGAGGCGGAACCGGGGGATGTGGTGTTGCTGGCGCCTGCTGCGGCGAGTTTCGATCAGTATGACAGTTTTGAGCGGCGCGGTGAGGATTTCGTGCACCAGGTCCGCGCGCGGCTGTAGTCCGGTTGTCATCCGGCTGTAATCCGGCGGAGCGCGCGTGCGCGCGCACGACATTTTTATTATGGGTCAGCTTCGGGTCTCACCAAGACAGATATCTGTCCCGCATCCTCCGTCGCCCGAGTCTTGCCTGACAAACCGCTGCCACCCGCCCAAGTAAAATAGCCGCATCCCCTTTCAGGGGCCCCTCGGCGATTTTTCCTGACCGTGTGGCATCGCCTTGTCCGTTCAGTCTCAGGCGACGGCGACTCCGAGACAGAGTTCAGTCCTGCAGCGCGCGTGCGGCCGCCATGGCCGAAGACCAGGCCCATTGGAAGTTGTACCCGCCGAGCCAGCCGGTGACATCGACCGCTTCGCCGATGACATAGAGGCCGGGCACGGTTTTGGACTGCATGGTTCTGGAGTCGAGCGTGGCCGTGTCGATGCCGCCGCGCGTGACTTCGGCAGTGCGATAGCCTTCGGTGCCGCCGGGGGTGAGCTGCCAAGCGGTCAGCATTCGTGTGATGTCGGCGATGCGGGTGTCCGGGAGGTCTCCCAACTTGCCGCTGAGGTCGAAATCGGTGCTCAGGTGATCGACCAGCCGGGCGGGCAGGTGGCGTGCGAGTTCTGTTTTCAGAGCTTTCTTGCCGTCGCTTTGGCGTTTGTCCCTGAGGATGTGCGCCAGATCGGTTTCAGGGCACAGGTTCACGGTGATGGCGTCGCCTGCATTCCAGTAGCTGGACGCTTGCAGCACGGCGGGGCCGGACAGGCCGCGATGGGTGAACAGGAGCGCTTCGTCAAAGGCGGGGCCGCCTGCCGTCACCCGTGCGGGGCAGGCGACGCCTGAAATCGCGGCAAAGCGTTTGTCGGGGAAGGTGAAAGGCACGAGGGCCGCCTGTGTGTCTGTCACCCGGTGCCCGAACTGGCGTGCGATGTCGTAGGCAAGGCCTGTCGCCCCCATCCTGGGGATGGATTTGCCGCCCGCGGCGATCACGGCACGTTTGGCGGTGATGCGTTGCGTGCGTCCGTCGCGGGTCAGGGTGGCCTTGAACCCGTCGGGGGACCTGTCAAAGTGGCTGACTTCGGTCTGCAGATGCAGATCGACGCCCGCATTGGCCATGAGGGTGCGCAGCATGGCGACCATGTCCTTGGCCGAGGTGTCGCAGAACAGCTGGCCCAGTGTCTTTTCGTGCCATGCGATGCCGTGCGCTTCGACAAGGGCGATGAAATCCCACTGGGTATAGCGGGCCAGGGCGGATTTGGCGAAATGCGGGTTTTCGCTGATGAAGGCACTGGGGTCGCAGTACAGGTTGGTGAAATTGCAGCGCCCGCCGCCCGAGATGCGGATCTTCTCGCCCGGGGCGCGGGCGTGATCGACCACCAGCACGCGGCCCCCCGCATGGGCGGCGCACATCATGCCAGCCGCTCCGGCCCCGATGACAAGCGTGTCGTAACTCATGGCAGGCACGTGCAGGAATGCGCCGAAAGGGTCAAGGGTGCCGCGCGGTTGCACGATGTGCGCCGTCCTGCAGGGGCGCGCCTGTTACGATGGGTTGTTTCGGGATCGCCGTTCCTGGGTTGCGGGCCGGGCAATGCGGTTACATGTCTGCGGGCATCGCGGGTTGGTTGTTGGAATGCTGGTGCGGTATCCGCCGCGCAGACCGCCTTGTCATGACACCGCTTGCCGCGGAACAAGCTGGCGGTCCAGCCAGTCCAGGATCGCTGTGGATGACGGGGCCAGCTGGACCGCGTCCTCGCCGACGAAATCCTGAAACCGCCGGAGGTTCAGGGTGTTCACGCCCACGATCACGGGAATGTCGAGCCCGATGGCCTTGGCGATCACCTCGCGAAAGCCGCGCCCGTCCGCCTCGTGCTTGCCGAATTTGTTCACGATGAGGAGGTCTGCACCGGTGTCCAGCGATGCACTGACCTGAGCGACAGCCGTTTCGAGCGCAACGGGATCAAGGCGGCAGCCCTTTGACGCCGGGCCGAGGTTCTGGGAAATCCTGACAACCGGCCCATCGGGCAAGATCCGGACATCCATGTCACAGAGGCCTTCGGCGCGGCCCGTGTTGATCTGCACAGTGCCGCAGCACCTGATGCCCCGTCGCAGCAACCGCTTGGCGACGTCGAAAAGAAGAAGGTCTGTACCGCCCCTTTCGGGGGCCATCGTATATGCGATTTTCATGGGGTTTGCCTTTACGATAAGAAGGATTGGAACTCAATGAGCGCGCCTGCCGGCAGGATTTCGGCCTCAGCGGGGATGAACATCATGCCGTCCATCTCGGGCAGGTTGGCGACACGGCCCGAATGGGTGGAGTCGTCGAATTCCGCGAGGTCCCGACCGAGGTCATCATATCCGCACAAGCGCGCCAGCCGCAGTTCGCAGCGCCCCGGTTTGTGGCGCAACGCGCGAGACAGGACAACGTGCCGCCGCGATGCTTTCGGGACGGTCTGGCCACTCAACGCCCGACACAGTTCGGTGCCGAACAGGTACCACGTCACGAAGGCGGACAGCGGGTTTCCGGGCAAACCAAGCCAGAAGGCCGAACCGATCTGGCCAAAAGACACAGGTTTGCCCGGCTTCAGGGCCACGCCGCTGAAGGCGACAGATGCCCCGAGGTCCGCAAGGGCCGGTTTGACGTGGTCTTCTTCACCGACGGAAAGGCCGCCCGTGGTGATTACCAGATCAACCTGGCTGGCAAGGTTTGACAATTGTGTTCGCAAGGCGTCGCGCGTGTCCGCCGCGATCTCGCGGTGGCACAACGTCACCGCCGGGGACGAGATCGCCGCGTGCAGCATGGGCGTGTTGACGTCCCAGATACCGGCCGTTCCACGTGCCGCGCCGGGTCCGCAGACTTCATCGCCGGTCACAAGCAGTGCGGCGCGCAATGGTCGGCACACAGTTATATCGTGATGTCCGGCAGCGGCGCAGGGGCCGATGTCACGTGCGGTCAGTTTGTGCCCGGCCGGAACCACGATCTTGCCAGCCGTCATATCTTCGCCGGCTGCACGGATGTGCGTGCGCGGCGCGGTCTTGCGTGTCAGGCGGATGCCGTGATCGGTGGGCTGCACGTGTTCCTGCATCACAACGGCATTGGCACCGTCAGGCACTGGCGCACCGGTGAAAATCTGCACCGCCGTCCGTCTGGCATGGGGCAGTCGCGGTGCCTGTCCGGCGGTGACGCGCCCGATGACCTGCAAGTCCCAGGGACCGTCGCCGACCAGATCGGCGGTATTGATGGCATAGCCATCCATGGCCGCGTTCGCAAATGGAGGCACCATGGCGCGTGCGCGCACGGACTGAGACAGGACGCGGCCCGACGCATCTCGAAGCGGGATCGTTTCGGAGCCCGCGACGGGCCGCGCGATCCGCGCGATACGGGCCAGTGCCTCATCAATGGTGATGTGGCCGGAATGGTCCGGCGCGTCACAGCCACAACCCTGGCCGACCATTTTCTGGATAAGTGTCATTGTGCGGCCTCCGCCAGAAAATGTCCGGGCCCGACGGTGCAATCCAGATCGCGCAGGCGGCCGTCTTTCAGGCCATAAATCAACCCGTGAATGCGGATCTGCCCGGCCCCGTGCCAGGCACGCTGAATGATCGGGGTTTCCGCGACGCGGCGGACACCTTCGATCACGTTCAGCTCTGCCAGTTTGTCACGGCGTCCCTCGACATCTTGCTGTTGGGCCAGATCGACCGCATAGGCGCGCGCCAGACGCCGGATCGGTTCCAGCCAATGATCGGCCAGACCGTGAGGCATGTCTTCGGTCGCCGCCTTGACGCCGCCGCAGCCGTAGTGTCCGCACACGATGATTTCCCGGACGTTCAGTGCCTCAACGGCAAATTCAAGCGCCGCCAGCATGTTCATGTCGGACGAGTGGATGACGTTGGCCACGTTGCGATGCACGAACACCTCGCCGGGGTCGAGGCCCGCGACAACATTGGCCGGCACGCGGCTGTCAGAGCAGCCGATCCAGAAAAATTCCGGCGTTTGCTGTCCGGCCAGCCGGGCGAAATAGCCCGGGTCGTCCGTATCGCGCTGGTCGGCCCACTGCGCGTTGCGGTCAAGAAGGTCCTTCAGCATCGTCGCTCTCCTGCAGGTGATTGATCCCGCGCCGTTGACACATGCGGATACAGAGTGTTTCCAGGTCTGCCCCGGTCAGCCGCAAACGGGCAAAGGGCAGGATGATGGCGTTTTCCAGAATCAGGTGACGGCGCGCATGGCTGGCATAGGTGGCCAGCGCGCCGCTTTCGGCATCCTCAAGGGTGCGCGGTGTTTCAACCAGCCCTTCAAGCAGTTTCACAATGCCGGGGGTGTCTTCGTTGGCATGGCCATGATCCCGGAACAGTCGGGCGATGATCTTGCCGATGTCATCTTCGGGCAGACAGCGTCGCCGCAAAAGCGGGAACAGGTCCTGTTCCTCATCCATAAGATGCACCGGCAATTCGCGCGTCAGAAAGTGGATCACATCATTGATGGCGCTCGCCGACACCGTGCTGCCCTGCGCGATCTGATCCATGCGGGCACAGATCTCGCGTTCGCGCAGGTGGTCCTCGTGGATGAACTCCAGCGGCTTGTGCAGCAGGGACATGGCCGTCGGCTCGAGGCCATCCCCCCGACTGAGACCTGTGACCTGCTTGCCCATCGCGTGATCCTCCCCGGAGTTAGATGAGCTTGAAATCGGCACCTGTGATGTCGGCCGATGCAACCAGCGTGTCGACGAAAGCGCGGGCGTCGCGTGCCCAGAGGGCCTTTTCCATGGCTTCGGCGATCCTGGGTCTGACGGCCTCGAATGGCAGGACATCCCCCGGGGCCACGGCATCCATACGCACGATGTGCCACCCGTGGCGGGTCAGGATCGGCGCTTGGGTGATTTCGCCTTGTGTCAGGCCGCGCAGAATGGATTCAAATTCCGGCACCGTATCGCCCGGACCAAGCTGACCCAGCGCACCGCCAGAGGATTTCGACCCACAGTCGCTTTCCTGTGCCGCAAGTCTGGCAAAGCTGGTGTCCGTGTTCAGGGCCAGTTCTGTCAGGGCTTCGGCGCGATGCTGTGCCTTGTGCGTGGCTTGTGCGTCGCGCGGGTCGCAGGCGCACAGGATGTGCGACACCTCCCAGAGGGGCGGCGCGCGGAACCGCGACGGGTCTTTCTCCCATTCCTTGCGGATGTCCCGATCATCCGGCTTGTCCACCTCGACGACCTTGTCCAGAAGGCCCCGGATCAGGGCCTCCTCTTCGGTTTCAAAGCGGCCCGGACCGACTTCGTGACTGTCTGCTGTCAGGTTGCGCGACTTTGCTTCCTGCAGGAGCAGCGTGCGGATCGCGACGGCGTTTGCCGCCTTGCGCCACGCAATGCCCGGCTTGCCGGCTGGTGCGTCGTGGTTCTGGGTTTCCGCCGCCACGACCGTGTGGGGCACCAGTTCGCCGTTGACGATCAGGTCGGGAAAGAGTGCTGAGTGCATGATGTCTACTCCGCCGGATGTGTTGCTGATGAGGTTTTTGCCTCCGGGATCCCGCGTTTGGGCAGGGGTTTTTGGCGACGTGACCGCACCACCTGATAGCCGGGCCGCAGCAGATACCGCACCGGCGCTGCAAAGCCGGACACGATGTGGACCAGCCGCGAGAACGGGAAGAGTGCGGTGATGATCAGACCCAGGAAGATGTGCAGTTTGTAGAGCCAGTGCACGTCCACAACAGTCACCCAGGCGTTGATGTTCCAGGTTACGATGCTTTGCGACCAGTTCATGAAGCGCACCATTTCGGAGCCGTCCATATGTTGCAGTGTCTGGGTGATGGTCAGCAGACCTATGGCCAGTTGCAGCCAGATCAGCACCATGATCGTGATGTCCATCGTACTCGAGGTCGCCCGAATGCGTGGTTCGGTCAGGCGACGGTGCAACAGCAAAGTCCCGCCAATCAGCGCGGCGACCCCGGCCGGGCCGCCGATGATGACGGCCATCCATTGCTTGACCGTGTAAGGTATACCCAACGCGTCCAGCACCCAAACAGGCGTAAACAGCCCGGCCAGGTGCCCGAAGAAGATCGTGATGATCCCGACGTGGAACAGGATTGATCCCCAGATCAGTTGCTTGCGCCGCAAAAGCTGACTGGACGAGCTTTTCCAGGTGTACTGGTCGCGGTCATAGCGGGCGATGGAACCCACCACCAGGATCGTCAGTGCCGCATAGGGCAGGATGCCGAAGATGATGAAGTTGATGTCGAAATTCGAAAACATGTCCTTGTCTCCCTATTCAGCCGCGTGTCGCGGCGCGGGGTTTACGGGCGGGGTCGGCTGGGATGGAACGTCCATCCGCGAGAGCATGTCGCGCACCTGTGGGCAGCCCGCGTTGGGGTCCGGGCCGAACAGCACTTCGCTTTCCTCCCAGACCTCGTCCAGTGCGTCCAGATCGGTTGGATCGTCATCCGGCCGTGCTAGCATTTCGGCGACCGCCTCCTCGTCTGCCGTCACGGCGGCAAGCTGGATCAGACAGGCAAAGACCGCGCCATAGGGACTGTCCCGCCGTATCAGGCGCGCATTCAGCGCCTCGAAGATATGCGCGGCATCCGCCAGCGTCGCCTGTGCCTCCGGCGCAGGACGGGTCGCCAGAAATTCCAGCAACACCGGCAGGTGGTCCGGCAGTTCGGACGTTACCGGGTCAAAACCGCCCTCGCGGTAGGTTTCAACCAGCGACACCATTGCCCCGCCCCGGTCGCGGCTTTCGCCGTGCACGTGCTCGAACAGGTTGAGTGACAAGGTGCGCGAGCGGTCGAAGAGCAGCACAAACTGCTCTTCGAGGTCATAGATGTCGCGCCCGCTTAACTCCCCAATCAGCGGGCGCAACGCCCGACGGGCTGCTGCTGTCAAACGCGTGTCCGAGGCCAGAACGGCGCCGATCTCGGGCATGGCATGCTGCAGCTCGCGTGTCGGGTAACTCAGGATGAGCGAAAACGCTTTCAGTGTACGGTCCATCATTTCGCCTCCATCGGCATTTTGAGGGGTTTCTTGGAGCCACCGAAAAGTGAGCCCTTGGATGTGCCCGAGCCGCCGCACCCGTTGGTGTCGGTAAAGCCACAGCCGCCGCGCAGGTCATAGGCGTCTTCGACCTGTTCGCGGTGCGTGGTCGGGATCACAAAGCGGTCTTCGTAGTCGGCCAGCGCCATGATCTTGTACATGTCCTCGATCACCCGGCCCGACAGCCCGACACGCGCGGCAATGGCTTCATCCACCACGCCTTCGATCGTCTTGGAGCGCATGTAGGACCGCATCGCCAGCATCCGTTCCAAAGCCGTGACAACCGGGGCTTCGTCGCCCGCCGTCAGCATATTGGCAAGGTAGCGGACCGGAATGCGCAGGTTCTTGACATCCGGCATGCCGGCATCGGTGCCGATTGCCCCCGCCTCGGCTGCGTTCTGAATGGGCGAGAGCGGCGGGATGTACCACACCATCGGCAGCGTCCGGTATTCGGGATGCAGCGGAAAGGCGACCTTCCACTCCATCGCCATCTTCCAGATCGGGCTTTCCTGGGCGGCCTTGATCCAGTCCTCGGGGATACCGTCGGCGCGGGCGGTTTCGATCACAACGGGGTCGTTGGGGTCGAGAAACACACCAAGCTGCGCATCATAGAGATCCTGCTCGTTTTCCGTGCTGGCCGCACTTTCGATCTTGTCAGCGTCGTAGAGCATGACGCCCAGATACCGGATGCGCCCCACGCAGGTTTCCGAACAGACCGTGGGGTTGCCGCTTTCGATCCGGGGATAGCACAGGGTGCATTTCTCGGACTTGCCGCTTTCCCAATTGTAGTAGATCTTTTTGTAGGGACAGCCAGACACGCACATCCGCCAGCCGCGGCATTTGTCCTGGTCGATCAGAACGATGCCGTCTTCCTCGCGCTTGTAGATCGCGCCCGATGGGCAGGACGACGCACAGGCCGGGTTCAGACAGTGTTCGCAAAGCCGGGGGAGGTACATCATGAATGTATTCTCGTACTCCCCGTAAATCTCCTTCTGAATGCCTTCGAAGTTGTAATCGGCGGACCGTTTCGAAAACTCACCGCCCAGGATTTCCTCCCAGTTCGGGCCTTTCTCGATCTTCTCGATCCGCTCGCCGGTGATCTTGGAACGGGGGCGGGCCGTTGGGAACGCCTCCATTTCCGGGGCGGATTTCAGGTGGTCGTAGTCGAAATCGAACGGCTCGTAATAGTCGTCGATCTCGGGCATGGACGGGTTGGCAAAGATGTTTGACAGGATGCGCCATTTGCTGCCCTGTTTGGGCTGCAGCTTGCCCGCCTTCGTCCTTTCCCAGCCACCTTTCCAGCGCGCCTGGTTTTCCCAGTCGGTCGGATAGCCGGTGCCGGGCTTGGTTTCCACGTTGTTGAACCAGGCGTATTCAACGCCGTCACGGCTGGTCCAGACGTTCTTGCAGGTGACGGAACAGGTGTGGCACCCGATACATTTGTCGAGGTTCAGCACCATGCCGATTTGTGCGCGGATTCTCATGTGTCTGCCTCCTGTGCAGGTGCTTCCCAGCTCTTTTCCTTGTCAAGCCAGTCCACTTTCTTCATCTTGCGGACCACGACGAATTCGTCCCGGTTGGACCCCACGGTGCCGTAATAGTTGAAGCCGTAGGATTGCTGGGCGTAGCCGCCGATCATGTGGGTGGGTTTGAGCGTCGCGCGGGTGACGGAGTTGTGGATGCCGCCGCGTTTGCCCGTTTTCTCGGACCCCGGCGTGTTCACGATCTTTTCCTGTGCGTGATACATAAAGGTCGTGCCGTCCTTGATCCGCTGGGACACCACCGCCCGCGCCGTCAGGGCGCCGTTGGTGTTGTAAAGCTCGACCCAGTCGTTATCGACGATCCCGGCGGATTTGGCGTCGTTTTCCGAAACCCAGATCACCGGACCACCGCGGTTCAGCGTCAGCATCAGCAGGTTGTCCGAATAGGTGGAGTGGATACCCCATTTCTGATGCGGTGTGATGAAGTTCAGCACAAGTTTGTCGCCATCGTCCTGCACATCCTTGGTGATCGTTTTCAGATCGACCGGCGGGCGGTAGGACATGAAGCCTTCGCCAAAGGCCAGCATCCACAGGTGATCCTGATAAAGCTGTTGCCGCCCCGTCAGGGTCCGCCACGGGATCAGTTCGTGCACGTTGGTATAGCCCGCGTTATAGCTGACCTTGTCGCTTTCGATCCCCGACCACGTGGGGCTGGAGATGATCTTGCGCGGCTGGGCGGCGATGTCGTGGAACCGGATTTTGTTGCCATGTTCGCCCTCCGCCAGATGCGCGTGTTCGCGCCCGGTGGCCTTTTCCAGCGCGTGCCAGGCTTTGACGGCGACGTTGCCGTTGGTTTCAGGCGCCAGCATCAGGATGACTTCGCAGGCGTCGATCGCGCTTTCGATTTTGGGCCGCCCGACAGCGGTGCCATCCAGTTGCACGCCGTTCAGAGCCGCAAGATTGTCGATCTCTTCCTGGGTGTTCCAGGTGATCCCCTTGCCACCATTGCCCAGCTTGTCGAGCATCGGCCCAAGCGCCGTAAAACGATCATAGATGGCGGTATAGTCGCGTTCGACCGCTACATAGGCCGGGGCCGTCTTGCCGGGGATCAGGTCGCATTCGCCTTTTTTCCAGTCCTTCACCTGATCCTGCGCAATCTCGGCAGGGGTGTCGTGCAGGATCGGCAACGCGACGATGTCGGTTTCCTTTTCAAGGTAGCCCGGTGTGATCTCCTGAAACTTCTTGGCAATCGCCTTGAAGATTTCCCAGTCCGATTTGCTTTCATAGGCCGGGTCCACCGCCGCTTGCAGCGGGTGAATGAACGGGTGCATGTCGGACGTGTTCATGTCGTCCTTTTCGTACCAGCTGGCGGTTGGCAGAACGATGTCGGAATAGACTGCGGTGGTGGACATGCGGAAGTCGATGGTGACCAACAAGTCCAGCTTGCCGCGCGGCGCGTCCTCGTGCCACTTGGCCTCTTTCGGCAGTTGCCCGCCGTCTTCGCCCAGATCCTTGCCCAGCACACCATGATCGGTGCCCAGCAGGTGCTTGAGGAAGTATTCGTGCCCCTTGCCGCTTGACCCCAGAAGGTTGGACCGCCACACGAACAGGTTACGCGGCCAGTTTGCGGGGTTGTCCGGGTCCTCGCAGGACATTTCCAGATCACCCGACTTCAGGTTCTCGGCCACATAGGCAGGAATTTCCTGACCCGCGTCCCTGGCGGCCTTTGCCACCTCCAGCGGGTTGGTTTTCAGCTGTGGTGCCGATGGCAGCCAGCCCATCCGCTCGGCCCGGATGTTGTAGTCGATCAGGGAGATGTCCCAATCGCCATCGGGCGCTGTCGGCGACAGGATCTCGTCCGCCTTCAGGGTCTCATAGCGCCACTGATCGGTGTGCGCGTACCAAGCGGAGGTCGAGTTCATGTGCCGGGGCGGGCGGTTCCAGTCGAGCGCAAAGGCCAGCGGCTGCCAGCCGGTTTGCGGGCGCAGCTTTTCCTGGCCGACGTAATGCGCCCAGCCGCCGCCGGATTGACCGACACAGCCACACATCACCAGCATGTTGATGACACCGCGATAGTTCATGTCCATGTGGAACCAGTGGTTCATCGCGGCCCCGATGATGATCATCGACTTGCCACCCGTCTTCTCGGCATTGTCCGCGAAACCGCGCGCGACGTGGATGATCTTGTCGGCGGGCACGCCGGTGATCTTTTCGGCCCATGCGGGGGTGCCGGGCATGTCGTTGGCGTAATCGTTGGTGACCCAATCGCCGCCCAGACCGCGATCGAGGCCGTAGTTGGCGCAGAACAAATCAAAGACCGTGGCGACAGCGATCTCGCCGTCGGCGGTTTTGACCTTCTTGACCGGGATGTTGCGGGTCAGGACATCGGGGTGATCGGCGTCTGTCTTGAACTGACCGTAGGCCTCTCCGCCGAAATAGGGGAAATCGACACCGACAATGTCGTCATAATCTTCCTCAAGAACAAAGGATGTCTTCAGCTCTGTTTCAGCCGTGTTCGCCTTTTCCTCGAGGTTCCATTCCCCGTCCTCGCCCCAGCGGTATCCGATAGACCCGTTCGGAGCGACGAAGCTGTTTGACTTGCTGTCAAAGGCGACGGTTTTCCAGGCCGGATTGTTCTCTTCGTCCAGCTTGCCGTCCAGGTCATCGGCGCGCAGGAAGCGGCCGGGGATCAGTTTGCCGTCTTTTTTCTCAAGCTTCACCAGCATGGGAAAGTCGGAGTATTTGCGGGTGTATTCCTCGAAATACTCGGTCTGCCGGTCAAGGTGGAATTCGCGCAGTATCACGTGGCCGAAGGCCATGGCAAGTGCCGCGTCCGTACCTTGCTTGGCGTTCAGCCAGACATCGCCGAATTTCGCGGCCTCGGAATAGTCAGGGCAGATGACGGCCGATTTGGTGCCCTTGTAGCGGGCCTCAGTGTAGAAGTGCGCGTCCGGCGTGCGGGTTTGCGGCACATTGGACCCCCACAGCAGCAGGTAGCCGGAGTTGTACCAGTCCGCGCTTTCGGGCACGTCTGTCTGTTCACCCCATGTCATGGGCGAGGCGGGTGGCAGGTCGCAGTACCAATCGTAGAACGACATGCAGACGCCGCCCATCAGGGACAAATAACGCGAGCCCGCGGCATAAGAGACCATCGACATCGCAGGGATCGGCGAAAAGCCGAACACGCGGTCAGGGCCGTAGGTCTTGGCGGTATAGGCGTTCGCGGCGGCGGTGATTTCGGTCGCTTCATCCCATGTGGCGCGCACAAACCCACCCTTGCCGCGGGTTTCAACGTATGAGGCGCGCAGGATCGGATCCGCCTGCAACCTGGTCCAGGCCGCGATCGGGTCCATGGTTTCGCGCATTTTGCGCCAGACTTTCATCAGGCGGCCTCTGACCAGCGGGTTTTTCACCCGGTTGGCGGAATAAAGATACCAGCTGTAGCTTGCGCCACGCGCGCAGCCGCGCGGTTCGTGGTTGGGCAGGTCGGCGCGGGTGCGCGGATAATCGGTTTGCTGGGTTTCCCAGGTCACGATCCCGGATTTGACGTAAATCTTCCAACTGCAAGAGCCTGTGCAGTTCACTCCGTGGGTCGAGCGGACCACTTTGTCGTGCCGCCATCGGTTGCGATAGGTGTCTTCCCAGTCGCGGCCTTCGCGGGTCGTTTTCCCAAAACCGTCAGAGAACGTCTCAAGGTCCTTGGATTGCAGAAAGTTCAATCTGTCGAGCAGGTGGCTCATGTCAATTCTCCTGTGTGGGTGGTCCTGCCCCGACGCACGTGCCGGGGCAGGCAGGCATCTGGGTTAGGGGTTCTTCACGTAGGCGCCGGGGCGCAGGTAGAACCACCAGTTGATTGCAATGCAGACCGCGTAGAAAACCGCAAAGCCATAGAGCGCGTATTCAGGATTTCCCGCGCTCAACTGTTCGCCGAACACTTTGGGGATGATGAAGGCGCCATAGGCGGCGACCGCAGCAGTCCACCCCAGAGCAGGGCCGGCCTGCTCCTTGTTGAAGACGACGGCGATGGTGCGGAAGGTCGATCCGTTGCCGATACCGGTGGCCGCGAACAGGATCAGGAACAGGCCCAGGAATGGGTAGAAATACTGTTCCGGTGTCGCGGAGGCATAGGCTTGCTGGATGAAGTACGCCACACCAAGGGCAGAGGCGACCATCACGATGGATATCCACTGGGTGACGCGTGCACCGCCCAGTTTGTCGGCCAGCATCCCGCCGATGGGTCGGATCAGCGCCCCGATAAAGGGACCCATCCAGGCGAACATCAACGCAGACGGGCCATTCGGGTTTGCGGTGTCGTGGGTCATCAGTCCGCCCACTTCAAGGTGGCTGAAGCCGAAGACGACCTTGATGGTCAGCGCCAGGGCGGCCGAGTATCCGATGAACGACCCGAAGGTCATTGTGTAGATCACGGTCATCGCCCAGGTGTGCTTGTTGCCAAAGATCTGGTACTGGCGGCTCAGGTTCTGGCCGACGGCACCGGGGATCATCTTCAATCCCAGCACAGTCAGTGCGATCACGATGGGCAGCACGATCCATTTCGACAGACCGATGCCCGACGTGGGCAGACCGGCCTCGGTTCCCGGCAGCAGCAGCCACAGACCAAAGGCCGCAGTCGCAAAGCCGATCAGAAGCATGCCCGAGATGGTGGCAAACGCGCCAAGCGGGCTCGGGATGTTGGGAGAGACGTGTTCATCGCGGATGTTGTTCATGCCGAACCAGCCAAGGATGACCAGCGGGATCAGGAACACCAGCCAGATCAGGCCCGCGTTCTGAATGTAGGTTTCGGTGCCCGCGGGGATCTTGCCGATCAGAGTGCCGGATGTGTTGATCAATGTGCGGCTTTCGCCCCCGAACAGACCAAAAGTCATCGCAAGCGGGATCAGGATCTGCATGGTGGTCACACCAAAGTTTCCCAGACCCGCGTTCATCCCCAGCGCATAGCCCTGGATCTTCTTGGGATAGAAAAAGCTGATGTTGGACATTGACGACGAGAAGTTGCCGCCACCGATCCCAGACAGGAACGCCAGGATCTGGAAGTACCACAGCGGCGTGCCCGGATCCTGCAGGGCTATGCCTGCACCGGCGGCGGGAATGATCAGCAGGGCGGTGGTAAAGATGATGGTGTTTCGCCCCCCCGCGATGCGGATAAAGAATGTCGACGGGATGCGCAGTGTCGCGCCTGTCAGGCCGGCAATCGCGCCAAGTGTGAACAGATCTGACTTTTCAAAGCCAAAGCCAAGGTTCAGCATCTGGACCGTGATAATGCCCCAGTAAAGCCAGACGGCAAAGCCGCAGAGCAGGCTGGGGATCGAAATCCAAAGGTTGCGGGTCGCAATCGCTTTGCCGGTGGAGGACCAGTAACCGTCGTCCTCGATGTTCCAGTTTCTTAGGTCTTGTCCCACGTGTTCTCTCCGAGATGAGGGTTGTGGCGGGCCTCTCTGGCCCGCCGGATTTGTTATTCTGCGATCGACGCCTGCTTGCTGGCGACTGCCGCAAGCCCTTCGTCCAGCGCGGCGTTGGCCTTTTGGGCACGGGCGCGCAGGGTGTCGATATTGGCGGCCGCAAAGTTGGCGCGCTCTTCGTCTTCCTGACGTGTCGAGAACCTTACAAAGAAGGCGAGGAAAGAGGCGCAGGTCACGACGATGCCAAGAATGAAGAACGCTTCGGACCAGTCGATGACGTTCTTGAACAGAAAGCCCGCGAGCACCGCCCCGGCGTTCCCGCCCGCGCCGACCACACCGGCAACAGCACCAAGTGCCTTTTTGTTGATGAACGGCACGACGGAATAGGTTGCACCCTCGGCCATCTGCGTGAACAGCGAAAAGACGATCAGCGATGGCAATGCCAGGAACAGGACGTTCATCTGGCTAAAGACCATCAGGGCCAGACCTTCGAACAGCAGGCAGATAAAGAGCCAGAATGCCCGTCCGCGCAGCCCCCAGAGCGCACCGAAGTTGTCACCGAAGATGCCGCCCAATGTGCGGGCGAAAAGGTTCATCAGGCCAAAGGACGCGGCCACGAAACCGGCGGTGACCAAAGTCAGGTCGAAATAGTCCATGAAGTAGAGTGCTGCGACGTTGTTCACCGTCAGTTCGATGCCGAAGGACGCGCCGTAGATGACGAACAGCACCCAGACCCGAGAGTCTTTCAGGGCGTGCATATAGTTGCCGGTGACGTTCTTCTTCTCTTCCATTCTGCCCTGGGCGCGCAGGTCGTCAAAGTTGCCGTCGGGGGCATCCTGGGTGAGGTAATAGTAGGCGATCCCGGTCAAAAAGATGATCACACCGACCACAATCATGGACAAACGCCAGCCGACTGCTTCGGAAAACCCAAAGCCGATCACCATCACCGAGAACAACAGCGGCATGACAAACTGCGTGACACCACCGCCAAGGTTACCCCAGCCGGCAGATGTCGCATTGGCCTGTCCCACCACGTTCGGCGCGAACATGACAGATGTGTGGTATTGCGTGATGACGAATGCGGCACCGATGCCGCCGATCAGGACGCGGAACAAAAGGAATGTCTCAAAGCTTTGCGCAAGGCCGATGCCCATCACCGGCAGCGAACCGATCAGCAACAGCCAGGTATAGGATTTCCTTGGCCCGATCCGGTCACACAGCCAGCCGATGAACAGCCGCGCGAAAATCGTCATCGACACGGATCCGATAATGGCCCAGCCGATCTGATCCGGTGTCAGTCCCAGTTCGTCACGCACCACTGACATCAGCGGCGCGATGCCAAACCACGCGAAAAAGCACGAAAAGAACGCAAACCACGTCATGTGGAAAGTTCTGATCTGTACCATCTTCACATTCAGGAAGTTCGACCACAAAGCAGTGGCCTTGTTTTGTAGTTCCATCAGTTGTCCCCTTCGGCATGTGCGCGCTGTCAGAAAGACGCGCGTTTTGCGGCAAGGGTGAAGTATTCACTGGCCATGGCGTTTGACCCAGATCAAAAGACTGCGTTTTATGTAGCAAAATAAGTGGCTTAGCGAAAAATTTCATGACCCCTTCCGTGCGACATCAAGGGGGGTGGAAAGAAAGGTCAACCGGTTCATTGACATCCGTCAGGCGAGCGATTGATAAATGTCAAAACCAAAGGAGATGCCATGCGTTTCGGGATGCCCGAATCTGACTACCCGGATGTCCGCGGGCTGCATCTGTTTGCCGACATGGCTGATGCAAATTTCGACGAACTCATGCGCGGGTCATATGTGCAGAATTTTCCACCACAGATCGACCTGATCATAGAAGGCGATCCAAGCGATTTCCTGCACATCATATTGTCGGGCTCGGTAGAGCTGTCGTCGAATTGGAACGGGCGTGAAACGGTCATGGCGACGGTGCAGCCTGTGTCGACCTTCATCCTTGCCGCGACCATCAAGGATGCGCCCTATCTCATGTCCGCAAAGACGATGGAAAAAAGCCGCATCGCCCTGATCCCCAGCCAGGACGTGCGCGGTGTGTTTGCTGTCGATCACATGTTTGCCCGCGCCATCGTGAGCGAGCTTGCACAATGCTACCGCTCGGTCGTGAAGTCCCAAAAGGACCTCAAGCTGCGCACATCGCTTGAACGGCTGGCAAATTACCTGCTGCGCCAGAGCGTCGGGTCTGACGGTGCCAACGAGTTCGAGCTGAAGCTGGAGAAACGCAAACTGGCGTCATTCCTCGGGATGACGCCGGAGAACCTCAGCCGGGCCATCAAGGGTCTGCGCCCCTATGGCGTAGAAGTGCGCGGCAACCGGGTCAGGATCACGGACTATGACGACCTGCAACAATTCGCCAAACCGTCCAGATTGATCGATGACTTTTCGACCTGAGGGCCGAAAGTCACCGGCGTCAGCCCCTGTACCGGCGGTCCCTGTTCCCGGTATGCGCCAACATCCTCGGGATGAGGGTCAACGGCGGATCGTGATAAAGGCACGGCGCGCAAGGTGATCACCCCGCAGCATCCGCAATACCGCCCGCCACAGTTCGGCCGGTCCGCAGTGCGAGTGGCGAGGGAACGGCGCTTTTGTCAAAGCCCGGTTTCTGTCGCGCCTGCCCCAGCCGCACGCGCAGGTCGTGACACGGGCAAGGGGGCTGTTTCCACGCAAATGCGCACCCGCGATACCCGCAATCCGCGCGCGCCGGGAAAAACTGCCTAATCGCGTGGCGGGCCTGACCATCAAGGGCTAGCCCGCGGGTGAATTTGTCGCTATGATGCACCCCATGCACTTCGGAGCAACCGGAGGCATTGAGGCAGTTATAGGCAACAAGGCGGCAGATCATGACAGAGATGGTCTATGGTGCGGTCCCGGCGCGGGACGGCGAACCCATTCTTCCAAAGTGGTGGCGCACGATCGACAAATGGTCGCTGAGTTGCGTTTTCCTCCTGTTTTCAATCGGGCTGCTGCTGGCGTTGGCCGCATCTGTTCCGCTGGCGGAAAAGAACGGCTTTCCTCCGTTTTTCTATGTGACCAAGCAGGTGATTTTCGGCTCTGCCGGATTGCTGGCGATGGTCCTGACATCAATGATGCCGATCCAGTTGGTGCGCCGTCTGGCGGTGCTTGGGTTTCTGGTCGCCTTTGTGGGGTTGGCGCTGCTGCCGTTTTTCGGAACCGACTACGGAAAAGGCGCGGTGCGCTGGTACTCCCTTGGTTTTGCGAGCATGCAGCCCTCCGAATTTCTCAAGCCGGGATTTGTGGTTGTCGTGGCCTGGATGATGGCCGCCAGTCAGGAGATCAACGGCCCGCCGGGCAAGACGTGGTCATTCGCGTTGTGCATATCCATCGTGCTGATGCTGGTGTTGCAGCCTGATTTCGGTCAGGCGAGTCTGGTTCTGTTTGGCTGGGGGGTGGTGTACTTTGTCGCCGGTGCCCCGATGCTGTTGCTGGTGGGCATGGCCGGACTGGTCTTTTTCGGCGGCACCATTGCCTATTCCAACTCGGAACATTTCGCGCGCCGCATTGACGGCTTCCTAAGCCCGGAGATCGACCCCAGAACGCAGATCGGCTATGCCACCAACGCCATTCAGGAGGGCGGGCTGTTCGGCGTCGGCGTCGGCGAGGGGCAGGTGAAATGGTCGCTGCCCGACGCGCACACGGATTTCATCATTGCCGTCGCGGCCGAGGAATACGGCCTGATCCTGGTTCTGGTCATCATCGCCCTTTATTCCGGCATTGTCGTGCGCTCTCTCATGCGGCTGATGCGCGAGCGTGATCCGTTCATGCGTCTTGCCGGTACGGGGCTGGCCTGCATGTTCGGTGTGCAGGCGATGATCAACATGGGGGTTGCGGTTCGCCTGCTGCCCGCCAAGGGCATGACGCTGCCCTTTGTCAGCTATGGCGGGTCTTCGGTGATCGCTTCGGGCATTGCGGTCGGTATGTTGCTGGCCTTTACGCGGTCCCGTCCACAGGGCACGATGGCCGATCTGTTGGGACGGAACCGGCGATGACAGCCGCGCCGGAACGCGGCGGGATGAACCCCGCCAATGAGCGGAGGGTGCCGTGAGCCAGCCCTTGCTCCTCATCGCCGCAGGCGGCACGGGCGGGCACATGTTCCCGGCGCAGGCGCTGGCCGAGGCGATGTTGATGCGGGGCTGGCGGGTCAAGCTGAGCACCGATGCGCGCGGCGCGCGGTATACGGGCGGTTTCCCCCACAGCACTCAGATTGAACAGATATCCTCGGCGACCTTTGCGCGTGGCGGACTGATCGCCAGGGCGATGGTGCCGTTTCGCATCGGGGCAGGGGTGATCGGCGCGACGCTGAAGATGTTGCGGGATCGCCCGACTGTGGTGGTCGGCTTTGGCGGGTACCCGACGATCCCGGCGATGGTTGCGGCGACGCTGCTGCGCCTGCCGCGCATGATCCATGAACAGAACGGTGTGCTGGGCAAGGTCAATCGCCTGCTCACCAGGCGCGTTGACGCGGTGGCCTGCGGCAACTGGCCCACCGACCTGCCCGACGGGGTGACGGGCGTGCATGTGGGCAACCCTGTGCGTGCTGCGGTGCTGGAGCGTGCCGAGTCCGGCTATATCGCGCCGGGCGACTATCCTATGGAAATTCTGGTGATCGGCGGCAGCCAGGGCGCGCGCATCCTGTCCGACGTGATCCCGCCCGCCATTGCCAGCCTGCCTGCGAACCGTCTCAATAACCTGCGCGTCAGCCACCAGGCCCGGGGCGAGGACGAAGACCGTGTGCGCGCGTTTTACCAGGAGCATGGGATTGCCGCCGAGGTGCAGCCCTTTTTTACCGACGTGCCCCGCCGGATGAGCGAGGCGCAACTGATCATCTCCCGCGCGGGTGCGTCGTCTGTGGCCGATATCTCTGTGATCGGTCGCCCATCGATCCTGATCCCCTTTGCCGCCGCCACGGGTGATCACCAAACCGCCAATGCGCGCGGTCTGGTCGAGGCCGGGGCCGCCATCCTTATCCCCGAAAGCCAGCTGACACCCGAAAACGTCGCGGAACAGATCATGACAGTGCTCGACAACCCCGAAGCGGCGATGCACATGTCCCGCGCCGCCTCCGGCTTTGGCAAACCCGAGGCCACGGAAAGCCTTGTCAGCCTCGTAGAAACCCTCGCACAGAAAGGGACCCCATGAACGCCGCCACCAAACTGCCCGGAGACGTCGGCCCCATTCATTTCGTCGGTATCGGCGGCATCGGCATGTCCGGCATCGCCGAAGTGCTGTTGAACCACGGCTATGTGGTGCAGGGATCCGACCTGAAGGCCAGCAAGATCACCGACCGGTTGTCGGATCTGGGTGCGCACATCTTTGTGGGGCAGAAGGCCGGCAATATTGATAACGCCGAAGTCGTCGTGATCTCTTCGGCCATCAAACCGGGCAACGCCGAACTGGACGCCGCCCGCGCCCGTGGCCTGCCCATCGTGCGCCGGGCCGAGATGCTGGCAGAGTTGATGCGCCTGAAATCCAACATCGCGATTGCGGGCACCCATGGCAAAACCACCACCACCACCATGGTCGCGGCGTTGCTGGACGAGGGTGGATTTGACCCTACGGTCATCAATGGCGGCATCATCCATGCCTATGGCAGCAACGCGCGCAAGGGCGAGGGCGAGTGGATGGTGGTGGAGGCCGACGAGAGCGACGGCACCTTCAACCGCCTGCCCGCGACCATTGCCATCATCACCAATATCGACCCCGAGCATATGGAGCATTGGGGCACCGAAGAGGCGCTGCATCAGGGCTTTTACGACTTTGTGTCCAATATCCCGTTTTACGGGCTGGCGGTGTGCTGCACCGACGATCCGGACGTGCAGGCGCTGGTGGGCAAGATCACCGACCGCCGCGTGATCACCTATGGGTTCAACGCGCAGGCCGATGTGCGCGCGATGAACCTGACCTACAAAGGCGGGGTGGCACATTTCGACGTGGCCCTGCAATCCGAGGACATGATGATCGAGGGATGCTCCCTGCCCATGCCGGGGGATCATAACGTGTCCAACGCGCTGAGCGCCATCGCCGTCGCCCGCCATCTGGGCATGAAGGGCGATGAAATCCGCGCCGCGCTGGCCAATTTCGAAGGTGTCAACCGCCGCTTTACCCGGGTGGGCGAAATTGACGGGGTGACCATCATTGACGACTACGGCCACCACCCGACCGAAATCGCCGCCGTACTGAAAGCGGCCCGACAGGCCACGGAGGGCCGCGTGATTGCGGTGCACCAGCCGCACCGCTACACCCGGCTGCACCATCACTTTGACGACTTCTGTTCCTGTTTCAACGATGCCGATGTGGTGGGCATAACGGATGTTTTCGCCGCCGGAGAGGACCCGATCGAAGGCGCATCCCGCGATGATCTGGTCGCGGGCCTGATCCGCCACGGCCATCGACACGCCCGCGCCGTCGTCAGCGAGGATGATCTTGAACGCCTTGTGCGCGAACAGGCACGCCCCGGTGACATGGTGGTCTGCCTTGGGGCGGGCACGATTTCGGCCTGGGCCAATGCGCTGCCGTCACGTTTGCAAAAGGGGGCCGCGTAAAGGCGATGGAGGCCAGCCTGTTCAGCATATCACCCGACAGTGTCCCGCGTGTCGCGGTGCCCGACGTTCTGATCCGGGGGCTGCGCAAGACAGTGTTGGCCGCGCTTTTCATTGCCGGGGCCATGCTGATCGCACCCTTTGGGCATTCTGGCATCGGGGCGCCGGGCGCGGGCTGGAACCTTTGGGAAACCATGAAGGCGGTTTCCGTTTCATTCCCGGTCGTGATCGTGGTCTTGGGTTGGATACTGGTGTGGTCGCCAGCTTGCGGCGCGATTGCTGGCATGGTCCGTCCGGGGTGGTTGCGCCGGAGGGCTGCGTGATGATGGTTACTGTAAGTCTTGGCATTCTGACCCTGTCGCTTGCCTTTGGCGTGGCGTGGATCAACACCCGCTTTGCGGGCCTCGTTTGGGTGGGTGCGAATTTGCTGGGCTATCAATGGACAGTCGAGGCGACACGCATGGACCCGCAGATGATGGCGATGGCCGCGAACCTGACGCTGTTCTTGCTGGTCGTCTATGTGTCGGCCATGGCCCTGTCGGGGATCGGGGCCGCCCATATGGTCAAGCGGGCAAGGGCGAGGCGCGGGCCATGATATTGCTTTTGGCCTGTATCGGATGGGTGTTTGCGGCAACTGCGGTCGCAATGCTGCCGATGCGTCACCAATACGTGCCCGGTGTGGCCCTGCTGATTGCCGCCCCGCTGCTGATCCTTTGGATCGCGATTGCAGTCGCGTGGTGGGCGGGTGCCTTGGCGCTGGCCGCGTTCGTGTCAATGTTTCGCAATCCGCTGCGCTATTTCTGGGCCAGGGCGCGCGGCCAAAACCCACAATTGCCACCGGAGTTGCGCTCATGAGCCTGTCCATCATCCTCGCCAGCCTTTGGGCGCTGATCGCCAATGTCATCGCCATGTTTCCCAGCAGGGACAATCACTGGACCAATGCCTATGGCCTCATTGCCGTAGGTATCCCGATCGTCGGCTACGTCACCTGGCAACACGGGCCATGGATCGGCCTCTTGGTGCTGGCGGCAGGCATGAGCGTGCTGCGCTGGCCGGTCATTTACCTGACGCGCTGGATCAGGGGGCGGGTGACGCGATGATGATGCCGATTGCCCTCAGCACCTTGCTTGTTGGTACGGTCGTCGGATTCGTGCTTGCGCGCCGTTTCATGCTGCGCAGTCTTGTGCTGCTCATTCTCGGGACTGTCGGTTTGATCCTTTTTGTCTCGTGGGCACCGACCGAGTCGTTGCCGGGTGAGGGATTTGCGGTTGCCATTGCGGCCTATCTGATTGCACCGCCTCTGGGGGCGGGGCTGTTTGGAGGCGCTGTGTTTGCATGGTTGTTTAGAACCAGAACCAAAAGCGTATAAGCTGCGGGCACCTCGGCAATTTGGCAATCCAAGAAAGCGCGTTCCTTGTCCCCTTACCTTCTCTATGCCCTTGTCTTCGCCATCGGGCATTCCAGCTATGCCTGTGGACGCGCATACGGGTGGAAGGGACTATTCGTGTTTTTAGGAGCGTTGCTGGTTTTGGCCGTCTCGGGGGAGATTACTCCCGAAGGCGGCGGCACCGGCATGCCAACTAGGGCTTTGGTTTATGGTGCTTATGTGCTGGCCGCTGTGTGTGGCTTGCTTGGTGTTGGCAACCGGGCCGCAGCCCTGCGTCGTGCAGGCAAAAAGCCTCCAAAGAGCGGATGATCGTGATGAACAGCACAGATGTTCCAGAAGTGCGCGGCAAACTAACCCCGCAAAAAGACCTGTCTTCCCTCACCTGGCTGCGCGTGGGCGGCCCTGCGGACTGGCTGTTTCAGCCCGCGGATGTGCAGGATCTGTCGGATTTCCTTGCCGCGTTGAACCCGGACGTGCCCGTCTTTCCCATGGGTGTCGGCAGCAACCTGATCGTGCGCGACGGCGGCTTGCGCGCCGTGGTGATCCGGCTGGGGCGCGGGTTCAATGGCATCGAGGTGGATGGCGACACCGTCACCGCCGGGGCGGGGGCGCTTGATGCGCACGTGGCGCGCCGCGCGGCGGATGCAGGGGTGGACCTGACCTTTCTGCGCACCATTCCGGGCACCATAGGCGGCGCTGTGCGCATGAACGCCGGGTGCTATGGCAGCTATACGGCGGATGTTTTTCATCAGGCGCAAGTCGTGCTGCGTGACGGGACGGTGACGACGGTGAAGACGGACGCGCTGAATTTTCAGTACCGTCAAAGCGATCTGCCCGAGGGGGCTGTGCTGACGGGCGTCACCCTGCGCGCGCCCAGGGGCGACCCGAAGACACTGAACGCGCGCATGGCGGATCAACTGGCCAGGCGGGACGCGACCCAACCCACCAGGGATCGCAGTGCCGGGTCTACTTTCCGAAATCCGGCGGGGTTTTCATCGACCGGGCGGACGGATGATGTGCATGACCTCAAGGCGTGGAAGGTGATTGACGACGCCGGTATGCGCGGCGCACGGCTGGGCGGTGCCCAGATGAGCGAAAAACATCCCAATTTTCTGATCAACACCGGCGATGCCACGGCCGCCGACCTCGAAGGATTGGGCGAGGAAGTGCGAAAAAAGGTTTACGATTCAAGCCGTATCACGCTAGAATGGGAAATCATGCGGATCGGTGAACCGGGCTAGGTTTTCGGGCGCAGGGCAGGCCGAAAAAAAAGACGAAAACAACGGCAAAATAAACGAGGGTTCGCAAAAGAGCCCCGGGATTAGAGGCACATGGCGGGTCAGTCGAGCGGGACGACTCCGAAAGTGGCGGTATTGATGGGTGGCCCTTCGGTGGAACGCGAAGTGTCACTGGCGAGTGGGAAACCCTGCGCTGCCGCGCTGCGGAGTTTGAGTAGATACGAAGTTGTTGAGGTCGATGCCGGCCCCGATGTCGCTTCTGTGTTGCTATCCGAAAAACCGGACGTTGTTCTGAACTGCCTGCATGGACGCTGGGGCGAGGACGGCTGTGTGCAGGGTGTCCTTGAATGGTTGCGCATTCCCTACTCGCATTCCGGGGTTCTGTCCTCGGCGCTGGCCATGGACAAGCAACGCACCAAGGACGTCTATCGCGCCGCCGGTTTGCCTGTGGTCGACAGCATCATCGCACCCGCGGCGGATGTGCGGGCGGACCACATGATGCGCCCGCCCTATGTCGTCAAACCCAACAACGAGGGATCAAGCGTCGGCGTCTACCTTGTGCTTGATGCCACCGATGGTCCGCCGCGACTGGGCGACGAGATGCCGGACGACGTCATGGTCGAGGCCTTTGCCCCCGGTCGCGAGTTGACCACGACGGTGATGGGCACGCGCCCCCTTGGGGTTACCGACATTCTGACCGATGGCTGGTACGATTATGATGCCAAATACAAACCCGGTGGTTCGCGCCACGTGATCCCGGCCGAAATTCCGATTGAAATCGCTGAAATGTGTCTTGATTACGCGGTGCGCGCCCATAACGCGCTGGGCTGTCGCGGTGTCAGCCGCACAGATTATCGCTGGGACGAGGCCCGTGGCGCTGCGGGCCTGATCCTGCTGGAAACCAACACCCAGCCGGGCATGACGCCCACATCGCTGACCCCGGAGCAGGCGCAGGCGGCCGGCATCTCCTTTGCCGAACTTTGCGCCTGGATGGTGGAGGATGCGTCATGCAACAGATGAAGCGCAGGAAAAGTACGCCCCGCGTCGATCCCGCCCCCTCGCGCTGGGCGTGGCGCATGCAGCGCCTGATGCTGACGCCGCTGTTCCGGTTTGGCCTGCGCGCGGGGCTGCCCTTTGTGGTGACGCTGTCCGTGGCCACGTGGTTTCTGGCGGACCCGGAAAACCAGGCCAGGATTCGCGGCACGGTGGCAGAGGCGCGCGCCAGCATCGAACAACGCCCTGAATTCATGGTCAATCTGATGGCCATCGACGGCGGCGATGCCGACACCGATGCCGCCATTCGCGAGGCCGTGCCGCTGGATTTCCCGGTCTCGTCCTTTGATCTGGACCCGGACGCCATGCGGGTCCGTATTCTTGAAATGCCCACGGTCAAGGAAGTAAGCGTGCGCATTCGTCCGGGGGGCATTCTGCAGGTCGATATCACGCCGCGCGTGCCGGTTGCGATCTGGCGTACCGCCGAAGGCCTGACCCTGATTGATGTCACGGGCGCGCGTGTGGCCCCGATCCAGCGGCGTGACCTGCGCCCTGATCTGCCGGTGATCGCCGGGCAGGGCGCACCTGAAAACGTGGGCGAGGCGCTTGAATTGGTGGCCGTTGGTGCGCCGCTGGGTGCGCGCCTGCGCGGCCTTGTCCGTCTGGGTGACCGGCGCTGGGACGTGGTGCTGGACCGCGATCAGCGCATCCTGCTGCCAACCGCCCAGCCCGTGCGCGCGCTGGAACGTGCGCTTGCACTGGATCAGGTGGATGACCTGCTGCTTCGGGATGTGGCGCGCGTCGATCTGCGCCTGTCCGAGCGCCCTACACTGCGCATGAACTCGACCGCCACCACAGAATGGTGGCGCATCCGAAAAATGAACTCCGAACAATGAGTGGCCCCCATGACTGATCTTTACCAAAACCAACGCAGTATGCGGAACATGCGGAAAATCGCGATGCAGCGGGGCGTGGTGGCCATTCTGGATGTGGGCAGCTCGAAAATCGCCTGCCTCGTGTTGCGCTTTGACGGAACCACCCAACTGGGCGAAGAGGGTGAAATCGGATCATTGGCCGGTCAGTCGGGCTTTCGCGTCATCGGGGCGGCGACCACACGGTCGCGTGGTGTCCGTTTCGGCGAAATCTGCGCGATGCAGGAAACCGAGCGCGCGATCCGCACCGCCCTGCAGGCCGCGCAAAAGATGGCAGGCATCCGCGTCGATCACGTGATCGCCTGTTTTGCCGGGGCCGAGCCGCGCAGCTATGGGCTGGATTCGCAGGTCGAACTGGAAGGGCAGATGGTGTCCGAACAGGACGTCGCCCGGGTGCTCGCGCGCTGCGATGTGCCTGACTATGGCGAGGGGCGCGAGGTGCTGCATGCACAGCCCGTGAACTTTGCGCTTGATCACCGCTCGGGCCTGTCGGACCCGCGCGGGCAGCTGGGCAATGAACTGGCCGTGGATATGCACATGCTGACCGTCGATGCGCCTGCGGTGCAGCATCTGGCCCACTGCATCAAGCGGTGCGATCTGGAACTGGCCGGGATTGCGTCATCGGCATACGTGTCGGGCATTGCGGCCCTGGTCGAGGACGAGCAGGAACTGGGCGCGGCCTGTATCGACATGGGGGGCGGGACGACCGGCGTGTCGATCTTTGTCAAGAAGCACATGATTTTTGCCGATGCGGTGCGTATGGGCGGCGATCACGTGACCTCGGATATTTCGATGGGCTTGCAGGTGCCGATGGCCAACGCCGAGCGGATCAAGACATTTTACGGCGGCGTGCATGCCACCGGCATGGATGACCGCGAGATGATCGAGATCGGCGGCGATTCAGGGGATTACGAACATGACCGGCGCAAGGCCAGCCGGGCCGAGTTGATCGGCATCATGCGCCCGCGCGTCGAAGAGATCCTCGAAGAGGTACGCCAGCGTCTGGACGCCGCCGGGTTCGACCATTTGCCCAGCCAGCAGATCGTGCTGACCGGCGGGGGCAGCCAGATTCCGGGTCTGGATGGGCTGGCGTCGAAGATTTTGGGTCAACAGGTGCGTCTGGGCCGTCCCTTGCGCGTACACGGGTTGCCGCAGGCGGCAACCGGCCCCAGTTTTGCTTCGGCTGTCGGGCTGGCGCTGTTTGCCGCCCATCCGCAGGATGAATGGTGGGATTTCGATATCCCGCATGACAGCCATTCCGCGCGCAGTTTGCGGCGCGCGGTCAAGTGGTTCCGCGAAAACTGGTGATCAGCGCCGGTGGCGCAACAGCGTCAAACCGCCAATTCCGACGAGCAAAAGGGGCAAACCGGCAGGCAAGAGCACAGGGCTTGGATCATCGACGACGGGTTCAGTGTATTCATAGGTCAGTGTCCCGCGAATGCGCACACCTGAGTAGACGCCTTGCAATCCGCCAGAGCAGTCCTTGTTTGTGTCACTGACCAAAAACCAGCTGCAATCAAGCTGGATGGCATAATCTATATAGCCCCGCGCAATGGCGTTGAACGGTCCGGAATCGATGAACAGTGCCTATTCATCGGCTGCGGAATAGAATTTGGTCTTGGTACCGGAAAGGACCAGTGGAACCGGGTTGCCGCCCTGAATATCGAGTCTGCTCTGCCTGACCTGCAAATCAAGGTTTGCACTACCCGGAGCACCGACCTGCCCATCGGGCGAAATGCTCAGGTCCAGGCCAAAGGTGAAATTCACCGTACCGCTTGTGTCGACTTCACAAGTGCCAAGTCCCGGTGCGTTGCACGTGTCGCCGATTTCGTTGGCTTCGACGTTCCCGGTCAACGCGGTCATCGACAAGATCACCCAGTCAAGCGTTCCGGTGCTGCTGTCAAAACCCTGCACGGTTGACGAGGTTGAAGCGGACCTGAGCGCGATTTTGGATGCCGACGCCGGGGTGCTGCCCGAATTGTTGATCGACAGTGAAACGTCTTCGTCATCGCTAAGGGAAAAGCTGAAGGATTGAGTTGTGAGTGTCGCTGCGGTCAGCGACCCACCAACGCTTGATACAGCAAAAAAAGTGAAATGGCGATGCCACGTGCGAAAGACCTTTGCATGTTAATTTCCGATCAATTGGATGCATGCCTTTGTAAAGCAAAGTTCGACCAATTTGTTGACGTGAGGTCAAGACGTGCGGGCCAAGCAAGAGGATTCGAATTTGCTTGCATAATGAGATGCGAATTCGCCCGAATCGCTTTGTATTCTTCGTTCGATTTGATAGGCTTATCCACAAGGCCCACCAGAGGCCCGGCGGCAAGATCGAGCAGTCGCCTCACAGTGAAAAACTACCATTGCGTGTGTATCGCAATGCGCCTGACGTGGGCTGGGTGTCTGCGTGCGTGGTAGCTTTGTCTTGTAAGCCCCCTACATCTGGACTTTTTTGCCAAATCGCGTAGCTACAGGCAGAGCTTTGCCTATATTTTGTGGGTAATATGCGTTTTTTGGGTGACCTGACGTACGCACAACGATAGGATTGCGGAAATTCAGGCACAAAAACACCCGCGAATGCGGCCAACACACAGGTGGAAATGACCCATGACACTGAACCTTTCGATGCCCGGCACTGATGAGTTGAAACCCCGGATCACTGTTTTTGGTGTGGGTGGTGCCGGCGGCAATGCCGTCAACAACATGATCGAAAAGGAATTGGATGGCGTCGAGTTCGTGGTGGCAAACACCGACGCGCAGGCGTTGCAGCAATCTGCCGCCGCCAACCGGGTTCAGCTGGGCATCAAGGTCACCGAAGGTCTTGGGGCAGGGGCGCGCGCCAGTGTCGGTGCTGCCGCCGCCGAAGAAAGCATCGAGCAGATCGTCGATCATCTGGCCGGTGCGCACATGTGCTTTATCACGGCCGGTATGGGCGGGGGCACCGGGACGGGGGCCGCGCCGATCATCGCGCAGGCCGCGCGTGAACTTGGCGTTCTGACTGTCGGTGTTGTGACCAAACCCTTCCAGTTCGAAGGTGCCAAGCGGATGAAGCAGGCCGAAGACGGAGTCGAGGCGCTGCAAAAGATGGTCGACACCCTGATCATCATCCCCAACCAGAACCTGTTCCGCCTTGCCAATGAAAAGACGACCTTTACCGAGGCGTTTTCGATGGCCGACGATGTTCTTTACCAGGGCGTCAAGGGCGTCACCGACCTGATGGTGCGTCCGGGCCTGATCAACCTCGATTTTGCCGATGTGCGCGCCGTGATGGACGAGATGGGCAAGGCGATGATGGGCACGGGCGAGGCCGAGGGCGAAGATCGCGCCATTCAGGCTGCCGAAAAGGCCATTGCCAACCCGCTGCTGGACGAAATCAGCCTGCGCGGTGCCAAGGGCGTGCTGATCAACATCACCGGTGCCCACGACCTGACGCTGTTCGAACTGGACGAGGCCGCCAACCGCATCCGCGAGGAAGTCGATCCGGACGCCAACATCATCGTGGGTTCGACACTGGATACGGCGATGCAGGGCGTGATGCGGGTGAGCGTGGTGGCAACAGGGATCGACGCCACGGATGTCCATTCCGAAGTGCCGGTGCCGCGCCGTTCGATGGCGGCACCGCTGCCATCGTCTTTCTCGGCCTCCGAAGCGGAGCAATCGGCGCCAGAGGCGACACCCATGCCCGAGCCCGAACCTGCGCTGGTCGCGGCCGCCGCCGAGGAGCCCACGTTGTTCGAGGAACTCGACGTGAACCGTGCCGCTGCCGAAGACCTGGCCGAAGATATCTTTGCCGATGAAGAGCCGCTGGACGCAGATGACCATCTGCCGCCCCCGGCCTACAAGCCACAGGTCGCCGCCTTCGAACCCACACCAGAGCCCGAGGCATTCGTGGCACCACGCGCGCCCGCACCCGGCACACCATCGCCCGAAGCGCTGGCCCGTCTGCGTGCGGCTGCGCAAAAGGCCGCCCCAAACCGCGCGCCGCAACAACAGGCCGCAGAGCCTGCCCCTCAGAGTGCTGAAAAGCCCCGGTTCGGGATCAACTCGCTGATCAACCGGATGACCGGAATCAATGACGCGTCAGCAGACGAACAGCGCCCGGTGCGCCAGCAACCTCTGGTTCAGGGACGCTCCGCCGCGACCCCGGCACCGGCGCCCAAACCTGCCGAAGCGGTCGATCCCGATCAGGAGCGGATTGAAATTCCTGCCTTCCTGCGGCGTCAGGCAAACTGAGTTCCGCTCACGAACAGAAACCGGGGCCGCCGATTGGGCGGCCCTTTTTTTGTTTCAAAGCAGCAGGATACAAGGCCGTGCGCGAATGAATGTCGAAAATGCTGCAACATGTTTCAGACGGTTACAAAGATTGAGTTGAGTGTTCTGTGCGCACTCCATAGGTCTGATGCGTGAAAATTGCTTAACGGGGTGGGCCCAGTGCAGGCGACAGTCAAAGGACCAGTCTATTTTACAGGACGCGGGCTGCATTCCGGCAAGCCTGCGCGCCTGACGATTCGGCCTGCCATGGCCGAGCACGGAATCTGGTTCTGCCGTACGGACATCGAAAACGGCGACACGATGATCCCCGCGCGCTATGATGTTGTGCGCCAATCGCCCCTTTGCACGACCCTTGTGAACGAAGCAGGCATAAGCATCGGTACGGTCGAACACGTCATGGCGGCTCTTGCGGGCTGTGGTGTGCACAACGCCCTGATCGAGATTGACGGCCCCGAAGTGCCGATTCTGGACGGGTCCGCCGTGCCGTTTGTGCGTGGCATCATGCAGCGCGGGCTGCGCCGTCTTCCGGCGCGCGCACGTGCGCTGCAAGTGCTCAAGACCGTCACGGTCATCCAGGGGGATGCGAGCGCGACCATCGCGCCGTCGCCGGTGATGCGCATCGACTTTCACATTGATTTCGCGGATGCGGCCATTGGCCGTCAGTCCAAGTCGCTGAACATGTCCAATGGCAGCTTTGCCCGCGAGCTGAGCGACAGCCGCACGTTCTGCCGCAAGGGCGATGTAGAAAAGATGCAGGCCAGTGGCCTGGCACTGGGTGGCGCACCCGGCGTCAACGCCGTCGTGTTTGACGGCGATCATGTGGCCAGCCCAGGCGGTCTGCGTCACAGCGACGAACCTGTTCGCCACAAGATGCTTGACGCCTTGGGTGATCTTGCACTGGCCGGAGCCCCTCTGATCGGGCACTATACCGGCGTGCGCGCAGGCCACACTTTGACCAACCAGTTGCTGCGGGAATTGTTCGCCACACCGGATGCTGTCCGGATGGTGACCTGCGACGCCGAAATGGCGGCCCTGCTGCCCGGCGCGGGCCTCGTCTGGGACGAGATCCCGGAAGTTGCCTGAGCCCTGCAAAATCGACGTTTTATCCCCTGATCAGTTTGTGTTAAAGAACCTCAAACAGCCCGGAACTGGGCGGTGTAGAGCGTCGTATTGGGGGTAGCATGAACCGCGGTAAATCCATTTCGCGACTGGCGACGGTCCTGGTGCTGACGGCGCTGGTTGCTGCGTGCAGCAGTTCGGGGCGTCCGACAACGGGCGGGTTCTTCAATCGGCAGGAAGTGCCGCTTGAAAATTTCACGGCACAGCAGATATTCGAGCGCGGTGAATTCGAGCTTGAGCAGAACGACCTGAGCGAAGCGGCATTCTACTTTTCCGAGATCGAGCGTCTTTATCCCTATTCCGACTGGGCGCGCCGCGCGCTGATCATGCAGGCGTTTGCCTATCACCGTGACCGGGATTACCCGAATTCGCGCTCCTCCGCGCAGCGGTTCATCGACTTTTATCCCGATGATGACGATGCGGCCTATGCGCAATACCTTCTGGCGCTCAGCTATTATGACCAGATCGACGAGATTGGCCGCGATCAGGGCCTGACCTTTCAGGCGCTGCAGGCCCTGCGCGAAGTGATCGAGCGCTATCCCGACAGCGAATATGCCAAATCCTCGATTCTCAAATTTGATCTCGCCTTTGATCACCTTGCCGCCAAAGAGATGGAGATCGGTCGTTTCTATCTGCGCCGCGACAACTTTGCCGCTGCGATCAACCGTTTCCGCGTGGTGGTCGAGGATTTCCAGACCACATCGCACACGCCCGAGGCGCTGCACCGACTGGTGGAAGCCTATCTGTCCCTTGGTCTGACGGATGAGGCTCAGACGGCGGGTGCCATTCTTGGCTACAACTACCAGTCGACGGAATGGTACGAGGACAGCTACAAGCTGCTGACGGGTCAGGGCCTTGAGCCCCGGTTGCGCGGCAACAACTGGCTGGCCTCAATCTATCGGCAGATGATCAAGGGCCGTTGGTTGTAGGGGCACGGCACAGTGACCCTTTCCCCATGGGCAGGCACAGATGCTGCGCGGACTTGAAATCTCGGACATGCTGATCATTGACCGGCTGGCGCTTGAGTTCCAGCCGGGTCTGAACGTGCTGACCGGCGAGACTGGCGCGGGCAAATCCATTTTGCTGGATGCTTTGGGCTTTGTGCTGGGGTGGCGGGGCCGGGCGGAACTGGTCCGTCAGGGTGCCGCGCAGGGCGAAGTGACCGCAACCTTTGACGTGGGCGCAGGGCATCCGGCGCTGGCAGTGCTGCAAGAGGCCGGGTGGCCTGCATCGGACGAACTGATCCTGCGGCGCGTGAACACGGCAGACGGGCGCAAGACCGCGTGGGTCAATGACCGGCGCTGTTCGGGCGAGGTTTTGCGTGCTCTGAGTGATACGTTGATCGAGTTGCATGGCCAGCATGATGACCGGGGTCTTTTGAACCCGCGCGGGCATCGCGCCATTCTGGATGCGTTCGCGGCGCGCGAGGACGTGCGCGAGGCCACGCGCAGGGCTTGGCGCGACGTGGGCCGCGCCCGCAAGGCACTGGCCGAGGCCGAGGCCGCAATGGCGGCGATCCGGGCCGAAGAGGAATTCCTGCGCCATGCCGTGGCAGAGTTCGACACGCTGGACCCGCAACCGGGCGAAGACGCGGAGCTGGATGCGCGCCGCCGCATGATGCAGGGGGCCGAGCGTATCCGCGAAGACGTGCAACGCGCCCATCAGGGGCTGGGCCATGACGGGGCCGAAGGCGCGCTGAGCGATGCGATCCGCTGGCTCGATGGTGTCGCCGAACAGGCCGACGGGCAACTGGATGCGCCGCTGGGCGCTCTGTCGCGCGCGCTGTCGGAACTGGACGAAGCCAGCGACGGCATCCTGCGGGCACTGGAAACGATGCAGTTCAATCCCGGCGACCTTGAAGACACCGAAGAACGCCTGTTTGCCATCCGCGCGCTGGCTCGCAAACATGGTGTGGTGCCGGACGCGCTGAGCGGGTTCGCAGAGGATTTGCGCGCAAAACTGGCTGCGCTGGACGCCGGAGACGCGGACCTTGGCCGCCTGAGATCGGCCCTTGGCACCGCAGAAGCCGCCTATGCGGTCGCCGCAGAAGACTTGCGCGCGGTGCGCATGGCCGCTGCGATCGCGCTGGACAGGGCCGTGATGCACGAACTGGCCCCGCTCAAGATGGAGCGGGCGGTTTTTGCCACCCAGATCACCGACGAGTCCCCCGGACCCGAGGGGCACGACGCCGTCGCCTTTTCCGTGGCCACCAACCCCGGTGCGCCTGCGGGGCCGTTGAACAGGATCGCATCGGGCGGCGAACTCAGCCGTTTTCTGCTGGCGCTCAAAGTGTGCCTGACGCGCGAACAGTCGGGTCTGACGATCATCTTTGACGAGATCGACCGCGGCGTGGGCGGCGCGACGGCGGATGCGGTCGGGCGCAGGTTGTCGGCGTTGGCCGCGGGCGGGCAGGTTCTGGTCGTCACCCATTCGCCGCAGGTTGCCGCCCTTGGGGCGCATCACTGGCGGGTCGAGAAAAAGGTCAGCGCCGACATGACCACGTCGCATGTGGTGCCGCTGACGCCGGGCGACCGGGTGGACGAAATCGCGCGCATGCTGGCCGGTGACACGATCACCGACGAAGCCCGTGGCGCGGCGCGCGCGCTTCTGGAGGGCTAGGCGGGCTGTGCCATATCTGCCGCCGCGACACTTCGGGGGGTTTCGCGGGTGCAGCAATTGGCCTAAACCTTGAGTCTCCCTTGCGTATTGCGACCCGCAGCTGATCCATGCCCACTCCGACGCGCTCTTTGATTGCCAAGCAGGTTGACCTTGCAACGAACGCGTGCCGGGAAGGATGGCAGGTATTGTGCCGGCGCGGACCGTCGCAAATCCAGTTCTGGTTCATTGCGCTGGCCATCGGCATCGCGGCAGGTTTCGCGGCGCTGTTCTTTCGCAAGGGGATCGAAGCGGCGCAGGCGCTGCTTTATGGCACCGACGATGTGCAGAACCTGCACAGCTTTGCCTCGTCCCTGCCGTGGTACTGGGTTCTGGCGATCCCCATCGTGGGCGGGTTGCTGACCGGGCTGATCCTGCACAAATTCACCCGTGACGGCATCGTGCGCAGCGTGGCGGACGTGATCGAGGGCGCGGCATTGCGCAACGGGCAGGTGGGCACCCGGGCCGGGGTCGCATCGGCCTTTGCCAGCTTTATCACCCTGTCGTCGGGTGGATCGACGGGCCGGGAAGGGCCGGTTGTCCATATCGCGGCTGTCATCTCGACCCGGGTATCACGCTGGATCAACGCCGATGGGATAACGGGGCGCGACCTGTTGGGCTGCGCGGTCGCGGCGGCAGTATCGGCCAGTTTCAACGCGCCCATCGCGGGTGCCCTGTTCGCGCTTGAGGTGGTGTTGCGCCATTTCGCGGTCCATGCTTTTGCCCCGATCGTCATCGCCAGCGTGGCAGGCACGGTGATCAACCGGTTGGAATTCGGGGATGTGACCGAATTCACGCTGATAAACGGCAACGAGCTGGTGTTTTACCAGGAATTGCCCGCCTTCCTGATGCTGGGTCTGGTTTGCGGGCTGGTGGCAGTGGTGCTGATGCGCTCGATTTTCTGGGCGGATGACGTGGGCTCGGCCTTTCAGAAATTCACCGGCATCCCGCGCTGGCTGCGCCCCCCCATCGCCGGTGCCATGCTGGGTGGCATAGCGATTTTTTATCCGCACATCATCGGCGTCGGATATGAATCCACCTCGCTGGCGCTCACGGGACAGTTGGCCCTGAACGAAGCGATGATCTTTGTCGTCATGAAAACAGCGGCTGTCGCCATCACCATGGCGGGCCGCATGGGGGGAGGCGTGTTTTCGCCCTCGCTGATGATCGGGGCGCTGTCCGGGCTGGCCTTTGGGTTGATTGCGACGGGCGTGTTTCCGGATGTGTCGGGGTCGGTGTCCTTGTATGCACTGGCGGGAATGGGCGCGGTGGCCGCGGCCGTGCTGGGCGCGCCGATTTCCACCACGTTGATCGTGTTCGAACTGACCGGGGACTGGCAGACCGGTCTGGCGGTTATGGTGGCCGTATCCATGTCGACCGCCCTTGCATCACGCCTTGTGGATCGCAGTTTTTTCCTGTCGCAGCTTGAGCGCAAGGGCGTGCATCTGGCCGCGGGGCCGCAGGCCTATCTGTTGGCGATGTTCGGTGTCAGCACTGTGATGCGCAAACCCGACGATCCGCGTGCAGCGGATGAAGATCGATGTTGGAAGTTGATTGGCGAGGGTATTTACGTCGACGCGGGGGCCACGCTGGAGGTGGCGTTGCCCATCTTTGATCGCGCGCAGGTGCCGTTCATTCCGGTCGTGACGCTAACGGGAAAGGAGTCTGCGCCTGAGTTGAAGGGCGCAGTGTTCCACGTTGATGCGCTCAAGGCCTACAACCGCGCGTTGGCCGCGACGGCCGCGGAAGAGCACAGCTGAGGCGCGTCGGGCGGCGCTGTTTGCCGTGCGGCAAAGACGCCCGCCCGCCGACCCATTGGTACTGTGTTCAAAGATCGACCGTGTGGCTGACCGCGTTTTTGGCAAAAAGCGGTCCTTGCCCTAAATCTTTTCGACCGCCACACCGTCATTGGTGTAAAATGCCAGGTGGTCCTTGATCCGGGCCACGCCGTCTTTTGGGGCCTCATAGCTCCAGACCGTGTTTTCCAGCGTTTGTGATTTGGTCACCACCGAGAAATAGCTGGCATCGCCCTTGTGCGGGCAGTGTGTGACCTTGTCGGTCTTGTCCAGAAACGCCATCGCGATGTCGTCGCGCGGGAAATAGATCACGCCGGGATAGTCCCCTTCGTTCAGTTCCAGCGCATTCTGGCTTTCGCCCAGCACAGCGCCACCGGCGCGCACAGTCCATGTGCCTTCTGCCTTGCGGATCGTGATGTGATCGGCCATGGAAGCCTCCTTTGTTCGCGCTTGTGCGTCATGATGAACGCCACGTTTAACAGATGCCAAACTGTGCTGCCAGAGCTAGAGCGGGCGACAGGCCCGGGCAAGCCACATGCGGGCGGAATCTGAAACACGCGGGCCGATCAGCTCGCGCGTTTTGGCGTGATAGGCATTCAGCCAGTCGCGCGATGTGGTATCCAGCATGTCCGCGACAATCAGGGTGCGGTCGATGGGCGCATAGGTCAGCGTGCGCCAGTTCAACATTTCGCGGTGCGCATCCCCACCTTCGGGCGGTGTGGCCGTTTCCACCACCAGCAGGTTTTCGATGCGGATGCCGAACGCCCCCTCGCGATAATAGCCCGGTTCATTGGACAGGATCATGCCGGGTTGAAACGGGACATGGCTGGTGCGGGCCAGACGTTGCGGCCCCTCGTGCACCGACAGATAGGCCCCGACACCGTGACCCAGCCCATGATCGAAATCCTGATGCGCATACCAGAGCGGCGCGCGCCCGATGGCCTCGATATCGCGCCCCGCCAGCCCTTTGGGCCAGATCAGGCGCGACATGGCAATCATGCCCGTCAGCACGCGGGTAAAGGCGGCGCACGCGGCGTGTGGTGGGGAACCGATGGCAATTGTGCGGGTGATGTCCGTTGTGCCATCAAGGTATTGGCCGCCGCTGTCGAGCACGATCAGATGGCCATCTTGCAGGGTCGAATCCGTCTCTTCGGTCACGCGGTAATGCATGATGGCGCCGTTGGGGCCGGTGCCTGCGATGGTTTCGAAACTGATGTCCTGAAGCGCGTTGTCACGGCGGCGGAACTCTTCGAGTCGGCGCACCACTTGCGTCTCGCTCAGGCTGCCCGGCGCTTGCGCGTCGAGCCATGCCAGCAGTTCCACAACGGCGGCACCGTCGCGCAGATGCGCCTCGGCACTGCCTGCGATTTCGGCTGCGTTCTTGCACGCCTTGGGCAGGGCACAGGGGTCATCGCCCCACTGCACGCGATCCCCGATTGCGTCTGCCACGATGACAGGCACCGATGATTTGTCGAGCCGCACAGGCCCGTCCAGCGCTTTCGCGGTCGCCAGAAAGGCATCCGGTACATGGCAGGTCACGCCTGCGCCCAGATGGTCCACCACTTCGTCCAGCTTGGCGGCAGCCATGAACAGATCGACATCGCCCGAGGCATGCAGAATGGCGAACGCCTGCGCAATCGGATTGCGCGGGATGTCGGCACCGCGGATGTTGAGCAACCAGCACAGCGAATCCGGCAAGGTGATCACGGCGCAGGCGGCACCCGCGTCGGACAATGCGGCACCCAGCCGGGCGCGTTTTTCCGCATGGCTTTCGCCTGCGAACTCAAGCGGGTGGACCTTGACCGGGGCGGCGGCGGGGGGCGGTTGGTCTTTCCAGACACGATCCACCAGATTTGGGCATTGCACCAGTTCGATCCCGCTGCCTGCCAGCGCCTCGCGCGCCTGTTCGATCTGTCCCGGCGTATGCAGCCACGGATCAAAGCCGACGCGGCCCCCATCCGGCATCTGCTCTTTCAGCCAATCGGCAAGGGTGACATCGGGCCAGGGCACGGGCGTGTAAACATCCGCCACCTGCGCCTTCACCTGCGTGCGATAACGTCCGTCGATGAACACGCCCGCCACATCGCGCAAGACGGCACAAAACCCGGCCGAGCCTGTGAAACCGGTCAACCACGCAAGACGCTCATCGCGGGCAGCGACATATTCCCCCTGATGCGCATCCGCGCGCGGCACAAGGAACCCGTCCAGCCGCTCGGCCTCCAGTTCTGCGCGCAACGCCCCAAGCCGGGGCGGTCCCTGCTCCGGGCGCGCGGTCACGTCAAAACTCTGAAACATCGCCGTCCCCCTTCTCTGATTTCAAAAATCCCCCCCGGAGGGCCGGGTTCAGCTTGCCCGATTCATCCCCATGACGCGCGCCCGTGCCCGCGGATCACTGTCAAACAGGGCGGCAAGCTGTTCGGTCATTGCACCGGCAAGCTGTTCGACATCCGTGATCGTCACCGCGCGATCGTAATAGCGTGTCACGTCATGGCCAATCCCGATGGCCAGCAATTCCACTGCGCGCTTGCGCTCAACCATGGCGATCACGTCGCGCAGGTGCTTTTCAAGATAATTGGCCGGGTTCACCGACAGCGTGCTGTCATCGACAGGGGCGCCATCCGAAATCACCATCAGGATTTTGCGCGCCTCGGGGCGGTGCACCATGCGGCGATGCGCCCACTCCAGCGCCTCTCCGTCGATGTTTTCCTTCAACAGCCCTTCTTTCATCATCAGCCCCAGATTGGGCCGGGTGCGCCGCCAGGGCGCGTCGGCGGATTTGTAGATGATGTGGCGCAGATCGTTTAGACGGCCGGGTTGGGCCGGGCGACCATCGTTCAGCCACGCCTCGCGGGCAAGGCCGCCTTTCCAGGCGCGGGTGGTAAAGCCGAGGATCTCGACCTTGACGTTGCAGCGTTCCAGCGTGCGTGCCAGAACGTCGGCGCAAATGGCGGCGATCGAGATCGGGCGGCCCCGCATGGAGCCCGAGTTGTCCAGCAGCAGGGTCACGCAGGTGTCGCGAAATTCGGTGTCCTTTTCGACCTTGAAAGACAGCGGCGTCGTGGGGTTGGCAACGACACGGGCCAGACGCCCGGCATCCAGCGTGCCTTCCTCCAGATCGAATTCCCAACTGCGGTTCTGCTGCGCCTGAAGGCGGCGCTGTAGCTTGTTGGCCAGACGGCTCACGGCCCCTTTCAGCGGTTCAAGCTGCTGGTCGAGATAGGCACGCAGACGTTCCAGCTCGACCGGTTCGGCCAGATCTTCGGCGGCAATTTCCTCATCATGGTCCGACAGATAGACCTTGTAGTTGGGATCGGCCTCCGACATCGGCTGCGGTGGCGGGGGCTCAAGCGGGGCCTCGCCATCGGGCATCTCGGCCTCTTCGCCCAGTTCCTGATCGGCCATGTCGTCCATCGACACCTGGGCCTGGGACGCGTCCTGCTGTTCTTCCTGAGACGACTCGGGGCTTGCGTCCTCGTCCTCCTGATCCTGATCGTCCTGACCGGTGCTGTCGGGGTCCTGATCCTCTTCGGATCCCTCCTCGGCCTCGTCCTCCTGATCTTCGTCGATCTGGTCCGGGTCATCCCCCAGTTGATCGCCATAGCCAAGATCCGTGATCACCTGCCGCGCAAACCGGGCAAAGGCGGTTTGATCGTCCAGAATGTCGTCGATGTTTTCGAGGGTGCCGCCCGCCTGATCCTCGATAAAGCCGCGCCACAACTCCATCGCGTTCTGCGCCCCGCCGGGCAGATCACGGCCCGTGGCGAGGTGACGGACAAGATAGCCCGCCGCCGCCGCAAGGGGCACATCACTGGCCTGCTTGACCTGATCATAGCCGCGGCGCATCGCATCGTTCCTGATCTTGGCGTCGATGTTTCCGGCGGTGCCGGGCATGTCGCGCGCACCCATCGCCTCGCATCGTGCGGTTTCCATCGCCTCATAAAGATCACGCGCCATTTCCCCTTGCGGGTTGTAGCGCGCATGGGTCTGTCCGTTGTGATAGCGGCGATGCAGGGCAAGTGCGTCAGCCGTGCCGCGCGCCAGCATCACCTCGTCGCGGGTCATGCGGCGGCTGACTTGAGGCAGACGCATCGCATCGCCCGACACACCCGAGGGGTCGACCGAATAGCTGACATTCAATTCGGGGTCATGGGCCATGACCTTGGTGGCCTCGGCGAGGGCCTTTTTGAACTGGTCGGCGGGGTTGTCAGATGGTTTGGTCATATGGCGCCCTCGCGACGGGGCAAAACTCTGAACAGAGTTTTGGCAAATTTCTTTTTCAAGAAATTTGTTGCGATCATCCCAAACTCACACTCGCCGCTGACTCGGGCAGTTCCTCGTCAAACAACCGCTGATAGAACTCGGCCACGGTCTGGCGCTCCAGCTCGTCGCATTTGTTGAGGAAGCTCAGGCGGAATGCATAGCCCACATTGCGGAAAATCTCGGCGTTCTGCGCCCAGGCGATCACGGTGCGGGGCGACATGACGGTCGACAGATCGCCGTTCATGAAGGCGGTGCGCGTCAGGTCCGCGACTGTCACCATCTGCTTGACCTTCTTGCGCCCATCGGCGGTGTTGTAATGCGGGTTCTTGGACAGCACGATGGCGGTTTCGGCATCGATACTCAGGTAGTTCAGCGTCGCCACAAGGCTCCAGCGGTCCATCTGGCCCTGGTTGATCTGCTGGGTGCCGTGATAAAGACCCGTTGTGTCGCCAAGTCCCACCGTGTTTGCCGTCGCGAAAATGCGGAAATAAGGGTGCGGTTCGATCACCTCGTTCTGGTCAAGCAGGGTCAGCTTGCCGTCCACTTCCAGCACGCGCTGGATCACGAACATCACGTCGGCGCGCCCCGCATCGTATTCGTCAAACACGATGGCGCAAGGGTTGCGCAGGGCCCAGGGCAGAATGCCCTCCTGAAAATCGGTGACTTGCTTGCCATCGCGCAGCTTGATCGCATCCTTGCCGATCAGGTCGATCCGGCTGATGTGGGAATCAAGGTTCACCCGCACCGTGGGCCAGTTGAGCCGCGCGGCGACCTGTTCGATATGGGTCGACTTGCCCGTGCCGTGATAGCCTTGGATCATCACCCGGCGGTTGTGTGAAAACCCGGCCAGGATGGCCAGCGTGGTGTCGGGGTCGAATTTGTAGGTCGTGTCCAGCGCGGGCACGCGGTCACTGCCTGCTGCGAACCCTTTGACAACCATGTCCGTATCAATGCCAAAGACTTCGCGGACGGAGATTTCTTCGCTTGGTTTTGCATTGATATCCATCGCGCCGTCCGCCATTTCGCCGTTCCTTAAAGCCATTAGCGCGCCCCCTTTGGACGCGCTGATCGTGGTGCAACATAACACGGGCAAGGGCAAGGGGAAGGGCAGGTGGCGCGGCATAAAGTGCACGAACGCTGCGCAAGTCGTCCTGCGCAAATGCACATGCGGCGCGCAGGCTGGGGTGGTCACAAATCACAGGATGATTGAAATGAACCTTTTCCCATGTCTTGCCCGTCTGCGTTGCGCGGCCCTTGTGGCCCTTGGCGGAGGTGCCGTTGCGCAGGCAATGTCGCTTTGGGGAGGCCAACTGGCGCGGTTTCTTCCCTCTTTTCCGGTCATGGCCCTTGTCGGGGTCGCAGGTGCCGGAGTCGCGGGGGCTGTGCTTGCCGATGCGTTCGGGCGGTTCGGTGTTCGCGGTGTGCTCTGGTCTGTACTGGCCTGGCCGCTTGCGACTCTTCTGGGCGGTATGATCGGTGCTGCGGTTGCCACGATCATTGCGACATGGGGGCAGATGCAGGGGGTGGTCGAAGTGGTCACCGACGCCGCACCTCTGGGCATCCTGGCCCTGGCGGACGCCATTGCGACAAGTCCGGTAGTCGCGGGCGTGTGGATGTTGTCAGGACTGGCGGTACATTACGGCGCACGGGCAGAAAGGGGCGTACCTATTTGAAATTGCGGCTGTCCTTGATCTGATCCCAGGCCCAGACGACCTCTTGCAGCTGCTCCTCCTGGCTGCGATCCCCGCCGTTCATGTCCGGGTGCAGCACCTTGATCAGGGCCTTGTAGGCCTTGCGCACATCCGCCTTGGTCGCGTCTGCGGTGGTCTCGAGAATTTCGATGGCCCGCTTTTCGGTGGGGGGCAGCTTGCGCGCCGCCGCATTGCCGCCGCGACCGGGGTTTTGCGTGGCGTTCTTGCCCAGCACCTGATGTGGGTCCTCGATGCCCAGACGGGCCCAGGCGCGCGCCTCGGGGTCGCTCATCGGTTTGGTGGCGCGTTCCCACACCTTGTCCTTGGACTGCTGCGCGTTGATCTCGGCCTCGGTCGTGCCGTCAAAGAAATTCCATTTCAGGTTATATTCGCGCACGTGCTGCTGGCAGAACCAGAAGAAATCATCCAGCACGTCCGGTGCCTTGGGCGCGCGGAACTTGCCGGCCTCGTCACAGCCGTCATGATCGCAGATCCGCGTTGAGGTTTCAGACGCCCCCGACATACCGCGACGACCGCGCGGGTTCTTCTTTTTCGCCGATGATACGGACATATCAAAACCAAAGGGATCAGACTTGCGCATGGGATGGTCCTTTTCGACTCAGGCGGCAGAGTTTAGGCTATGAGCGCGAGGATTGAAGGGGGGGCAGTGAAAAAAATGTCAGTGCGACAGGAAATCGAAGACAGGTTGCGAGACGCGTTTGATGTCCGCGAGATCGAGGTGGTTGATGACAGCGCCAGCCATGCCGGGCACGCAAGTGCGCCGGACGCGGGCCAGAGTCACTTTAATGTTTTGCTGCGCAGCGTTGAATTCAAAGGAAAAAGCCGCGTTGCCCGTCACCGGGCCGTGCACGCGGCACTGGGCGCGGACATTATTGGCCGCATCCATGCCCTGGCTCTGGATCTGGACGTTTAAGGGGCGGTCTTAACCATTTGATTTTGCTTCGCTACTCTGCCCCGAGAGGCCTTTGAGCGTCTCGGTGACTTCCAGAATGCCCTTGGTCTGTCCGGCGTCACTTTCGGATGGGGCAACTGCCGGTTTTTCTGCGTGTGCACCCTGCTTTTCTGCGAGGGGTTGGGCCGCGTCGGGTCTTGCGTCGCCGTTTTCGCGGGCCGGAATGTCTTTGGGGGCCGGGGTCTCCAGCGCGGGCGGCGGCAAAAGCTCGGGTTCGAAATCGTCCATCGGTTGCGTGGCAGAGCGTCGAAACACCAGCACATTGCGCCATTCGGTCGTGCTGCCCGTCAGGCCAGAGCGTTCCACGGACGGCAGGATTTCGGCGCGATGGTATTCCCAGCCGTTCGCGCCCATGTCGTTCATCAACCTTTCGAGTGCATTCGCAAACCGCCCCTCGGGTCCCTTGATTCCGCGCCCCTTGATGCCCTTGCTGGGGGCTGGAACGACTTTGTATTCCCACACTGACATGCTGTGCCTCTCTGATACTCACTGCGCCGTATACCGGGGCGAACGGCCCGTGAAAAGCCCGCCGGACATGCGCATCGGCACCAGATCAGCGGCGCCGTATTCCGATGCTTGCCCCGACACGCGCCGGGCGCGGCAGCGCAGCGTGCGCCGCACCCAATGCGGCCACCTTGTCAAGGATGTCCTGCGGCATCGGGGCCACACGCGGCCCGGATTGATCCACATGCAATGTCAGCGCCTCGCCCGTGGCGGCCAGCCATCCGTCCTGGTGCCAGATTTCCTGATAGGAATGGAACCGCTTGGCGTCATGGTCCACGAGGTGAAAAGTGACGGTGACAGGGTCATTCACATGCAGTTCGCGTACATAGGACAGATGGAATTCAGCCACATAGGTCGTGTTGCCGGTCGCCGCATGGTAATCCGGGCCAAAGCCGAGCAGTTCATAGACTTCATCTGCGGCCTGATCGAACAACACGTTGTAATACGCCATGTTAAGGTGGCCGTTATAGTCGATCCATTCGGGTTTGACGGTCATGATCGAGGATCGGAATGGGGCGGTCATGGCTTACCTGCAAGGTTCTGCGTTGCGATCTGCACGCTAGGGCAGGATGGGCGGATTGGAAAGCCGACAGAAACACGCCGCCCGGCAGTGCCAATCGCGTTGCGTGCCGCCCCAGGATTGCTAGGTTGCACCGCAACAGCACAGGGATACCGCCGCAGATGACGCATGACGCCGTGCAGGCCCAATACGAGGCCTATCCGTACCCCGAGCGCAAACCCACCGATGAACGCAAGCGGTTGATCACCGGCTCGCCCTCGTTGCCGGTCGAAATGGATCACTGGCTGTGGGGCGGGGCGCGCGACTGGTCACAGCCCTTGCGCGCGCTGGTGGCCGGGGGCGGCACGGGCGATGCGCTGATCCAGTTGGCGCAATTGCTGAGCGATGCGGGGCGCCCTTACGACATCACCTATATCGACATGTCCGTGGCGGCCCGCCGCATTGCCGAGAAGCGCGCGCAGGTGCGCAAGCTTACGGGCATCACCTTTGTCACCGGATCCTTGCTCGATGCGGGCGCTCACGGCCCGTTTGACTATATCGACTGCTGCGGGGTCCTGCACCACCTTGAGGACCCGCAGGCCGGATTTGATGCGCTTGCCGGTGCCCTGGCGCCGGACGGTGGCCTCGGTCTGATGGTCTATGCACCCCATGGGCGGTCAGGGGTTTATCCGTTGCAGGCGGCGTTCGCGCGCTTGTTCAAAGGCTTGTCGCCGGAAAAACGTCTGAAACGCGCCAAAGCCGTGTTTCGTGCGCTGCCCGACGCCCATCCGTTCAAGCGCAACACGCGGGTGGTGGACCATGAACAGGGGGATGCCGGGTTTTACGACCTGCTGCTGCATGGGCGCGACCGCCCGTTCACGATCACCCAAGTGATGAACGCGCTGGACGGGGCGGGCCTGGAACACGCCGGAAATCCCGAACCGGTGCTGTATGACCCGACCCGGCTGATCGGTGCCCTGCCAGAAGGGATGGGCGAGGTCGAAGCCATGCAACTGGCCGAGGACCTGCGCGGCACCTTCAAGACCCACGTCATCTATGCCCGCCCAAAGGGCAGGGTGATCCGCCCGCCATTCGGGGATGGGGATGCGGTTCCCCATCTGCGCGGCGTCGCGGCGGCGCAACTGGCCGCGCATGTGGCCAAGACCGGACAGATCACCATTGATACGGCGGGCGAGGCGTTTGTGTTCGACATCGCCGAAAGTGCGGCGCAGACGCTGGCGCGGGTCGATGGGCGGCGATCACTGGCCGAAATCGGGCAGGGCACCGAGGGGTTCGCGCCGCTTTGGGCGCAGGTCGAACATGCGCTGTGCGGGTTGGGGATGATGCATTATTCGCGGATATCGGTGTGACGACGAATGGTGGACGCGATTGCCCACCGCGCGCCTGACCCCTAGCCGCCCAGCTTTTTCGCCACCAACTCGTTGACGGCCCTGGGATTGGCCTTGCCGCCCGTCGCCTTCATCACCTGACCGACGAACCAGCCCGCAAGTTTCGGGTTTTCGCGCGCCTTTTCGACCTGTGCGGGGTTGGCGGCGATGATTTCGTCCACTGCCGCCTCGATCGCGCCGGTGTCGGTGACCTGTTTCATGCCGCGCGCCTCGACCACTTGGGCAGGGTCGCCGCCGTCGGTGTAGATGATCTCGAACACATCCTTGGCGATCTTGCCCGAAATATCGCCCGATGCGATCAGGTCCACGATACCGCCCAGTTGCGCCGGTGTGACCGGGCTGTCGGTGATGCCGCGCTCGTCCTTCTTGAGCCGTCCGAACAGTTCGTTGATGACCCAGTTCGCCGCCTGCTTGCCATCGCGCCCGTCCGCCACCGCCTCGAAATAGGCGGCTGTATCCACCTCGGCCGTCAGCACCGACGCGTCATATTCCGTCAGGCCATAGTCCTCCATGAACCGCGCCTTCTTGGCGTCCGGCAGTTCGGGCAGGGACGCTTCGATATCGTCCACCCATGCCTGTTCGATCTCCAGCGGCAACAGGTCGGGATCGGGGAAATAGCGGTAATCATGCGCCTCTTCCTTTGAGCGCATGGACCGCGTTTCGCCCTTGTCCGGATCGTAAAGCCGGGTTTCCTGATCGACCTTGCCACCGCCTTCGACAATGGCGATCTGGCGGCGGGCCTCGACCTCGATCGCGGCCTGGATAAAGCGCATGGAGTTCATGTTCTTGATCTCGCAGCGCGTGCCCAGATGGGAAAAGTCCTGTGTTTCCTGATATTTCTCGTACTGCCCCGGCAGACAGATCGACACGTTCACATCCGCCCGCATCGAGCCGTTCTGCATGTTGCCGTCGCAGGTGCCTAAGTAACGCAGGATCTGGCGCAGCTTGGTGATATAGGCCGCCGCCTCTTCGGGGCCGCGAATATCGGGGCGCGAGACGATTTCCATCAGCGCGACGCCGGTGCGGTTGAGGTCGACAAATGACATGTTCGGGTCCATGTCGTGGATCGACTTGCCCGCGTCCTGTTCCATGTGGATGCGTTCGATGCGCACGAGGCGCTTTTTGCCCAGTTCGGGGCCGGGGCCCATTTCGACCAGCACTTCGCCTTCGCCTACGATGGGCGCGTAAAGCTGGGAAATCTGGTAGCCCTGCGGCAGGTCGGGATAGAAATAGTTCTTGCGGTCAAAGGCCGATGTCAGGTTGATCGCGGCCTTGAGGCCCAGACCGGTGCGCACCGCCTGCTCGACGCAGAAATCGTTGATGACGGGCAACATGCCGGGCATCGCGGCATCGACAAAGGCGACGTTGGAATTGGGTTCGGCCCCGAAAGTTGTCGAGGCCCCCGAAAACAGTTTCGCCTTCGAGCTGATCTGGGCGTGCACTTCCATCCCGATGACCAGTTCCCAGTCGTGTTTTGCCCCGGCGATGGTCTTGATCTTGGGGGTCTCGTAGGTCAGGTCCAGCATCGCTCATCGTCCCATGGTTTTGGCACTTGCGGGAATAGATCAGCCCATGGCGCGCCGCAAGGGGGCGCGACCATTGTACCCCTTTGCCAGGCGCGCGATCCGGCGCATGATGGCGGCATGAAGATCGACGAAACCGCGCCCCCGCCCGATACCCTGATCGCTGAATTTGCTGCGCGCGAGGGCCATTACACAGATTGTTTCGAGGCCGCTTGCGCCGCACCCGTCACCTTGCCCGCCTTTATCACCGCATTCTACACGCAGCCGCTGTTTCGCGCCGAACGTCTGGTGCTGCGTGTTGCGGCGCGCGCACCGTCCACGGATGCGGATGTCGCGGCCCTCGCGGCCGGAGCAGGATCGGAATTTGCCGTCTGGCGGGTCGGCGGGCGCACCGAAACGGAACTGTTTCTTGCCGACAAGGGCGGGCGCACTTGTTCGTGGTTGCAGGTGGCACCAGACGTATTGCGCTTTGGGTCGGTTGTCATACCCGTGCCGGGTCGGAACGGGGTATTGACGCTGGGGCCGGTGTTTCACAGCCTTCTGGGTGCCCACAAACTTTACTCACGGGCCTTGCTGGCAGGCGCTGCGCGCCGGGTCTGCCTGCCGGGCGTCGTTTCGGGCGCGGGATCACGGTAATCCTTTCGGAAAAGGTGGGTGCGCCCCTGTCTGACGCCGCCGCCCCGGCGCATGCGGCCGCGTCGCCCGTCGCGTCCTGAGCCCGCCTCAGACAGGGTGCACTTCGGCGCCACTGTTGGTAAACAGAACGCGTTTGCCGCACAGCAGTTCCCGGCGGAACACCGAGCGCAGGAAATGCATCGCATCGGCATATCCCGAGGCTGCGAACCGGTCCGGGCAGCGCACCCGGAGTGCGTTGTCAAATCCGCGCGCCGCATGTGCCCAGAGCATCGGGTGCAGTTCGGTCAGGTGTTCGCGGACGATCCATTCGGATGCTTCTGCGATCTGGCCGCGCACATAGTCGGCTTCGTCATTGCCGGTTTGCGTCGATCCCATCGTGTTCGCACAATAGGCCAGCAGCAGGTTGACCGTGTGCTGATCGTTGGAATGGCGCAGGATGTCGCGCAGCCCATCAAGGAAGAATTCAAGATCGACCCGTGTACAGGCGGTCACATCGCCGGAGATCGCATCGAACATGACCCACGTGTAGCCCCCGGCGCCCCAGATATCATGCGTGCGCCCGGCGGTGCGGCGTGCCTCCAGTTCCAGCTGATCATGGCTCCCGTTCCAGCGCGGCAGCATCTGCGCCCCGAAAGACCGGTAACCACGCGCGTTTTTCGGGTCCAGCGTGATCCATGTCTCGAACTTGCGCGCCACCTGACGGGTGGAGTCCTTGCGCCCCGCACTCAGCGCGCAATGCGCCGCAGCGATCAGCGGAGACTCCAGTGCGGCGGCGTCGAATTCCGACAGGATGCTTGCCGCCCTGTCGAAATGCGCGTCAAACGCTTCGAGGTTACGTGCGGGGACTTCGATCTTCCACGCCGTGCCGCGCCAGGCCCATCCCAGATCGACATGCGCCAGCGCCACAACGGCGGCAAGAACGGGGTTTTCGGGGTATTCGGACAGGACATGTTCCAGCGCCTCGATTCCGGCCATCAGGGGCGCATCATGGGCGGGGCGGCCGTTCATCAACGCGTGTTCCGCCGCACTCACCACGTCATTGCGCGCCCCGAAGGCCAGAATTTCGGCCACAGGCATGCCGCCGGGGGTCTTGAGCCGGCTTGCATCCGCCTGGGCGATTTCATCAATCAGCTTTTCCCAATCCTCGAGCCGGGCCAGTTTCTGGCCGCGCATCTGGTGAACGTCCCTTGCGCGCTCTTCTGCTGTCGGGTCGGGGCAGGGGATGGTGAGGGCGTTTTCGCGCGGCGTGATCACCGGTTCCGATGAGGGTCGGGGTGACTGAACGGTCTGCATCACACCATCTCGGGCCATTTCCATTCGCTGAAATTTCAGTTTTCCGCGAATGTGCGCGATCGGAGCAAAAATGCGATCTGCCAGGTCCATGTGAACTTCCAAACTTGTTACTGCCTGACAGATGCCAGACGATTGGGTCACAATCGGGGCGTTGACGGGACATGTTCAGGCAGCTTTGGTGAAGTTTTCAGGCACGCGCACCGGATTGCGCCGACAATTCCGTGCCCAATCGGTGAATTGTTGCTCAGGTCGGGTCAAACTCCGCCGAAAAAGGCTCTTTGCTGGACAGGAGCCGATCAGCGGGCACATACTGGCGTCCATGTTCTGGAAAAGCCTCGTTTTTACGTCCTGTGTGGTGGCAACCGTGCTGATCGGCCCTGACCGTGGCCTTGCCAGGGAAAACGGCGATCACCTTTCGGGCCCCGGGTCACAATCTGAAGTGGAAACAAGGGCTTCGACGTCACAAAGCGCCCTTCGGGCCGTGCGCCCAAAGCAGCGGGAACGCGACCTGCCTGCCACCCGTTGGGCCACTCAACCCGGCCACGTTCTGTGGAACCGCGTGGCCCTCAGTGCGCTCAAGACCCATGCCAGGGCGCTGGTCGAAATGGTGCCTGAAGACATTCAAACGTGGTGTCCGCTTTACCCCGATGCGACGGCGGCACAGCGGCGCGCGTTCTGGCTGGGTTTCATGTCGGCTCTGGCGAAATACGAAAGCACGTACCGGCCCGAGGCGGTTGGCGGCGGCGGGCGCTGGCATGGGCTGTTGCAGATTTTGCCCGCGACGGCGCGCGGGTACGAATGCAACGCAGGCACCGGCGCCGAATTGCGCAAGGGCGGGGCCAACTTAAGCTGTGCGGCCCGCATCATGGCGGTGACGGTGCCGCGCGACGGTGTGGTCTATGCCCCCGGCGGGCGCGGCGTGGCCGCCGACTGGGGGCCGATGCGCTCGCGCTCCAAACGGGCCGACATGGCGGCCTGGCTGAAAGGTCAGAGCTATTGCATGCCGGTGTCCGCGACCCGCCCTTCGCTGCGCCCCGACCGGATCGCCGCTGACTGAGTCGCGCCCTCAGCGGCATGGGCGCTGCGCGTTCTGGCCTCTGACGTGTTTCATGTGCCCCTCAGGGTGACCGGATGTCGGCGATGATCCTGTCCCAGACCTGCGGATAGGTCAGCAGCAGCAGATGACCGTGCCCGTCGATCAGATGCAGGTTGGCGCCGGGCAGTGTTTTGACAAATCTCGCCGTGATCCGGGGTGGAAAAACCGGATCTGCCGCGCCGTGGTAGTAATCGAGCCGCGCGCCCTTCAGGGCTTGCGGGTCCAGGTTTCGCCAGCGTCTGAGGTCACGGGTGTGCCGCCGCCCCAGCCCGCGACTGGGCAGGGTGATGCGATCATCATTGGCTTTTACCAGTGCATCCGCGGCGCGGGCGACTTGCGGGTCGCTTTGCGCATCCGGCCCGTAGGCCAGCCTGCGGTAGTAGTCCAGCCACACGGTGCGGGGATTGAGGCTGCGGGTGCGCGCCGCGGCCGCGACTGTGCCTGCGGCCCCCCTTACGCCGGCCAGCACCGGTTGCGGCGCGGGCAGGGCGGTCGAGATGGCATGCACGCGCACATCCACATCAGGGAGCGTGCGGCGGATGGTCTTGGCCGCCTCTACCGCGATCACGGCCCCGGTCGAGTGGCCGACAAGGTCGACGCGGCGCAGCCCTGCCTCCTCGGCAAGGCGCGCGATGCGTCCTGCGGCGCGGTCGATGTCGACCCATTCCGCCTGGGGCCGTCCGTCATATCCCGGCAGCCTGTAATAGGCGACGGCGCGGTCACGGGTGACGACCGCGTTCAGCGGGAACAGCACCCGTATCGACGTCAGCGCGCCGGGAATGGCCACAACGGCGCTGTTTGCGCGCGCCAGCGCGGCCTGATCAAACAGCAGCGGGTCGGAGGACCCGGGTTGATCGGGCACGGAACACGCCCCAAGCATCCACAGCGTCGCGAGGCGTGCCAGCCACCTCATCCCAGCAGGGAAAAGTGATGGCGCTCGACCTTGATCCCGCGTGCGGTCAGGACCTGTTCGAACGTGTCGGGGTCAGGTGTGCTTTCCAGTGGCAGACGCACCTTGCGCCCCGAGACCAGCACCGCGCAGGCCCGCACCGAGAAATCCAGGCGGGTGTCCAGCCGCATGTGGCTGATCTTGTCCCAGGCGATCTCGCCCGAGCGGGTGCCTGCAAACCAGGACAAGCCATCCGGCCCGAGACGCACGCCCGAACGCCGCCCCGCGATCAGATCGTAAAGCGCCGGGACAGTGCACAAGCCAATCAGACCCGCGAGCCAGAGGGATGCGTCAATGAGCACCACAGCCGCGATGATCGCCAGCCACACACCGATCACGGCCACCAGAGTCTTGCGGTTCCTGCCACTGGTCTCGAAGGTGTAGGGTGTCATGCCCGCTCTCAGCGTCCTCCGGTCACATCCAGGGTCGATCCCGTCACATAGCTGGCCTCGGGAGAGGCGAGCCAGAGAATGGCGCGCGCGACTTCCTCTGCGCTGCCTTCACGCTTCATCGGGACCATGTGGGCAAGGCGCTGGGCGCGTCCGGGTTCGCCGCCCTTGGCGTGCAGTTCGGTGTCGATCAGGCCGGGACGGATTGACATCACGCGGATATTGTCGCCCGCCACCTCATCCGACAGCCCCTTGGTAAAGCAGTCGATGGCGGCCTTGGAGGCGGCATAGTCGACATATTGATTGCCCGATCCCAACCGCGCGGCGGCAGAGGAAATGTTGATGATCGCACCGCCGGTGCCTTGCGCCTGCATACGGATCACCGCCTCTTTCGCCATCAGCATGGCACCGATCACATTGACGTTCATCATCCGCGCCAGACGCGCGTGGTCCATGTCGGTCAGTCTGGCGGTCTGATCGACAATGCCTGCGTTGTTGATCAGCACATCGAGGCGGCCAAAGCGGTCATCGACAGTCTTGTAGATTTTCGCGATGTCATCGGGATCAGCCACGTCGCCCTGTGCCAGTACCGCCCGCCCGCCTGCGGACTCGATCTCTGCCCTGACCGCCTCGGCGGCGTCGGTATTGGACCGGTAATTCAGCACAAAGTCGTATGTGCCTGCGGCAAGGCGCGCGCAGGCTGCGCCGATACCGGCGGATGCGCCTGTGATCAGGCAGATGGGGCGTTCGGTCATGTCAGGGATGCCTTTGTTGTTCAGTGGTGGATTTCGGGCGTGGTATAGCGGTGATAGCCGTCCAGATCGCCCTTGCCCACCTGCGCCCCCGACTGTCGCAGCGTTGCATAGCCGAGGGTCAGGTGAAACTGCGCGTTCGGCAGACCGAACAGCAAGGCGTAATCCTGCCCGTTCTGCGTGAGCGTCGTTTCGCCCGCGATATGGGTGATTTCGCGGTGGGCGGCATCGTGGAAGTCGGGCGGGGTCATGTTTTCGAGCAGAAAGGTCATGTCTTCGGCCAGTGCGACGATCAGGCCCGGATCGCTGTCAATGGGCAGATGGGGAATGTCGCGCCCGACAAGCGGCAGCACCGTGCGCGCCACAAAGCCGAGCGCGCAGCAGAAATGTTCGCCGCCCGTGAACCCGTCAGGCGCAAGCCGGGCGGACAGGGGGGCCGCGTCATCGAGACAGGCGATCAGACGCGGGACGGATTTGGCAAGCCGTTTGAGGGGCGGGATGGTGGCATCGAAGAGGTCGATTGGACTGCGCCTTTTGAAAGTGCGGGAGCGAGGGGCCAGCCCCTCATACTCCCCGGGATTTTTTGAAATCAGAGAACGGGGGCAGCGCGCTCATGCTTCTCTGATCCGGGTGATCATTTCGGTGGTGTCGCGGCTGAGCCCCGGTGTGGCGGCGATGCGGTCAAGCTCTTTTCCGATCATCGACTGGCGAATGGCGTCATAGCGTCGCCATGTCTGGAATGCGGCGCACAGGCGCGCGGTGGTTTGCGGATTTACGGGGTCGAGCGTGATCAGCCAGTCGGCCAGCAAGGCGTATCCCGATCCGTCGCGCGCGTGAAACCCCGCGTGATGCGTGGCCAACGCCCCCAGCGTGGCGCGAAAGCGGTTGGGGTTTTTCCAGTTGAAATCGGGGTGCCGGGTCAGGGCCATGGCGGTATCCGCGGTATCGTCGGGTTTGGCTTCGATCACCTGCAGGCCGAACCATTTGTCCATGACCAGCCGGTCGTCTTTCCACTGTGCTTCGAAACGTGCAAGGGCGGCATCGCCGCGTCCCGCGCGGATCAGGCAGGCCAGTGCGCTGAGCTGTTGTGTCATGTTGGTGGCGTTGTCAAATTGCGCCTGAGCGGCGTCACCGCGATCCTGCCGGGTGAGCAGGGCGAGCAGGGCGTTGCCAAGTGCGCGCGTGCCCGACTGAACAGCGTCCGGGACATATGGGGCGTCGACCTGATGTTTGGCAAACAGGTCGGGCAACGTATCGGCCATGTGATCGGACAGGGCTTGGCGGTGTGCTTCATGCGCAATCCAGATCGCGTCGGGGTCCGGCGTCGTTCCTGCACCGGCCAGATCTGCGGCCAGTTGGGCCTGACCGGGCAGCGCCAGCGTGTAGGCCCGGTAGGCAGGGTCGAGCGTTTCGTCGCCAAGCAGTCTGGCCACCCCAGCCAGCCAGCCGGGCCCGGGGCTTGAGCGATCCGCAATGGCTGACAGCAGCGACTTTGTGCCCAGTTCGCGCGCCGCCTCCCAACGGTTGAAGGGGTCGGTGTCGTGGGCCAGCAGAAAGGCGTGATCGACACTGTGTTTCAGCACCACCGGCGCCGAGAATCCGCGCAGCAGCGATGGCACCGGTTTGGCGGTCAGCCCGGGAAAGCTGAAACCTTGCTGCGTATTGGTGACTTCCAGCACCTGGGTTGCCAGCACTTCGGACCCATCCGGGCCAAACAGCCCCATGGCGACCGGGATCACCTGTGGCAGCGGGTCCGGCGTGGCAGTGCTGGGGGGCGTGTGCTGGCGGAAGGTGAGGGTGTATGTGCCATCGCGATAGGTCTCGTCGACCTCCAGATGCGGCGTGCCGGCCTGATTGTACCAGCGCTTGAACTGGCTCAGGTCGCGGCCCGTGGTATCCTCGAACACCTTGAGCCAGTCCTCGATCGTGCAGGCCTGTCCATCATGTCGCTCGAAATAGAGGTCCAGCGCGGCGCCGTAGGCCTTGTCGCCCACGATGGTCCTGAGCATCCGGATGACCTCGGCCCCTTTCTCATACACCGTGGCGGTGTAGAAGTTGTTGATCTCCTGAAAGCTTTCGGGGCGTACCGGGTGGGCCAGCGGCCCCTGGTCCTCGGGGAACTGGCGCGCGCGCAGGTCGATCACGTCGCTGATCCGCTTGACCGGTGCGCTGCGCATGTCGGCGGTGAACTGGCTGTCGCGGAACACCGTCAGCCCTTCCTTGAGGCACAGCTGGAACCAGTCGCGGCAGGTGATGCGGTTGCCCGTCCAGTTGTGGAAATATTCGTGCGCGATGATCGCCTCGATCCGTTCGAAATTGCCGTCTGTCGAGGTTTCGGGGCTGGCCAGCACCGCAGAGGCGTTGAAGATGTTCAGCCCCTTGTTCTCCATCGCGCCCATGTTGAAATCATCCACCGCCACGATGTTGAACACATCAAGATCATAGGCCCGCCCATAGACATCCTCGTCCCATTTCATGGACGCCTTGAGCGCCTGCATGCCAAAGGCGCATTTGCCCTCGTCGCCGGGGCGCACATAAAGGGCCAGATCGACGCGGCGCCCCTCCATTGTGGTGAACGTGTCGCGGTGGGCGACCAGTTCGCCCGCTACCAGTGCGAACAGATAGGCGGGTTTGGGCCACGGGTCGTACCATTCGGCCCAGCCATCGCCCGAGGCCACCGGATTGCCGTTGGACAAAAGCGTGCCGTGCGGTCCGTTGATGCGCACCGTAAACGTGCTCATCACGTCCGGGCGGTCGGGGTAATAGGTGATCTTGCGAAAACCCTCGGCCTCGCACTGGGTGCAATACATGCCGTTGGACAGGTACAGCCCCTCAAGGGCCGTGTTCGCCTGGGGGTCGATCTGCACCTCGGCCTCCCATGTAAAGGGCATGTCGGGCACGTCACAGGTCAGCCCCTGATCGGTGAGGGTGGGTTTGGCGGCCTCTCCGTCGATCCTGGCCGATATCAGCGACAGGTTTTCGCCGTGCAGGAAAAAGGCACGGTCAGGGACCGATTTGTCGGGCACAAAGCGGATGCGCGACGTCACGCGCGTGGCGGACGGGGCCAGATCAAAGGTCAGGTGCACCTCCTGAACGTCAAAGCCGAACGGCGCGTAATCCTTGAGATAGATCGTTTGGGGGGACGCATCGCGCATGTACCGGCAACCTTTGATGGGAACTTTGATCTCTGCCACAGGTTAGTGTCGGGACTGTCCGGCTTCAAGCGGTGAGCGCCGTGCGCAGATGATCGGCTGTGCGATTGTTTTGCGCGCCCGCGCGCAGACGTTCCGGCCGCCGGGTTGCTCAATCCGGTGCGCCATTGGTGATCAGCGTCATTGGTGATCAGCGTCGCAGGGACGAGCGGGGTTCTGACCGCTTGGCCGACGCTGCGTTTTGACAGGGGATTTCGGGCCGCAGACTGCGTGCCAGCCAGTCAAGAACCGTCGATGTGCAGCAAAATTTCAGGCTTTTGTGAAATTTTGGTAAAAAAATATGACCAATGATGTTTACGATAGGAAACTTTTTCTCTAATTCTCGCCCCGACTCGTCAATCAAGGTCAGGAGTGAACGCAATGTCGACATATGTGGAACGGGCGGAACTACAGGTGGCGGACACGCTGGCACAGTTCATTGAAACGCAGGCCCTGCCGGGCACGGGCGTCGCATCGGCGGACTTCTGGGCGGGCTTTTCGGCTCTGGTACATGATCTGGGCCCGAAGAACCGCGCCCTGCTGGCCGAGCGGGAAGAGATGCAGGGCAAGATCGACGCCTGGCATGTGGCGCACCGCAGCGCGCCCCATGACGCCGCCGCGTATACCGCGTTCCTGAAAGAGATCGGGTATCTGGTGCCCGATGGCCCGGAATTCGAGATCGACACAGCCAATGTGGACCCCGAGATCGCGCACATTCCCGGCGCGCAACTGGTGGTGCCGATCACAAATGCCCGGTTTGCGCTGAACGCGGCCAACGCGCGCTGGGGCAGCCTTTATGATGCGCTCTATGGTACTGACGCGCTGGGCGATCTGCCGACCGGCAAGGGCTATGACGCGGAGCGCGGTGCGCGCGTGATCGCCTGGGCCAAAGGGTTTCTGGACGATGCTGTGCCGCTGGCGGATGCAAATTGGGCGGATGTGGATTATCTGGGGGTGGACGGTCACGCCCTTGTGCTGCGGATCGCTGACAGGGACGTGCGCCTGGCGGACCCGGCGCAATTCGCAGGGGCGGCAAAGTCAGATGAGTGGGGCATGTTCCTGTTCAAAAACAACGGCCTCGGGATCGAAGTTCTGGTAAACCGCGACAACCAGATCGGCAGCACGGACCCGGCAGGCATTGCCACGGTCAACCTTGAATCGGCGATGTCCACCATCATGGATTGCGAGGATTCCGTTGCCGCCGTCGATGCCAAAGACAAGGTACTGGCCTATTCCAACTGGCTGGGTCTGATGAAGGGTGATCTGCGCGAGACATTCCAGAAAGGTGGCAAGGATGTCACCCGCAAGATGCATGATGATTTCACCTATACCGGCCCCGATGGCGCGCCCGTGGTGGTCAAATGCCGCAGCCTGATGCTGGTGCGCAATGTTGGCCACCTGATGACCAACCCCGCCATCCTCGACCGCGACGGTCTGGAAATCGGCGAGGGGCTGATGGACGCGATGGTGACCACGCTGATCGCGATGCATGACCTCAAGAAGACGTCCGGGATGCGCAATTCTGTCACGGGCTCGGTCTATGTCGTGAAACCCAAGATGCACGGACCTGAAGAGGTCGCGTTTGCGGACAAGATTTTCACCCGTGTCGAAAAGGTGCTGGGCCTGTCCGCCAACACGGTCAAGCTGGGCATCATGGACGAAGAGCGGCGCACATCCGTGAACCTGAAGGAGTGTATCCGTGCCGCGAAATCCCGCGTGGCCTTTATCAACACCGGCTTTCTGGATCGCACCGGCGACGAAATCCACACCTCGATGGAGGCCGGGCCCATGGTGCCCAAGGGCGAGATGAAAGGCGCGGCCTGGATTTCGGCCTATGAGGATCGCAATGTCGACATCGGTCTGGCCTGCGGCCTCAAGGGGCGTGCGCAGATCGGCAAGGGGATGTGGGCGATGCCCGACCTCATGGCCGACTTGCTGGAGGCCAAGATCGGTCACCCGCAATCGGGTGCCACCTGTGCCTGGGTGCCGTCGCCCACGGCGGCCACACTGCATGCCACGCATTATCACAAGGTCGACGTGCTGGCCCGTCAGGATGCCATAAAGGCAGGCGGCGCGCGTGGCACGCTTGCGGATCTGTTGACCATTCCGGTCGCGGTGGGCCGCAACTTTTCCGAGGCCGAGATCGCCCGGGAGATGGAAAACAACGCGCAGGGCATCCTTGGCTATGTCGTGCGCTGGGTGGATCAGGGTGTGGGCTGTTCCAAGGTGCCTGACATCAATGATATTGCCCTGATGGAAGACCGCGCGACCTGCCGCATCAGCGCGCAGGCCATGGCCAACTGGCTGCACCATGGCGTGGTCAGTGAGGATCAGGTGATGGGTGCGATGCGGAAAATGGCCGAAGTGGTGGATCGCCAGAACGCAGGCGATGCGGCCTATCAGCCGATGGCGCCGGGATATGACGGGATTGCGTTCAAGGCGGCTTGCGATCTGGTGATTGCCGGGCGCGTGCAGCCATCGGGTTACACCGAACCGGTGCTGCATGCCCGCCGGCTTGAGTACAAGGCGGCCTGAGGAGACGGCTGACGGGCCGGGAACGAGGGGGCTGTCTGCCCCCTCGCGCTCCCCCGAGGATTTTTTGAAATCAGAGAAGGGACGGGCGCGTGGCGTGCTGTTCCGACAGGGAGATGGAAGATGGCAATCACTTTGGATCAGGCGCGCACCATGATCGCGGCCACGCTGGAAAAAGGTCACGACATGGGGTTGAAGCCGCTGTCGGTCGTGGTGCTGGATGCGGGCGGTCACGTTCAGGCCTTTGAACGCGAAGACGGTGCGTCGCCCGGCCGCTTCGGGATTGCGCAGGGAAAGGCCTATGGAGCCGTCATGCTGGGCATGGCAGGCACGGCGCAGATGGCGCGGGCCGAGGCGCAGGCCTATTTCATGGCCGCCGTGAACGGTGTTTACGGAGGCAAGGTGGTTCCGGTGCCGGGTGGTGTTCTGATCCGCGATGGCTCCGGGTCCGTCATCGGCGCATTGGGGGTAACCGGCGACAGTTCTGACAACGATGCGATTGCGGCACAGGCCGGTGTCGCGGCGGCCGGGCTTGTGGCTGAAATTTAGGCACAGTCTGATCTGCGGCTTTGTGCACAGTGCTCTGCGCGCATGACCGCACTAGGCGGGCCTTGATATGGCAGGTATATGTCGCCAACACACGTGACATGACGAGGACAGCATGGCCCGCCCGATCATCGGCATCATCTCGAACCAGCACACGATCAATGACGAATACGTCGTGCAAGCCGCCGGAGAGATCAACATCTCTGCCGTGGCGGAGGTGGCAGAAGGATTGCCGTTGCTGGTGCCGGCGGACCCGGACAAGGTGCGCCTGTCGGACCTGCTGGAAAACTGTGCCGGTTTTGTGTTTACCGGCGGGCGCGCCAACGTGCATCCCGAAGAGTATGGTGAGGAAGAAACGCCCGCGCACGGTGCATTTGATCGCAACCGTGATCGCATCACATTGCCCCTGATCCGCGCCCTTGTTGAGCGTGGCCAGCCCCTGCTGGGCATATGTCGCGGGTTTCAGGAGGTGAATGTGGCGATGGGGGGCACGCTTTACCCCGAGATCCGCGATCTTCCGGGGCGTGACAATCATCGCATGCCCCCCGATGGCACGCTGGAGGAAAAGTTTGCCCTGCGCCACAATGTCGAATTTTCCGAAGGTGGCGTATTTCACCACCTGATGGGCGCGCAATCGGTGCTGACCAACACCCTGCACGGGCAGGGTATCAAGGCACCTGGCCCGCGTGTGATGATCGACGGATACGCACCCGATGGCACCGCCGAAGCCGCTTATATCGAGGGTGCGCCGGGCTTTACCCTGTCTGTGCAGTGGCACCCGGAATGGAATGCCAAGGCGGACCCGGTGTCACGTCCGCTGTTCGAAGCCTTTGGCGCGGCGTGCCGCGACTGGGCGGACGGGCGGCGCGCGCGGTCGGTCCTGCGCAGCGCTTAAGTCGGGTCCAGCCTGTTTTGACCAGACGATGCGGGGCCTTGGGCCCATGCCAATCGCTGTTGCCTCCTGCCGACCCGGCTGCACCTGCTTTTCCTATGTGTATTGAAGAGCACGCGGCGCCAGGCGACGTCATTCAAACGATCGGGTCGTTGCCCGCGAGAGGCGGCGAAGCGCACCGTAGCGCGGGTGCATTCACCCGTTCAACGGGCCACGCGCGCACGGCCTTTGACCCGCGCGCGCCGCTTGATCGTCGCGGCCTGCCATCCGTTTCTTGACGTTCCCGAGGTCACTGGGCACGGTGCCGGGCAAAGGGTGCGTTTATGAAAAATCTCGTCGATATACCTCCGGTCTGGCTGTTGCTGGCACTTGTCGTGGCGTGGGGGCAGGCGAGCCTGTTGCCGATGGGGTTGTCGCTGGACGGGCCGGTGACGGACGCATTGGCCGGATTGCTGATCGGGGCAGGGGTGATCGCAATCGCCGCCGCCGCTTTGGCGTTCCGCCGTGCCCGCACCACCATCATGCCGCACCAGACGCCCGCGCATCTGATCACCACGGGTATCTTTAAGCGCAGCCGCAATCCGATTTACCTTGGCGATGCGCTGATCCTGACAGGTCTGATCCTGCGGTTCGATGCCGTTGTGTCACTGGTTCTGGTCCCGTTGTTCGTGTGGTGGATCGAACGTCATTTCATCATTCCGGAAGAAAACCGGATGCGCCGTATGTTTCGGGCCGAATTCGCGACTTACGAACGAAAAGTGCGTCGCTGGCTCTGAACATTTGCGATTGTTGCTTCGTATGCGCCTCTGGCCTGCTTGTATCTTGTTACGGGTAACGGTACTTGGATTCCGAGAGGGGCAAACACCCCTTGCCGTGCGGCCCCGTGCCGCTGGATGCCTGCCATGACTGCCAAAGGAGCGCTCCGCATGAAGATCGGAACACCAAAAGAAACCTTTGCCGGAGAACGCCGTGTCGCCATGACGCCGGACAGTGCGGCGGCCTTGCAAAAACTTGGCCATACCTGCGTTATCGAAGCGGGTGCCGGGCTCGGGGCGGGCTTTGACAACGCGGCTTACAAGGCTGCGGGCGTCGAGGTGGTCAAGACGGCGGCAGCACTTTGGAAAGCCGTCGATGTGGTCGCCAAGGTGCGCGCGCCGGATGAGACAGAGATGAAGCGCCTGCGGGATGGCCAGACCCTGATTTCATTCTTCAGCCCCGTCGCCGACGAGGCAAAGATGGGTCAGGCCGCCTCAAAGGGTGCCACCGTCATCGCGATGGAGATGATTCCGCGTATCAGCCGCGCCCAGAAGATGGACGCACTGAGTTCGATGGCCAATATCGCCGGGTATCGCGCCGTGATCGAGGCGGGTAACAATTTCGGCCGCTTCTTTACCGGTCAGATCACGGCAGCGGGCAAAGTGCCCCCGGCCAAGGTGCTGGTTGTCGGTGCAGGCGTGGCTGGTCTGGCCGCGATCGGGACGTCGACCAGCCTGGGCGCGATCACATACGCCTTTGACGTGCGCCCCGAAGTGGCCGAGCAGGTTGAATCCATGGGCGCCGAGTTTGTCTATCTCGATTTCGAGGAAGAACAGAAAGACGGTGCCGCATCGGGCGGCTACGCCTCCGTCTCCAGCCCCGAATTCCGCGAGGCGCAACTGGCCAAGTTCCGCGAACTGGCCCCCGAAGTCGATATCGTCATCACCACCGCCCTGATCCCCAACCGCGAAGCGCCCGAGTTGTGGACCGAGGACATGGTCAAGGCGATGAAACCGGGGTCGGTCATCGTTGACCTTGCGGCGGAAAAGGGCGGCAACTGCAAGCTGACCGTGATGGACGAAAAGATTGTCACCAGCAATGGCGTGACCATCATCGGCTATACCGATTTCCCGAGCCGCATGGCGACACAGGCCTCGACCCTGTATGCCACCAACATCCGCCACCTCATGACCGACCTCACGCCGGAAAAAGACGGTGTGATCAACCACAATATGGAAGATGACGTGATCCGTGGCGCGACAATCGCGCATGCCAAGGAGGTCACCTTTCCACCGCCACCGCCCAAGGTGGCCGCCATTGCCGCTGCGCCAAAGAAAGACAAGCCCAGGGAACTGACCCACGAAGAGAAACGCGCGCAGGAAGTGGCCGCGTTCAAGCAGCAGACAAAGACGCAAGTGACCCTTCTGGCAGCTGGTGCGGCACTGGTGCTGGCGGTGGGCCTGATCGCGCCTGCATCCTTCATGCAGCACTTTATCGTCTTTGTGCTGTCGGTCTTTATCGGGTTCCAGGTGATCTGGGGCGTTGCGCATTCGCTGCACACGCCGCTGATGGCCGTGACGAATGCGATTTCGTCCATCATCATTCTGGGCGCCCTGATTCAGGTCGGATCGTCCTCACTGCTCATCACGCTGCTTGCGGCGCTGGGCATCTTCATGGCCGCCATCAACATCTTCGGCGGCTTCCTCGTGACACGGCGCATGCTCGCCATGTTCCAGAAATCGTAAGGGGGCCGGTCACATGGATTTCGGATTTACCATTGCGGCCTACGCGGTTGCGGCTGTTCTTTTCATCCTGTCGCTGGGCGGCCTGTCGGGACAGGAAAGCGCAAAACGCGCGGTCTGGTACGGCATCGTCGGCATGGCCATCGCCGTCATCGCGACGCTGACCGGGCCGGGGCAGGGGCTTTGGCTTGCCTCTCTGGTCCTGATCGGGGGCGGCGCGGCTGTGGGCTATCAACTGGCCACCAAGGTGAAGATGACGCAAATGCCCGAGCTGGTTGCGATCATGCACAGCCTTGTGGGGCTGGCGGCCGTCTTTGTGGGCTTCAACGCCGATATCATGATCAACAACATCGCCGACATCTATGCCCAGAACGGCCAGGTGATGGGGGCCGTGGGGGCGGATGGCTATACCGCCATCGGCCTGCCAAAGGATATCTATAACGGATTGTCCTCTTTCGGCCAGCTGATCGCCAAGAAATCCTCGGTCGAGATCGGCATTCTCAGGGTCGAACTGGTGCTGGGCATCTGGATCGGGGCGGTGACCTTTACCGGTTCGGTCATTGCCTATGGCAAACTTGCGGGGCGGGTCGATTCGGTGGCCAAAAAGCTGCCGGGAGGCCACCTGCTGAACGCCGGGGCTGCGGCCTTGTCCGTGCTTTTCGCCATCCTCTATTTCGGTGGTTCGGGCAGCTTCATGCTGGTGTTGCTGACGCTGCTGGCGCTGTTCATCGGCTATCACCTGATCATGGGGATCGGCGGGGCGGACATGCCAGTGGTCGTGTCCATGCTTAACAGCTATTCCGGCTGGGCGGCGGCGGCCATCGGTTTCAGCCTTGGCAATGATCTGCTGATCGTGGTGGGCGCGCTGGTCGGCTCGTCCGGCGCGATCCTGTCCTATATCATGTGCAAGGCGATGAACCGGTCGTTCGTGAGCGTGATCCTGGGCGGCTTTGGTGGCCCGGCGGGCGCGCAGATGGCCGTAGAGGGCGAACAGATCGCCATCGAGGCCGACGGCGTCGCCACGGCGCTGAACGAGGCCGACAGCGTGGTGATCATTCCGGGCTATGGCATGGCCGTGGCGCAGGCCCAGCAGGGTGTGGCCGAGTTGACGCGCAAGTTGCGCGCCAGGGGCAAGAATGTGCGCTTTGCCATTCACCCGGTGGCGGGCCGTCTGCCGGGCCACATGAACGTGCTGCTGGCCGAGGCCAAGGTGCCCTATGACATCGTGCTGGAAATGGACGAGATCAACGACGATTTCCCGTCCACGGACGTGGCCATCGTGATCGGCTCGAACGACATCGTGAACCCGGCGGCACAGGACGATCCCAACAGCCCCATCGCAGGTATGCCGGTGCTGGAATGCTGGAAGGCCAAGCAGGTGTTCGTGTCCAAACGCGGGCAGGGCACCGGCTATTCCGGGATCGAGAACCCGCTGTTCTTCAAGGACAACACGCGGATGTTCTATGGCGATGCCAAGGCGTCCATCGACAAGCTGCTGCCGCTGATCGACTGACGCGGCGCCGGGCGCGGCCAGTCGGGAAAAACAAGATACATCGCCCCTTCGGGGGCGATTTTTTTGTGACGCACTGCGTAGTGGATGCGATCAGGTGCATGCGGTGCGCGATGTGATGGGGATGCAGTGAAGCCACTGATTTTCCATCAGCTTTTCAGAGAGACGAACGCAGTGGCAGTACGCATCGGATGGGCCTGAGCCGCCTCTTACCCGCATTGCATACCGTTGCATTCCGTTAACATACTGAAAAGCCATAAAAAATTGTTTTCTTCGGGCGGGTTTCGGATTATCTGACCTTCAGAGAAGTCGGAGCAGTCATGTCCCCTGTCGAAGATCATCCGCTGCGCTATCAACTGGCGAACGAGTTGCACGCGCGCCCCTTTCCGTCGATGCAGGCGCCGTGCGCGGCCGCCTATGTGGCGTTCAAACAGCCGGAAATGGCGGCCAATCGAGACCGTGCGGCAGACATCGAACATCTGCACAAACTACTGGACCGGCACGGCGCGCCGCACCCTCAGCCGGGGGCGACGCACTATTATGGTCAGGTGGGGCGGTACTGGCTCAAATGGGAGCAGCACACCGAATTCGTGACCTACACCATCTTTTCCCAAGGGGTGGAGGACCGCCCTTTTGATCCGCGCGCCTTTGACCCGTTTCCGCAGGACTGGCTGGCCGAAGCGCCAGGCCAGAGGGTCACGTCGATCCTGATCCGGGTGGAGCCGCGCCCCCCGGCCACGGACATTCAGGCGCGCCTGGGCGACTGGTTCGTGCCGGAAAGCCTTGCCGTCAGTGCGGTGCTTGAGGATGCCGCCGTCATGGCCGGCGATTTCCGTATTGATCAGAACGGGCATATGCGCTTTGTCCTGTTTGCCTCGGAGGCGACGGGCCAGCGCCGGATGGGGCGGATCGTGCAGCGCCTGTGCGAGATCGAGACCTACAAATCCATGTCGATGCTTGGCTTTGCCCGGGTGCGGGGCCTGGGCGCGCAACTGGGGGCGCTGGACACGCGTCTGACGGAACTGGTCGAGGCGATGTCGCTTGAGACCTCGAGGGCCGAAGATACGCTGCATGCCCTGCTCGAGATTTCCGCAGAGCTTGAGACGCTGTCGGCCCAAAGCTCGTTTCGGTTTGGCGCGACATGGGCCTATGAAGCGATCGTGAACGAACGGATCGCAGCGTTGCGCGAAGAGCGGTATGAAGGGCGCCAGACATTCCGCGAGTTCATGGTGCGCCGCTATCAGCCCGCGATGCGCACCGTGCGGTCCGCCGAACGTCGGCTGGATGCGATGAGCGCGCGCGGCGTGCGCGCCGCCAACCTGCTCAGGACCCGTGTTGATGTGGAACGCTCTGCCCAGAACCAGTCTCTGCTCGAGAGCATGGACAGGCGCGCCGATCTGCAACTGCGCCTTCAGCGCACGGTCGAGGGGCTGTCGGTGGTGGCGATCAGCTATTACGCGGTGTCTCTGGCCTCGTACCTGCTATATCCGTTGGAGGCGGTGACGGGGTTGAGCAAGAATTTCATGACCGCGCTGGTCACCATTCCTGTCGTGCTGCTGGTCTGGGCGGCTATTCGGCGCTTGCGGCGCGCAGTCGAGAAGTAGGGCCGGTCGGCCGGTCTGTTCCGGCTGACGCCGAAAGGCACCCACCCGCCGACCCATTGTGCGGTGCGGGTTGGCGGGCTGTGTCGCTCCCACGGGGTTTTTCGGATCAGAGAAGCGGGCCCGCACAAGGCCCCACTCAGCGCCCTCTGATGCGCGGGTCAAGCGCATCGCGCAGCCCGTCGCCCAGATAGTTCACCCCCAGCACCGTCAGCGATATCAGCAAGCCCGGCAGGATCACCCGTTCGGGGTATTGATCCATCCGTTGCACGCTATCGGCCAGCAGTTTGCCCCATGTGGGGAAGTCGGACGGGAAGCCGACGCCGAGAAAGGACAGGGCACTTTCGGTGATGATCGCCGTGGCAAGGCCCAGCGTCGCCGAAACCATGATCGGCGAGATCACGTTGGGCAGCAGATGGCGCAGGATGATCGAGCGTGACGTGGTGCCGATGGAGCGCGCGGCGAGGATGAACTCGCGTTCCTTGAGGGCCAGGATATCGCCGCGCACGATCCGTGCCGTCTGCATCCAGCTGGTCAGGCCAATGACGCCGACGATCAGGATGAACATGCCCCCTTCGGGTCCGAAATTGGCGCGCAGGGGCTGGCGGAAAAGCGTCACCGCCACCAGCAGCAGCGGCAGGATGGGCAGGGACAGGACAAGGTCGGTAAAGCGCATCAGCCAGAAGTCGGCCTTTTTGAAATAGCCCGAGATGACGCCGACGGCGGTGCCGATCAGCAGCGCCAGCACCATCGCCGCCCAGCCCACCGCCATCGAGGCGCGCCCGCCCGCGATCAGGTTGGCGAGGATGTCGCGCCCCAGATTGTCCGTCCCCAGCGGATTGGCCCAGCGGACTTTTGCGGTGCCGTCCCAGAGCGCGGTGTAGATCGGGCGCAGGTCCTTGTTGCGGATGTCCAGCTTTTGCGGGTCGATCTGCCAGATCCACGGCCCGATCAGCACGGCCAGAGTGATGAAAATCAGGAATCCGCCCCCGAACAACGCGCCTCTGTGGTGCTTGAACTGGTCCCAGACGTCTTTCCACTGGCTGCGGGGGGCCTTGGGCGGCTCCTTGTCCTGAAGCGCGGCATAGGGGTCGACAGCGTGATCAGTCATAACGAATCCTCGGGTCGAGCACGCCATAAAGCACGTCAGCGATCAGGTTGAAGAGCACGATCAGGATCGCGAAGATAAAGGTCAGCGTCATCACGCCGGGGATGTCGTTGGCAAAAAGCCACGTCAACAGCAGCTGGCCGATCCCGTTCACCTTGAACACGTTTTCCGTGATGATGGCACCGCCAAAGATCGACGGGATGCCAAGCGCAATGACCGTGATCACCGGGATCATCGAGTTGCGCAGCACATGGACCATGACCACGGTGGCCTCGCGCAGCCCCTTGGCGCGTGCGGTGCGCACATAATCCTGCCCGAGGTTGTCGAGCATCGACGAGCGCATGTAGCGCGAGATTTGCGCCGTGGTTTGCAGCGCCAGCACCATGACCGGCATGACCATCTGCATGAACTGCACTTTGAACGACGCCCAGTCGGTCACCACGTGGGTCGTGTCATAGATCGAGGGCAACCAGCCCAGTTGCACTGAAAAGATCACGATCATCAGCGGGCCGGTGAAAAAAGGCGGGATCGAAAAGCCGATCATCGTGATGAATGTGCCGGACTGGTCGAACACCGAATACTGCCTGTAGGCCGAATAGATGCCGATGGGCAGGGCGATCAGGATGCCGACCACGTAGGACAGCCCGACCACCCAGAGCGTTTGCGGGATGCGCTGCACCACGATGTCCATGACCGGGCTGCGTGTCTGCCACGAAATGACGCGCTGTGCGCCTTCGGCGAATGAGGTGCCGAACCAGTAGTCGAACAGCACCTGCGGTTCGATCCAGAAAAACTGCACCATCCATTTCCAGTACTGGACATGGATGGGTTGGCCGAGGCCAAGCGCCTGGCGCATCTTTTCCTTCACTTCCGGCGGCACGGTCAGCGGCACCTGCGCCATCGGATCGCCGGGGGCCAGTTGCAGCAGCATAAAAATGGCAAGGCTGATGAACAATAGCGTCGGGATCGACAGGACCAACCGGCGGATTGTGAAGGTCAGCATGAAAGGCCAGTCCTTGTGCGGAGGTCTTGATTATTGGCGGATGAGGCGGGGGGGTAGGGTGGGCAATGCTGCCCACCCCTCTTGTCAGATCAGTTGATGCGGTACCAGTCCGCGATATTCCACAACTCGCTGTCCCAATCGGACATTTTGACACCGCCGAGGGTGTTGACATGCGCCGAAGGGTTGCCCCGGTGGATCAGCGGAATGATCGACCAGCTTTGCACGAGCATGTCGTTCATCGTCTTGGCCAGTTCGCCGCGTTCGGCGAGATCCGAAGTCTGTGACATCTGCTGGACCAATGCGTCGTATTCCTCGCGGCAGAAACGCTGCATATTGTTGCCCTGCCACTGAGTTTCCGGCCGCGGGATGTCCGCGCAGACCCAGTTGCCCAGGTAGGCTTCAGGGTCGACCCCGGAAAAGTTGTTCGTATACATTTCCACGTCGGCATAGAACTTCTGGAAGGTGTCCGGCGATCCCGGGTCACTGCCAAAGAACACCGAGGCGTCAATGTTGCGCAGCTCGGTTTCCACGCCGATCCGGCTCCACCAGTCCTTGATCAGAGCCTGCGTGTCCTGACGCACCGCGTTGGTCGAGGTCTGGAACAGGAGAGAAAGCTCGACACCGTCCTTGTCGCGCACGCCGTTGCCGTTTGTATCAACCCAGCCTGCAGCATCCAGAATCGCGTTTGCCCCTTCGATGTCCTGTGTCAGGCAAGCATCATTCGCGGTGGAGGCGTATAATTCAGGTGCGGGCAGTACGTTGCAGGTCGGCTGCCCCCCCGCGCCATATCCGATCTCGTCGATCAGGGCCCGGTCGATGGACAAAGACAGCGCCGCGCCCACCGCCGGATCGGTCAAGAACGGATGCATGTTCTCGCCGTTCATGAAGACGGAGCGCCTGTCCGGGCCGAGGCTGGGGGCCGCATTGGTCTGATTGACCATGATCCGTTCCACGGAGGTGCCATAGGCCGCGACGACGGTGCCCCTTCCAGCCTCCTCCATCCGCGACAGCACGTCAGGTGCGAGTTGCAGGTTCCAGGCGTAATCAAACTCGCCTGTTTCCAGAACCGAGCGCGCCGCCGCCGCCGCATCGCCTCCGCCTTTGAAGGTGACCCTTGCAAAGGCCGGCTTGTCCGCATCGCGGTACCTGTCATTCGCGACATAGGTGATCACGTCATTGGGGCGGAATTCTTCGACCACGAAAGGACCGGTGCCGATTGGCCCGAAATTGGCGTCGGTGCATTCGGGCGCCCGGGCGCCGAGGCAGTCCTGAAACTGTGCCTTTTGCAGAATTGGCGATTCCGCGCCGACGAAGGCGGTGTAGGGGAAAGGTTTGGGCGCATCAAAAGTGATCCTTACACCGCGATCACCTACCGCTTCGACCGAGCTGATACCGTCAAAGTAGCTGAGCGAGGCACATCCGCTTTCGGGATTCGTGCAGTATTCATAGGTGAACACCACGTCCGCCGCGGTGAACGGTGTCCCGTCGGACCACACTACACCTTCCCTGAGCGTCCAAGTGATGGATTTCAGGTCCTCGCCCACGCCGCCATTTGGGATCGTAGGAATGTCTTCTGCCAACCACGCGACTATTTCGCCGGCTTCGTTGAACCGCGCGAGCGATTCCAGCACCAGGCTTGCGGCTTCGTTTTCCTTGGTGCCGCCCGACAGGAACGGGTTCAGCGTCGAGGGTGCCTGCCAATAGATGATGTTGAGTTGCCCGTCCGATCCGCGTTCGCCGCCGTGACCGCCGGCGATGGCGACCGGGGCAAAGGCGGTGGCCGCCAAAACTCCCGTAATCAGGGTTTTCAGGTTCATGATTAACTCCTTGTTGGACAGCCAGGGGTCTCCGACCATCAATCGCGCGCCCCGTTGGCCGCGGCGCAATTATCGACGCCCTGAAGGTTGCAGGCACAAACAGCGGTGTAACGCACGGTTTCTTCGCGGTTTTTACCTTTGGCCCCCAGGCACATTCCATCATCGAAACAGACTTTGCCGAAAATGCAAGCCCTGCGTGCAGTCACCCCGCCATTTCGGGCATGATAAGTTTGACAGTGCCCGAGGCTTCAACCACTCTTTTCAAGCGCGCGCCGTATCGGTGCGATCCGGGGATGAACATGCTTGATCATACAGACCAGAAGCCAATCGCTGACATTCAGGAATTGCGCGTTGCCTTCCAGACCAAGGATGGTCCGGTTCTGGGTGTCGAGGATGTGTCCTTTTCCATCAATGCGGGTGAAACCGTCTGCGTGGTCGGCGAATCCGGGTCGGGCAAGTCGGTCTCGTCCCTGTCCCTGATGCGTCTGGTTGAGTTCGGGGGCGGTGAAATTGCGGGCGGGCGGCTGATTTTTGATCGCAAGGACGCAGAGCCCGTCGACCTCGCCCGCACCGATCAGGAATTGATGCGCTCCATTCGCGGCAACGAGATCGGGATGATTTTTCAGGAGCCGATGACGGCCCTGAACCCGGTGTTCACCGTTGGGCGGCAGTTGACCGAGGGGCTGCGCCTGCACAAGGGGATGAGCAGGCAGGACGCCGAACGTCGCGCGCTGGAACTGCTGCGGCAGGTGCGTATCCCGGAACCCGAACGCCGTTTGAAACAGTATCCGCACGAACTTTCGGGCGGTATGCGCCAGCGCGTCGTGATTGCCATGGCGCTGGCCTGCGAGCCGCGCCTGCTGATCGCGGATGAGCCGACGACCGCGCTGGACGTGACCATACAGGCCGAGATTCTGGCCCTGATGGATCGCCTCAAGCGGGAAACCGGCACTGCCGTGATGTTCATCACGCACGATATGGCCGTGGTCGCCCAGATGGCGGACCGCGTGGTCGTGATGTTCCGCGGCAACAAGGTCGAAGAGGGCACAGTCGAGGACATCTTTGAAAATCCGCAGCATCCCTATACCAAGGCGCTGCTCGCTGCGGTGCCGAAACTGGGCGAGATGCGTGGCAAGGCCGCCCCCGAACCGATGAAGCTGATGGGCCGCGATCAGGCCGCGATCAAGCCGATCCCGGGCACCAGCGAACCGCTGCTCGAAGTGCGCAACCTGACCACGCGCTTTCCCGTGCGCGGCGGTTTCTTTCGCCGTCTCGTGGCCAATGTGCATGCGGTCGAGGATTTGTCCTTTACCATCAACAAGGGCCAGACCCTCAGCCTTGTCGGCGAGTCGGGCTGCGGCAAATCCTCTGCCGGGCGGTCGATCCTGCGGCTGGTCGAACCGTTGTCCGGTGAAATCGTGCTGGGTGGCAAGGACATCATGGCGCTGAGCGATCGCGATCTGCGCATCGCCCGGCTGGACATGCAGATGATCTTTCAGGATCCGTTCGCCTCGCTCAATCCGCAGATGCAACTGGCCGATCAGGTGGCCGAGCCGATGCGCAATTTCGGCATGTTCAAGGGCGACGAAGGCAAGCGCCGCGTCGAGATGCTGTTTGACCGGGTCGAGTTGCCGCGCAGCTTCATGCGCCGCTTTCCCCACGAGTTGTCAGGCGGGCAACGCCAGCGCGTCGCCATCGCGCGCGCCCTTGCCCTGAACCCCAAGCTGATCATCGCGGATGAAGCGGTGTCCGCACTCGATGTGTCCGTGCAGGCGCAGGTGCTGAACCTGATGATGGAACTGCAGGCCGAACTGGGCCTCTCCTTCCTCTTTATCAGTCACGACATGGCCGTGGTCGAGCGCGTCAGCCACCACGTCGGTGTGATGTATCTGGGCCGTATCGTCGAAATGGGCCCGCGCGCCGCCGTGTTCGAAAACCCGCGGCACCCCTATACCCAGGCGTTGATGAAAGCGGTGCCGATTGCCGACCCCCGCCAGCGCAAGGACGAAAAGGATCTGAACTTCAAACCGATCCCGTCGCCGATCCATCCCATCAGCTATGTCCCCGAGCCGTCTGTCTATGACGAGGTCGAGCCGGGACATTTCGTGCTGACAACCGACAGCGGCTATTGAGTGGGGACCGTGACAAACGAGACGCTGAGCAAGGTTGTACTGGTCAGGGGCGAAGTGCTGACCGTGTCGGGAGGGTATCGGTTATGAGCGCCCGCCTGACCCCGCTTGAGTTGATGACCAGGCTGATCGGCTTTCCCACCGTCAGCCGGGACACAAACCTGCCGCTCGTGGACTGGGTCGAGGGTTATCTGAACGATCACGGGATCACCGCGCATCGTTACTATCACCCCGACCGGACCAAGGCCGCCCTGTTCGCGCATGTCGGCCCCGAGGTCGCGGGGGCGGTGGTGTTGTCGGGGCACACGGACGTGGTGCCGGTGGATGGCCAGCCATGGGATACGGACCCGTTTGTCGTGACCGAACGGGATGGCAAGTATTTCGGGCGCGGCACCTGCGACATGAAGGGCTATGATGCGCTCGCCATCTGGGCACTGGTCGAGGCGCATCACGCAGGCAAGCCGATGCAGATCGCCCTCAGCTTTGATGAAGAGATCGGCTGCCTTGGTGCGCCGCCGATGATCGACGCGATGCAGGGTGTGGTGCCCAAAGGCGGGCCGGTGATCGTGGGCGAGCCGTCGATGATGAAGGCGGTGACCGGCCACAAGGGCGGGCAGGGGTTCGACACCCATGTGATCGGGTTCGAGGTGCATTCGTCGCTGCTGCCCACCGGGGTCAGCGCCATTCTGGAAGCGGCAAAGATCATCGACTTTGCCAATCACCGCAACGCCGAGAACATGGCCGCGACCCCGACACCACTGGCGGCGATGTTCGACCCGCCCTTTACCACATGGCATGTCGGGCAGGTGTCGGGCGGCACGGCGCACAACATCACGGCCAAGTCCTGCCGGTTCGGCATGGATTTCCGCGCCGTCCCCGGTGACGACGTCGCCGCCCTGAAAGAGGCCTATCTTGCGCATGCGGCCCGGATCGAGGCGGGCATGCAGGCCATCCACCCCGACACGCGGGTCGAAATCGAACAGCGCTTTGACGTGCCGCCCCTGAAACCGGAAACGGACGGTGCCGCCGAAATCCTTGTGCGTGGCATCACCGGCGACAATGCGGGGCATGTCGTCAGCTATGGCACCGAGGCGGGGCAGTTTCAGGCTGCGGGGTATTCGGCCGTTGTCTGTGGCCCGGGCGACATCGCTCAGGCCCATCAGCCCAACGAATTCATCACCGTGGCACAATTCGAGGCGGGCCACGCCTTTATGCGCGATCTGGTGGCACGGCTGCCATGACCGTCGTGCGGCACTGTTTTGAGCGTTGCTCAAAAGGCGCCCGCCCGCCGACCCGCTGGCGGATGCCCTGATGGCATTCCCGATCCATGACGGCACACCTGTCACTTGGCCCGGCCCGCATCCCCAGGAGGCCGATGTCGTTGTGATCGGTGGCGGTGTGATCGGCGTGTGCACCGCGCTTTTTCTTGCACGTGACGGCAAGCGGGTGGTTCTGCTTGAAAAAGGCCGCATCGCGGGCGAGCAATCCTCGCGCAACTGGGGCTGGATACGCCAGCAGGGCCGCGATCCGGACGAATTGGCGATCATGATCGGAGCGAACAGAATCTGGCGCGATCTGGCCTGCGAAACCAATGTCGATATCGGGCTCAGGACCGGTGGGATCACCTATCTTGCCCGCACCCGACAGGAGATGGAGGGCTATGGCGACTGGCTGAAGCACGCGCAGGCCCATGGTCTGGACAGCCGTTTGCTGAGCACGTCGGAAACGGCAGAGCTGATCCCCGGCATGTCGCGCGGCTATGAGGGTGCGCTTTATACGGCCTCTGACATGCGCGCCGAGCCTTGGGTGGCGGTGCCCGCATTGGCGGGAATTGCGGCGCGCGCGGGGGCGTCGATTGTCGAAAACTGTGCTGTGCGCGCGCTCGATATCGCAGCGGGCCATGTCGCAGGTGTCATCACCGAACAGGGGCGGATCAGGGCGCCCGAGGTCGTGCTGGCCGGGGGCGCATGGTCGTCCCTGTTTTTGCGCCGTCATGGTGTGGCTTTGCCCCAGCTTTCGGTACGTGCCACGGTGGCCGCGACCGAACCGATGCGCGCGATCTATCCCGGTGGGGCGGCGGATGAACACATCGCCTTTCGACCCCGCGCGGATGGGGGCTATTCGCTGGCGGCGGGGGGCTTTCACGAGTTGTTTGTCGGCCCCGATGCGTTCCGCGCCGTTCCCAGGTTTTTGGCCCAGTTGCGCGCCGACCCGTTCGGCACCCGGTTCCTTCCGGCGGCGCCGCGCGGCTTTCCGGATGCCTGGGCTACGCCGCGCAAGTGGGACGCAGACGCCCAAAGCCCGTTCGAGCGGATGCGCGTGCTGAACCCGTCCCCGAATGCCTCGAAGGTCGCGGCCCTGATCCGCGATTTTGCCGCCCTGTTCCCCGATCTTGGCCCGGTGCGCATCAAGGCGGCTTGGGCGGGCATGATCGACACGATGCCCGATGTCGTTCCTGTGGTGGACCGGGTGGCGGCACTGCCTGGCCTCACCGTCGGTACAGGGATGAGCGGGCATGGCTTTGGCATTGGTCCGGGTATGGGAAAGGTGCTGGCCGCTCTGGTCACCGGTTCCCGTATGGGGCATGATCTGGCACGCTTTCGCATGGGCCGTTTTTCGGACGGCAGCGCGATGCGCATAGGCCCTTCGGTCTGAACCCGGAAAGGACGCGCGATGCCGATCAAAAACCGCTTTGCTGAAATGCAGGCCGACATCACCGCCTGGCGTCGCGACATCCACGCACATCCCGAAATCCTGTTCGAGACCCATCGCACCAGCGCGCTGGTTGCCGAAAAGCTGGGTGCGTTTGGCTGTGACGAAGTGGTCACCGGGATCGGGCGCACCGGCGTTGTGGGCTTGATCAGGGGGGGCAGCACCGGTTCGGGCAGGGTGATCGGGTTGCGCGCGGATATGGACGCGCTGCCGATCCACGAACAGACCGGGCTCGACTATGCGTCAAAGACGCCGGACGCGATGCATGCCTGTGGCCATGACGGGCACACCGCGATGTTGCTGGGTGCGGCGCAATACCTGTGCGAGACGCGCAATTTCGACGGCACGGTCGTGGTCATCTTTCAACCCGCCGAAGAAGGGGGCGGTGGCGGGCGCGAGATGTGCGAGGACGGTATGATGGAGCGTTGGGGCATCGACGAAGTCTATGGCATGCACAACTGGCCCGGACGCCCGGTTGGCGCATTCTCGATCCGGCCGGGGCCTTTCTTTGCGGCGACCGATCTGCTCGACATCGAATTCGAAGGGCTGGGCGGGCACGCCGCCAAACCGCATGAAACCGTCGACACGACGCTGATGGCCAGCCATGCGGTCACGGCGCTGCAATCCATCGTCAGCCGCAATGCGGACCCTGTTGACCGCATCGTGGTGTCGATCACGTCGTTTGAAACCTCGTCGAAAGCGTTCAACGTGATCCCGCAAAAGGTTCAGATCTATGGCACCGTGCGCACGATGAGTGACGAAATGCGCGACCTTGCCGAAAAGCGGGTGAAAGACGTCTGCGACGGCGTTGCGGCGACGTTCGGTGGCGTCGCGCGGGTGCAGTATCAGCGCAACTATCCTGTGATGGTGAACCACGATGAACAGACGGCCTTTGCCGCCGAGGTTGCGCGGTCCGTGTCAGGGACATGCGACGAGGCTCCTTTGATCATGGGAGGCGAGGATTTTGCGTTCATGCTCGAAGAGCGCCCGGGCGCCTACATTCTGGTGGGCAATGGCGACACGGCGATGGTGCATCACCCTGAATACAACTTCAACGACGCAGCGATTCCCGCGGGCTGTTCGTGGTGGGCCGAAATTGTCGAGCAAAGGATGCCTGTCGCGTCCTGACAGGGCGCACTCTGCGCGCACAAGGCCACCAGGTTGCGGCAAGGCGCTGACTATTCGGCAAGCAACTTTCGGTAAATCGCGACAATCGCGTCCGCTTCCTGCGGGAGCTGGAAATTGGCCAGCACATGATCGCGCGCGGCTGATCCCCATTGCGCGATCCTCTTTGGATCGGCCAGCAGGGCCTGCGTGTGCGCCGCCATCGCATCGACATCCTCGATGTCCACGAGGTTGCCGGTTTCACCGTCCCTGACCAGTTCTTCGAACGCACCCACGCGGGTGGCAATGACCGGCACACAGCACGCCATCGCTTCCAGGGGGGTCAGGCCGAACCCCTCCCAGCGCTGCGGCGCCACATAAAGGTCAAGGGCTCGGAAATGATCGGCCAGTTGTTCGATCGCCACTTCGTCGCGGAAATGTACCTGCGCCTGCAACCCGGCCTCGGCGACCCTGGCCTTGAGATCATCCAGAAACGCCTGATTGTTGTCGGTTGTGCGCCCCATGATCAGGGCGTGGGCGTCCGGAAAACCGGGCAGGACACGCAGCATCGCCGCGACAAAAAGATCGTTGCCCTTCTGGTGGCGAATGCGGCCAAAACAGCCGATCAGGGTGCCGCTGGGCAAGTCCAGCGCCTTGCGCAGCGCCGCCTTGTCCTCAGCCGGGCGGAACTGTTCGCAATCCACCCCGTGACGGATGACGGTCGCGTCCCGGTCCAGATAGGCTGCGGATTTCGAGGATGTCGCGATGATGGCATCCTGTTGCCTGATCAGCCAGCGGGTGAACGGCTTGTGACGCCGCTGCGCTGCGGATGTGAACAGCAGCTTCAGCCGCTTTTGCAGGCCGTATTTCAGCGCCAGACCGGCCACCATCTCGACATTGCGCCGTGCATGCCAGACGCGGGCCCCGGACGGCCCCGCGCGTGCCATGCCCGGCAAGCGTGTCCACGCCATGTTGGGCACGTCGGGCGGCAGGTCGGGTGCGCAGCTTGTGATCCCGATCTGTTTGGCTTGCAGCGGCACCAGACGGATCACGGTCGACGTCACCCCGGAGTGGCGACGTTTGAAATTCGGGGCGATCACGTCGATGCGGGACAGGTCGGTCATAACCCGTCCATAGCGTGACGCCGGGCCAGTGAGAAGAGTTGATGCGACAGCGCCGCAAGGGCGTCATCACCGGACTGCGCCAGGGGGCGGGCGTTGGCCGCCAATTGGGCGGCGCGGCTTGGATGGGTCAGCAAGGTCGCAACCTCGGTGGCGAGCGCTGCGCTGTCGGCGACTTCGACACTGGCATCCTTGATCCGGAACGCCGCGTAAGCCTCGGAAAAGTTGGCGTAAAGCGGGCCGTGCAGGATCGCGGTATTGGCTGCGGCAGGTTCAAACGGAGTGTGCCCGCCCACATCCGTGAACGAGCCGCCCAGAAACACGATCGGGCTGAGCGCATACCACAAATCCGTCTCGCCCATCGTGTCGGCGAGATAGACCTGCGCCCCATCTGCCAAAGTGCCACCGGTGCTGCGTTGCGCCACGCTCAGGCCCGCCTGGCGGATGCGGGCCAGAACGTCGTTCGCCCGTTCCGGGTGGCGCGGCACGAGGATCAGGCACAGATCGGGATGATCGTGCAGCAGGGTGGCATGGGCGCGCAGCACCTCCTCCTCCTCGCCGGGATGGGTCGAGGCGGCGACCCAGATGCGGCGCCCGTTCAGCGCGCCATGGGTGTCGTCAACCACGGCTTTCGCAATCAACGGCGGGCCGATCATGGATTTGAGGTTCGCGCCCTGTCGGGCCATCTTCAGCCCCATGTCGCGCAGGTGGTTGCGCGTGCGCGCGTCCTGACAATGCGCCATGACAATCCCGCGCAGCACATAGGCCGCCGTGCCGGGAAACCGCTTCCAGCCTTGCGCGCTCTTGTCTGACAGACGCGCGTTCAGCAGGGCCACCGGAATGCCGGCGCGGGCACAGGAATCCAGCAGCGTCGGCCACAATTCGGATTCCACCAGCACACACAGGTCCGGGCGCCAGTGCCGCAGGAAACGCGTGACCGGGCCGGACCCGTCCAGCGGGCTGAACTGGTGCAGGGTGCGCCTGGGCAGGCGTTGTGCCACCGCCTGCGCCGAGGTCGCCGTGCCGGAGGTCAGCAGAAGGGCGGCGTCTGGGTGATCCTGTGCGATGCGCGCTATCAGGGGCAGGACCGATTTCGCCTCGCCCACACTGGCGCCGTGAAACCAGATCAAAGGCCCGCCGCGCCTGTCCGCCGTGGCATGGCCCAGACGTTCGTGGGCGCGCTCCACACTCACGCCGGCGCGGCGCAATTTGGCCACCGCGCGGCGCGCGGCAAAGGGAAGGACGAGGGCGGTGACGGCCTTGTAAAGATAAAACAGGGCCGTCGGCCGCATCGGTCCTATCCGCCCGTATGACTCATGTGGCGCGGCATCTGCCCGTCAAGGCGCTGGCGGGAATAGTCGAAATCATGCCCTTTGGGCTTGGCGCGAATGGCCACGCGTATGGCGTCTTCCAGCGGGCCGTTGTCATCGGGATGGGCGCGCAGGGGCGCGCGCAGGTCGACCATGTCTTCTTGTCCGAGGCACATATAGATCTCGCCCGTGCAGGTCAGGCGCACGCGGTTGCAGCTTTCACAGAAATTGTGTGACAGGGGCGTGATGAACCCGATCTTTTGCTCTGTTTCCTTCAGCTGGACATAGCGCGCAGGCCCGCCCGTGCGTTCGTCCAGATCGGTGACGGTAAAGTGGTCTTCGTAGCGTGCGCGCACGTCCTTGAGGGACCAGAACTGGCCCAGCCGGTCCTCGTTGCCGAGATCGCCCATCGGCATGACTTCGATCCAGGTGAGGTCCATGGACCGCTCGCCGCACCAGCGCGTCAGTGTTTCCAGCTCGTCTTCGTTGAACCCCTTGAGGGCGACGGCATTGATCTTGACCCTGAGACCCGCGGCCTGTGCGGCATCCACACCGCGCAGGACCTGCGGCAGGCGACCCCAGCGGGTGATGTCGGCAAATTTTTTCTCGTCCAGCGTATCGAGCGATATGTTCACGCGCCGCACACCTGCGGCATAAAGGTCGCTCGCAAAGCGTTCGAGCTGGCTGCCGTTGGTGGTCAGCGTCAATTCCTTGAGTGTGCCCGCCTCGAGATGACGTCCCATGCCGTTGAAAAACGTCATGATGTCGCGCCGCACCAGCGGCTCACCGCCCGTAATGCGCAGTTTTTCGACACCCAGACCGATAAAGGTCGAACACATTCGGTCCAGCTCTTCCAGAGTCAGCAGCTCTTTCTTGGGCAGGAAGGTCATGTTTTCGGACATGCAATACACGCATCGGAAATCGCAGCGGTCGGTGACCGAGACGCGCAAATACGTGATAGGGCGCAGGAAGGGATCAATCAAAGGTGCGTTCATACCTCAATTGGTATGTGCGTGCGCGGGCTCCTGCAAGGGGCATTGCGCGCCGGGACCTGTGGTTTATGGTGCGGATATGCGATGGATGTTCATCATTTTGCTCGGTGTCTCGGGCTGCGGGCTGTTTGCGACACCATCCGGCGACACTTCGCCGCCGGTCACAAGTGACGCCGTTTCGGCACCCGGCGACATCCAGCGACCGCAGGCACGGCCGGACCGGGGCGCGGATACGCAGACGCCCGACCTGTCCGTCGGCACGCTGGGGCGCACGGTTGCTTCGCTCGGCAATGCGGCGGAGCCGGGGCTGTGGATGAAAACGCCGCTGGTTGATAGCGAACGGCAGGCGCGTGTGTTCAGCCCACAAACCCAAAAAAGCGTCGCCGTCACCCTGATCCCGATTGACGGGCCGGACACGGCAGGCAGCCGCCTGTCTTTGGCGGCCATGCAGGCGCTTGGCGTATCGCTTGGCGATCTGGTCGAGGTGGAAGTGTTTGGCGCCTGAGGTGTCGCGCGGATGGATCAGGCGTCGGGCAGGTATTTGGCCGCTTCCCTGGCTGCAAATGGCTTCATCGCATCGCCATGGGCTTTCAGAAACGCGCCTGCGCGCGGCGCGTCGTGTTTGCCCAACTCGCGCACCCACCACGCAACCGCCTTTTGAATGAACCATGTCTGGTCAGACACATAGCCGGCGGCCCAGCCCAGGACGCGTTCGCGCGCGGCGATCTCTTCGGGCTTGGGAAAGTTATGTTTTGTCCAGGGCAGGGTGGTTACCAGCGCGGCGCGGCGCGTCCACATGTGATCGCTGGTTGTCCAGCCCTCGACCTCGTCCAGCCGCGCGGGATTCGCGATCAGGCGGCGCTGCCCTGCCATGCAGGCATGATCGGCGATGGCCCAGCCGTCAAAGTCGGGAACCCATGACGCAATCAGGGCCCACGCCGCATCATCCGGGCGAATGCGGGCCTGTGTGAGCAGCTTGGCCGCCGCCAGCCGCGCCTCAAAGATGTCGGTGCGCCACAGATCGCTGGCGAGGGCGACGCGCGCGTCCACATCCAGGTCCTTGCGCCATGCTTGTGTCAATTCGTTCAGGACCGGGTTGGGCACGCCCAGATGTACCCGTTTGGATTTGTGATAGGCTCTGGCGCCCTCTGCGCGGGCAGCGTCGCCATGGGCCGCAATCTGCGCCAGCGCCTCTTCGGGGCTCACTCGACCGTCACCGACTTGGCGAGGTTGCGGGGCTGATCCACATCCGTGCCCTTGGCCACAGCCGTGTGATAGGCCAGCAGTTGCGCCGGGATGGCGTAGAGGATCGGGGCCACGATGTCCGGGCAATCGGGCATCCTGATCTGCGCCCATGTGCCGTCTCCGGCCTCTTTGATACCGGCGGCGTTCGAGATCAGGGCGACCTTGCCCTTGCGTGCCATCACCTCCTGCATGTTCGAAATCGTCTTGTCGAACAGCGCGTCGCGCGGGGCCATGACAACCACGGGCACGGATTTGTCGATCAGCGCGATGGGGCCGTGTTTCAATTCGCCTGATGCATAAGCTTCGGCATGTATATAGCTGATTTCTTTCAGTTTCAGAGCGCCTTCGAGCGCCAGAGGATACATCACGCCGCGCCCGAGAAACAGGATATCACGTGCCTCGGCCAGCTTGCGGGCGGTGGATTTCATTGCATCGCCCTGTTCGATGCCAAGGTTCATCAACGCAGGCAGACCGCGCAACGCGGCGATGTGATCGGCCATTTCATTGTCAGTGATCGTGCCGCGCGCTCTGGCCGCTTTCAGCACCAGCATCAGCAGCACGGTCAACTGGCAGGTAAACGCCTTGGTCGAGGCGACGCCGACCTCGACACCGGCAAAAATCGGCAGGGCCAGATCGCTTTCGCGCGCGATCGAACTTTCGGGGACGTTGATCACCGACATGATCTTGTCCGCCTTGCCCTTGCAATAGCGCAGGGCGGCAAGCGTGTCGGCGGTTTCACCCGACTGGCTGACAAACAGCGCCAGCGTGCGGTCCGGAATCGGTGGCTCGCGATAGCGGAACTCAGACGCCACATCGACTTCGACGGGCAGGCGCGCGATCTGTTCGAACCAGTATTTCGCGGTCAGGCAAGCGTAATAGGCCGTGCCACAGGCAACCATGGTCAGCCGGTCAAAGGCTGAAAAATCAATACCGGGGTCGGGCAGGGTGATCTTTGCGTCCGCATCCAGATAGTTGGCCAGCGTGTTGGCCAGAACGACGGGCTGTTCGGCGATCTCCTTGGCCATGAAGTGTTTGTGCCCGGCCTTGTCGATGCGGGTGGCGTCCAACTGGACCTGCCGCATGGCGCGGTTGGCCAAAGCCCCGTTTGCGTCCCGGATTTCGACGCCAGCGCGGGTCACAACGGCGCGGTCGCCCTCTTCGAGATAGGTGATGCGGTCGGTGAGCGGGGCAAGCGCGATGGCGTCCGAGCCGACAAACATCTCACCGTCTCCATGCCCGATCGCCAGTGGCGATCCCTTGCGCGCGGCGACGATCAGGTCGTCCTCGCCACGAAACAGAAAGGCCAGCGCAAAAGCGCCCTGCAACCGGTCCAGCGCGGCAAATGCGGCGTCGACCGGCCCCATGCCGCCATTCATATGATGCTGGGTCAGCATGGCAACGGTTTCGGTGTCGGTCTCGGTCTGGAAATGCAGCCCGGCCTCGGTCAGTTCGGCCCTCAATTCGCGGAAATTTTCGATAATGCCGTTGTGCACGACGGCAACCGGCCCGGACTGGTGGGGATGTGCGTTGCCTTCCGTGGGTGCGCCATGGGTGGCCCAGCGGGTGTGGCCGATGCCCGATTTGCCCGCCAGCGGTTCGTGCACCAGCCGGTCGCTGAGGTTCACCAGCTTGCCCACCGCGCGGCGCCGATCCAGCACACCCGCGTTCACCGTCGCAATCCCGGCGCTGTCATAGCCGCGATATTCAAGGCGTTTCAGGGCCTCGACAAGAATGGGCGCCACTTCGTGACTGCCCAGAACACCAACAATTCCACACATCTTAGCTGCCTCTGCTTTGTCTGGCCTTCTTGGCCCTGAGCATATCCATCAACTTGCGCGCCATGCCGGGTTTTTCGACCTGTGGAGCGCGGGCCAGCGCCAGTGCACCCGCCTCGACATCCGACGTTATGACCGAGCCAGAGCCCGTCATCGCCTCGTCCCCGACCGAAACCGGCGCGACAAGCATCGTGTTCGATCCGATAAAGGTGCGCGCGCCGATATGGGTGAAATGCTTCATCACGCCGTCATAGTTGCAGGTGATGGTGCCCGCGCCGATGTTGGAGGCCGCACCGATGGATGCATCGCCAATATAGCTCAGGTGATTGACCTTGGCCCCGGTCGCGAGTGTCGCGTTCTTGACCTCGACAAAGTTGCCGACGCGCACGTCTTCGGCCAGTTCGGCCCCCGGGCGCAGACGGGCATAGGGGCCGACGATGGCACCGCGCGACACATGGCACCCCTCAAGATGGGAAAAGGCGCGGATCGTGGCCCCGGATTCGACGGTGACGCCGGGGCCGAAGACGACATTGGGTTCGATCAACGCATCGCGTCCGATCCGCGTATCAAGGGACAGGAACACAGTGTCGGGCGCGACCAGCGTCACGCCATCGTCCAACAGGGCGGCGCGCGCTGCGGCCTGAAACTGCGCCTCGGCCCCGGCCAGTTCCGCGCGGCTGTTGATGCCAAGCGTCTCGGCCTCGACGCAGCGCACGACAGACACGTCAAGCCCGCGCGCGCGCGCCAGTCGGGGCAGGTCGGTCAGATAGTATTCTTCCTGCGCGTTGTCTTTGCCTACTTCGGCAATCAGATCAAACAACAGCGGGGCAGGCGCGGCAAGAACGCCCGAATTGCACAGGGTGATCGCACGTTCGGCCTTGGTCGCGTCCTTGAATTCGACGATTCGCTGAAGTTGATCGCCGTCCATCACCAGCCGGCCATAGCGTGCCGGGTCCGCCGCCTCAAACCCCAGGACCGTGATGTCGGCAGACGCCGTCATCAGCGCCTCCAGCGTTTCGGGGCGCACAAAAGGCGTGTCGCCGAACAGCACGATGGCCCGCCCCTCGAACCCGGACAGCGCCGCGCGCGCCTGTGCTGCGGCATGCGCCGTGCCCAGTTGTTCATCCTGCACGACCACGCGCGCTTCGTCGTCATAGGACAGGGCGGCACGGGTTACCGCCTCTGCCCCATAGCCTGCAACCACAACCGTGTGCGCCGGTGCGAGCGCGGCTCCCGCCTGCATCGCGTGATGCAGCATCGGGGCACCGCCAATGGGGTGCAGGACCTTGGGCAGGTCCGAATCCATCCGTGTGCCTTTGCCTGCGGCCAGAATGATCAATGCAACGCTCATGGTGTGCCTCTTGGCCAATTCTCTTTGTCTTTTTGTTGCGCCCTGTTTATCCGCTAACGGCGCACGTGCAAGCGGGCCAGCCATCAAACAAGATTGCGGCTTGCAACACTATGCGGGCAGTACGGAGCCGGGGGAGCAGGCATGACAGCGGTGATTTTCGATCTGGATGGGACGTTGGCGGACACCAGCGGCGACCTTCTGGCGGCCGCCAATGTGTGTTTCCGCGACATGGGGCTGGGGGATGTGCTGGGCGCCTCGGATGCGGGCATCGCCCTGCGCGGCGGGCGCGCGATGCTGCGCGCAGGCCTTGCACGGGTCGACCAATCCGATGAGGCCACGGTTGATCGCTATTACCCCGTGCTGCTGGACGCATATGGCAGCGCGATCAGCGTCCACACCCGCATCTACCCCGGCGCGATGGAGGCAATTGAGTCTCTCAAATCCCATGGCCATGCCGTCGGGATCTGCACCAACAAGCCCGAAGGACTGGCAGAACAACTGATGCGCGACCTTGGCGTGCGGGATGCGTTTGGCAGCCTCGTGGGGGCCGATACCCTCACGGTGCGCAAACCCGACCCCGAACCGCTGTTCGAGGCGACGCGCCGTCTGGGGGTGGATCCGCGCGCCTGCCTGCTGGTGGGGGACAGTGACACCGATCGCAACACCGCGCGCGCAGCCGGAGTGCCGTCGGTGCTGGTCACTTTTGGCCCCTCTGGCGAGGATATGGCCGCCCTTGACCCCGAAGCCCTGCTGGATGACTACGCCGCCTTGCCCTCGGTGGCCGCCGCCCTTTTGGCGCGCTGATGTCCTGCATCGCGCATTCCATTGTCCAAAAATGCGAATGCACCGCATTGACGCGGGCGCGCGCGCATCCCAAAACACATCCATGACAGAGCATTTCACCGGCAGTTTCACCCAGCAAGACCCAATTCCCGAGGCCGGCATCGAGGCCGCCCTTGCGGTACTGCGCCACGGGCGCCTGCACCGCTACAACACGGTGCCGGGCGAAGTGTCCGAAACCGCACTGCTGGAGCAGGAATTTGCCGCCTTTGTCGATGCCTCATACTGCCTTGCGGTGGCCTCGGGCGGATACGCGATGGCGACGGCCCTGCGCGCTGTGGGCGTCAAGGCGGGGGACAAGGTGCTGTCCAACGCATTCACCCTTGCCCCGGTGCCCGGTGCGATTGCAGCCGTCGGCGCGGTGCCGGTGTTCGTCGGCGTAAGCGAAAGCCTGACCATCGACCTCGACGATCTGGAAACCAAGCTTGATCAGGCGCATGTCCTGCTGCTCAGCCATATGCGCGGGCACATCTGCGACATGGACCGGCTGATGAAAATATGTGACGCCGCAGGGGTCACCGTGATCGAGGATTGCGCGCACACCATGGGTGCGGCGTGGAACAAGGTGCCCTCCGGACGGCACGGCGCGGTGGGGTGCTATTCCTGCCAGACCTACAAACACGTCAATTCCGGCGAGGGCGGGTTTCTGGTCACGGACGACCCCTATATCGCGGCGCGGGCGGTCATGTTGTCGGGCAGCTACATGCTGTTCGAACGCCACCTCGCGGCGCCGCCAAATGAGGCGTTTGACGAGATCAAATACACCACGCCCAACATTTCGGGGCGCATGGACAACCTGCGCGCCGCCATCCTGCGCCCGCAGGTCGCCGACCTTGCCACGCAATGCGCGCGCTGGAACGAACGCTACCGTACGCTTGAAACCGGCCTGCGCGACACGCCGGGCCTGACCGTGATCGAACGGCCCAAACAGGAAACCATCGTCGGCTCGTCCATCCAGTTCCTGCTGCTGGACTGGGCGGCATCGGCGGTGCGCGACGTGGTGGCGCGCTGCGGCGCACGCGGGGTCGAGCTGAAATGGTTTGGTGCACCCGAGCCTGTGGCCTTTACCAGCAAATACGACAGCTGGCGCTATGCTCCGTCGACCCCCATGGCGGCCAGTGACCGGATACTTGCAGGCATCGTGGATATGCGCGTGCCCCTGACATTCAGCACCGAGGATTGCGCGCTGATCGCCCGGATCATCCGGGCAGAGGTGTCTGCGGTTTATCAATCAAGGCCGTAGAAGATAGTTTCGCCACGCATATTCGCGGTTTTTATGCGGGGCGACAGCCAGCCGGTTTGATCCTCATCAAATGACGGGCCGTTCATCCGTGTTACCCTTCCAGGCAGGAAAAAGGATGGGCGTAATGGAAAATCTTGTCAAACTCGGGCGGGAATTCGTGCAGGCGATGCAGGATTTGCGGGGCGTTGACCATGTCGACGAGGTCTATGCCGAACACGCGGAATCCGTCGAGGCCGTCATACCACCGGGGCGCGATGTGCGCATCGCCAAGGGCCGCAACGCCATCAAGGCCAAACGCAGTGACTGGGTGGCGACCCATGACATCCATTCGCTCAACGCCGATGGGCCTTATGTGCACCCGCCAAACCGGTTCTCCGTGCGCTTTGATGCATCGGTGACGCAAAAGGCGACCGGTCGCAAGATGACCCTGCGCGAGATCGCGGTCTACACCGTGCAGGGCGACAAGATCGTGCGTGAAGAGTTCTTTATGCTGCCGAAATAGGGCGCGCATCTGCACCGATTCTGTGACAATCCGCTGTGCAGGCGTCCTTCCGTGTCGCTGCGAATCGGATCGGATTGACGCGTCGCTGCGCGTATCTGCGCATATGAACGCTGGACAGACCACGCGCCACGCCTTATAAATGAACGAGTGTTCAATAATGGCGGGGGGAGAGGCTCGGTATGTTCACCCATTCCATGCAGTTTGATCTGGGCGAGGATGTGAATGCGCTGCGCGATATGGTGCATCGCTGGGCGCAGGACCGCGTCAAACCGATGGCCGCCGAGATTGACCGCACCAACACCTTTCCGCCCGAACTGTGGACCGAGATGGGCGAACTGGGCCTGCTTGGCATCACCGTCGATGAGGCGTTCGGCGGTGCGGGCATGTCCTATCTCGCCCACACTGTCGCAATCGAGGAAATCGCGCGCGCCAGCGCCTCGGTCTCGCTGAGCTATGGGGCGCATTCGAACCTGTGTGTGAACCAGATCAAGCTGAACGGCACGCCTGCGCAAAAGGCAAAGTATCTGCCGGGCCTGATCAGTGGCCAGCATGTCGGTGCCCTTGCGATGTCCGAGGCAAGCGCCGGGTCAGACGTCGTGTCAATGAAACTCTCGGCACAAAAGCGCAATGACCGATACGTCCTGAACGGCACCAAATACTGGATCACCAACGGCCCCGACGCGGACACGCTGGTCGTTTATGCCAAGACCGACCCGGACGCAGGCCCCAGGGGCATCACCGCCTTCCTGATCGAAAAGGCGATGACGGGGTTTTCGACCTCCCCCCATTTCGACAAGCTGGGCATGCGCGGTTCGAACACGGCCGAATTGGTGTTCGAGGATGTCGAGGTGCCCTTTGACAACGTGCTGGGGATCGAAGGGCGCGGCGTGGCAGTCCTGATGTCCGGCCTTGATTATGAACGTGTCGTGCTGGCGGGAATCGGTCTGGGGATCATGGCCGCCTGCATGGACGAAATCATGCCCTACATGGCGGAGCGAAAACAGTTTGGCCAACCCATCGGGTCGTTCCAGCTTATGCAGGGCAAGATTGCGGATATGTACACCGCGATGAATTCCGCGCGCGCCTATGTCTATGAGGTGGCCAAGGCCTGCGACCGGGGCACCGTGACCCGGCAAGACGCCGCCGCCTGCTGCCTTTATGCCTCCGAAGAGGCGATGAAACAGGCGCATCAGGCGGTGCAGGCCATGGGCGGGGCGGGTTTCCTGAACGACGCCCCCGTCGCGCGCATCTTCCGCGATGCCAAGCTGATGGAGATCGGCGCGGGCACCTCGGAAATCCGGCGCATGCTGGTGGGGCGCGAACTGGTCACGGCGATGGGCTGATGCCACGCCCGGTCCTCATCACGACGTCTGTTCTGGTGGTGGTTGCGGCACTCGCCGGCTTTTGGCTGGGTCAGCGGCAGGTTGATCTGGATACGACAGGGATCATCAATGCGGTGGCTGAACGCCATGTCGCCGAACACGGTGGCTCGGTGACCGACTGCCTTGGTTGGGCAGGCGAGGGCGCGCGCGTGTTCCAGGTCACATGCGGCGACGTCACCTATCAGGTCGATCGCTTTGGCACAGTGCGCATCGCGCCGGAGGGCCGCCTGTGAATATGGCGGCGCAATGCCTTGCGCATGACGCAGGTCAGGTTGCGATCATTGATCTGACCGGCGACCGGCGCGACGTCACCTATGGTGAACTGGGCGAAATGGTGGATGGACTGGCCCGCGCGCTGATGGGGCGGGTGCACCCCGGTGATCGGGTTGGCGTTCTGCTGTCGCAAACGCCGTGGTGCGCGGCGGCGCATCTGGCGATCTGGAAAATCGGCGCGATTTCAGTGCCTTTGTTCAAACTCTTCAAGCAGGATGCCTTGGCCACGCGATTGCACGATGCACAGGTTGCCCTTGTTCTGACCGACGCCGAAGGCACTGCGCTGGTTGGCGATCTGGCCCCGTGCTGGCAGGCGGATGCGGCGGGCATCGCGGGCGACGCGGTGCCGTTTTTCGACGCAAGACCGGATACGCCCGCCGTGCTGATCTATACCTCGGGCACGACCGGAACACCCAAGGGGGCGCTGCACGGGCACGGGGTGCTTGACGGTCATCTGCCGGGCGTCGCCCTCAGCCATGACGATCTGGGCCAGCCGGGCGATTGCCTCTGGACCCCGGCGGACTGGGCGTGGATCGGTGGTTTGTTCGACGTGCTGATGCCGGGGCTGGCGCTTGGCGTGCCGGTGGTGGCCGCGCGCATGGCGAAATTCTCGCCCCGGGACTGCATGGGGATCATCACGCAAGGTAATGTAAAAAATGTATTTTTTCCACCCACGGCATTGCGCATGTTGAAATCGGCCAACGCCCGGATCAGCGGTTTGCGTTCGCTCGCAAGCGGCGGCGAGCCGCTGGGCGCAGAGATGCTGGCCTGGGGGCAGCGCGCCCTTGGCCTGACCATCAATGAATTTTACGGTCAGACCGAATGCAACATGGTGGTAAGCAGTTGTGGTGCGCGTTATCCTGCCCGACCCGGTTTCATGGGCCGGGCGGTGCCCGGATTTGATGTGCAAGTCATTGATGGAGATGGTGAAATAACCGACGATGAAGGCGATATCGCGGTGCGAAGGGGCGCGCCTTCGATGATGCTGCGCTATTGGCGGCGCCCGGATGAGACAGCGCAAAAGTTCCGCGGCGACTGGATGTTGACCGGGGATCGCGGCCAGCGGGATGGGCCGGAAATCCGCTTTGTCGGGCGCGACGATGATGTGATTTCATCTGCCGGATACCGGATCGGTCCTGCCGAGATCGAGGATTGCCTTCTGACGCATCCCGACGTGGCCACATGCGGTGTCGTGGGCAAGCCCGATCCGCTGCGCACCGAAATTGTCAAAGCCTATGTCGTGCGCCGTGAAGGCGCGGATGTCACGCCTGACGCGTTGCGGGATTACGTCAAAGAACGTCTTGCAAGTTATTCATATCCAAGGGAAATCACATTTCTTGATGCACTGCCCATGACCGTGACGGGCAAGGTGATCCGCAAAGACCTCAAGGCGCGCGCCGCTGCCGAAACAGGAGACAGCACATGAAACTGACATCACAGGCGCTGCCATCGTCCGAAGCCTTCAACGCCAATCGCGACACCCATCTGGCCGCACTCGACGTGATCCGCCAGGCGGCGGAAACGGCCGCGGCCGGTGGTGGTGAAGCCTCGCGAGAGCGCCATGTCAGTCGTGGCAAGATGTTGCCGCGTGACCGTGTGGCCAACTTGCTTGACCCGGGATCGCCCTTTCTTGAGGTCGGTGCGACGGCGGCACATGGGCTTTATGACGGGGCCGCCCCCTGTGCGGGTGTGATCGCGGGCATCGGGCAGGTGATGGGGCAGGACGTCATGGTCATCTGCAATGACGCGACGGTCAAGGGCGGCACCTATTACCCGATGACGGTCAAAAAGCATCTGCGCGCGCAGGAGATCGCGGAACAGAACCGCTTGCCTTGCGTCTATCTGGTCGACAGCGGTGGCGCGAACCTGCCCAATCAGGACGAGGTGTTTCCCGACCGCGACCATTTCGGGCGCATCTTTTACAATCAGGCGCAGATGTCGGCCAAGGGGATCGCGCAGATCGCGGTGGTCATGGGGTCATGCACCGCCGGGGGGGCCTATGTGCCTGCGATGTCGGACGTGACGATCATCGTCAGGGATCAGGGCACCATCTTTCTCGCCGGGCCGCCGCTGGTCAGGGCGGCGACGGGCGAGGTGGTGAGTGCCGAGGAACTGGGCGGGGGCGACGTGCACACGCGTCTGTCCGGTGTCGCCGATTATCTGGCCGAGGATGATGCCCACGCGCTGGCGCTGGCGCGCAGAAGTGTCGCAAATCTTAACCTTTGCAAATCGGGCAATGTCACTTTGCAAAGTCCCGAAGAACCCGCCTATGATCCCGTAGAAATCCTCGGGGTTGTGCCCGCAGATCTGCGCACGCCCTATGATATTCACGAGGTGATTGCACGCATTGTGGACGGGTCACGCTTTGATGCGTTCAAGGCGCGCTTTGGCGAAACACTGGTCTGCGGTTTTGCGCATATCAAAGGGTGCCCCGTCGGCATCATCGCCAATAATGGCGTGCTGTTTTCCGAAAGTGCGCAAAAGGGTGCGCATTTTGTCGAACTGTGCAGTCAGCGCCGTATCCCTTTGGTTTTCCTGCAAAACATCACCGGGTTCATGGTCGGTCAGAAATACGAAAACGAAGGCATCGCGCGCCATGGGGCCAAGATGGTCACCGCCGTCGCAACAACCTCCGTGCCCAAGATCACGATGCTTGTCGGGGGTTCGTTCGGGGCAGGCAATTACGGCATGGCGGGCCGTGCCTATTCCCCGCGGTTCCTGTGGTCCTGGCCCAATGCGCGCATTTCGGTCATGGGTGGCGCACAGGCCGCCGGGGTCCTGGCGACCGTCAGGCGCGACGCCATCGAGCGCAAGGGCGGGGCGTGGTCCGCCGAAGAGGAAGCCGCGTTCAAACGGCCCACCGTTGAGATGTTCGAGGAACAGTCGCACCCGCTTTATGCCTCGGCCCGGCTTTGGGATGACGGCGTGATCGACCCGCGCAAGGCACGCGATGTACTGCACCTGTCGCTGCGTGCCGCGCTGAACGCACCAATCGAGGAGACGCGCTTTGGCCTGTTCCGCATGTAATCGACTTTGCAAACCTCCGCGCGTGGTTTTGCAAAGCTTAGGAGACTGTTCATGTTTGACAAAATCCTGATCGCAAACCGGGGCGAAATCGCCTGCCGGGTGATGGAAACGGCGCAATCCATGGGCGTGGCCTGTGTTGCCGTCTATTCGGACGCCGATGCGGGTGCCAAACATGTCGCCATGGCGGATGAGGCGGTGCATATCGGCGGTTCGGCCCCTGCCGACAGCTATCTGCGCGGCGACGCGATCATTCAGGCGGCCCGCGACAGGCGTGCGCAGGCCATCCATCCCGGTTACGGCTTTCTGTCCGAAAACCCCGGCTTTGTACAGGCGGTCGAGGCGGCGGGTCTGATCTTTATCGGCCCGTCTGCGGATGCGATCCGCGCGATGGGCCTCAAGGACGCGGCCAAGGCGCTGATGATCGAGGCCGGCGTGCCCGTCGTGCCGGGATATCACGGCACAGATCAGGCGGACGATCTGCTGGCGGGCGAGGCCGACAAAATGGGCTATCCGGTTTTGATCAAGGCCGTTGCCGGAGGCGGGGGCAAGGGGATGCGGCTGGTCGAGACGCCAAGCGCTTTTGCCGAGGCACTTGCCAGCGCCCGCAGCGAGGCGAAATCCGCCTTTGGCAATGCGGGTGTGCTGGTCGAGAAATTCGTGACCCGCCCGCGCCATATCGAGGTGCAGGTGTTTGGCGACGGCACGCGCGCCGTGCATCTGTTCGAACGCGATTGTTCGCTGCAGCGCCGTCACCAGAAGGTGATCGAAGAAGCCCCCGCGCCAAGCATGACTCCCGAGATGCGCACCGCCATGGGCGACGCTGCGGTCAAGGCGGCCGAGGCCATCGGGTACAAAGGGGCGGGCACGGTTGAATTCATCGTCGACGGCTCTGGCCCGCTGCGTCCCGACGGTTTCTTTTTCATGGAGATGAACACCCGCCTTCAGGTCGAACACCCGGTCAGCGAGGCGATCACGGGCGTCGATCTGGTGGAATGGCAATTGCGCGTCGCCGCCGGAGAGGCGCTGCCCGCGAGCCAAGACGATTTGTCCATCAGTGGCCACGCCTTTGAGGCGCGCCTTTATGCCGAAGACGTGCCAGCGGGCTTTTTGCCTGCGACGGGCACGCTGACCCACCTGCATTTCCCCCCCACGGCGCGCGCCGACAGTGGTGTGCGGGCAGGGGACGAGATCAGCCCGTTTTATGATCCGATGATTGCCAAGGTCATCACCCATGGACCCACCCGCGATGTCGCGTTGCAGCGCCTGTCGCAGGCCCTGGCGCAGACGCAGGTGGCCGGAACGGTCACGAACCTCGCCTTTCTCGGTGCATTGGCGCGCCACGATGGGTTCGGACGCGGCGAGGTCGATACCGGGCTGATCGCGCGTGATCTGGAGGCGTTGACGTCGATACCGGACCCCGCGCCGCGCCATGCGGTTGCAGCGGCGATGGCGGTTGCGGGCTTGCGCGACGTCTCGGCCCTGACCGGCTTTTCCTTGTGGCAGCCGTTGCGGCGCGCGGTGCCTTTGGCCCTCGGTGAGGCGACGCTGGATGTTCATGTCGAGGTGCGCGGACCTGATGCGCAGACATGGCATGTCGATGGCGCCGCCGTCAGCGCCACGCGACGTCAGGGCCGGTGGTTGATCGACGGACTGCCCGCACCGGATGTCAGTGTCGCGCACGGTCTCGCCACCGTCTTTGATCACTACGGCATCGCCTATCGCGCCATCGACCTGCTGGATGTGGCGGCCAGTGCTGCGGGCGATGGCAACCTGATCGAGGCGCCCATGCCCGGTCTGATCAAGGCCGTCTTCGCCAACCCCGGCGCGAAGGTTGCAAAGGGCGACAGATTGGCCATTCTGGAAGCCATGAAGATGGAACATGCCCTGCTTGCCCTGCGCGACGGAGTCATCGCCGAAGTGCTTGCGCGCGAGGGCGATCAGGTGAGCGCGGGCGCGGCCCTTGTCCGGCTGGAGGACGCCGGGGCATGATCACCCTGCATCATTGCCACCAGTCCCGCTCGATGCGCACGCTTTGGTTGCTCAATGAACTTGATGTGCCGTTTCGCCTTGTCGTGCACCCGTTTGACAAGGCCCTGCGCCGCCCCGAATTCCTGTCGATCAGCCCCGCGGGCCGGGTGCCTGCGCTAGAGATCGACGGCGAGCGGATGTTCGAAACCGGAGCGATCACCGAATACCTGTGCGAACGCTACAGCCCAGACAGGCTGGGGCGCAGCACCACCAGCCCGGATCGCATGGCCTGGCTTGTCTGGGTACATTTCGCCGAAACCATCAGCCAGCATGTCGCCGCCCTGACCCAGCAGCACGTGGCGCTGTACGAGGACCACATGCGCAGCCCCATCGTGATGAAGCTGGAGGCTGCGCGGCTTGGAAAATGCTATGATGCGATCGAGGCGCGCCTGTCCACGCCGCTGGAAAACCGTGACTATCTGTTGACGTCCGGGTTTTCCGCGGCTGATATTTCAGTTGGTCAGGCCGTCTATATGGCGCGCCATTTTGCATCCCTTGACGGGCATGTCGAAACGTCGAAATGGTTCGGGCGCATCAGCGAACGCGCCGCATATCAGGCCAGCCTGCCCGAGGGTGGCGTTGGTCTTTATGACAGGGATTTTTATCCAGCTTGGGAGGGTTAGGTGGCAGGCGCAGTCGAGATTTACGAGGTGGGCCCGCGCGACGGGTTGCAGAATGAAAAACGTGAAATACCCGTGGCCGAAAAGATCGCCCTGATCGACGACCTCAGCACAGCGGGGTTTCGTCGGATCGAGGCGGGCAGCTTTGTCAGTCCCAAATGGGTGCCGCAGATGGCAGGAAGTGCCGAAGTGTTCGCCGGGATCACCCGCGCGGCGAACATTCGCTACTCTGCCCTGACGCCCAACATGATCGGATTTGATGCGGCGATCGAGGCCAGCGTGGACGAGATCGCGGTGTTCGGGTCGGCAAGTCAGGGGTTCTCGCGGGCCAATATCAACGCGTCCATAGATGAATCACTGGATCGCTTTGGCCCGGTGATCGAGGCGGCGCGGATGATTGACCTGCCGGTGCGCGGCTATGTGTCGTGTGTGGTCGACTGCCCGCATGACGGCGCGATTGATCCCGGCGCCGCGGCACGGGTCGCCGACCGGCTATTTGCGATGGGCTGCTACGAGATCAGCCTCGGCGACACGCTGGGCCATGGCACGCCTGAATCCATTGCGCGCATGTTGCTGGCGGTGCGCGATGTGGTCCCCGTGGGCCGCCTTGCCGGACATTACCATGACACGGGCGGACGTGCGATCGACAACATCGACGCCTCGCTCAGCCTTGGCGTGCGGGTGTTCGATGCCGCCGTTGGCGGGCTTGGCGGCTGTCCATACGCGCCGGGTGCGGCCGGCAATGTGGCGACCGAGGCGGTGGCCGAACATCTGGAGCGACTGGGCTACGAGACAGGTCTTGATCTGGACGTGGTCAGGGCGTGCGCGGCGCGCGCCAAAGCCATGCGCGCCTGATGCTGACGGGGGCATGGCCATGAATTTTGATACCATCCTTGTTGCCGTTGACGATCGCGGTGTTGCAACGCTCACGCTGAACCGCCCCGCCAAACACAACGCCCTGAGCGCGCAGATGCTGGCGGACCTGACCGAGGCCGCCGCCGCACTGGGTGCGGATGGGTCGGTGCGGGCCGTTGTGCTGACGGGGGCGGGCAAAAGCTTTTGCGCGGGGGGCGATCTGGGGTGGATGCGCGAACAGATGCAGGCGGATCCGGCGACCCGGGCGCGCGAAGCGGCAAAACTGGCCCACATGCTGCAGGCGCTCAACACCATGCCCAAGCCGCTGATCGGCGCGCTTCAGGGCAATGCCTTTGGGGGTGGTGTCGGGATGGCATCGGTGTGTGACGTGGCCATCGGGGTCGATCATCTGGCGATGGGCCTGACCGAAACGCGTCTTGGCATCATCCCGGCCACCATCGGCCCTTACGTTCTGGCCCGCATGGGCGAGGGGCGCGCGCGGCGGGTTTTTATGTCTGCGCGCCTGTTTGATGCCGACGAGGCCGTGTCGCTGGGATTGCTGTCCTGCGCCGTTGCGCCGGGCGATCTGGACGCTGCGGTCGAGGCGGAGGTGGTGCCATACCTGTCCTGTGCGCCCGGCGCGGTGGCCGAGGCCAAGGCGCTTGCCCGCGCCCTTGGCCCGCAGATTGACAGTGATACAATCGACATGACAATTCGTGCGCTCACCTCGCGCTGGGAAAGCGAAGAGGCCGGTGAAGGCATCGGCGCATTTTTCGACAAGCGGCCAGCGGCCTGGATGCCGGACTGAATTCACGCGCACCGAAACATGGGGTCGCGATGACGCCTGCCCGCGCGTCAACCCCGAGTTGTGTCTGTGCGCATTTCCAGCGCAATCCTGCCGAAAGGGCACTTTTGGTTTGTGAACTGGGAAATTTCAGTTAATTCTTTGATCTATCAAGGGAGTTCACAACGTCGTGATTTATCAGTTACCCAAGCCGAAAAGTCGAACGATGACCCATTTCTCAAACGATTTCAGTAACATGGATGAGTTTGACGCATTGGCGCAGTCGATTGCGGCAAAGCTGCAATGCGAAGTGTGTCTGATCAGCATTGTGAATTCGGAAGCCCTGGTTGCCGTCGGCTATTGTGGTGAACCGCCGGCGCGCGATGATCGCTCGTTTCACTTGCGCGATACGGTGTGTGGACGAACTATAAAGGCCGGACGCCCTTTGCGTATCGCAAATGCGCAGAAGGACCCCGAGTTGAGCGCCCTTCCGGCGGTCGGATTGATGAGCATCGGTGCCTATCTGGGCGTGCCGGTCAGCGTCGAAGGACGAGGAGTTGTGGGTGCGATTTGCGCGATTTCCACCTCTGCCCGGATATGGCGGGATTCCGAAGAATCCTATCTGATCGCCGTCAGCGATCTGGTGGAAAGCAAGATCGAGCGGCATCTGCTGCGCTTTGAGCAAAAGGCGCTGAGCGCGGCGCTGGCCGAAAACGACGCCATCCTGACCATGCTGTCCCATATCAAGGGCAAGGCGATGACCGTGCACAATGCGGCGGGCGACCTTGTCTTTGCCAATTGTGCAATGCGCAACGACCTGCAACTGGACACGCTGGAAATGCTGAGCTTGCAGGAAATCGCGCGCACTCTGGTGCCTGAAACGACGCAGCCCGACGGGGTCGACGTGGCGCTTCCTGTGCCTGCGCAGACGGCATTGAATGTTCAGGTCTCGGCGCACCGCAACGGGCTGACTCTGGCGGAATGGTCGCGCAAACCGGTCAAGTGACAGCGCGTGCACCGGTGCCTTGCACAAATTATGCCTTATGTGAGATCGGGTCGATTGACGCTGCAACGCGGTCTGCGTAGACAGGTGCAAACGATGCGTCTTGGCGCCGTCGCCCGGCAATCACAGGCAAAACAAAGGAGCCACACGTGGACGGAATGCTGCGGGAATACCTCCCCATCCTTGTTTTTCTGGCTGTAGCCGTCGGTCTTGGCCTTGTTCTGATGCTGTCGGCGGTGGTGATCGCGGTGCGCAATCCCGACCCTGAAAAGGTCAGCGCCTATGAATGCGGGTTCAACGCGTTCGATGATGCCCGTATGAAATTCGACGTTCGGTTTTATCTGGTGTCGATCCTGTTCATCATTTTTGACCTCGAAATCGCGTTCCTGTTCCCCTGGGCCGTCGCCTTCAAGGATGTCAGTATGGTCGGCTTCTGGTCGATGATGGTGTTCCTTGGCGTGCTGACGATCGGCTTTGCCTATGAATGGAAAAAAGGCGCGCTCGAATGGCAATGAGCGCGCCCTGAAGTGATCAAATTTCTTTTTGGGCCGTCCCGACCGGGGCGGCCTTTTGAATTCCAGGGGCCCTCAAATTCAGGGCCGTGAGGATGCGTCGGCAGGCCATTGGCATCCAGCGCGGCGACCGCATGGCTGATGAAACAGGCACGTTTTTCTGCTGCCTGCACACCCTCGCTCCGTGCCCCTCGCGCCGTATCGACCCGCTGGGAAATGCGCCACCCTGACAAGAAAAGGGCAGTTTTGCGTTCTGAAAATGTCGTGTGTTTGAGGCGGGTGCACAGGGTTTGCCCTGATGGGCCGACAAAGGGGCAAGGCCCCGTAGTTCGAGCGTATGATTCGCGTTGCGCGGTGCAAGATGCGGCGGGGCATCATCATCGCGCAGCGATCCGTGCGACCCCCGATACCGTCAGGCGGGCAGGGCGCGCGGCAACAGTGCCCTGTGACGCCCGCGCGGACACACCCCGAAATGGGCTGCGACAAGCCGCCCGGAACGGTGCATGTCGCGTTGACCCCCTCAGGGTGCTAGGATACATGGGAAATGAACCTTTTCGGGGCGGCGTTTTACGCTTGCCTGACCGCAGGAGCAAAACAACAGATGTCGATTGCCACATCTCCGAACGCCGCGGGCATGGACCGCGATGTTGCGACCCAGAACCTGAACGCCGAGTTGCAGGACAAGGGGTTCCTGCTGACCTCGACCGACGACCTGATCAACTGGGCGCGCACCGGGTCGCTGCACTGGATGACATTTGGTCTGGCCTGTTGCGCGGTCGAGATGATGCACACCTCGATGCCGCGCTATGATCTGGAGCGGTTCGGGACCGCACCGCGCGCCAGCCCGCGCCAGTCCGACCTGATGATCGTGGCCGGCACGTTGACCAACAAGATGGCTCCGGCGCTGCGCAAGGTCTATGACCAGATGCCCGAACCGCGCTACGTGATCTCGATGGGGTCCTGCGCCAATGGCGGCGGGTACTATCACTACAGCTATTCGGTGGTGCGCGGCTGTGACCGCATCGTGCCTGTCGATGTCTATGTCCCCGGATGTCCGCCCACAGCCGAGGCGCTGCTTTACGGCATCATGCAATTACAACGCAAAATGCGCCGCACCGGGACGATTGTGCGCTGAACCCTGACAGTGCGCCCGCGCGGCGTGCAGATATCTGCGACGAGGAGCAGAAATGACCGAAGCCCTGAACGAACTCGGCACCTATCTCGAGGCCAAGCGCCCCGATTGTGTGCTGGCCTGGGACATCACGCATGATGAGTTGAACGTGGATGTGGCCCCGGCCAACATTGCGGGGTTCGTCGAATTTCTGCGCAATGACTCGACGTGCAAATTCTCGTCTCTCGTGGACATCACGGCGGTTGACTATCCGGGTCGGGCCAAGCGGTTCGATGTCGTCTATCACTTTCTGTCGATGTACCAGAACCACCGCATCCGCCTGCGCGCCTCGATCCGCGAGGATCAGATGGTGCCGTCGATCACCGGCGTGCACCCGTCCGCCAACTGGTTCGAACGCGAAGTGTTCGACATGTTCGGCATCCTGTTTTCCGGCCACCCGGACCTGCGCCGCATCCTCACCGATTACGGCTTTCGCGGCTATCCCTTGCGCAAGGATTTTCCGACGACGGGCTATACCGAGGTGCGCTATGACGAGGCGGAAAAGCGGGTGGTTTACGAGCCTGTTTCACTGGTCCAGGAATACCGCCAGTTTGATTTCATGAGCCCGTGGGAGGGTGCGGAATACATCCTGCCGGGCGATGAGAAAAAGCCGGAAGGAGGGTGATGTGGACATGATCATCTGGCTTGTCATTGCTGCGCTGACCATTGTCCCGATGTTCAAGCTGCTGCCCCATTTCGGGATCAGTAAATACTGGGCCTTTGTCTGCGTGATCCCGATCGGCACGATTGCGCTGTTGTGGTTCATGGCACTGAAGCTGCAAGAGCTGGAGAAACGGTGATGGACACCCACACCCCATCCCGCGACGCCATACAAGTGCTGGCCGAGGCCTATTGCGATGCGGTCCACTTTGCCAGGGCCGACGTCTTTGCAGACATGTGCCACGACAAATTCTCGATGACCGAAGTGAGCGCTGACGGATCAGCGCAGTTTTGGGACAAGTCGGCGTATCTGACCCGCGTATCGGGACGCGGCGCATTCGAGGGCGCGCCGGACTACGAGATTTTCAGTATTGATGTGGCGGGTGACGAGATCGCGCGGGTGCATCTGACTGTGCACGTGCCTCCGCTGCGTTATGAAGATCATTTGGGTTTCGTCCGCGTGGACGGCACCTGGAAATTGTTGACCAAGGTGTTCCGCACAGCGGCGCGTTTGGAAGAGGAGTAGTTGCGATGTGGTTTGAGATGATCAACACTGCGATTGCGGCGGCTGGCTTAACTTTGGCTGCAATGCCATTTTTTAAAAAATCCACCCAGGTCGAGTCCTATGTACCGGCAATGAACCTGATTTGTTTTCAATATGTTACAAACGGTCTGCGTAGAGAAATAGGCAACGATTACGCACAGCATGGAGAAACGACATGATGGACGGCTCCAAATTCGACGACGCCCTTACGGGCGAGCAGAAAATTCGCAACTTCAACATTAACTTCGGCCCACAACATCCCGCGGCACATGGGGTTTTGCGTCTTGTTCTCGAACTGGACGGCGAAGTGGTCGAACGCTGCGACCCTCACATTGGCCTCCTGCACCGTGGCACCGAAAAGCTGATGGAAAGCCGGACCTACCTGCAGAACCTGCCGTATTTTGACCGCCTCGACTATGTTGCGCCAATGAATCAGGAACATGCCTGGTGTCTGGCCATCGAAAAGCTGACAGGTGTCGAGGTGCCGCGCCGCGCCTCGCTGATCCGCGTGCTTTATTCCGAGATCGGGCGCGTGCTGAACCACCTGCTGAATGTGACCACTCAGGCGATGGATGTGGGCGCGCTGACGCCGCCGCTCTGGGGGTTTGAAGAGCGTGAAAAGTTGATGGTGTTCTATGAGCGGGCGTGCGGTGCGCGTCTGCACGCGGCCTACTTCCGCCCCGGCGGCGTGCATCGGGACCTGCCTGACGATCTGCTGGATGACATCGAGGAATGGGCGGCCCATTTCCCGGAGGTGCTGAACGACATCGACGGGCTGCTGACCGAAAACCGCATCTTCAAACAGCGCAACGCCGATATTGGCGTGGTGACCGAGGAAGACATCCAGAACTATGGCTTTTCGGGCGTGATGGTGCGCGGCTCGGGTCTGGCCTGGGATCTGCGCCGCAGCCAACCCTATGAATGCTATGATGAATTCGACTTTCAGATCCCCGTGGGCAAGAACGGCGATTGCTATGACCGCTATCTTGTGCGGATGGAAGAAATGCGCCAGTCGGTGTCGATCATCAAACAGGCCATTGCCAAACTGCGCGAGGCGACGGGCGATATTCTGGCACGGGGCAAGATCACACCGCCGTCACGCACCGACATGAAGACGTCGATGGAGTCGCTGATCCACCACTTCAAACTGTATACCGAAGGGTTCCACGTGCCCGAAGGCGAAATCTATTGCGCGGTCGAGGCCCCCAAGGGGGAATTCGGCGTCTACCTCGTGGCGGATGGCTCGAACAAACCCTATCGTTGCAAAATCCGCGCGCCCGGCTTCCTGCACCTGCAGGCAATGGATTACATGATGTGCGGACATCAGCTTGCCGACTGCTCCGCCGTGATCGGTTCGATCGACGTGGTGTTCGGGGAGATTGACCGGTGATACGTCCGGCCCTGACACGCGCAATCGCGCCGCCTGACAACGCCTGCACTTCGGGATGAACGCCGCCCTGCTTCATTTCGCAAAATAAACCGCCGCCGGAGGCTCCGACAGTCTCCACAAAACCAAAGAGACGCCATCATGCTCCGCCGCCTGCACCTCGACCAACCCGAAAGCTTTGCCTTCACCCCCGCCAATCAGGCCTGGGCCGAGGCGCAGATGACAAAATATCCCGAGGGCCGACAGGCATCGGCCATCATTCCGCTGCTCTGGCGCGCGCAGGAACAGGAAGGCTGGCTGACACGGCCGGCGATTGAAACCGTCTGTACGATGCTCGACATGGCCTTTATCCGTGGTCTCGAAGTCGCCTCGTTCTACTTCATGTTTCAGCTGCAACCGGTTGGTTCTGTTGCTCATATTCAGGTCTGCGGCACCACGTCCTGCATGATCTGCGGCGCCGAAGACCTTGTGGCGGTCTGCAAGGACAAGATCGCCAAAAAACCGCATCAACTGTCAGCGGATGGCAAATTCAGCTGGGAAGAGGTCGAATGCCTCGGCTCCTGCGCGAATGCGCCCATGGCCCAGATCGGCAAGGACTATTACGAAGACCTGACCGCCGCACGCATGGGCGAGATCATCGACGAACTGGGCCAGGGCAAGGTCCCCACGCCGGGTCCGCAAAACGGGCGCTATGCGGCCGAACCGCTCAGCGGTCTGACCACGCTCAAGGAATTTGACAGCGGGCACACAAAATACAACGCCTCGGTGCAACTGGCGACCGACATTGGCGACACGGTCAAGCGCATTGACGGCACCGAAGTGCCCCTGATCGCACCGTGGCAGGGCAAGGCAGCCAATGCGCCTGCCAAACCAAAGGCCACCGCGAAGAACAAGGCCACCCCGAAGAAAGAGGCGAAAGCCGGCGCACCGGAGGCCAGCGTGCTTGATGCCAAGCCGGCCCATCCCAAAACGCCGAAAAAGCCCAAGGCAACCGCTGCTGCGCAACAGGCCGCGTCTCCGGACGGGCCGGGCACCAGGCCCGCGGCCCTTGATGCGGCGCGCGACGGCAAGGCGGACGATCTCAAGATGATCAAGGGCGTGGGCCCAAAGCTGGAGGCATTGCTGAACCGTCTGGGCTTTTACCACTTTGACCAGATCGCCGCCTGGAGCGGGGACGAGGTGGCGTGGGTCGATCAGAATCTTGCCGGGTTCAAGGGCCGCGTCAGCCGCGACAACTGGGTGACGCAGGCGTCAGCATTGGCGTCCGGCGCCGAGACGAAATTCTCACGACGCGCCAAAAAAGATGATATCTACAAAGACGAATAATATCCTCAACAGAGGAGAGGGAATGTCATGAACAATGAAAACGCCATTGTCAGCTGTCCGGTCGGGTGTTGGCTGATCGCGATCCTCGCTGGGGTGCTTGTCGCTGTTTTGCTGGCAGTTTCGGCGGATTGGGCATTTGTGCCGGCCGTGTTTGCAGGGCTGATCGTTGCGGGTGTGGCAGGCGCATTGCTGAACCGGTTCATGTGTCGCCCCCATTCGGCATCAAACGACGGGCAGGCGGGGGACCATCCCGCCACGCAAGCCACGGTCACCGCCCCCGACGCCAAGGCGAGCGCTGCAGCCGCGCCAACATCCGCAGCAACGGCGCAACCGGCACCCGCAGCCGCCAAAGCCAAGGCAGAAGAGACGCCAGCGGTCGGGGCAAAGCCTGCCGCCAAGCCGAAACCAAAGGCCAAACCTGCGCTTAAGGCTGTCACAAATCCCGCACCCGCAAGCGGTGGCAAGCAACCCGAAACGCTGAGTGCGGCCCGCGCTGACGGTCCTGATGACCTCAAGCAGATCAAGGGCGTCGGCCCCAAGCTGGAAGGCGTGCTGCATGGCATGGGCTTTTACCACTTTGACCAGATCGCCGGTTGGGGTCCGGATGAAATTGCATGGGTTGACCAGAACCTTGTCGGTTTCAAGGGCCGGGTGAGCCGTGATGCCTGGGTCGATCAGGCCAGGACGCTGGCCGCCGGGGGCACCACCGAGTTTTCCAAGAAGGTCAAGAAGGGCGACGTGTACTAGGCCGTGTCTGACCGACTTGATCCCAAACTGGCGCGGCAGGGCCGTATCGTGGCCCTCGTCATTGCGGGGGCGGCGATTCTGTCCATCTTTGCGCCTGTGATCGTGGCGGCGTTGGGCTTGCCTGCCCGGTTCGAGATACTTTTGCTGCTGTTTGCACTGGCTGCGTTCATTTGGGCACTGGTGGTGGCCCTCAGGATTTGGCAGAAAAGCCGGGACACATGAGGCACCCGCGCGCGGTGCCTAAAGGAGATTTGGCATGCTCGACGACAAGGATCGCATCTTTACCAACCTTTACGGGATGCACGACCGCACGCTGAAGGGCGCGCAGGCGCGTGGCCATTGGGATGGCACGGACAAGCTGATCAAAAAGGGCCGCGACTGGGTTGTCCAAGAGATGAAAGATTCCGGTCTGCGGGGCCGGGGTGGGGCGGGGTTTCCGACCGGCCTCAAATGGTCCTTCATGCCCAAGGAAAGCGACGGACGCCCCGCGTACCTCGTTGTGAACGCGGACGAATCCGAGCCCGGCACCTGTAAGGACCGCGAGATCATGCGCCATGATCCGCACACGCTGGTGGAAGGGTGCCTGATCGCCAGTTTCGCGATGAATGCGCATGCCTGCTATATCTACATCCGTGGCGAATACATTCGCGAGAAAGAGACGCTGCAAGCCGCCATTGACGAGGCCTATCACGCGGGACTGGTCGGCAAGAATGCCGCCGGATCAGGCTGGGATTTCGACATTTACCTGCACCACGGTGCCGGGGCCTATATCTGCGGCGAGGAAACCGCCCTGCTGGAATCGCTCGAAGGCAAAAAGGGCATGCCGCGCATGAAGCCGCCATTCCCGGCCGGAGCGGGCCTTTATGGCTGCCCCACCACGGTGAACAATGTCGAATCCATTGCTGTTGTGCCCACTATTTTGCGGCGCGGCGCGTCGTGGTTTTCGGGTTTTGGCCGTCCGAACAATGCGGGGACGAAATTGTTCGCGATCTCGGGCCATGTGAACAACCCCTGCGTCGTCGAGGAATCGATGTCCATCCCGTTCGAGGAGTTGATCGACAAGCATTGCGGCGGGATTCGCGGTGGCTGGGACAACCTCAAGGCGGTGATCCCCGGCGGGTCGTCCGTGCCCAACGTGCGCGGCGAACACATGCGCGATGCGATCATGGATTTCGATGCGCTCAAGGAAAAAGGATCGTCGCTCGGCACCGCTGCGGTGATCGTGATGGATCAGAGCACGGACATCATCAAGGCGATCTGGCGGCTGTCGAAATTCTACAAGCACGAATCCTGCGGGCAATGTACGCCCTGTCGCGAAGGCACAGGCTGGATGATGCGCGTGATGGACCGTCTGGTGAAAGGCGAGGCGGAGGTCGAAGAGATCGACATGCTGCTTGATGTGACCAAGCAGGTCGAAGGCCACACCATCTGTGCGCTTGGCGATGCGGCGGCGTGGCCGATCCAGGGGCTGATCAAGAATTTTCGGGACGAGATCGAGGACCGGATTGCAGGCAAACGGATCGCGGCGGAATAATCTGACTGAGGAGATCAATCATGACAGACTCTTACGGTATGGCAAATTTTGGAATGTCGGGCATTCTGATGTTCATCATCTATGCAGCGGTGGTGGTCGTGCCCTTTTTCCAGCTTTGGAAACGCACCGGGCACAATGGCTGGATCAGCCTGTTGATGCTTGTTCCGCTGGTCAATCTGGTCATGCTTTATGTTCTGGCCTTCAAGAGCTGGCCCGCCGTTGATCAGCAGGGCTGATCTGTCGGGACATGGCGCACGATTTCATTGGTGCCCTCGCTGAATTCAACATAGGCACCCTGAAAAACGACTGGAACGACCCGCGGTGGCGGACTTCGCGGGCAAGCTCGACCCGCGTCCATGACATCGCGCGCCGCGCCCACGATTATGTCTGGCACCTTGAAGGTGACGATATGGAAACCGCGCAACTGGACCCCGATGGCCCGATGAGCGGCCATCCTCGGACGGCGCGCGGCGATGGAACGCTTTCATCATCTTGAAAACCATGGCAATAGTGATCACGCCTTTGGCCGGGCCCAAGTGATTTAAGCTGCGCGGAGACTGTGAAGATGACCAAGACCATGACGCTTTCAGGAAATGATCTGCGCCCTGCGCGCATGGTGGCCCTGTTGTTGGTTGCAGCAGTGTTGCTGTCGGCCTGCAGTGGCGAACGCAAGGCAGACCGGATTGCCTTTGACGGCCAGTTCTTTCGCGCATCCGCCAAAAAGGTCGACAAACAGCGCCTGAACTTTGAAGTGACGGTGCGCCCTGTTTCGGCCTCGCTTGAGGGCGCGCGGGCCGCTGGCCGGTACGAGGCCACGCGCTACTGCGTGGGCAATTTCGGCACGTCGGATGTGACCTGGATCAACGGGCCGGATGGCGCGGACGGAACCCTGCGCATCGCCAATGACCGTTTGACGTTGCTTGGCACCTGTGCGGCCCTTTGATCTTATCCCGGAAATGGCGACAATTTGCATGCTGACGGGTTGTGAAAGGCCATGATATTGCATAGCACTGACGGGCTTTCCCACCTTGCGTCCGCACGACGCGATCAGAGGAGAGAAACGATGCGCGCAATGACCATGGCCCTGATCCTCAGCCTGTTCGCCGGAGCCCTTTCGGCAAAGCCCCACCTGCGGGACGTTCCGGAGGTTGACGGCACCCTTTTGTCTGTTGGCATTGCGGATGAAATCCGCAAGAACTGCCCCGATATTTCGGCCCGCATGATCAAGGCGTTCGGCGTTGTGAAATCGGTTGGCGCACGGGCGCGCGAACTGGGATACACTGACGCCGAGATTGACGCCTACCGCAAGTCGGACACTGAAAAAGCACGGCTGAAGGCCGAGCGCGACACCTATCTGGCATCCGCCGGTGCCACGCCCGGGTCCAGCGACGGCTATTGCCGGCTGGGCCGCACAGAGATCAAAAAAGGCACCCTTGTTGGCGCCCTGTTGAGGATGAACTGACCTATGAGCACCCTGCGCAAGATCGTGATTGATGGCAAAGAGGTCGAAGTCGAAGGGGCGTTGACCCTGATTCAGGCCTGCGAGGAGGCGGGGATCGAAATCCCGCGTTTCTGCTATCACGAACGCTTGTCCATCGCGGGCAACTGCCGGATGTGTCTGGTCGAGGTTGTGGGCGGCCCGCCCAAGCCCGCCGCGTCCTGCGCGATGCAGGTCAAGGATTTGCGCCCCGGCCCCGAAGGCGCCCCGCCGCAGGTCAAGACCAACAGCCCCATGGTCAAGAAGGCCCGCGAGGGGGTGATGGAATTCCTGTTGATCAACCACCCGCTGGATTGCCCGATCTGCGATCAGGGTGGCGAATGTGACCTGCAGGATCAGGCGATGGCCTATGGCGTCGATTTTTCCCGCTTCCGCGAACCCAAGCGTGCGACGGACGATCTGGACCTTGGCCCGCTGGTCGAAACCCACATGACCCGCTGCATTTCCTGCACGCGTTGTGTGCGCTTTACCACCGAAGTCGCGGGCATCGCCCAGATGGGCCAGACCGGCCGGGGTGAGGATTCCGAGATCACGTCCTATCTGGGCGAGACGCTGGATTCGAACCTGCAGGGCAACATCATTGATCTGTGCCCGGTCGGCGCGCTGGTCTCCAAACCCTATGCGTTCACGGCCCGTCCGTGGGAGCTGACCAAGACCGAAAGCATCGACGTGATGGACGCGCTGGGGTCAAGCATCCGGGTGGACACCAAGGGGCGCGAAGTGATGCGGTTTCTGCCGCTCAACCATGACGGCACCAACGAGGAATGGATTTCCGACAAGACGCGGTTCGTCTGGGACGGTTTGCGCCGCCAGCGTCTGGACACGCCCTATGTGCGCGAAAACGGCAAGCTGCGCGCCGCCACATGGCCCGAGGCGCTGGAAAAGGCCGCAAGCGCGATCAAGGGGGCGTCCAATCTGGCCGGTCTGGTCGGCGATCTGGCCCCGGTCGAGGCGGCCTATGCGCTGAAATCGCTGATCGAGGGGCAGGGTGGTATTGTCGAGTGCCGCACGGATGGCGCCAAACTGCCTTCGGGCAATCGCGCCGCCTATGTCGGCACGGCAAAGATCGAGGATATCGACACGGCGAAAGCCATCATGCTGATCGGCACCAACCCGCGGCAGGAAGCGCCCGTGCTGAATGCGCGCATTCGCAAGGCGTGGTCGCGTGGCGCCAATGTCGGCGTGATCGGCGAACCTGTGGACCTGACCTATGAATATTTCCATTACGGAACCGACCGGGATGCTCTGAAAAAGCTGGAAAGTGAAAAAGTCGAGGATGTTCTCGACAAACCCACCATCGTGATTGTGGGGCAGGGCGCGCTGACCCGTGCCGACGGGGCTGCGATTTTGGCCGCCGCACAAGCCTTTGCTGAGCGTAGCCAGTCGAAACTCATGATTTTGCACACAGCCGCCGGGCGCGTCGGTGCGATGGATGTCGGGGCCACGAACCCAGATGCCATGGCGGCCGTGGACACGGCAGATGTGATCTACAACCTCGGTGCGGACGAGCTCGACATCGCTGACGGTGCCTTTGTGATCTACCAAGGCTCCCACGGGGATCGTGGTGCGCACCGTGCCGACGTGATTCTGCCGGGTGCGGCCTATACCGAAGAGGGCGGGTTGTTCGTGAACACCGAAGGGCGCCCGCAACTGGCCGCGCGCGCCAGCTTTGCCCCCGGAGAGGCCAAGGAAAACTGGGCCATCCTGCGCGCGCTTTCGGGCGAAATGGGCGCAGCACTGCCCTTTGACAGCCTCGCCGCACTGCGTCAGCAGATCGTCAAGGCGCACCCGCATCTGGGCGAGATCGACGCGGTGGCTGAAAACACCGGCGAGGTGTTGCCGCAGGGCAAGTTGGAGGGCGGGGCGTTCACCTCGACCGTCACCGATTTCTACCTGACCAACCCGATCGCGCGCGCCAGCCAGCTGATGGCGGAGCTGAGTGCAGGCGCAAAGGCGCGCAAATCCGAGGCGATGGCCGCTGAATGAAGGCCGCATGGCTCATAACCATTGCGCCGCTGGCCGCGTGCGAAACCGTGCCCACGGCAGAGCGGTTCATTCCCGACTACAGGGGCGTGGAGACCATGTTGCTGGCCGATGATCTGGTGCAGTTCAACGTGTCGATGACCAATGCGCTGAGCGCGCAGGACGTGACAAACTATGCCGAATGCGCCGCTGCGGGCTATACGCTGATCCGGGGCTGGGGTTTTGCGCGTCATTTGCGTACAAATGTTGACGAAGAGGCTGGCGTGTGGACGGCGGATGCTGTTTACACCATCTCGCCAGCTTTGCCGCGGGGGATCAGGACAATCGACGCCGAAGTCGTGTCTGCATCCTGTGCGGAAAAGGGAATACCGACGGTGTGAGGACTGATGGCTGACTTTTTCACAAATAGCCCGTTGGGCATCGGACTTCTGATTGTGGGGCAGGTGCTGCTTGTGGTGGTTCCACTGCTCGTCGCACTCGCGTTCCTGATGTATGCGGACCGCAAGATCTGGGCCGCCGTGCAGATGCGCCGTGGCCCCAACGTGGTCGGCGTGTTCGGCCTGCTGCAAAGTTTCGCGGATTTCGGCAAATACATCGTCAAGGAAGTCGTCGTGCCCGCAGGGGCCGACAAGGGCGTGTTTTTCATGGCCCCCATGGTCAGCCTGGTCATGGCGCTGATCGCCTGGGCGGTGATCCCGTTCAATGACGGCTGGGTGCTGAGCGACATCAACGTCGCGATCCTTTATGTCTTTGCCGTGTCCTCGCTGGAAGTCTACGGCGTGATCATGGGCGGTTGGGCGTCGAATTCCAAATACCCGTTCCTTGGCTCGCTGCGCTCGGCGGCGCAGATGATTTCCTACGAGGTGTCCATTGGCCTGATCATCATCGGTGTGATCCTGTCGACGGGGTCGATGAATTTCGGCTCTATTGTCGAAGCACAGGACGGCGACTGGGGCATCTTCAACTGGTATTGGCTGCCGCATTTCCCGATGATGTTCCTGTTCCTGATTTCGGCGCTGGCCGAAACCAACCGACCCCCGTTCGATCTGCCCGAGGCCGAATCCGAACTGGTGGCCGGGTATCAGGTCGAATATTCCTCCACCCCGTTCCTGCTGTTCATGATCGGCGAACTGGTGGCCGTGGTGCTGATGTGCGCTCTGGTGGCGCTGTTGTTCCTTGGTGGCTGGTTGTCGCCGTTGCCGTTCCTGCCCGATGGCATCTTCTGGATGGTGCTGAAAATGCTGTTCGTCTTCTTCATCTTCTCGATGGTAAAGGCGATCACGCCACGCTACCGCTATGACCAGCTGATGCGTCTGGGCTGGAAAGTGTTCCTGCCGTTTTCGCTGTTTTGGGTCGTGTTTGTGGCCTTTGCCGCCAAGTTTGACTGGTTCTGGGGATTTTACGCCCGTTGGACTGTGGGAGGGTAAACGATGACGAAAATATCAATGTATCAGCAGGTACAAGAAACCGATCAGTTCGGCATACTTCCTCGCTCTGACGTTGGGGACTACGAAAAAGGTCTTCAATGGCAATTGCGGAAAGGGACGGAATTGATCGGTACATTTGAGACGCCCGAAGCTGCCGCCAAAAACGCAAACCAGCTGTTTGATTTGCCTGAAAAGCTTTCAGGATGGATTGAGAAGCCAGTAGTCGAATTCAAGTGGGGTTAGCAATGACACAGATCGACTATGGACGCGCCGCAAAGTACTTCCTGCTTCAGGACTTCTTTCAGGGATTCAAGCTGGGGCTGAAATACTTCTTCCGCCCCAAGGCGACGCTGAACTACCCGCACGAAAAGGGCCCGCTGTCCCCGCGCTTTCGCGGTGAACACGCCCTGCGCCGCTATCCCAACGGCGAGGAACGCTGCATTGCGTGCAAGTTGTGCGAGGCGATCTGCCCGGCGCAAGCCATCACCATCGACGCCGAGCCGCGCGAAGATGGCTCGCGCCGCACCACGCGCTATGACATCGACATGACCAAGTGCATCTATTGCGGTTTCTGCCAGGAGGCGTGCCCAGTGGATGCCATCGTCGAGGGGCCGAATTTCGAGTTCTCCACCGAGACCCGCGAGGAGTTGTACTACGACAAGGCCAAGCTGCTGGAAAACGGCGACCGCTGGGAAGCCGAGATCGCCCGCAACCTCGAAATCGACGCGCCATACCGATGACAGACGACAAGAACCCCTTCGCCGCCATGATGGCGCAGATGCAGGAGATGGCCAAAGCCTTTCCGCAAATGGGCGCGTTCGACCCGGCCAAGGGGTTCGACCCCAAGGCGATGGAGGCGATGTGGCCCACCATGCCCAAGGAAGTCATGGAGGCGTGGTTCGGCAATGCGCTCAATGAAAACGGGCTGGATGCCAAGACCCGCCTGCTGATCACCCTTGCCGGGCTGACGATGCAGGGCGCGCAGGCGGATGTCGCCCTGCGCCAGACCGTGCGCCATGCGCGCGAGGCCGGGGCCACCGACCAACAGATTTCCGAGACTTTGGGCATGATGGCGGTGTTCGCCGGCGTGCCTGCCATGACCCGCGCCATGGAACTGGCGCAACAGGTCATGGGCGACAGCGAGGACAAGACATGAGCGTGTTCGCCTTTTACCTCTTTTCCGTCTGCGTGATCTCGGGGGGCCTGTTCACCGTGGTCAGCCGCAATCCGGTGCATTCGGTGCTGTGGCTGATCCTCGCCTTTCTGTCCTCGGCGGGTCTGTTCGTGATGCTGGGCGCTGAGTTCGTCGCTATGCTGCTGATCATCGTCTACGTGGGCGCGGTTGCGGTGCTGTTCTTGTTCGTGGTCATGATGCTGGATATCGACTTTGCCGAGTTGAAGGCCGAGATGGCGAAATACATGCCACTGGCGCTGCTGATCGCGGTCGTGATCCTGATGCAGTTCGTGATTGCCTTTGGTGCCTGGGAAAGCAACGCCGCGGCCGAAGGGCTGCGTGCGCAGTTGACCCCGGTGGACCGTCACAACACCGAGGCGCTGGGTCTGATCCTTTATGACCAGTATTTCCTGTTGTTTCAGCTTGCGGGTCTGATCCTGCTGGTGGCGATGATCGGGGCCATCGTGCTGACGCTGCGCCACCGCACGGATGTGAAACGTCAGGATGTGATTGCGCAGATGATGCGCGACCCGAAGCTGGCGATGGAGTTGAAAGACGTCAAACCGGGGCAGGGGCTGTGATGTGGACCTTTGGCAGGTCCTGCTTCTGGTGATTGCAGGGCCACCGATACTGCTGTGGGGCGTCAGAGAAACCCTGCGGGCGATAAGAAAACTGAGGGACGACCGAGATGATTGGACTTGAACACTACCTGACCGTGGCGGCGACGCTGTTCGTCATCGGCATCTTCGGGCTGTTTCTGAACCGCAAGAACGTGATCATCCTGCTGATGAGCATCGAATTGATGCTGCTCGCGGTGAACATCAACCTCGTGGCGTTCTCGTCCTTCCTTGGCGATCTGGTGGGGCAGGTGTTCACGCTGTTCGTGCTGACCGTGGCGGCAGCCGAGGCCGCCATCGGCCTTGCCATCCTTGTCTGTTTCTTCCGCAATCGCGGAACCATCGCCGTCGAAGACGTCAACGTGATGAAGGGCTAAGTTCACATGGAAACCATCCTCCTCTTTGCCCCCCTCGTTGGCGCGCTCCTGTGCGGCTTTGGCTGGCGTATCGTTGGCGAGGCAGCGGCCTGCTGGATCGCGACGGGCCTGTTGTTCCTGTCCGCCTTCCTGTCGTGGATCGTGTTCCTGACATTTGACGGCACCACCGAAAGCATCCAGATCCTGCGCTGGATCGAAAGCGGCACACTCAGCACCGACTGGGCGATCCGGCTGGACCGTCTGACGGCGATCATGCTGATCGTGATCACCACCGTGTCGAGCCTCGTGCACCTCTATTCGTTCGGCTACATGGCCAATGATCCGCAGTGGCGCGAAGGCGAAAGCTATAAACCGCGTTTCTTTGCCTATCTGTCCTTTTTCACCTTCGCGATGCTGGCGCTGGTGACCGCCGACAACCTGGTGCAGATGTTCTTTGGCTGGGAAGGGGTTGGCGTCGCCTCGTACCTGCTGATCGGGTTCTACTACCGCAAGCCTTCTGCCAATGCCGCCGCCATCAAGGCGTTCGTGGTCAACCGGGTTGGCGATTTCGGCTTTGCCCTTGGGATATTTGCGCTGTTCTTCCTGACGGATTCGATCCGTTTCGAAGACATCTTTGCCGCCGCGCCGACGCTGGCGGAAACGCAATTGACCTTTCTGTGGACGGAATGGAACGCGGCCAACCTGATCGCCTTCCTGCTGTTCGTCGGCGCGATGGGCAAATCGGCGCAACTGTTCCTGCACACATGGCTGCCGGACGCGATGGAGGGGCCGACGCCGGTGTCCGCCCTGATCCACGCCGCGACCATGGTGACGGCGGGGGTGTTTCTTGTGGTGCGCATGTCGCCGCTGATGGAGTTCGCGCCCGAAGCGATGGCGTTTGTCACCTTCATCGGGGCCGCCACCGCGATCTTTGCCGCGAGCGTGGGGTTGGTGCAGACCGACATCAAGCGCGTGATCGCCTATTCGACCTGCTCGCAGCTTGGCTACATGTTCGTGGCCGCCGGGGTCGGCATGTATTCGGCGGCGATGTTCCACCTGCTCACCCATGCGTTCTTCAAGGCAATGCTGTTCCTTGGCGCGGGGTCGGTGATTCACGCCATGCACCACGAGCAGGACATGACCAACTATGGCGCCTTGCGCAAAAAGATCCCCTACACGTTCTGGGCCATGATGATCGGCACATTGGCGATTACCGGTGTCGGCGTTCCGGTCTGGATACTGACGCTGGGTGAAATTCCCATCGGCTTTGCGGGCTTCCAGTCCAAGGACGCAATCGTGGAAAGCGCCTATGCCGCCGGGACCGGCTTCAGCTTCTGGGCTTTGGTCATCGCGGCGCTGTTCACCAGCTTTTATTCGTGGCGCCTGATGTTCCTCACCTTTTACGGCGAGGCCCGCGGCGACAAGAACACCCATGACCACGCCCATGAAAGCCCGCTGTCGATGCTGATCCCGCTGGGCGTTCTTGCGATCGGTGCGACCCTTGCGGGCATGGTCTGGTACGGGTCGTTCTTTGGCAAGACCAACCAGGTGGCGACATTCTATGGCATTCCCTACGCCGAGGGCGGGTCATATGGCAGCTCTCATGACAAGGCCGAAGCCGGAGCCGAAGAGAAGAAGGGCTATGTTTTTGACGGGAAACCGGGCGAGGGCGCGATCTATATCGGCAAGGACAACACGGTGCTGGATGACGCGCACAAGGTGCCTTATTGGGTGAAAACCTCGCCCTTTGCCGCGATGCTGATCGGGTTCGCGATGGCGTACTGGTTCTATATCAAGAACCCCAGCCTGCCCGGTCGGCTCGCCGAGAACCAGCGCCCGCTGTATCTGTTCCTCAAGAACAAGTGGTACTTTGACGAGCTTTATAAATACATCTTCATCATTCCGGCGATGTGGATCGGCAAGCAGTTGTGGAAGAAGGGTGACGGCAACGTCATTGACGGGTCGATCAACGGGGTGTCCATGGGGATCGTGCCGTTCATCACGCGCCTCGCGGGCCGTGCCCAGTCGGGCTATATCTTTACCTATGCCTTCGCCATGGTGATCGGGATTGCGGTTCTGATCACCTGGATGAGCTTGAGCGGAGGAGCGAACTGATGGACAACCTTCTTTCCATCGTGACCTTCATGCCTGCGGTCGCGGCGCTGATCCTTGGCATCTTCCTGCGCGGGGATGACGCGGCGGCCAACCGCAATGCCAAATGGGTGGCCATGGCGACCACGTCGATCACCTTTCTGGTGTCGCTGTTCATCCTGTTCGGATTTGACGCGAACAACACCGGATTCCAGTTCGTCGAAGAGGGCGCGTGGATCATGGGCCTCAGCTACAAGATGGGGGTAGACGGGATTTCGGTGCTGTTCGTGCTGCTGACCACCTTCATGATGCCGCTGGTGATTGCCGCGTCCTGGGGCGTTGAAAAACGGGTCAAGGAATACATGATCGCCTTCCTGCTTCTGGAAACGCTGATGCTGGGCGTGTTCATGGCGCTGGATCTGGTGCTGTTCTACCTGTTCTTCGAGGCTGGTCTGATCCCGATGTTCCTGATCATCGGCATCTGGGGCGGGGCCAATCGCATCTATGCGAGCTTCAAGTTCTTTCTCTACACCTTCCTCGGGTCTGTCCTGATGCTGGTGGCGATGGTCGGAATGTATGCAGATTCAGGCACGACGGACATCGAGCAACTGCTGGTACACAACTTTGGGGCCGAAACCTTCGAGTTGCTGGGCATTCAGGTGGTGGGCGGTTTGCAGACGCTGTTGTTCCTCGCCTTCTTTGCCAGCTTTGCGGTCAAATTGCCGATGTGGCCCGTGCACACGTGGTTGCCGGATGCGCACGTGCAGGCCCCGACGGCCGGGTCGGTTGTTCTGGCCGCCATCCTTTTGAAACTCGGTGGCTACGGCTTTATCCGCTTTTCGCTGCCGATGTTCCCCGTGGGGGCGGACATCCTGACACCGTTTGTGCTGTGGCTGAGCGCCATCGCCATTGTCTACACCTCGCTGGTGGCACTGGTGCAGGAAGACATGAAAAAGCTGATTGCCTATTCCTCTGTCGCCCATATGGGATTTGTCACCATGGGTATATTCGCGGCCAACCAGCAGGGCGTGGACGGGGCGATTTTCCAGATGCTCAGCCACGGGTTCATCTCGGGCGCGCTGTTCCTGTGTGTCGGGGTGATCTATGACCGGATGCACACGCGCGACATCGACGCCTATGGCGGTCTGGTGAACAAGATGCCGGCCTATGCGCTGATTTTCATGCTGTTCACCATGGCCAATGTGGGCCTGCCGGGCACCTCCGGCTTTGTGGGCGAGTTCCTCACGCTGGTCGCGGTGTTTCAGGTCAACACATGGGTGGCGCTGGTGGCGACATCCGGCGTGATCTTCTCGGCGGCCTATGCGCTTTGGCTTTATCGCCGCGTCGTGATGGGCGATCTGATCAAGGAAAGCCTGAAATCAATCACCGACATGACGCGACGGGAAAAGGCGATCTTTGCCCCGCTGATAGTGATGACGATCCTGCTTGGGGTCTATCCTGCGCTGATCCTCGACATCACCGGCCCGTCGGTTGCCGCATTGGTGAGCAATCTGGACACGGCGCTGGCCGCGGCGGAAACCGCATCCCAGTTGGCAGCAAACTAAGGACTGAGTTTATTATGTCCTACCACTTCGTTACTTGAGGATTTCTTATGATCACCGCTGATCTGACAATCATCCTGCCCGAAATCCTGCTGGCCGTGTTTGCCATGCTGGGACTGATGGGCGCGGTTTACTCGTCCAAGGACGGGCTGGCCGCGCCGCTGCTCTGGGCGACAGCGGCCGTGTTTCTGGCCGTGGCGGCGTGGATCGGGTTCACCGGCGAGGGCACCAACGTTGCCTTTAACGGCATGTTCGTGGATGACGCGTTTTCCCGCTTTGCCAAGGTGGTGATCCTTGTCTCTGCCGCCGCAGTGCTGCTGATGAGCGAAGGCTACATGTCCTCGCGCGGGATTTTGCGGTTCGAATACCCGGTGCTGATTGTGCTGGCGACCGTGGGCATGATGATGATGGTCAGTGCCGGCGACCTGATGGCGCTGTACATGGGGCTGGAGCTGCAATCGCTTGCGCTTTATGTGGTGGCCTCGCTGCGCCGGGATTCCGTGAAATCAACCGAAGCGGGCCTGAAATACTTCGTGCTGGGCGCGCTGTCGTCGGGCTTGCTGCTTTATGGCGCGTCGCTTGTCTACGGTTACGCGGGCACGACGCTGTTTTCCGGCATCGTTCAGGTGGCCGGCGAAGGCGTCTCTCTCGGTCTGCTGTTCGGCCTTGTGTTCCTGATGTCGGGTTTTGCCTTCAAGGTTTCGGCCGTGCCGTTCCACATGTGGACGCCGGATGTCTACGAAGGTTCGCCCACCCCTGTCACCGCCTTTTTTGCCACCGCCCCCAAGGTCGCGGCCATGGCGCTGTTTGCACGTGTCATGCATGACGCGTTTGGCGGCGCGGTTGCGGACTGGCAGCAGATCATGGCGCTGCTGTCCGTGCTGTCCATGTTCCTCGGGGCGTTCGCGGCCATCGGGCAGACCAATATCAAACGGCTGATGGCGTTTTCATCCATTGCGCATATGGGTTTTGCCCTGATGGGTCTTGCGGCGGGCACTGTGCTGGGTGTGCAGGCGATGCTGGTCTATATGGCGATCTATGTGACGATGAATGTGGGGACGTTCGCGTTCATCCTGATGATGGAAAAGGACGGTCAGCCCGTCACCGACATCGCGTCGCTGAACATGTATGCCAAGCGTGAACCGGGCCGTGCGCTGGCCATGCTGGTCCTGCTGTTTTCGCTGGCCGGTGTGCCGCCGATGCTGGGCTTTTTCGGCAAGTTTTACGTGCTGCGCGCCGCCTATGAGGCGGGCCTTGTCTGGCTGGCTGTGGCCGGTGTCATCGCATCGGTGATCGGGGCCTATTACTATCTGCGCATCGTGTTCTTCATGTATTTCGGCGAAGAACCCGAGGACGGGTTGAATGGCGGCAAGTCCATGATCCTTGGTGCCATGCTGATGGGATCGGCGGCGATCATGGTGTTCGGTATCGTGAACATGTTCGGTGTCGAGGGTGCGGCTGCGATGGCGGCGGCGACCCTTGTCAACTGATCCGGCATGCCGGTGGCATCTGCGGGCGCCTCCGGCGGCGGTCTATTCGGCGAAATGAAGATGGGGTCCTGGCCGGACGGATACGGCCGGCATGTTCTTGCACAGGTGGATTCAACGCTGGACGAGGCCGCGCGCCGCGCACCGGATCTGGCGGGGCCTGCGTGGATACTGGCGCGGTCCCAGACAGCGGCACGCGGGCGACGCGGGCGGCCTTGGGCGATGCAAGCAGGCAACTTTGCCGCGACTTTGGTGATGACATTGACCGAGGCACCGGCGCGCGCGGCCTTGCGATCCTTTGTCGTCTCGCTGGCCTTGCATGAAGCGTTCGTTGCCACCACGGGCCGCGCCGAGGCCTTTGCCCTCAAGTGGCCCAATGACGTGCTGCTGCGCGAAGGCAAAGTGGCGGGCATTTTGCTGGAAACGATTGCGACCGCCGGGCGCACAAGCCATCTGGCCATCGGGGTGGGCGTCAATCTGGCGGCGGCCCCGGACGCCGCCCAACTCGAAGCGGGGGCGGTGCGCCCGGTTGCAGTGCGCGCTGAACTGGGCGTGACGATTGACGTCGAGGATTTTCTGGACGTGCTGGCAACGTCTTATGCCCGCTACGAAGAGCAGTTTTCCACATTCGGGTTTCCCGCGATCCGGACCGCGTGGCTGGCACATGCGGCGCGATTGGGCGACCCCATCACCGCGCGCACCGCACGCGATGTGCATCACGGCACGTTCGCGGATGTGGACGAAAGCGGGCAACTTGTTCTAGAGACGCAAAAAGGCCGCGTGACCATCCCTGCGGGCGACGTCTATTTCTGAAAGGGGTTTCCCTATGCTTCTGGCCATCGACTGCGGCAACACAAATACGGTGTTTTCCATTTGGGACGGCGAGGCGTTTATCGGCACATGGCGCACCTCGACCGAATGGCAGCGCACGGCGGATCAGTATTACGTCTGGCTGTCGACGCTGATGCGGTTCCAGAAGATCGAGGTCGAGATCACGGATGTCATCGTGTCCTCGACAGTGCCCCGCGTGGTGTTCAACCTGCGCGTCTTTGCGGATCGCTATTTCAACACGCGCCCCATCGTGGTCGGCAAACCCGACTGCCTGTTGCCTGTCGATGTGCGTGTTGATGCGGGCACGGCCGTCGGCCCCGACCGGCTGGTCAATACGGTGGCGGGCTTTGACCTTTTTGGCGGAGACCTGATCATGGTGGATTTCGGCACTGCCACCACATTCGACGTGGTCGACTCCGATGGCGCCTATATCGGCGGGGTGATCGCGCCGGGCGTCAACCTCAGCCTTGAGGCGCTGCACAACGCCGCCGCCGCCCTGCCGCATGTGGACATCACCAAACCACAGGCCGTCATCGGCACCAACACTGTTGCCTGCATGCAATCAGGTGTGTTTTGGGGTTACGTCGGCCTTGTCCGTGAGATATGTGCCCGAATTAAAGCGGAACGCGCCCGCGACATGCGCGTCATCTCAACCGGGGGTCTGGCACCGCTGTTTCAGCAGTCCGAGGCCCTGTTTGATCATTTTATCGACGATTTGACGATGCATGGCCTGACGGTCATCCATCGCTATAACAAGGAAAACAACTGACAAATGAGCAGTGAACGATTGATCTACCTGCCCCTTGGGGGGGCGGGTGAAATTGGCATGAATGCCTATGTGTATGGATATGGAAAACCCGAGCAGGAACGCCTGATCGTGGTCGATCTGGGCGTGACCTTTCCGGATATGGACGGCACACCGGGGGTCGACCTGATCCTGCCCGACATCGAATGGCTGGCCGAACGGCGTGAGCGGATCGAGGGGGTTTTCATCACCCATGCCCACGAAGACCACGTGGGCGCGGTTTCTCACACCTATGAAAGGCTGGGCGCGCCGGTCTATGCGCGCCCCTTTACCGCCAATATCGCGCGGCGCAAGATGGACGAATACGGCCATCCCGAGGATGCGGTGAATGTGGTGGCCGCATGGCCCGATCAGGTGCAGGCGGGGCCTTTCAAGGTCGGTTTCCTGCCCATGTCCCATTCGATCCCCGAAAGTGCCGCGCTGATCATCGACACGCCCCAGGGCCGGGTGATCCATTCGGGCGACTTCAAGCTGGATGAAACACCGCTGGTGGGCGAACCCTTTGACCCGGACCTGTGGGCCGAGGTCAGCAAGGACGGGGTCAAGGCGCTGATCTGCGACAGCACCAACATCTTTTCCCCCCTTCCGGGCCGGTCCGAAGCGACGCTGGGCCCCGAAATCGAAAAGCTGGTGCGCGCGCATGACACCGGGATCGTGGTGGCGACGACGTTTGCCTCGAACGTGGCCAGGGTCAAGACGCTGGCCGAGGCGGGCGCGCGGGCGGGCCGCTCTGTCGTGCTGCTGGGGCGGGCCATGCGCCGGATGATCGAGGCGGCGGTGGAAACCGGCGTACTGACGGATTTCCCAAGCACCATCAGCCCCGAGGATGCGCGCAATGTTCCGCGTGAAAACCTGCTGCTGCTGGTCACGGGTTCGCAGGGCGAACGCCGCGCGGCCTCGGCCCAGCTGGCCAATGGCAAGTATATGGGGCTTGAGCTGAAAGAGGGCGATCTGTTCCTGTTTTCCTCGAAAACCATTCCGGGCAATGAACGCGGCGTGATCCGCATCATGAACCAGCTGAGCGAAAAGGGCGTGGATGTGGTCGATGATACATCCGGCCTCTACCATGTTTCGGGCCACGCCAACCGCCCCGATCTGGAACGCTTGCAGGACATCGTGAAGCCGCAGGTTGTGGTGCCGATGCACGGCGAACACCGCCACCTGCGCGAACATGTGAAGCTGACCGAGGCGCGGGGCCGCACGGGGGTTCTGGCCGTCAACGGCATGATGATCGACCTTTCGGGCAACAAACCCAAAGTCGTGGAATATGTCGAAACCGGGCGCACTTATCTGGATGGATCGGTGCAGATCGGGGCGCTGGACGGGGTCGTGCGCGACCGGATCCGCATGGCGCTGAACGGGCATGTGACGGTCACGCTGATTCTGGATGAAGCGGATGAGCCGTTGGGCGAGCCGTGGTGTGAAACCATGGGAATGGCCGAAACCGGGCGGTCTCGTGCCGCTGTGGTTGACGTGTTCGAAGCGGACCTGAGCCAGTTTCTGGGCCGTGCGGACGCCAAGACGCTGCGCGATGATGACAAGCTGGAAGAGGCGCTGCGCCGGACCGTGCGCAAGACCGCACAGGACGAGATCGGCAAGAAGCCCGAAGTGACGGTGGTGATCAGCCGGATGCAGTGAAACGCTGGTACAGAATGCACAAAGGCGGGCCCTGGCCCCCCGCCTTTTTTGTCTTCAGTCGGGGGCGGTTCAGCCCGCGCGCCGTTCCTCGAAACTCAGCTCGATAAAGCTGGGCGTGTGATCGCCCAGGCCCACGACCTTGTTGCCACCCCGGTCTTCGCGACCCGATGACCGGTTGCGCCCGGATGATCCGCGTCCACGGCCCCGGTCCTGTTTGGGCTCTGGCGCCGTTTCGACAGCCGGTTCCGGTGCCGTTTCGACGGGTGCGGGCGTTTCTGCCTGTTCCGCATCGGCTTTTGGTTTGCGCGGGGCGCGGGTGCGTTTGGGCTTTTCAGCCTTTGGCGCCTCGTCCTCTGCTGCGGCGGGGGCGTGGGGGGTGCCAAGCGGGCTGTCGATCCGCGGGATCTCTTTCTGGATCAGGCGCTCGATGTCCTCGAAATTGCGTTCGTCGCGGGGCACGCAGATCATCATCGCCTTGCCATCGCGGCCTGCGCGGCCCGTGCGACCGATGCGGTGCACATAGTCTTCGGCGTGGCTGGGCACGTCGAAGTTGAACACGTGGCTGACTGCGGGCACGTCAAGGCCGCGCGCGGCCACGTCCGAGGCCACGAGAAAGCGCAGATCGCCCGCCCTGAAGCCATCGAGTGTGCGTGTGCGTTGTGACTGGTCCAGATCGCCATGGATCGGGGCCGCGTCATAACCGTATTTTTTCAGGGACTTGGCGACGATATCCACATCCGTCTTGCGATTGCAGAAGATGATGGCGTTTGTGCATTTTTCGCCCTCGCCGTCGATCAGCAGGCGCAGGACCTTGCGCTTTTCCGAGGCTTCGCGGTCACGGCGCGAGCCCTTGAACATGACCACGCCCTGTTCGATCGTTTCGGAGGCGGTGGCTTGGCGTGCCACTTCGATCCGCTCGGGGTTGGACAGGAAAGTGTTGGTGATCCGCTCGATCTCGGGCGCCATGGTGGCGGAAAAGAACAGCGTCTGGCGGGTGAACGGTGTCAGACCGAAAATGCGTTCGATGTCCGGGATGAACCCCATGTCGAGCATCCGGTCAGCTTCGTCCACGACCATCACCTTGACGTCGTTCAGGATCAGCTTGCCGCGTTCGAAGTGGTCGAGCAGACGACCGGGCGTGGCAATCAGAACGTCGACGCCCTTGTCGATCAGCGTGTCCTGTTCCTTGAACGACACGCCACCGATCAGCAGCGCTTTGCTCAGCTTGACGTATTTCGAATAGGTGTCGAAGTTTTCGGCCACCTGTGCCGCCAACTCGCGGGTGGGGCACAAAACGAGGCTGCGCGGCATCCGCGCGCGGGCGCGGCCACGGGCCAGTTGGGTAATGAGGGGCAGAACGAAGCTTGCCGTCTTGCCGGTGCCGGTCTGGGCGATGCCCAGAACGTCGCGGCCCTCAAGGGCGGGGGGAATCGCACCCGCCTGAATGGGGGTCGGGGTTTCGTATCCGGCCTCTTCGACCGCTTTGAGGACCTTGGAATTCAGGTTCAGTTCAGAGAATTTTGTCATGTATGTCCGTGGGTTGCGGACACTGACTCGGCCCGCTGCGTCTGGTGATGTCGGCCCGCATGGCCCTGAGTGGAGGCGTAATGCCCCGACATGCTGCGCGTGCATAGCAAAGCCGCCGCGTGGCGTCAAACAGCTTCGCTTTCAAGGGGTTGCGCGTCATCACATCGTCACGTCCGGGAAATGGCGTTCAACCGCCCCGTCCAGGTCCAGTGCGGCAAAGCGCAACAGCCCGTGGGCGTCCAGACGCGCGCGCAAATCAGGGCTGTCGCCGATGGCTTCGTCGTAAAAGGCGCGCAGGCCCGTTGTGCCCTGTTCGGCCTCGATCTTGCGCAGCAGATCATGCAGCGACAACCCGCCCTGATCGGGCTGTGTCGCCGGCATTAACTCCGCACGATAGGATCCCTTGTCGAGGCGGTAGGCATAGGATGCCTGCCAGCTCTCCCACGATTTTGCGTGGCAGTGAGCCAGGGCGATGGCCTCTGTTTCTGCGGCCCCGACCAGCATTGCGCCATTCTGAAAAGCGTTGTGAATCTTGACGGTAACGTCGGGCAACCCGCTGCGTACAAACAGTTTTCCGGCCACGTGACTGAGGAACCCGCCCTTCAGATGCTTGCCGAACGTGGGATAGATTCGTTCGACCAGCGCGCGGCGATTCCCATGTGCCGGGATGAACGCCTTGAACGCATCCGTGCTGCCCCCCAGCAGTTCCATCGGGCGCACGCGGGCCGTTGTAAGGTCATCCGGTATATCTGACAGCGTTGCGGCGACGGACCTGTCAGGGACAAGAAACTCGTCCGCATCCATGTGGATCAGCCAGTCGACCTCGGCCCGTTTGTTATAGGCGTGGGTGGCGTTCATCGACTGGCGGACCTGATGCTTGTCGGGGCGCTTGCCGCCCAGCCGTTTCCAATGTGCCGCATCGCAGGTCTGCACCCGGATTTTCGGATGCGCCTTGAGCGCGTCACAGGCATCCGGGGTTTCGGCATCGAGATAGATATACAGCCGGTGCGCGCCCTGATCCAGGTGGTAGGCGGCAAAGCGAAAGATGTCGCGGGCAGGGGCGAGGATCGTCGCTGACAGGCCCCAGGTGGTCACGCGTTAGCCCTCCAGCTTGCCAAAATAGCGGCGCACTTTGACCTCAAGGTCGAGGTGGCGCGTGATCAGCATGTCATGTGCGGCCAACAGGTCAAGCCGCTCGGGCGTGGCGGCGCACATTTCCCGGTGAAAGTCCCGCAGGGCGTGCGGGTCGGGATCGTCAAGCAATGCCCGGATCAGGTGCCCCAGCCTGTTCAGCCGTCCCTTGCGGTCGTGATAGCTGCCCTTTGCGAGGCGATAGGCCATATGTCGTTGAAATGTCTCGAAATCCGGGGCGTGTGCGTGGCCCAGTTCCAACCCGTCAATGCGCGCGCCGCCGCGGACGATCCGGCCTTTGAGGCGCAGGGCATGGATACCCTGACGTATGCCATCCAGCCCGGTGCGGGCGATCAGCTTGGGGCTTTGGGTGCTGATGAAACCGCCGGGCACATGTTGCCCGAAGGTCGGATAGATTTCGCGCTTTGCCTCACCGTGTGCCGGGCGTTTGAAATGATGCGGATCGCCCCTGGTGTCGAGCATTTCGGAGGGAATGACGGCCACGAAAGGGGCGTGCGGGTCGACGGCGGCCAACAGATCCGGAAAGGGGGCGGGCGGCATCAACAGCTCATCCACGTCGATATGGGCCAGCCAGTCCAGTTGCGTGATGCGGTACATCCGCGTGGCGTTGAACACCTGCCGCATCTGGTGTGTGCTGCGCGCCCGGGTCGGTTTGCCGCGCCAATAGGCGTCATCGCATTGGGTAAAACGCACCTTTGGATGCGATAGGCGGTCTGCAAGTGCTTGATCCGGCTCATCAAGATGGATGTGGATGCGGTTTGCACCCAGGTCGAGATGAAAGGCGATAAACCGTGCCACCTGCGCCAGCGGCGCCTTGACCGTCGACACGATCCCCCAGCGCACTCTGTCCGGGTCGGTCTGGACGGGTTGCGGCACGGGGACGGTTGGCTGGGTCACGGGATCAGACCATCATTTCCTTGGTCGCGGTCAGTTTGACCTCTGGATAGTCGCGCGCAACGCGGTCGATATCCCATTGCAGCCGGGTGAGATAGACGATGTCGCCATCGTGGTCATGCGCGATGTGTTGCTTGTTCGAATCAGCAAATTTTTCAACGGCTTGCCTGTCGCCGTTCACCCATCTTGCGGACGTGAACTGTGACACCTCGAACCGCACGGGCAGCCCGTATTCCAGCTCGATCCGGCTGGCCAGCACCTCGAATTGCAGGGCGCCAACGACGCCGACGATGAACCCCGACCCGATGGAGGGTTTGAAGACCTTGGCCGCCCCTTCCTCGGCAAATTGCATCAACGCCTTTTCCAGATGCTTGGATTTCAGCGGATCCCCCGCCCGGACGCCTTGCAGCAGTTCCGGGGCAAAGGACGGAATACCCGTAACACGCAAAGGTTCACCTTCGGTTAACGTGTCGCCGATCCGCAACTGGCCGTGGTTGGGAATGCCCATGATGTCACCGGCCCATGCTTCTTCGGCCAGTTCCCTGTCGCTGGCGAGGAACATCACCGGGTTGGTGATCGCCATCGGCTTTTTCGTGCGCACATGCGTCAGCTTCATGCCCCGTTTGAAGTGGCCCGAGGCCATGCGCACAAACGCCACGCGGTCGCGGTGTTTCGGGTCCATATTGGCCTGCACTTTGAAGACAAAGCCGGAAACCTTTGTTTCTTCTGGCAAAATATGTCGCGGCTCGGCGCTTTGGATTTGTGGCTGTGGGCCGTAGGTGGCGATGCCGTCCATCAGTTCCTTGACCCCGAACGAATTGATGGCAGAGCCGAACCAGATCGGCGTGAGGGAGCCTTCGAGCATCGCGGCCCGATCAAGCGGCGGCAGTAATTCGCGCGCCATTTCAAGCTCTTCGCGCAGGGTGTTCAACTGATCCGGGGGCACGTGCTGGGCCAGCCTGGGGTCGTCCAGCCCGTTGATCTCGATGCTGGCCGCGACCTTGTTGCGGTCCGCCCGGTCCATCAGTTCCAGCCGGTCACGCAGGATGTCATAACAGCCGATAAAGTCGCGCCCGACCCCGATTGGCCAACTGGCCGGAGTCACGTCAATGGCCAGGTTTTCCTGAATTTCGTCAATGATCTCAAAGGTGTCGCGGCTTTCGCGGTCCATCTTGTTACAGAAGGTCAGGATTGGCAGGTCGCGCATCCGGCAGACCTCGAACAGCTTTTGGGTCTGGCTTTCCACGCCTTTGGCCCCGTCGATCACCATGATCGCCGCATCCACCGCCGTGAGCGTGCGATAGGTGTCTTCGGAGAAATCAGAGTGGCCGGGTGTGTCGACAAGATTAAAGCGGAACTCTTTGAAATCAAAGGACATCGCCGAGGCCGAGACAGAAATGCCTCGGTCCTTCTCCATCGCCATGAAATCGCTGCGCGTGCGCCGTGCCTCGCCCTTGGCGCGCACCTGTCCGGCCATCTGGATCGCGCCGCCGAACAGTAGGAATTTTTCCGTCAGCGTGGTCTTGCCCGCGTCCGGGTGCGAGATGATCGCAAAGGTCCGGCGGCGGGCAATTTCGGGGGGGAGTTCGGGGCGATTGTCCAACATATCTGCCCTATATCCGGGGTGCCGTGGGGCGGCAAGTGACCCTGCAAACCGCGATGCACAATGTGTGCACAACCTGTGCACCGATCGTGCACCGCATCGGTGCATTTATCGGCCCTTCGGGTCCTGCTGCCGGAAATTGACAGGGGGGGCGTGCCAAGTACGCCCATCACCAACCCAAGGAGAACCCCGATGACTTTTGACGACGTTGCAAAGAAACTTGTTGATGGCTGCCGCACTGGCAAGACTGTTGAAAATCTGGACCTGCTTTATGCCAGGGATGCCGTGTCGGTCGAGGCGATGGACAATGGCAGCGGCCGCGAGGTGCAGGGGCTGGACGCCATCAAGGGCAAACATGACTGGTGGGACAACACCTTCGAGATGCTGGGCGGCGATGTGTCCGACCCGTTGCCAAGCGGGGACGACCGCTTTGCCGTGATCTTTGAAATCAAGGTCAGGCACAAGGAAAGCGGCGCGGTCAGCGACATGAAGGAGGTGGCGCTTTATACCGTGGGCGATGGCAGGATCGTGCGGGAAGAGTTCTTTTACAACGCATAAGGCGCATGAAAACAAAGGCGGGCCAGCAAGCCCGCCCCGGACCCTCACCGCAACGAGGCCCGCCGCAGCAATTCGGCGGCATCGGGGCGATCAAGCAGCGTTTCCGTCACATCCAGTCCCGACAGGCCCGCGTCGCCGTGTTCGCTCAGGCTGGCTGAGACAGCGTCGGGAAGGGCCGTTCTGGTGCGCGTGTCGATCAGCATCGATTCGGCGGCGATCCCTTCGGCATAGATGATCTGATGACTGTCAAAGAGCAGCTCGAAATAGTCGACAAAGCCGCCATCCTGCACAACCACCGTGCCGCCGTTCACCAGATGGCGCGCCTTGACCAGCAGTTCCGAGCGCCCCGCGCCCAACCGGTCCTTGCGCTGGTAAATGAACAGGCGGTGATCGGGCGACACGATCAGGTCGCGGTCGTTGTTCAGCGCGCCGGCGCGGATGCAGATCGGGGCAAAATCCCCCACCGCGCGCACCGTGCTCTGGCCGATCCAGCGCACCTGTTGCGGGCCGTCATTGCGGGTCAGCACACGGTCGCCGACGTCAAGCTGTTCGATCGGTTTCTGGGCACCCGAGGCCAGCGTGATGTGCGTGCCGCGCGTAAAGCGGGCGCAGGTGAGATGGGCGAATTTGGTCCGTACCGCGTCCCTGTCCGTGCCCACAAGGGCATAGGGCGTGCGCGGGCTGAGCCGGGCCAGCGGAAGCAGGTAGATATGGGCGATATCGCCGTCCGTATCCGTTTCGACCAGCACGATTGCATCGGTGATCTGTCCGTCAGGCGACATCAGCGTCAGTTCGCAGTCAAGGTGGATGTCGGACCCGACCAGACCCACTTCGCTGTCGGCGGCGATGGTCAGGCGGGCGTCGGTGTTGCTGTGCAGGCTGAGGCGGTGGGGATCGGCGCTGCTGGCCAGCGAATAGACGTCATCCAGCATCAGATCATCCAGGCTGGACAGCGCATCGCCAAGGTTCGCCCCGTGGCTCACCCGGAAATCCTGCGCCCGGAAGACGGGCAGGTTCTGGACCGGGCCGGAATGGGGGGCGGAAGTCATGCTGCGCACTGCTTGGTTGTTTGGGAAAGGCTAGTCTAGAATTGTGGCGCGGTCTGGTCAACGAAACGGTGTTTTGCTGGCGCATCGTTGCGTGCGGGGTTAGCTGTTGGCGACAAGGAAAAAGGGAGACGGATCATGGATTTGGGAATTGCGGGAAAACGGGCGGTTGTATGTGCCTCGTCCAGGGGTCTCGGGCTGGGCTGTGCCGAGGCGCTGGCGGATGCGGGTGTGCATCTGGTCATGAATGCGCGCGGGACAGATGCGCTTGAGGCGGCGGCGGACGCCATCCGCGCCGCTTACGGGGTCGATGTCACAACGGTGGCGGCGGACGTCGCCACGCCAAAAGGACAAGAGACCCTGATCAAGGCGGCCGGGGACGTCGATATTCTGGTCAACAATGCGGGCGGCCCGCCTCCGGGTATGTGGACGGACTGGGACCGGGACGATTTCATCGCCGCGCTCGACGCCAACATGCTGGCGCCCATTGCCTTGATCAAGGCGCTGGTGCCCGGCATGATGGCGCGTGGCTGGGGCCGGGTGGTCAACATCACCTCGCAATCGGTCAAGGCCCCGATCCCGGTGCTGGGGCTGTCCAATTCAGCGCGCACGGGCCTGACGGGCTATGTCGCGGGCACCTCGCGGCAGGTGGCAAACAAGGGTGTCACCATCAACAACCTGTTGCCCGGCATTCACGCCACCGACCGCGCCGACGCTTTGGACGGGGGTGTTGTCGCAACGCAGGGTATTACGCTGGAAGAGGCCCGCGCGCAGCGTGCGGCCACCATTCCTGCGGGCCGGTATGGAACGCGGCAGGAATTCGGCGCGGCCTGTGCGTTCCTGTGTTCGAAACATGCGGGCTTTATCGTGGGTCAGAACCTGCTGCTGGATGGCGGAGCCACCGTCGCCACCATCTGATGGCCAGGGCACCGGCAGGCTTTTCGCTGAAGGATCAGCTGTTTAACGCCGAGTCTTTAGGCGATCTGGCTGATGAACGCCGCGGGTCCGGGCTACTTTTATGGCATAGCGGGCACGCTGGCCTTTGTCGGGCGCGCGTGGCCGGGGGTGGCCGCCGTGCTGCCCGAGGGGCACAAATATGAACGGCTCCTGGTGCTTTGCGGTCTTGTTCTGCCGATTGGCTTTGCCGCGGTGCTTGCGGGCGCGCGGCGGGCCTGATACCTCCCGACTGTTTTGATCGGGAATGGGTGTTGGCACGTGGTCCAAGAGACGGCTCCTCGGCTGGAAATCCGCGATATGGTGCGCAGTTTTGCCGGGCGGCGCGTGGTGGATGGAGTCAGCCTGACCATTCAACCGGGGCAGGTGACCTGCCTGCTGGGGCCGTCGGGTTGTGGCAAGTCGACGACCTTGAGGATGATTGCGGGCGTCGAAATGCAGGATTCAGGTGAAATCTACGTCGATGGCGCCCTGATCTGCGACACGCGGTTTCGCGTCCCGCCGGAGCGGCGCGAGATCGGATTGATGTTTCAGGATTTTGCGTTGTTTCCGCACCTGAGTGTGGCGGGAAACGTGGCTTATGGTCTGGGCGGCACCAAGGTCGAAAAACGTGCCCGCGTCGAGGAGATGCTGGGCCGGGTGCGGATGGAACGGTTCATCGACATGTTTCCGCATCAGTTGTCGGGGGGCGAACAGCAGCGCATCGCCCTGGCGCGTGCGCTGGCCCCGCGCCCACGCATCATGCTGATGGACGAGCCGTTTTCCGGCCTCGACAACCGTTTGCGTGACGGCATCCGCGATGAGACGCTGGCGATCCTGAAGGAAGAGGACACCGCCGTTCTGCTGGTCACCCACGAGCCGGACGAGGCGATGCGCATGGCGGACGAGATCGCCTTGATGCGCGACGGCAGGATCGTCCAGCGCGGCGCGCCCTACAATGTCTATACCCGCCCTGTCGATCGGGCCTCGGTCGCGTTCTTCAGCGATGCCAACCGGCTGCATGCCACGGTCGAGGGCGCATTGGCGATGACCCCGTTTGGCCGCTTTCTGGCGCCGGGTGTGCCGGACGGTACGGAGGTCGATATCGTGTTTCGCCCGCATCACGTAAAGATCGACTTTGATCGCGCGGGCGTTGGGCCGGGGCCGACGGCCATTGATGGGACCGCCGCGCGCGCGGCGGTGCAGCGCGCCCGGTTCATGGGCAATGAGAGCCTGGTGGAGTTCCGTCTGGATCACGATGATTCCGTTATCAAGGCAACGGTGCCGGGGGTCTTTCTGCCGGCGGCCGGGACGGTGATGTGGCTGCGCATAAGGCGTGACAAGTGTTTTGTATTCCCCGCCAAGGAGGGCATGTGATGGGACCGATGATTGTGGAGTTTGGCCTCGGCACGTCGTTGCGCCGGGGGGATTACACCCAGGCCGCGGAACGCGCGGTGCGCGCGGCCCTTTGGCGCAATTCGATCAATCTGGCCGAATACATGGGTGTTGCCAAGGAAGACATGGTGATCGAGGTGCGCATTGGATGTGCCCGGCCCGAGGCTGTTGATGTGGATGTGCTTGCGGGTGTGTTCCCCTATGGGCAGACGTCTTTTGTCGTTGAAAAGGGCGGGCTGGACGTTGCGCGCCCCGAAGGGGTCGGCAACCCGACCGTCATGGCGCAGGCCGCGCTGATCGTGTCGGTGGCGACTTCTGCTGCGCGCCCCTCGGGGGCGACATGAGCGAACAACGTCTGATCATCGAGATGGCGCAAGGCATCGACCTGCATGGGCAGGACGACACCAAGGCGGCGCGCCGCGCGGTGGAACAGGCGCTGCAAGGGGCGTCCTTGCCGATCTTCGCGACACTGGGGCTGGAGCGTGACGCGATGCGCGTTGTGGTGCATATCGGTGTGCCCCGGCCCGGGGCGGTCGACGAGAAGGCGATTGCGGGCCTGTTGCCATACGGGTCGGTTGAGGTGCTGTGTGAAGCCGGGGGGCTGGATGTGCCGGTGGGGGGCGATGTTGCGGTCATGGCTGTGGCCGCGATCGAGGTATTCCTGTCCTCACGCTAGTCGGTCGGCGGCTCTGTTTGCTGCGCAAAGGCGCCCGCCCACCGACCCCGTGCCTGTGCTAGAGGTTGGGGTCGTAATCGGCCAGGCTTTTGCCCGGTTCGTCAACGAACATTTCCGGCAAGGCTTCGGCCGTTTGTATCAGATCGACGCGGAACACACGGAAATCGTTGCGTTTTTCGCACCATGCCGTGAGCGTCCAGACCCGGCCCCAGTATTCCATGTGCAGCGGTCTGATGGTGCGCGTCGTGATCCGGTCGCCCTTGGAATGGTAGGTCAGGCGCAGTTTCTGGCGGGCACGGATCGCGGCGCGCAATGTTGGCATCTGGCCAAATCCGCGCACCGCATCCGCGAACGGGTAGACCGCGAATTTCCACTTGTCTGCATCTGCCACAGTGCGTTCGGGCAGCACCGCGTCGATCTTGTCCGCAAGGCTGATGGCGGCGGATTTGAGGGCGGCGTCGGCGGCTTCGGCGACGATGGCCATGCCGAGGTTCAGGGCTTCGAGTTCCTCGACCGTCAGGGTGAGGGGCGGCAGGCTGATCGCTTGCGTGATCATGTAGCCGACGCCGCGTTCGCCCTGCACGGGCACGCCAGAGGCCACCAGCGTGTCCATGTCGCGGTAGATTGTGCGCACCGACACTTCGAGCGTATCGGCCATGTCCTGCGCGCGGTGCAACCGCCCGTCGCGCAGGATCTGGATGATGTCGAAAAGGCGGTCGGTGCGACGCATGTTACTCCGGTGTAAGGTGGACGGTGGCGTGGCGCATGTCCATGCCGTCGGGGTCGATCAGGGCCATGAAGGGGGCCGCTTCGGGCCGTTTGAACATCGCCTGCGCGGCGGCGTCAGCGGCCTTTCGGCTGGTCCAGGTGATGTGGTCTGTCCAAAGCCCGGTCTCGTCACGGCTGAGCGTGCGCGCGATCATGTCGCCGGTGCCATGCAGGAACGGCATCATGTCGAGCGCCGCTTTGGCAAAGGCTGCGGTGTTGGCGCCGGGTTTGAGGCGGAAGGTTACGATTTCAGCGGTAGTGGTCATTTGAGTCTCCCAATCATGTGTGATGAGGGGGATATGGCAGGGTGCAACTGACACTAACCTGTCAGTTGATGTCAGGCCACAGGAAAATTCCGCAGAAAATCGCGCTGCAATCGCTTTGCACGTTACGCAATGACTGGTCCGCGCCGCATCGCGCCCCTAGAACGAACCCCGACAGGCGGCCCGACAGACGGGTTGTGCCGCGCGCGATAGGAGAACGGATATGTTGAACAATATTGGATTGCCGGGAATTCTGCTGATTGCAGTGGTGGTTCTGGTTCTGTTTGGCCGTGGCAAGATTTCGAGCCTGATGGGTGAAGTCGGCAAGGGCATCACCAGCTTCAAGAAGGGCATCAACGAGGGTCAGAAAGAGCTGGACGAAGAAGTCGAGGGCGATGTCGCGGCAGAGGCCAAAGACGTGACGCCCCAGCCCACGGACGCAGGAACACATCCCAAGACCGATCTGAAAACCGAAAAAGACAAGGTCTGACCCATGTTCGACCTCGGCTGGACCGAGATGCTGGTGGTCGGGATCGTTGCATTGATCGTGATCGGCCCCAAGGATCTGCCCGTGCTGTTTCGCAATGTCGGCCGCTGGGTCGGCAAGGCCAAGGGCATGGCGCGCGAGTTTTCGTCTGCCATGAACCAGGCCGCAGACGATGCGGGCGTCAAGGACATCCAGAAAACCATCCGCACGGCGACCAATCCGGTTGGATCAGCCATGGACGGGGTCAAGGATGCGGCCAAGGATGTGACATCGTCCCTGTCCAACCTCGACCCGGGCAGCGAGACCGGCAAGATGGCCGCTGAAAAGGCGGAGCGCGCTGAAAACGCACGTAAAATTCAGGCGGCCACGGCGCGCGCACAGGCGGAACGCAAGACCAGGGAAGCGGCTGACGCGCTGAAGAAGGCCGAGGAACTGGAGGCCGCATCGCCTGTTGAGCCGGCAGCACCTGTGAAAGAGACCAAAGATGGCTGACGCGCCCGACATGGATGACAGCACAGCCCCTCTGATCGAGCATCTGGCAGAGCTGCGCACGCGGCTGATCCGCTCGGTCATTGCGTTTATCGTCGGCATCGTGCTGGCCTTTACCGTGGCCGAACCGATCCTGCAGTTCCTGCTGGGCCCGATCGAGGAGACTTTGCGCGAACTCGGTGATCCGGCACCGACCATGCAGTACACCTCGCCGCAGGAATACCTGTTCACGCTGTTCCGCATCTCGATGGTGTTCGGCTTTGCGCTGGCCTTTCCGGTGATCGGGTTCCAGATGTGGCGGTTTGTGGCGCCGGGGCTGTACCGGCAGGAAAAGAATGCGTTTTTGCCGTTCCTGATCGCCTCGCCGCTGATGTTCCTGCTTGGCGCGTCGTTTGCCCATTTTGTCGTCACACCGCTGGCCATGGCGTTTTTCCTTGGCTTTGCCGATGTGCCGTCGATTATCGCCGGGTTGATGAACGGCATTGTCAGCCCCGAAACGGTGCCGGACGTGGCCGTGCCCGCAGCCCCTGACACCAGCGACGGCATTCGCATCACCTTTTTTGGGAAGGTCAACGAAAGCCTTGATATCACGCTGAAATTCATCATCGCCTTTGGTCTGTGTTTTCAGTTGCCGGTGCTGCTAACCCTGATGGGCAAGGCCGGACTGGTCAGTGCCGAGGGCCTCGCCAATGTGCGCAAATACGCCATGGTCGGCATTCTGGTTCTGGCCGCGCTGGTGACGCCACCGGATGTCATCACCCAGGGCATCCTGTTCACGGTGGTTTACGGCCTTTACGAGATTTCCATCTTTCTTGTGGCGCATGTCGAAAAGAAGCGCGAGGCCAAGTTGCGGGCCGAAGGGTACTATGACGACGAGGAAGACGATCCGGGCGATCTGTCCGAGGATGAGCCCAGGCCATGATCGACGACCCCATGGACCGTATCGCGGCGGCACTTGAGCGCATGTCGCCCGCGCCAGGTCCGGCGCCGGATTTCGACGCCAGCAGCGCCTTTGTCTGGCAGACCGGGCCGGATCGTCTGGACCCTGTGGCGCAGGTGTCGCGCATACCGCTGGAATTGTTGCTGGGCGTGGATCGGTCGCGCGATACGCTGTTGGCCAATACCCGCCAGTTTGCGCGCGGATTGCCTGCGAACAACGCCCTGCTATGGGGTGCACGGGGGATGGGTAAATCAAGCCTTGTCAAGGCGATACACGGCGCACTTGAAGTCGATTTTCCGCAGTTGAAAATTGTCGAATTGCACCGCGAGGATTTGCCGTCGGTGGGGCGTCTGCTGGGTGTCCTGCGACAGGCCGGGACGGCGCGTTTTGTGCTTTATTGTGACGATCTGAGCTTTTCCCACGACGATCAGCACTACAAATCCCTCAAGGCGGTGCTGGATGGCGGGATCGAGGGGCGGCCGGACAATGTGATCCTGTATGCGACGTCAAATCGCCGCCATCTGATGCCGCGCGACATGATCGAGAACGAGCGGGGCAGTGCCATCAACCCGTCCGAGGCCGTCGAGGAAAAGGTGTCGCTGTCGGATCGGTTCGGGCTGTGGCTGGGCTTTCATGCCTGTGATCAGGATCAGTACCTTGCGATGATCCGGGGCTATTGTGCGGCCTATGGGGTCGAAATCGACGATGACACGCTGTGGGCTGAGGCCATCGAGTGGCAGGCGACGCGCGGTGCGCGTTCTGGCCGAGTGGCGTGGCAGTATTTCTGTGATCTGGCGGGACGTCGCGGCGTTACCCTGTAAAGGGCCATCCCCGCCGCGACCCTGATGCCGAGAGAGGGGCCGCGGCGTGTCCGGGGAGGGACAGCAAAAAAACGCGTTACGCCGCCAGCAATCGCGCCTCGTACCCGCGCAGGCACGGGGCGACCATCGGGCCATAGGCGGAAAGATCGGGAAAAAGCTGCTGGATTTCGGCGCGTGCGGCGGCATTGACTGCGCCCATCGCGACGGTGCCGGGATAAAGCGTTTCGCTCCACACCCCATGGGCGCAAACCAGTTGGTGCTGATCAAGCAGGATGTGGCAATAGGTGACCGCGCCGCCGGTCTTGCGATGGACGCCGTCCATGCCCTGCAGGTCGATTGCGCGGACAAGCACCTGTTCCTCGCCAAACAGCATTTCAGCGCGCCAGTCGGCCAGCAGGATGGCGTGTTGCGGCGAGACGATCAGATCGGCGGCATTGCCCAGCGTCCCCTTGGTGATCACCACCGGGGCAAGGTCGCCCATGGCGGGCACCGTGGTCTGCCCGGTCCAGCGGATGGCTTGCGCGCCCATATGTGCGGTGTCGACCAGATCGCCGGGCACGAGATTCTCTATGCGCGTCGGCCCTTGCGGCGTTTCAATCTGGCTGCCGGCGGCAAAGCATACAACCTGCGCGCCAAGGCCCAGATGTGGCGTGCTGTCGTCGTTTTCGACGATACCGCCGGTTGTCAGATCGGTGTCGGGCGGCGGCATTCCGTCGGGAAACACGAGGAAATAGCCGTCTTCCCCGGCATCATTGAGGTCGTTGTCGTTGTTGAGATCGACGTCGATCACGGCGACCTCCCACGTGGTGGTGCCGTCAGTCACCGTAAAGGTGTAGTCCCAGATGATCTGCTGTTCGGTCCCGTCGATAAAGACGGTCTGTTGCCAGGCCCCGCCGATGCGTTCGTTGGGATCGACGAATTCGTTGACATCGCCGTCGCCGTTGAACACGGTCGCGCCGTCGTTTTCATTGACCACAAAGGATGTCGTCGGCCCCGAATAGCGCCAGGTGCCGTCGGGCGCAAAGGCGTAGTTGACGGGGTTGCCGTCGATCGTGGTCTGTGGCCCGCGCAGGGCAAAGCCATAAGAATAGAAAACCGGCATCAATCAGCGCCAATCCAACCTGTTGCGTTGAATTGTTTCTGATCCGGCAACGCGGCAGGGATAGGGCGGATCCGGTCAATACACGCAAAATCAGAGGTGATTTTGGGGCAATTGTGGCGATTCTACACGTCCGGGTCGTATCCTCGCGTGCTGGTTGCGGGCGATGTCAGGGCAGGTAGTTGGCGGGGTCCACGCTGTCAAAACCGTCACGCACCTCGAAATGCACAAAGGCCTGATCGGCACTGTCGCGCAGTTGGGCGATGGCTTGTCCGCGCTGGACCTTGTCGCCCTTGGCGACTTTGACGCCGTCCACATTGGCATAGACCGTCAGCAGGTTGTCGGGGTGGCGCACGACGATGATCGGGATGCCATCCGCGCTTTTGGTGATGGCGGCAACAGTGCCTGCGGCGGCGGCGTTGACGGGTGCGCCGGGCGCGGCCTTGATGGCGATGCCTTCGTTGCGCCCCTTGGCATAGGTGCGAATGATGCTGCCCTGTACCGGCAGGCGCATCGCGGCGGTCGGGGTCGTGGTGGTTTCGCCGACATCCGTGACAGGGGCAGACGGCGCGGGGGCCGTGGCCGTCGCGTCGGCAGTGTCGTCCGGCGGCAAGGGCCGGGTTGCGCTGGGTGGGGTCGGTGTGGCGGAACCGGCGCCGGGGCGGGTCGTTTCAGCCCCGGCCTTGCGCGATGGCGGAGCGACACGCGCCACCGGGATCAACAGGAACTGCCCTTCGCGGATCGAGAAACTGGCGTCGAGCCCGTTCCATTCGGCCAGTGATTTGGCCGGCACCTGATAGAGCCGCGCAATGGTAAAGGCGGTTTCGCCCCGTTCGACCTTGTGGCGGATCGGTTCCTGACCCGTGGACGGCAGTGCGGCGGTCGACACCGCGGGGCTGGCCGGAGTCGGCGCGGCCCGGTCGATGGCGGATCCTGCAAGCGTTGTCACATCGACCCCGGCAGGTGCGCCGATGGCACCGGTCGGTTCGGCCACGCGGCGGGGCAGGGCGATGATTTCGTCCTTGCGCAGGGGCACGTCGACCGCGATGCCGTTATATTGCGCCAGTTCGCTGGCCGGCAGGTCAACCCGTGCGGCCACGTCGTTCAGTGTGTCGCCCCGTCGCGCCACGGCAACCTGATAGTTCGGGTAGGATATGACCCCCCGTTCGTCCGCGCGGGGCCGGTCAATCGTGGCATTGCGCGCGGCGTTGCGGGTGTTGAATCCGCCTTCCGGCCCGCGCAGGTCGAAATCTAGGGGTTCGGTACAGGCCGCGAGGGCCGTCAGGCCAAGCGCTGCAATCATCAGGCGCCCACGGGAGGTGCGGGGGAAAGTCGGAATCATCTGCGTCGTCCTCTGCCGGACCCCTCTGGGATGGGGGCGTTGCCGGATACCAGCCCATGAACAGGCTGATTTGGCGTTGTTTTACACCAATTTCACTCGTTGCCCAAGCCCTCGAGAAGCGGGACAAAGCGCACGTCGCGCAATTCGTCATACTCCAGCCCCGTCTCGGTCTTGTTGACGCGGATCAGGCGCTGTACGGCGTCGGACTGCCCGACCGGCAATACCATGATGCCGCCTGTTTTCAACTGGGCCAGCAAAGGGCCGGGGGGATCTTCGGCGGCGGCCGTCACGATGATCCGGTCGAACGGGGCCTGATCCGCAAGCCCGTGCGAGCCGTCCCCGGTGATCGCCGTGATCGTGTGCAGGTCGAGTTCGTCGAAAATCGCGCGCGCTTCGCGCACCAGGCGGCGGTGCCGGTCGATGGTGTAGACCCGGCGCGCCAGTTTCGCCAGAATCGCCGCCTGATAGCCGGAGCCGGTGCCGATTTCGAGCACCTTGTCGCGCGCTGTCACGTTCAGCGCCTGCGTCATCAAACCGACAACGGACGGCTGGCTGATTGTCTGCCCGCATGCAATTGGCAGCGGCATATCCTCGTAGGCGCGTTCGGCAAAAAGCCCACGTACAAAGGGCCCGCGGTCGATTGTCTCCATCGCGTTCAGCACCCGTTTGTCGGTCACACCGCGCGAGCGCAGCGCATAAAGGAACTGCATCTTGCGCGTGGCGAGGTCATCCTCGGTCATGTTGCAATGGCCCTGAGGCTGTCGAGCATGTCGTGGGCCGTGAAATCCGCCCGCATCGGCGTGACCGAGATGTATCCATCCAGATTTACCGCCGCATCGGTGCCGGGATCGGTCAGGACCTGCTGGTCGCCGCCCTTGATCCACAGAAACTGGCGCCCCGAGGGCGAGGTCGTCGCCTCGGTGTGAAAACCCAGTCCGGGGCGCAGGCCCTGCGGCACCAGCGCGATCCCCCTGACGTCGGCTGCGGCCACCGGGGGCACGTTGACGTTGTAAAACAGCTGATAGCCGTCCTGGGCCTTGGGGTTGTTGGCAATAATCCGCTCAATCACCTCTTTGCCATGGGTCACGGAGGCCTCGAACGGGTCATCGAGGTCGCGGTTGCCGGGGCCGAAATACTGTGACAGCGCGATGGACAGGACGCCTTGCAGCGCGCCTTCGATCGCCCCGCCAAGCGTGCCGGAGTAAAGCGCGTTTTCAGCCGAATTGTTGCCCCGGTTTACGCCCGAAAGAACCAGATCGGGCGGGCCGTCCATCACTTCGAACATGCCGGCCAGAACGCAGTCTGCCGGGCTGCCTTCGACGGCGACGCGGTGGGTGTTGATCTTCTGGATCATGAAGGGGCGCGCATAGCTGATGCAGTGCCCGACACCGGATTGTTCGAATGCGGGCGCGACCGTCCAGACCGTGCCTGTCGGTCCGGCGATGTCACGGGCGATCTTTTCCAGGACATGCAGGCCGGGGGCCGAAATACCGTCGTCATTGGTGATGAGAATGCGCATGTCTGGCCCTTTTCCTCTCTTACTATGTGGCGCGGGTGCTTGGGGCAACTGCGGGAGCCTCCGGCGGGGATTTTTTTAAATCAGAGAAGGGGAGCGTTGCGTGTGGGTTACGGGCGGGGCGCGAAACACCCCCAAAGGCATGGTGCGGGCGGGCGGACTGTTGAACGGATGTCGCGCAGGGTCGTTGCCGCCCGCACCGCGCGGTATTGTCGGTGCGCGGTCGGGCGGGCACGTCAAGGCGGGGCAAACGGCGTCTCATGGGCTCACCGCGTCACGCCGCGTGGGTCACATCAAGGGTTAAGTTCGCCCAGAATGCGCATCGCCTCGGCCATCGGGTCGGCCAGCGGCGCGCGGTCTTCGCCGGGATGAAAGCGGGCGCGGGTGGCTGTGGGCATCGGCGCGGGGGTGGCGATGTGCACCCGTGGCCCGGTCCGTTGCGTTTCGGTCTGCCAGCTGCGCGCCAATGCCATCTGTGCGGCCTTGGTGGCGCCGTAGCTGCCATAGAACGCAAGGCCCGCCTTTGGATCGTCAAAGAACAGCGCGGTGCCATCCGATCCCAGCAGTGGGGCAATATAGGCGATCAGCGTTGCGGTCGCGGTGACGTTGCCATCCACTGATTTGGTCATGTCCTTGGGGTCGATCATGGGCGCGGGTGTCAGCGGGGCGGCATGAATGGCGGTATGGGCCCAGATATCAAGGCTGCCCCAGCGATCATGGATCCCCCGGCACAGGGTTTGCATCGCGGCCTCGACGGTGATGTCCATGGGGGCCAGCGTGGCCGACCCGCCCAGCGCCTTGATCTGGTCGTCCAGTTCCTCGAGCGCGCCGGTGGTCTTGGCCACGGCGATGATGTGATGGGTGGGCGCAAGGGCGCGGGCGAGGGCGTTGCCAAGGCCGCGCGAGGCACCGGTGACGAGTGCTGTTTTGGTCATGATCCCGTCTTGCCCGGCATCGGGCAGCGCGTCAAGCGGCGACGCGCGGGGCGGGCGGGTGTTTGGGAAAGCGCAACGTGCGCGAGCCGCTGGCCGCGTTCAGGACAACCACCTCGTCATCAATGGCCACGACCGTGCCCTGGCGCACAGTATCGCCCACGCGCACCATGTCGATCTGTCCGCTGGCCCTGCGCAACAGCGCACGCCGGTCTTGCGGGGTGCCGACCAGACCGACAAGTTGCAGCTCATGCAATTGCAGTGCGCCCCGTTCGGTGGCCAGTTCGGCCGCGATCGAGGTGGTCGCCTCGGTGGTGTCGGTGTTCTCGGTCATGATGCCTCGGAAGATTGCTGTTCGGAGGCGGGCGCTAACACGGGATTCGGTCGGCCAAAATGCGCGATTTTGTCCATCAGCCAAGACCCGCTCATTGACGTGGCGGCAAGCTCAGCCGCCGCGTTTGCGCCGATGATAGGTAAAGGTCAGATGGGCCAGCTGCGCGATTGCGTCCTGCGGCAGCGGCGCGTTCAGATCAAAGCCGAGGCAGCGGCGGCCGTCGTTTTCGAACTGACCCGGAAAGCGTGTGGACATCTGGCTTGCCAGGTCCGTTTTGCAGTCCACAAACGCCATCAGGTGATCGGGCCGCGCGGGCGACCAGTTCAGCCGCAATGTCGATCCGGTGCGGGGCCTGCGGGGCCGCCATGCCGGTTGACCCCATTTGAGCGTTTCATCCAGCGGGCCGGTTTCAGCGCCTTGTGCAGCCCCAAGGGCAAGTGCGCGCGCGCCGTGGAAATGGCCCTGTGCCGCCTGCGGCCACCTGGCAATTTGATCGCGGATTTCGCGGCTGAGCGGATACATATGACGGGCCTCGCAAAGGCTGATGACCGCAAATGGCAGCAGGTGGCTACTCTACTCTGCCGCCTTCATCTCGAAACCCTTTTCGATCTGATCGGCGGGTTCGACCGGGTATTCACCGCTGAAACACGCATCGCAATATTGCGGCTGGGTGTTGTCGCGGCCCTGCGCCTCGCCCACGGCGCGGTAGAGCCCGTCGAGCGAGATGAATTTCAGGCTGTCGACGCCCAGATGCCGGGTCATTTCTTCTTCGGACATGGTGGCGGCCAGCAGTTTTTCGCGTTGCGGTGTGTCCACGCCATAGAAACATGGCCATGCGGTGGGGGGCGAGGCGATGCGGAAATGCACTTCGGCGGCACCGGCATCAAGGATCATTTCCTTGATCTTGCGCGAGGTCGTGCCGCGCACCACGGAATCGTCCACCAGAATGATCCGTTTCCCCTTAACCAGGGCGCGGTTCACGTTGAGCTTCAGGCGCACGCCCATGTTGCGGATGGATTCGGTCGGTTCGATAAAGGTGCGGCCCATATACTGGTTGCGGATGATGCCCATCGCATAAGGGATGCCCGATTCCAGCGAATAGCCGATGGCCGCGGGCGTGCCCGAATCCGGCACCGGGCAGACCAGATCGGCGTCCACGGGTGCTTCCTTGGCCAGTTCACGACCAATGCCCTCGCGGGTTTCATAGACTGACCGTCCGCCAAGGATACTGTCGGGGCGGCTGAAATAGACGTGTTCAAAGATGCAGAAGCGCGATTTTTGCGGGCGGAAGGGGCGGTGGCTTTCGATCCCTTTTTCGGTGATCACGACCATCTCGCCCGGTTCGATCTCGCGCACGAATTCCGCGCCGATGATGTCGAGCGCGCAGGTTTCCGAGCTGAGCACATAGCCGGTTTCCAGCTTGCCCAGCACCAGCGGGCGCACCCCCAGCGGATCACGCACGCCGATCAGCTTGGTGCGGGTCATGGCCACGATGGAAAACGCGCCCTCGACCCGGCGCAGGGCGTCTTCCATCCGTTCGGGGATGTTGCGTTGCAGCGAGCGCGCCATCAGGTGGATGATGCATTCGCTGTCCGACGAGGACTGAAAGATCGAGCCGCGTTCAATCAGTTCGCGGCGCAAGCTGTCGGCATTGGTGATGTTGCCGTTATGGGCAATCGCGGCCCCGCCCATGGCAAATTCGCCAAAAAAGGGCTGCACATCGCGGATCGCGGTCTGACCCTTGGAGCCGGTGGTGGAATAGCGCACGTGGCCGATGGACAGGGCACCCGGCAGCGTCTCCATCACCTTTTGCGAGGTGAAGTTGTCGCGCACATAGCCAAAGCGGCGGGCAGAGTTGAAGCCGTGGTCGGGATCGTAAGAGACGATGCCGCCTGCCTCTTGTCCGCGGTGTTGCAGGGCGTGCAGGCCCAGGGCGACAAAGTTGGCGGCGTCCATGGTCCCGAGAACGCCGAATATGCCGCATTCTTCTTTCAGCTTGTCCTCGTCGCCGAAGGCGTCGCAGGCATCGAAGTCAAACGGATGGGCGGGGGGCATCAGCGCGTCAGCGTCTTGATCGGACAAGGGGCAGCTCCGAATCCGTGAAAGGGTCAGCCGGGGTGTAGCAAGCCCGGCCAGCCCTGTCACGAAAGGATCACGTTTCGCGCGATCTTTACGCCGCGGCGGCGTCAGGTGCCGGCATTTTGCCATCCATCAGGGCCAGGAGCGCACGTGTGTCGCCATAGGAAAGTGTGGGAAAGAAACTGTCGGCATCCGCGTCAAAGGCATGGATCAGCAGGCCGGTCTGGGCATAGACCATCTCTTCGTCCGCGAAATGCAGCGTGGCAAGATCGGGGCCGGCAAACAGGGTCGGGCGAATGCCGTTCCACCCGCTGAGCGCCCTGAGCGGCACCGACACCACGGGCGCTTGCGACCAGCGGGCAGGTGGGGTCAGGGCGATATGGGCATCCGCTGGCAGGGCGACATCCGAACAGGTCGAAAGCACGCCTCCGGGCACCTGCACCAGCGGCATGCGGCGCTTGGGATGGGTGATTGCGGTGATTTCAGCAAAACCACCGTCCATGGTGGCCACGCTGTCGCCAACGCTGAGGGCATCGACACTGGCCCATCCACGCGGCGTTTCAAGGCGGGTCTGGGCTGCGAGGGTCGCCGTATGGTCGCGCTGGGCGGTCTGGATGGCGGGAACAAACGTGGTGAATGCGGTATCGTGATTGAGGAACATGTCAGGATCTCCGGTCAGGGTTTGGAATGTGTTCTGCCATCCAAAACGCATCACAAATCCGCCGCTTTTTCGTCACAACCGCGGCCATTGGCGGGCTCTGTTTCGCCTGTGCGGCCAGTGGGGTCTCGGGGCGTACACTTTGCACCGGGGGGCGACGCAATTAACCTTGTGTTCACCATGTTGGGGTGTTTCGCGGCTGCACGGGCAATCTGCCCCCGGCGCGAATCGTGCCTAACGGCAGCGATTCTGTGCAAGCGCATGTGCCGCGGCCCGGCGCGTGCGCCTTTTCCCGGATCGTGCAGGGCGCAGAAAACCCGTTTCAGCCCTTTAGGGGAATGCGGTCAGGTCAGGGCAGGGATGTGGTCAGCACGCCTCAGGGCTCACATGTCCCCACGAGGGTTTCGTACTGGGCCGTGATCCAGCCAAGCGCCTGTTCAGGGTTCTGCTCTTCGATCTGGCCGGTAAAGCGACCAAAGACGGCCGCCGAACGGCTTTCGTCGACGATCGTGTATTCCTGCCCGGTGATCACCGTGTCGTAGACAAAGAAGGCGATTGCAATCAGCAGGACGCCCCGCGCCACGCCGAACAGAAACCCCATGCCCTGGTCGATGCCCCCAATGGCAGAGCGTTGCACAAGGGATGAAAACAGCGGCGTGAACAGTGACACCACGATCAGCGCGACGGCAAAGACAAGCGCAAAAGCCCCGATAATGCTCAACTCGCAACTGTCGGCAAGGAAATCGCCCACGACAGGAATTTCGCGCACCAGCGGTTCGACACGCGGCGCAAAGAGAAAGGCCAGGACGGCCGCTGCGATCCAGGCCGCGATGGCCATGACCTCCCGGACTATGCCGCGCCCATAGGCCAAAAGGGCCGACAGGATGATGACCGCGGCAACGACGCCGTCAATGATGGTGAACCCTTCCATGGTCCTCTTCCTTTTTTCTGCCCGTCCAAAGACGCTAGCCTGCGCCGAATACCTCACCCACAAACCCGGTCAGATCGCTCATCAGATTGAGCGTCATGCCCTGGGAGCCATAGGCCTTGCCCCCTTTCGGGGCGATGGCTGATGCAAAACCAAGTTTTTGGGCTTCTTTCAACCTATTTTCCGCCTGAGGTGCCGGTCGCAGGGCTCCGGACAGGCTGATTTCGCCAAAAACGACGGTATCGGCGGGCAGGGCGCTGTCTTCGCGTGCGGATAAAAGTGCGGCCGCCACGGCCAGATCGGCGGCGGGTTCGGAAATCTTCATGCCGCCGGCCACGTTGAGATAGACATCGAGCCCGGCAAAAGGGATTCCGCAGCGTGCTTCGAGCACCGCAAGGATCATGGCAAGTCGCCCGCCGTCCCAGCCCACCACCGTGCGGCGGGGTTGGGAATGTGGCGTGGGGGCCACCAGCGCCTGCAATTCGCACAGGACGGGGCGTGTGCCTTCGATGCCTGCAAAGACCACCGATCCGGGCGACGGCGTTCCCCGCTCGGACAGGAACAGGGCCGAAGGGTTGGTGACCTCGGCCAGACCCGCGCCCGTCATCTCGAACACGCCGATTTCGTCGGCGGGGCCAAAGCGGTTCTTGACCGCGCGCAGGATGCGGAACTGGTGGCCGCGCTCGCCCTCGAAATACAGCACGGTGTCGACCATGTGTTCGACGACGCGCGGGCCCGCGATCTGGCCGTCCTTGGTGACGTGGCCGACAAGGATCACGCTGACGCCCTTGCGTTTGGCGAATGTGGTCAACTCGTGGGCCGCGGCGCGCACCTGGCTGACCGATCCGGGGGCGCTGTCGACGGTATCCAGCCACATGGTCTGGATCGAATCGATGATGGCAAGGCCGGGCGATTCCGCTTCGAGGGTGGTCAGGATGTTGCGCAGGTTGGTGTCGGAGGCCAGTTGCACGGGCGAATCGGAAAGGCCAAGGCGCTGGGCGCGCATGCGGATCTGTGCGCTGGCCTCTTCGCCGCTGACATAAATCGTCTTGAGACCGGCGCGCGCAAATTGCGCGGCGGCCTGCAGCAGCAGAGTGGATTTGCCGATGCCCGGATCGCCCCCCACAAGAATGGCCGAGGCCGGGACCAGACCGCCGCCCAACACGCGGTCAAGTTCGGGCATGTGCGCGGGGGTGCGTGGCGGCGGGGCCTCCTGGGTGCGCAGATCGCTGAGTGCGATGCCTGACCCGCGCCGGGCGCCCAGGGATTTGGCGCCGGGGCCGACGGACAGGCCGCTGTCTTCTGAAATCGTGTTCCATTCGCCGCATCCGTCGCAGCGCCCGGACCACTTGGAAAAGGAAGAGCCGCAGGCGGAACAGGAAAAGGACGGTGATTTGGCCATGCGCCAAGAAGTGCCAGCGCGCTGATGCGGGGTAAAGCCCTATTCGGCGCGCTTTTGCAGGCGGGTGACCTTGGCGGTGCCGGGGATGGCGGGCACCGGGGTGGGTTTGTTCAATTCGGGCAGCAGGGTTTCCAGCTCGTCCAGCAATCGTTCCATCTGGGCGCGGGCCACGTTTTCGTCCAGCTCGATCCGGGTGATCCAGTTGGAAAACTCCGAGTGAATCGCCCTGGCATGGGCAAGGCGGTCGTTGAAGCGGTCAACCTCGTATTGCCGTTCCTTGAGGAAAGAGCGCGCGCGGCTGACCCGGTCGTCGCAATAGGCATCGGCCAGATCGCGGCTGATATGGGACATCTTGGCGGCGAGGTCGAGGATTTCGGGTTCCAGATGCCCGAGGTCGGGATGATCGCGCATGAAGCTGACCCGGTCGCGCATATCGTCAAAGGCGTCTTGGGTGCGGAACAATCCGTCGCGGTCGGCGGCATGTGCGGCGTGATAGGCGCGGGTGATGTCGTTGACGCCCAGTTCGAAGCGGCGGTGCGAGTCTTCGAGGCGCATCATGCGCCAGTTGGCGGGCAGGAAAAAGCACAGCGAGAGGGCAAATATCGTCAGCCCGACCTGCGCATAAAGACCGGCGGCGGGAATCGCCGCGCCGTTCCATTCCAGCGGCAGTGTCACCCAGGGCACTGCGCCAAGTGTCGCCAGCGCCGTCGTGACGATCAGGCCCAGCGCCAGCGCTGCAAACAGGATCAGCGACAACCGCTGCATCAGCGCGATGCAGACACGCATCATGGATTTGAAATCGTTCACAAGCCTTCCCCCCAGAAGACATTCACCGATGATGAGGGTACAGGCGCAACCGGTTGACCGGCAATGAAAAACCGGTGCGGCATTGAGAATCCAGCCGGGTTTTCAACCCTGCGTTCGGGGCGCTGTTTCGGAACTGGACCCAATCCTTTCTGGATTGATCTATTGTTCGGTGCGCCAGCTGACCCAAAGCGATGTGAGGATACAGGCCGTGAACAGGTAAAGCCCCCATGCGGTTTCGAGTCGCCCGACGCCGACACCTTTGGCCAGTGTGATGTAAAGCGCGATCAGAAAGATGTCGGCCATGGCGAGTTTGCCCAACATCCCGAGGCCATGGGTGAGCCGCGCGCTGGCCAGGTTCCAGTGGATCAGCGCCAGTGTGATCGTCTTGAGCATCGGCGCGACAAGGGCGAACAGGGCGACAATCAGGGCAAGGAAGATGTCCGTGCTCCAGAGCGAGCGAAGTCCTGTCATGACGGAGATTTCGCTGAGCCCGAAGAGCGGCAGCAACCCTGCGCGCATGAGCGGAGCAAACCACGAGAGCGGGAAAAGTATCAGCAGGCCGAGGTTGATCCAGCGATGCATCTTTGACCTTTGTCTGGTCGGTCGGGCGGCTCTGTTTGCCTGTGGCAAAGACGCCCGCCCGCCGACCCGTTAGCGGACCGCCTCGATCGGTCCTGTTGCGCGCCCGTGAATGAACTGGTCGACGTATGGATCGCCCGCGTTGTCCATGTCCGCGACCGGCCCTGTCCATCGGATCTTGCCTGCGTGCAGCATCGCGACGTGATCGGCAATGGAGCGCACCGAGGACATATCATGTGTGATGGTCATGGTCGTAGCGCCCATTTCGGTGACGATTTCGCGGATCAGGTCATTGATAACGCCCGCCATGATCGGGTCGAGCCCTGTGGTCGGTTCGTCAAAGAAGATGATTTCAGGATCCGCCGCGATGGCGCGCGCCAGTCCGACCCGTTTTTGCATGCCGCCGGACAGTTCGGCCGGAAGCTTGTCGGCCACATCCGGTGTCAGCCCGACGCGCCGCAGCTTTTGAATGGCGACGGCGCGCGCCTCGGGTCTCGGCCGGGCAAGAGAGCCGCGCAGCAGCCGGAAGGCGACGTTCTGCCAGACCGGCAGAGAGTCAAAAAGCGCGCCGCCCTGAAACAGCATGCCAAAGCGCGCCAGGAACGCGTCACGGTCGGTCTTGGTCACATCGGTGCCATCCACGGTGATGGTCCCGCTGTCCGGGGTGACGAGGCCCAGCACGGATTTGATGGCGACGGATTTGCCCGTGCCCGAGCCGCCGATGATCACCATGGATGTGCCTTTGGCCACGTGCAGGTTCACGCCGCGCAGGACATGGTTGTCGCCAAAGGATTTGTGAACGTCGTCCAATGTGATCATGGCGCGGTGCCTGTGGATGAGGTCGGGAGCCTCCGGCGGGGATTTTTTTCAATCAGAGAAGCAGGGGCAGGTTGTGTCATAGCGAGAAAAACACCCCCGTCAGCACGAAGTTGGCCGCGAGGATCAGAACGGCTGCGGCTTCGACGGACCCTTTGGTGGCGCGGCCCACGCCTTGTGCGCCCCGGCTTGAGTTCATCCCGAAATAACAACCCATGAGGGCTGCGATACAGCCGAAAACGGCGCCTTTGGCGAGGCTTGATGTGATGTCGCGCAGTTGCAGGAAATCGACCGTGTTCCTGATATAGGTCGCCGGGTTGAACCCCAGCGTGCCCGTGGCCACCGCATATCCGCCGAAGATTCCGATGACGTCGCCGACCGCCACCAGCAGGGGCACCATCAGTGTGGCCGCCAGCACGCGCGGGGCGGACAGGTATTTCATCGGATGGGTTGAAAGCGTGACCAGTGCGTCGATCTGTTCGGTGACCTTCATCGTGGCGATTTCGGCTGCGATCGAGGACGTGACGCGCGCCGCGATCATCAGGCCGACAAGGACGGGTCCGAGTTCGCGGACCATACCGATGCCCACGATCTGCGGCACGACCGCTTCGGCGTTGAAGCGTGCGCCCCCTGCATAGATCTGCAACGCCAGCGCCCCGCCGGTGAAGATGGCCGTCAGGCCGACCACTGGGAGCGACAACCAGCCGATGTTGAGCAGCGCCAGAGCGAATTCGCGCGGATAGAACGGCGGTCGCAATATATGTGAAAAGGCGCGCCCCGCGAACAGGCTTACGCGTCCGATGGCGGCGAGGAAGCCCAGCACGACGCGCCCGATGGCTGCGAGTGTGCTCATGCGACGATGGAGCGCTCGTAGCGCGCCCCGAGTTGCGTCAGAATCTCGTAGCCGATCGTTCCTGCGGCCTCGGCCACGGTGTCGATCGACTGATGGGGCCCCATCAATTGCAGGCTGGCCGGGTCGTCGTGCAAACCAGTGACATCGGCAGTGATCAGGTCCATCGACACGCGTCCCACCACGGGGCAGCGCACACCACCGGCAAACAGTGCGGCCTTGCCGCCCATGGCGCGGATCAGCCCGTCGGCATAGCCACCCGATACAGTTGCGATGCGCGCATCCTGCGGTGCGGTCCAGCCGTTGGCGTAACCGACCGTTTCGCCTTGCATGACATCGCGCACCTGAATGACCGGCAGATCGAGGGTGACGACAGGCTCTGCGTCGACGAAGGGCAATCCGCCGTAAAGGCCCACGCCGGGGCGCGTCATGTCAAAGTGATAGTCCGCCCCCAGCAGCGTGCCTCCTGTCGCGGCAAGCGACCGGGGTATGTCCAGTTCATCCGTCATGGCGCGAAAGGTGTCGCGTTGGTGCGCATTCATCGGGTGGTCGGGCGCATCCGCGCAGGCCAGGTGCGACATGATCAGGGTCGGGCGCTGGGCAATTGCGATGTCGCGCACGGCGGACCATTCCGCAGGTTCCATCCCGAGGCGGTTCATGCCGGTATCGAGCTGGATGCCAAAGGACGCGCCCGGCAAGGCCTCGACGTGGCGCAACATCTGGTCGACCGAATTGAGCAGGGGGGTCAGGGCGGCCGCGCGGATGCCATCTGTGTCGCCTTCCATATGTCCGGAAAAAACATGGATGCGAGGCCCGTGTCCGATGGCGGCGCGCAGCGTGACCCCTTCGGCGGCGGTGGCGACAAAAAAGCTGCGCACACCGGCACCCAGAAGGGCACGCCCGACAGGCCCTGCGCCCAGACCGTAGCCATCGGCCTTGACCACGGCGCCCGTTTCGCCGTCGTTCATTGCGTCAAGGGCGCGCCAGTTGCGCACAACGGCGCCAAGGTCGATCGTGAGGGTTGCGGATGTCATGACTGTCTTGTTGGCGTCCCGTCCCGCAGCGTCAAGTGGGAATTGAAGTTTGCGCGGCGTCCGACGCGGCGCTTGATGCGCCTAGGGGTAGGCAAACAGGCTGCGGTTCCGTTCCCAGATCTTTTCGCCGATCAGGCAATCATAGGGTGTCGCGCCCTGCGCGCGCCAGATGCGCGCGCGCGGTGCCGGGCGGGCGGCGATTTCCAGCACCAGCTTGCGCCGGACGGCCTGTTCGAACTCGGCCCAGTCGGTGACCGGCAGAACAAAAGCCCCGGTGCCGCCGATCACGCAGGCGGTTTAATAGACGTCAAGATCGGCGATATTATAGCGCGATGTGATCGACTCGTCCCGGGTCATGAGCGGCAGGCCGTTGATCGTCATGCCGCGCGCCAGCACGCGGTCGCGGGCTTTTGTCACCACGTCGCCCATGTTGTTTGGCCCGTCACCCGACACGTCGATGACCCGGCGCAACCCGTCAAAGCGGTTGGCGTCAATCGACGCTGCGGCAAAATCCAGGACGCCCGAAATGGATGTGCGGCGCTGCGCATCATCAAAATTGGCGCTGATCTGTGCGGCGATCCGGGCGGCATGTTCCGGGCCTTGCAGCAGCGTCCAGGGCACGATTGTGCGTTGACTGTGGACACCGGCCCATTCGACATAGGTGACCGCGATCCGCCCAAGCATCCCGCCCCCGATGGCGGCCTGTACTTCGGGGCTGGTCAGCGCGGCGGCATAGCCCCGGCGCTGGATTTCCAGCTCGAAGGGCTGCATGGAACGGCTGACGTCGACGGCCAGGAACAGTTCGACATCCACCTCCACGCGGTCCCGGGCGTGCAGGGCAGCACCCCAGAACAGGACAACAAAAATCAGATAGCGCATGGGCCAAATGGGCCCGAAGCAGGGCCGCCTGTCCAGTCACATCCGGGTCATACCGGCAATATTACGGCGCAAGTGCACTTCATTTCGCCAAATGGGCCGTGAGGGAGTCCGCAAGCACGGGGGGCAAGACCCCCAAGCCCTGCGCGGTTCAAAAGCCGACGTCGCCGCCACCGCCCGATTGCTGCCAGGCCTGAACCAGATTGCCAAACCGGGTAAAACGACCCTCGAAGGACAGATCGACCGTGCCGATGGGCCCGTGGCGCTGCTTGCCGATGATGACTTCGGCGCGGCCGTGCAGGCGCTCCATCTCTGCGGTCCATTTGCCCAGGGCTTCGAGGTCATGATCGCCGGGTTTTTCGCGTTCCTTGTAGTATTCTTCGCGGAACACGAACATGACCACGTCCGCGTCCTGTTCGATGGAGCCGGATTCACGCAAATCGGAAAGCTGTGGGCGCTTGTCCTCGCGGTTTTCGACCTGCCGGGACAATTGGGACAGGGCGACCACGGGAATGTTGAGCTCTTTGGCGATGGCCTTGAGGCCCATTGAAATCTCGCCGATCTCCTGCACCCGGTTTTCGGCAACACCGCGCACCAGTTGCAGATAGTCGACGATCAATACATCCAGCCCGTGGGTCCGTTTCAGGCGGCGCGCGCGGGCGGCCAGTTGGGCAATCGGGATGGCGGCCGTGTCGTCGATAAAAAGCGGGCAGGCCTCCAGCGTCTTGGCCGCATCGACAAAACGGCGAAATTCACCTTCGGTCATGTCGCCGCGCCGGATCTGTTCGCTGGGCACTTCGGAGGCTTCCGACAGGATGCGCGCGGCGAGTTGTTCGGCGCTCATTTCAAGGGAAAAGAAGCCGACAACCCCGCCCTCGATCGCGCCCTCGGTGCCATCGGGCTTGATGCCGCGTTTGTAGGCCTTGGCGATGTTGAAGGCGATGTTGGTGGCCAGCGACGTCTTGCCCATCGACGGACGCCCGGCAAGGATCAGCAGGTCCGAGGAGTGCAAACCGCCCAGTTTCTTGTCCATATCCGTCAGGCCGGTTGAAATGCCTGCCAGCCCGCCTTCGCGCTGATAGGCGGCATTGGCCACATTAACCGCGTCCGTTACCGCCTTGAGAAAACTTTGAAACCCGCCTTCGGACGTGCCTTGTTCCGCCAGCTTGTAGAGTGCCTGTTCGGCCTCCACGATCTGCTCTTTGGGTTCTGATGCGACGTCGACCTTGGCCGCCTTGGCGCTGATATCCCGTCCAAGCTGGATCAGGTCGCGCCGCACCGCGAGGTCATAGATGATTTGTGCGTAGTCGCGCACCGCATAGGCACTGATCGCGGCGCCCGCAAGCCGCGCAAGATAGGCAGGCCCGCCCAGTTCCCTGAGGCCCTCGTCATCTTCCATGAACGCCTTGAGCGTGACGGGGCTGGCCAGGTTGTTCTTGGCGATGCGGGCCGAGGCGATCTCGAAAATGCGGGCATGGACCGGGTCATAGAAATGACCGGGGCCGATGATCGACGCAATGCGGTCATAGATGTCATTGTTGGTCAGAATCGCACCCAGAAGCTGTTGTTCAGCCTCGGTTGAATGCGGCATGGTTTCGGCATCCTGTACTGCCACACCTGTCGGATTGATCGCTGCGATCTCGTTCATGACCCCGGTCCCTGCTCGTTTCTTGTTTTTTCCCTGCTGCGCTGAGTGCCATAACGCGACGATTCTGCAAACAGGGAGTAACCCTGTGGACAGGTGCAGGGATAACAGGCTTTACCGCACAGGCGCACCGATATCTGGCGGTTATGTCAAAGTAGGCTACCACATCTGGATGCTGTTGGGCAAAAGAATCATTTCTGTCCACAGGTTGCTCGGGAAAATATCCCCAGGTTTCTTGCCAGACGCAGGCGTCCGGAGTCCCGACGGTTACGTCCGGGCGGCCTGCCACGCACGGGGATCGTTCAGGAACTCTTCGACGCCGCTGAGCGTGTCTGCGTCAAATGCCCTGGAGGCGCGTGCCTCGGCCAAAACGTCCCACCATGTGCACAGGTGATGCAGGGTTACGCCGTGATCGCCCAGCGTTTTTTCCGTTTCGGGGAAGATGCCGTAGTAAAAGATGACCGCTGTGTGTCCGCAGGTCGCCCCGGTCTCGCGGATCGCATCCACGAAACTGAGTTTCGAGCCGCCGTCGGTTGTCAGATCCTCGACCAGCAGGACGCGCTGTCCTTCGCCCATGTCGCCTTCGATCCGGGCGTTGCGTCCGTAACCTTTTGGTTTCTTGCGCACATAGGTCATGGGAAGCCCCATGCGTTCGGCGACCAGCGCGGCGAAGGGGATGCCCGCCGTTTCGCCCCCGGCGATGTTGTCGAATGCCTCGAACCCGGCATTGCGCATGACCGTGACGGTCAGAAAATCCATGAGTGTGGAGCGGATGCGGGGATGGCTGATCAGTTTGCGGCAGTCGATATAGGTGGGCGAGGGCAGGCCGCTGGCCAGTTTGAACGGTTCGGCGGCGTTGAAATGTACCGCCTTGATTTCCAGCAGCATGCGCGCGGTGAGGCGGGCGATCTCTTTGGGGGTGGGATAGCTGGTGGGGATCATGGTGCTGTGCTTTCGGGTGATGCGCCGGTGGTGATTGCGGGAGCCTCCGGCGGGGATTTTTTGAAATCAGAGAAGGTGTTGGACCGACCATGCGAGATCGAAACCGGGATCGAAGATGGTGACCGGGCCATCGTCGCTTTGCACATGCGAGGGCAGGGTCGTTGGAGTTTTGGTCAGCGTGATCGTGTCGGTGTTGACCGGCAGCCCGTAAAAGGCGGGGCCATTGCGCGATGTGAAACCTTCGAGCTTGTCGAGCGCGCCGTCTTGTTCGAACACCTGTGCAAGAATTGCCATCGTATTGGGTGCGGTGAAACATCCCGCGCAACCGCAGGGCAGCAGCTTGTTTGCGTCCGTGTGCGGGGCGCTGTCGGTGCCGAGGAAAAAGCGCGCCTCTCCGCTGGTGGCCGCTTTGCGCAGGGCGCGGCGGTGGGTTTCGCGTTTGGCGACCGGAAGGCAGTAATAATGCGGTTTGATGCCGCCCGCGAGGATGTGGTTGCGGTTGATCACCAGGTGATGCGTTGTGATCGTTGCGCCGAGCGTGTCATCCTGCGTGCGCGCATACTGCACGGCGTCTGCTGTGGTGATATGTTCCATCACCACCCGCAGGCCCGGCGTCGCGCGTCGCACCGGCTCCAACACCCGGTCGATGAACACCGCCTCGCGATCAAAAATGTCGACCTCCGCATCTGTCACTTCGCCATGTACGCAGAGCGGCAGGCCGATCCTGGCCATCCGGTCGAGCGTGGCGCGGATTTTTTCAAAATCCGCCACACCGGACGCGGAATTGGTGGTGGCGCCTGCGGGGTAAAGTTTGACCGCCTTGACCAGACCACTGGCATGGGCGGCCTCGACGTCATCCGGGTCGGTGTCTTCGGTCAGGTAGAGCGTCATCAGCGGCTCGAACGTCATGCCATCGGGCAGCGCGGCCAGGATGCGATCACGGTAGGCCATGGCCTGGGCCCCTGTCACGACGGGCGGCACAAGGTTGGGCATGATGATTGCGCGGGCGAAATGCTGTGCTGAATGGGGCAGGACGGCGCGCATCATCGCGCCATCGCGCAGATGCAGGTGCCAGTCGTCGGGGCGGGCAATCGTGAGGGTGTTCATGGAACGCGCGTTAACACGGGTGGGCGACGCGTTGCTAGTCCTCGCGGGACCCGGAATCACCGATTTCGCCGTCTGTTCCGGCAATCGCGCGCTGTTGTTCGATTTCGCCCAGGCGGCGCTGGAAGCGCGGCGCGTTCATCCGCGACGTGACATTGCGCGTCAGAAGGTAGGTGAGGTCGGTGCGCCCGGCGCGGTCCAGCGCGCCCATCATGCGCCGCAGATAGGGCAGGTAGGTGCGCCGCGCCCTGTAGTGGTGTGCAAAGGCGTTGTCATCCAGCGCGCCTGACGCGGCCTCGATGATCAGGGGGGTCAGGAGGCGCATGCGGATCAAATCCCCCTGCAGCGCGCCGCCCATCTTGCGCATGCGCAGCGGAGTGGCCCCGGACGTGGTGAACAGGGTGGCGTGCATCGCGTCCAGCATTTCGACCGGGTCATAGATGACATAGGCCTTGTCGCACGCATCCAGCATGTCAGGTGCGTAGCCATAGCGTTGCGTGAAATCGGTGCGGCGCATTTCGGCAAAGCGGTTGTCCCACTCGGCCACGCGGGCATCGAGGGTCGCTTGCGGCTGGATCGCCAGGACACGTGCGCCGGGGGCCGCGACTGAAAAGGCCGCCGCTGCATATCCACAAGGGCCAGCGCCGTAAAACAACACGGTTTCAAACTCGTCAAAGAACCCCTCGTCGACCAGGCGATCAAACTCTGCGATCACGTCCTTGTCGCGAAACCAGGTATCGCCATCCGAGGCCACGCAAAGGTGCGACCAGTCATATTGGCGTACAAAGGTCCAACCCAGAGGTTCCGCGCTGTTGGACAACGAACGCATGCCCTGAATCGTCTCGAAGCTGACCATGAGCGTGTTGCCGCGCCGCACGTGGGCTGCGAAATGTCTTTTGCCGAGAAGTTCAAAGTATCCGTGATCCCCGGCAACGGCCTCGACTTCGGCCAGCCATTCGTCTTTGGACAAACCTGCCAGATCCGGGTCAAACACTGTGTCTGCGTCCTGCATCGCAATACCTCGTACTCCCGCAGCTTTCGGTGCGGGTTTTATATCAGGTAGATGGGCAATACGGCGAAAATAAGAAGACTTTGAGCGAGATTTGCGCGCCGAGCCGCTGCTTAATCCCCGTTTTTTTGCGCTTTGCGCGCATAGGCGGTGAGGAATTTCGCCGCCTCGGGCGCAATGGCGCGGGCGGGTGGTGTCATCAACAACCGTCCAAACAGGGCGCGATAGGGTTCCTGTGTCATCAGCGTCTCAAAGCGGGCCTTGCGCCATGCCACGGCCCTTTCGTGCAGCGCGGCGAGGGTTTCGTCAGCGCGCAGCTGTGTCAGAGCCGCGTTGCGCGCGTCGTCATAGCGCCGGATTGACGTGTCCCTGACCGTGTTGAAATTCCGCTCGACCCAATAGTCCGCGCCCATGGTGTTGTCCTGGCGGTTGACCCGTCCCCGGTCGACCTTGACGATATAGCTTTCCATCGCGCCCAGCGGATAGTGGTTGAGTTGCACCAGCCCGTAATTGGGCTGTCCGAAGTTCGAAAACACCCGTTTGGTCCGGAATTGCGGATCCAGCGCGCGTCCGTGGCCGTCATACCAGCGGGCATCCTTGATGCGGTCCGCGTCGGGCGCGCGCGGGCGATGTATACCGGGTTTTTCGTAGGTTCCGTCATTGGCATAGAGCGTTTTGAACATGGCCGCGCGCCACGGCCAGTGGAGGATGTCGGGGGCGGCGTGTTCGAACAGTTCGGTCACCGGCCGGTCCTGATAATGCACCTGTTCGCTGTTGCCGAACAGACGCCAGGTGAGGGTGATGGCCGTCGCGTCGGGCAGGGCGTCATGCAGGGCGCTGAAGGTGCCGTCGCCGGTGTGGATATTGACGAATTCATCGACATCCATGACCAGAATCCATTTCGCGGACCGCACCACATCCAGTTTCGCGGCCCGTTTCAACGCGGTGAACTGAATGCCGCCCTGGTCATAGGGGCCGTCATTGCGCATGTGGGTCAGCCATCCAAGGGTTGCGAGATGATCCAGCATCCTGTCCGTGCCATCATCGCAATCATTTGAAAAGACAACGAAATGATCCACGCCCACGGCACGGTGATGGGCCAGCCATTCCAGCAGGAATGCGCCTTCGTTGCGGACTGTGGTGATGACAAGGTGGGTCATGGGGCGCCCCGGTCGGCGCGGCGGTGGGTGTCGTACATAAAGTGCCGCCTCTTGATGGGTCCGTGTGCGCTTTGCCCGGAAACCTCGTTTGTCATGCCGGGTCGCAAGGGCCCAAATCGTTGCGATAACATGACATTTTCACCGAATCCCGTCAACGATATGAACGGTCGGGGGCTTGACGCCCGCCCGGTGGGATGCAGTTTGGGGTCAAAGAAGGACTGCCCATGCACATCCCCGCTTCGATTGATGCCGTACAGGCGATGCTGGCCGATCAGGGCTATGTCTGTGATCGTGCGCTGGGCACGGTTGTTTTTCTGAGCCTCAAGCTGGGGCGGCCGCTGTTTCTGGAAGGCGAAGCGGGCGTGGGCAAGACCGAGATCGCCAAGGCGCTGAGTACAGGTCTGGGCCGGCGTTTGATCCGGCTGCAGTGTTACGAAGGGCTGGATGCCGCATCCGCCGTCTATGAGTGGAATTTTCCGGCACAGATGATCGCGATCCGCACCGCCGAGGCGACGGGGGGCGCGGACCGGCAGGCGTTGCAGGCTGAATTGTTTTCGGATGAATTCCTGATCCGCCGCCCGCTGCTGGAGGCGATGGCACCGGATGAAAACGGCGCGCCCGTGCTGCTGATTGACGAACTGGACCGCACGGACGAACCGTTCGAGGCCTTCCTGCTGGAAGCGCTCAGCGATTTTCAGGTCACCATTCCCGAACTGGGCACGATCAAGGCACCCGAGCCCCCCATCGTCATCGTCACCTCGAACCGCACCCGCGAAGTGCACGATGCCCTGAAACGCCGGTGCCTTTATCATTGGGTGGACTACCCGGATTTCGACCGGGAGATGGACATCCTGACGGCACGCGCGCCCGATGCCGCAGAGGCGCTGAGCCGGGAGGTCGTGGCCTTTGTGCAAGCCCTGCGCCGCGAGGATCTGTTCAAGAAACCGGGGGTGGCCGAAACCATCGACTGGGCCAAATGCCTGCTGGCGCTGGATGTCATCACGCTTAGCCCCGAGGTGATCGCCGACACGCTGGGCGCGATCCTGAAATATCAGGACGACATTCAGAAATTGCAGGGATCGGAGGCCAAGCGCATTCTGGATGAGGCGAAGGCGTCTCTGGAAGCGGAGTGACAAGTCGCCCCTGTCTGCTAAGCTGGCGCTATGGAATTCGAACCGATCAGCACAATGCGTCTGTTGGCGCTGATGGCGGCGGGTGGGCTGTTTGCCTGTGCCGGGCTTTACATGATGTTGCGCCCCAGGCCTGAGGGTGCGGCCAAGATCGAACTGTTCGGGTTGAAGTTCGAAAGCTCTTCGGCCGGTTTGCTTGTGTTTGCGGTGGGTGCCGCGTTCCTGGCCACGCCGCTCTATGTGCCTGAAAAAGCGGATGTTCGCGGCGCGGTCCCGCCGGGTGTAACACCGTCTGAGGCGGTCTCTCCTCCTGTTGCGTCCGGGCAGACTCCGAAAGGGGTGAATGGTGGCGAAACATCAATGGTTCTTGCCGAAGCGCCTGTCGTGGCCCCCGAGGCAGGCATCGTTCAGGAGGTCGAACCAAATGATTTGTCGCGCCAGGCCACACAGATCCGTGTCGGCCAAACGGCAAATGGCATCGCAGGCTATCAGGATCTTGACTGGTTCGCGTTGCCGGTTCCGGAAACCGGGTTGACGGGGCACGAAATCAGCCTGCGTTACGTGACCGGGACGTCTGCGCGTGTAGATGTCTACAACACCCGCGAGCAGAATGTTGGTTTTCTGGAGGTCGAGGATGGGGTGCAATACCTGCCCATCACCAGCCAGTTTTCGGGCACGCTTTATTTTCGGGTAAAGCGGAATTGGGGTGCTGGCGAGGCGCACTATGAACTGGCCGTGATGCCGCCCGGATGATGCCTGATCGTGCCTGAATACGCGCCTCTGGATTTGCCGGACGACCCGAAGCTGACGGGCAACATCACCCATTTTGCGCGGGCCTTGCGGCGTGCCGGTGTCCCGATTGGTCCCGGTCGGGTGATAGATGCGATCGAGGCGGTGCGGGTTGCCGGGTTTTCTGATCGGCGTGATTTTTACTGGACGCTGCATGCCTGTTTCGTGTCGCGCCCTGAACACCGCGCCGTCTTTGCCCAGATCTTTCGCCTGTACTGGCGCGATCCGCGGTATCTTGAGCATATGATGGCGACGATGCTGCCCGCCGTGCGCGGCGTGCAGGTGGAACGCGCAGCGCAGGCCGCCGAGAAACGCGCCGCCGAAGCGTTGCTGGACGGGACAGATCTGGCCAAACCTGACGCCGAGGAAGAGGCGCAGGAAACCGAAATCGACATTGATGCGTCCCTCACGGCGTCGACGCTGGAGCAGCTGAAAACACTGGACTTCGAGCAGATGAGCGCGGGCGAGATGGCGCAGGCGAAGGCGATGTTGGCCCGCATGAGCCTGCCGGTCGATCCAACCCCGTCACGCCGTACGCGCATGGGCGGGCGGGGCCGTATTGATCCGGCACGCACCTTGCGCGAGGCGATGCGTTTTGGTGGAGAGATGCAGGGATTGCGCTGGAAAACGCCCCGGTTGTGCTATCCCAACCTTGTGGTGCTGTGCGACATCTCGGGCTCGATGAGCCAGTATTCGCGCGTGGTGCTGCATTTTCTGCACAGCGTTGCCAATGCCAGGGGGGCGGGATGGTCGCGGGTGCATGCATTCACCTTTGGCACCCGGTTGACCAACATCACCCGCCATCTGGCGACCCGTGATGTGGATGCGGCCCTGCGCGCCGCCGGGGCCGAGGCGCAGGATTGGGAAGGCGGAACGCGGATCGGGGCCTGCCTTGAGACCTTCAACCGCGACTGGTCGCGCCGGGTGCTGGGGCAGGGGGCCGTTGTGTTGCTGATCACGGACGGGTTGGACCGTGATGACCCCGAAGTGTTGTCGCGCCAGATGCAGCGGTTGCACTTGTCGGCGCGCCGTCTGATCTGGATCAACCCTTTGTTGCGCTGGGACGCATTTGCCCCCAAGGCGCGCGGAATAGCCGCCATGCTGCCGCATGTGGACAGCTTTCGCGCAGGTCATTCGATCGCGTCTCTGGAAGAGCTGTCGGCGGTGATTTCGCGGCGTGATGATGTTGGCGACCGCGATCGTCTGTTGCAGATGTTGTCAGATTGAGCGCCTGCGGCGCACGACATTTTTTGTCTGGCGCTTCGGGACCCTCCAAAACCATAGTGTCAGAGCCGCCCGCGCCCGATCTCTGGCGTGACAGGGGCCGGTCTGCCGCTCAAGCAGAAATACGGTTTCCTCTTTCAGGGACCCTCCGCATTTCAGCTTGATCGTCAGCCCGCCCCCTATTCCCTTGAGATCAAGCGAGGGCGGCTCCGAAACCATGGTTCAGGCGAAGGTGTCCGCGAAGGCGGTGCGGTAGGCTTCGGACAACTCGGACAGAGGGGCGCTGGACTGGCCCATCCAGACCATATCACCGGTGAATTTACCGACTGACTGGATCGGCACGCCTGCCTGACCGGCCGCAATCATCAGCGCCTCGGCCTGATCAAAGCTGCACGCCAGGAGGTAGCGGGCCTGGTCCTCGCCAAACAGGAAGCCGGTGTCACTGCTGTCGAGCACCACGCCGATTCCAGAGGCTTCGGCCAGTTCGAATGCTGCAAGCGCCAGTCCGCCGTCGCTGAGATCGCTACAGGCGCAGATCAGCGCGTGGTTGTTGCGGATGAAGGTGCCGTTGCGGTTTTCGGCCTCCAGATCGACATGGGGGGCGTCGCCGTCGGCACGGTTGAACACTTCGAGCAGCAATGCAGACTGACCGAGATGGCCGGTCGTGTCCCCGATCAGAAGGGCCACATGCCCCTCGTGGACATCGCAGCCGATCATGTCGTCGGGCTGTGCGATCAGGCCGACCGCCCCGATGGTTGGCGTGGGCAGGATCGCCGCCCCGTCCGTTTCATTGTACAGTGAGACGTTGCCGGACACGATCGGCATGTCGAGCGCGGCGACGGCGGCGCCGATGCCCTTGATCGCGCCCACCAACTGGCCCATGATCTGGGGTTTTTCGGGATTGCCGAAGTTGAGGTTGTCGGTGGTGGCCAGCGGTGTTGCCCCGGTGGCGGTGAGGTTGCGATAGGCCTCGGCGACAGCCTGTTTTCCGCCCATTTCGGGGTTGGCCTGCACGTAGCGTGGGGTGACGTCGGAGGTGAAGGCGAGCGATTTTTCGGTGCCGTGCACGCGGATGATCCCGGCGCCAAGGCCCGGTGTGCGGGCGCTGTCGGCCATGACCATGGTGTCGTATTGCTCGAACACCCAGTGTTTGGAGGCGTAGTTGGGGCAGGCCAGAAGTGCCCGCAATCCGTCGATCGGATCAATGTTGACCACGTCGGCCATGGGGTCCGGCGCGGGAGTGGGGACCCAGGGCCGGTCATATTCGGGCGCAGTGGAGGCGAGTTTGGACAGCGGCAGGTCGGCTTTTGTCTCACCGTTCAGCTGAATGAGGAAACGGTCTTGGGCAATTGTCTCGCCCACGATGGCGAAATCCAGGTCCCATTTGTCGAACACGGCTTTGGCTTCGGCCTCGAGTTCAGGGCGCAGCACCATCAGCATCCGCTCCTGAGACTCGCTCAGCATCATTTCATAGGCGGTCATTGCCGTCTCGCGTACCGGCACTTTTTCGAGATCGAGGCGCACGCCCAGACCGCCCTTGTCGCCCATTTCGACAGCCGAGCAGGTGAGACCGGCAGCGCCCATGTCCTGAATGGAAATCACCGCACCCGTGGCCATCAATTCGAGCGTTGCCTCCATCAGCCGCTTTTCGGTGAACGGGTCGCCGACTTGGACGGTCGGGCGCTTTTCCTCGAGGGTGTCGTCGAATTCGGCGCTGGCCATGGTGGCGCCGCCGACACCGTCCCGGCCTGTCTTGGCGCCCAGATAGACAACCGGCATGCCCACGCCCGAGGCGGCGGAATAGAAAATCTTGTCCGCGTCCGCCAGACCAGCGGCAAAGGCGTTCACGAGGCAGTTGCCATTGTAGGCGGGATCAAAGCGCACCTCGCCACCGACGCAGGGCACACCGAACGCGTTGCCATAGCCGCCCACACCGGCGACGACGCCGTGCACCAGCTGGCGGGTCTTGGGGTGGTCCGGTTCACCGAACGACAGGGCGTTCATGGCTGCGATGGGCCGTGCGCCCATGGTGAACACGTCGCGCAGGATGCCGCCCACGCCCGTGGCCGCCCCCTGATAGGGTTCGATATAGGAGGGGTGGTTGTGGGATTCCATCTTGAAGACCACCGCCTGCCCGTCGCCGATATCGACGACGCCCGCGTTTTCGCCGGGCCCGCAGATCACTTGCGGGCCGTCTGTGGGCAGGGTGCGCAGCCATTTCTTGGACGACTTGTAGGAACAGTGCTCGTTCCACATCGCCGAAAAAATCCCCAGTTCGGTAAAACTCGGGGTGCGTCCGATGATGTCCAGGATGCGCGCGTATTCATCCGCGCTGAGGCCGTGGGCCGCGATCAGGTCATCGGTAATCTGTGGTTCTTGCATCTGGGCCCCCATCTTCTTGGGGCGCTTTTAGGACAAGGCCGGGGTGGGGCCAAGTGGTGAAACGCCTGTGCGCGAACCTGACCCGGCGCCAGGCCTATTCCGCCACGCAATCCGCAAAGTAGTGCATCGCACCATCCGCGCCGACCTCGTGTACCAAGCCGTGGATATCGGTTTCGAACCCGGGACATTCGCGCGCAAAGGCCCGGTTGAACCTGAGGTAGTCCACGATTTTTTCGTTGAACACCTCGCCCGGTATCAGCAACGGGATGCCCGGCGGGTAGGGGGTGACAAGGCTGGTGGTGATCCGGCCCACCAGATCGTCGACCGGCACGCGTTGCGTTTCGCGCCGCGCAATGTGGGCGTAGGCGTCGCTGGGTTTCATTGCCGGGTTCAGATCGCTCAGATACATCTCGGTCGACAGGATGGCGACATCGTATTTGGCATAGAGCGCGTGAACATGCTGGCACAGATCGCGCAGGCCCATATCCGCATAGGCGGGTTGCCTGGCGACAAAATCCGGCATGCAACGCCAAAGCCCGGCGTTCCTGGCGTGGTCGTCCTTGAACTGTTGAAGGGCCGATAGCAGCGTGTTCCATCGCCCCTTTGTGATGCCGATGGTGAACATGATGAAAAAACTGTAAAGCCCTGTTTTTTCGACAACAACACCGTGTTCAGCCAGATATTTGGTGACGATGGAGGCGGGAATGCCGCTGTCTTCGAACTTGCCGTCCAGATTAAGGCCGGGCGTGATCAGCGTGGCCTTGATGGGGTCAAGCATGTTGAAACCGGGGGCCATATCGCCAAAGCCGTGCCAGCTGTCGATCCCGTCGGCCTTTTGCACACCGTCCGCGTCCGTCCGGCGCAGCACCCACGGGCGCTGTTCATATGCGCCTTCGGTGCCCAGATCGTCGGGCCCCCAGACCTGAAACCACCAGTCATCTTGGCCGTATTCGTCGTCCACCTTGCGCATGGCGCGGCGGAAATCGAGCGCTTCGGCAATGCTTTCCTCGACCAGCGCGGTGCCGCCGGGGGGTTCCATCATGGCCGCGGCCACATCGCAGGACGCGATGATCGAATATTGCGGGCTGGTCGAGGTGTGCATCAGATACGCCTCGTTGAACAGGTGGCGGTCCAGTTTGGTGTCCTGACTGTCCTGCACCAGAACGTGGCTGGCCTGGCTGATCCCGGCCAGCAGCTTGTGGATCGACTGGGTGGCGTAGGTCACGGCGTGTTTGGGCCGCGTGCGGTGGCGCCCCATCGAATGGTATTCGCCGTAAAACGGGTGAAAGGCGGCGTGCGGCAGCCACGCCTCGTCGAAATGCAGGTTGTCGATGTACCCATCCAGCATCTGCTTGATGGATTCGGTGTTGTAGAGAACGCCGTCATAGGTCGATTGCGTCAGCGTGACGACGCGGGGTTTGACCGTGTCCGCATCAACATCCTTCAGCAACGGGTTGGCGCGGATCTTGGCGCGGATTGCGTCGGGTTCGAATTCGGACTGCTGGATCGGGCCGATGATGCCGTAATGGTTGCGGGTCGGCTTCAGAAACACCGGAATCGCGCCGATCATGATGATCGCGTGCAGGATGGATTTGTGACAGTTGCGGTCGACCACAACCACGTCATCGGGGGCGACGGTGTGGTGCCAGACCATCTTGTTGCTGGTGGACGTCCCGTTGGTCACGAAAAAACAGTGGTCGGCATTGAAAATGCGCGCGGCGTTGCGTTCGGACGCGCCGATCGCGCCGTTGTGATCCAGCAGCTGGCCCAGTTCCTCGACCGAATTGCAAACATCGGCGCGCAGCATGTTTTCGCCGTAGAACTGATGATACATCTGGCCCACCGGGCTTTTGAGAAACGCGACGCCGCCCGAATGGCCCGGACAGTGCCAGGAGTATGATCCATCCTCGGCGTAATCGAGCAGCGCCTTGAAGAACGGCGGCTGGATCCCTTCGAGATAGCTGCGCGCCTCGCGCAGGATGTGGCGGGCGACGAATTCCGGCGTGTCCTCGAACATATGGATAAAGCCGTGGAGTTCGCGCAGGATGTCGTTTGGCAAATGGCGCGCGGTCTTGGTCTCTCCGTAGATGTAGATCGGCACGTCGTTGTTTTTCCAACGCACTTCCTCGATGAAATTGCGCAGGTCCAGCACAGCCTGGTCCAGATCGTCACCGGGCGTGAATTCCTCGTCATCTATGGACAGAACAAAGGCGGACGCGCGCGATTGTTGCTGGGCGAATTGCGAAAGGTCCCCATAGCTGGTGACACCGACGACCTCGAAGCCCTCGTTTTCGATGGCTTCGGCCATGGCGCGGATGCCCAATCCGGAGGTGTTTTCGGAGCGGAAATCTTCGTCGATGATGATGACGGGGAAACGAAACTTCATTCAGCGCCTCCTGAGCGGTGACGGGCGTGCGCGCCGTCATGGCATCAGGTTGTTTCGTTGGAGCGACCTGCTGTCAAGGGACACAGCCGACCATGTGGCGCGGGCAAAAAAAAGGCCGAGCGTAAAGCTCGGCCAAGTCCAACAGGGAGGTATGAAGATGGCGCGGATGCGCGGTGTCTTCATATCGCTCAATTAGGTGCCGAAATGCTGCGTTTCAAGGCAGTTTGCGTGCGGGCAATGGCATGGCCGCTATGCAATGGCTGCATGGCTAGAGGTTTTCTTTTGCTCTCAGCGTCTTGCGGTATGCGGTTATCTCTTCCTGCACAAAATCGCGGAAGGCGGCAATGCGCTTGGATGGGCGCAATTCCTCCGGATAGGCGAGAAACACCGGTATGTCTGCCGACTCGACCTCGGGCAGGACGTGAATCAGGCGTTCGTCTTCAGCGCTGACATAATCGGGCAGGATACCAAGGCCCAGATCCTGCAACACCGCCTGCAAAACGCCGAAATAGTTGTTCACCGTCAGCAGGCTGCGCACCTGGTAGGTCAGCAAGTGCTGAACAAGTGTCGAACTTGCCCCGACCTGCGCTGCATTCACGCTTTGGCAAATGAGCCGGTGATCAATGAGATCGTCCAGACTGTCGGGCACGCCGTTGGCATCCAGATAGGCCTGTGTCGCAAAAACCTGCATCTTGACCGTCATCAACCGCTTGCGGATCAGATCGGCCTGGCTGGGTTCTTTCATGCGGATCGCCACGTCCGCCTCGCGCATGGGCAGGTCAAGGACGCGTTCTTCGAGCATCAGATCGACACGCAAATCCGGGTATTGTGCGTAAAGTTTGACCAGACGCGGGGCGAGCCACAGGGTCCCGAAGCCGATGGTGGTGGTGACACGCAGATCGCCGAACACTTCTTCTTCGCTGTCGCGGATGCGGGCAGAGGCGGTGTCGAGACGTTTGTTCATCGCCGTGGTGGCATCGAACAGCAACTCGCCCTGTTCCGTCAGGATCAGCCCGCGCGCATGGCGGTGAAACAGCGTCGCATTCAGCGATTCCTCAAGCCCGCGGATCTGGCGGGACACGGCCGACTGGCTCAGATTCAGCTTGTCGCCCGCATGTGTCAGGCTGCCCGCGTCCGCGACCGCGTGGAAAATCCGTAACTTGTCCCAATCCATTTGTGTGCAATCCGTAAATTTTGCCTGACACTAGCAGAAACGACCCCATTTCACAGTCAGTGTGCCAGGGGAACCGTCTGAATTGTGAAATTTATGTATACAGGTCAGCAAATATGACCTATATTTGGTCAAAATATATGCAAGACTGATCGCGGCAGGGGAGGCCACGCATGAGCACGCAAAAGATTTCCTTGAACGATCGCTATGACCTGGACAAAAGCCCGGTTCTGCTGAACGGCACGCAGGCGCTGGTGCGGCTGATGCTGATGCAAAAGGCGCGCGATGTGGCCGCCGGGCTGAACACCGCCGGGCTGGTGACGGGATATCGCGGATCGCCGCTGGGTGCGGTTGACATGCACATGACCCGCGCCCTGAAACCGCTGAGCGCGCATGACATCACCTTTCAACCCGGACTGAACGAAGACCTCGCCGCCACCGCCCTTTGGGGATCGCAACAGGCCGAATTGCGCGGCGAGGGCAAATATGACGGCGTCTTTGGTCTTTGGTACGGCAAGGGCCCCGGCGTCGACCGCTCGGGCGACGTGTTCAAACACGCCAACATGGCCGGATCGTCCAAAAACGGTGGCGTCGTCGTTGCTATGGGGGACGATCACACCGGCGAATCCTCGACCGTGCTGCACCAGTCAGAGTGGGCACTGGTGGATGCCTATATGCCTGTTGTGTCGCCTGCGGGTGTGCAGGAGATCATGGATTACGGGCTTTACGCCTGGGCGCTCAGCCGGTTTTCGGGCACCTGGGTTGGTCTGAAGACGATGAAGGACACGGTCGAGGCCACCAGCGTGGTTGATGGAAACCCGCATCGCCTGAGTTTTGTGCAGCCGGAGTTCGACATGCCCGAGGGTGGGTTGAACATCCGTCTGGTGGATGACCCGACGTCGATGGAAGCCCGCGTGATCGACAAGAAGCGGTTTGCCGCCGAGGCGTTTTCCCATGCCAACAAGATGGACAAACGGGTCTGGGGCAAGCCCGGGGCCAGGATCGGTTTCGTGGCGGCAGGCAAGAACTGGCTTGACCTTGTCCATGCGCTGTCCCTGCTCAACATCGACGAAAACGAGGCCGACCGGCTGGGCATTACCACCTACAAGGTCGGACAGACGTTTCCGCTGGATATGCAGGGGTTTCACGACTGGGCCGAAGGGCTGGACCTGATCGTCGTGGTCGAGGAAAAGCGCAAGCTGATCGAGGTGCAGATCAAGGAGGCGATCTTTGATGACCGTCAGGGGCGCCGTGTCTATGGCTGGTACAAGGGTGGCGCGGGCGGTTTGCATCGTGACGAACTGTTCCCGACGCGCGGTGCGCTCGATCCGATCTGGATCGCGGAAAAGCTGGGCGACATCCTGATCGAAGAGGGGCGCGAGACGGACGGGATCAAGGCGGGCATGGCCGTGCTGGACGCCGCGCGCCGGTCCGACAACGCGACGGATATCGCCGCCCGTCTGCCCTATTTCTGTTCGGGGTGTCCGCACAATTCATCCACCAAGGTGCCCGAGGGCAGCCGCGCCTATGCAGGCATCGGGTGCCACTACATGGTGCAGTGGATGGACCGCGAGACCATCGGCTACACCCATATGGGCGGCGAGGGGGCCAACTGGATCGGCGAGGCGCCTTTTTCGCAGCGTGGGCACGTGTTCCAGAACATTGGCGACGGCACTTACAACCATTCGGGCGTACAGGCGATTCGTGCGGCTTTGGCCGCCGGCACCACGATCACCTACAAGATTCTCTACAACGATGCGGTTGCCATGACAGGCGGGCAGGGCAACGATGGCGGCCTTGATGCCTACCGCATCGTCAACGAGGTCCGCGCCATGGGCTGTGAAAACGTGGCCGTGGTCTATGACGAGAAAGAGGATGTGGACCTGTCCCGTTTCCCGTCGGGTGTGCCGACCCATGAACGGGCCGAGTTGCAGACCGTGCAGGAACGGTTTGCCAAAACGGACGGCGTCAGTGTCATCGTTTACGTCCAGACCTGTGCCGCCGAAAAGCGTCGCCGCCGCAAGCGCGGCACCTTTCCCGAAATCGACAAGCGCGTGTTCATCAACACGGATGTCTGCGAGGGCTGTGGCGATTGCGGGGTGCAGTCCAACTGCGTGTCCATCGTGCCTGCCGAAACCGAACTGGGGCGCAAACGGGCGATTGATCAGTCCACGTGCAACAAGGATTTTTCCTGCGTCAAAGGCTTTTGCCCGTCTTTCGTGACGCTCGAAGGTGCGCAGGTCAAAAAACAGGCGACCACGACGCTGGACCTGCCGCACCTGCCGATGCCCGACCTGCCAACGATCAAGGGCACCTGGAACGTCGTCATCACCGGCGTCGGGGGCACGGGCGTTGTCACCATCGGTGCCGTGATGGCGCAGGCCGCACACATCGACGGCAAGGGCGCGGGCATGATGGAAATGGCCGGATTGGCGCAAAAGGGCGGGGCGGTGCACATCCATTGCCGTCTGGCCAATGATCCTGCCGACATCAACGCCATTCGGGTTGCGACAGGTGAAGCAGACGCGCTGATCGGCGGCGATCTGGTGGTCAGTGCCGGGGCCAAGACGCTGGGCCTGACCGCATCGGGGCGCACCGGTGCCGTGGTCAACAGCCACGAGATCATCACCGGCGACTTTACCCGCGACACCGAATTTTCACTGCCCAGTGACCGGCTGGCCATGTCGCTTGAGGCGCGGATGCAGGGGCGGGTCGACACGTTCGACGCCTCGGAGCTGGCGCGCGCGACCATGGGGGATTCGATCTTTTCCAACATGATGATCTTTGGCGCGGCGTGGCAGCGCGGGCTGGTGCCGCTGTCGCAGGAGGCGATCCTGCAGGCGATCGAGTTGAACGGCGCGGCGGTCGAAAAGAACAAACGCGCCTTTGATATCGGGCGCTGGGCGGTGCTGCATTCCGAAGACGCGGCACGCGTGGCCGCCCCACAGGTGGTGCAGATGCCGAAGACGCTTGAAGGCAGGATTGCCTTTCGCGCCGATCATCTGGTGAAATTTCAGGGCAGGCGACTGGCCAGACGCTATCGCAAGGTGGTGGATGCAATCAGTGATCAGGTCGTCAGGGAAGCGGTCGCCAAGGGCTATCACAAGCTGCTGGCCTACAAGGACGAATACGAGGTTTCGCGCCTGCATCTGGAAACCGAAGCCAGGGCGCGGGAACAGTTTGATGGTGATTTCACCATGAAATTCCATCTCGCCCCGCCGATGCTGTCCAAGGCAGGCGCGGATGGGCGTCCGCTCAAAAAGGAATACGGGCCTGCGATGATGCGCGGGTTTCGCATTCTGGCGCGGCTGAAGGGCTTGCGCGGCACGCCGCTTGATCCGTTCGGGCGCACGGGCGAACGCCGCATGGAACGTGCGTTGATCAAGCAATACGAGGCCGACATGGCCGAGGTTCTGCCAAAAGTCAGCGACGACACGCGCGATGCAATTGCCGCTCTGGCGGCACTGCCGCTGGACATTCGCGGCTTTGGCCCGGTCAAGGAAGCAAACGAGGCCAAAGCGGCAAAGCGGCGCGAGGAACTGTTGTCCGTGATCCGTTCGGGTGGGGGCGCAAGGGCACAGGCCGCAGAGTGATTGCGTCACACTGCTGTCATTTTGACTATGCAGATGGTGCCCGGACCCTTACACACAGCGCCACGCGCAACCGATCATGTAGAGACGCCATGCCCAGCCCCGGACGGGAGATCACTCGCGAAATCAGTTACGCCCACTCGGCGCAAACCAAGAGTGGCCGGGCGCTGATCCGTCTGCTTGAGAACACGACAGGCCGGTTGCGTCTGATCAAGCGCGCCCAGGGCTATGAGGACGACGTCGCCGCGGGCCGCGATTTCTGGGCCGTGATGGTCGAACGCTATGGGCTGAGCCTGGATGTGGTCGGGGGCGGTCTGGCCAATATCCCGCGCGACAAGCCTTTGATTTTGATTGCAAATCATCCATACGGTATTCTTGATGGTCTGATGATGGGGCATATCCTGTCGACGGTGCGCGGTGATTTCCGCCTGTTGGCCAATTCGGTCTTTGAAAAGGCTGAGGAACTTAACCGTGTTCTGTTGCCGATCAGTTTTGATGGCACGCGCGACGCGATGGCCATGAACATCGAAACCCGCAAGGCGGCGTTGCGCTATCTTGGGGACAATGGCGCGATCGGCATTTTTCCCGGCGGAACGGTCAGTACGGCGGCCAAGCCCTTTTCAAAACCCATGGACCCGCTCTGGCGCGGATTTACCGCCCGCATGGTGGCGAAATCGGACGCAACGGTGGTGCCGCTGTACTTTGACGGCCACACCAGCCGCCTGTTCCAGATTGCGAGCCACATGCACAACACGTTGCGCCTTGGGTTGCTGATCAAGGAGTTCAAAAAGCGGGTCGACACGCCGGTCAAAGTTGTCATCGGCGACCCCATTGAACGACAGGTGCTGGACCCGATGGCGCGCGATTCCAAACAGATGATGGAATTCCTCCGAAAAGCCACGTATGAGCTGAATCCGAACCCGGTGAAGGTTTTCGATCTGGGCTATGAGTTCGAAGGGCGGCACCGCACCTGAGCCGCAGCAAGGCGCAACATGGCAGTTGGTATTTTTGATTCCGGATTGGGCGGGCTTACGGTGATGTCCGCCGTGCAGGAGCGTCTGCCTGACGTCGAGTTCGTGTACCTCGCCGACAGTGCCAACGCGCCCTATGGCGTACGCACCGCGGATAACATTTTTGATCTGACCTGCCGGGCCGTGCAGCGGTTGTTTGATGCGGGCTGTGATCTGGTCATTCTGGCCTGCAACACGGCCTCGGCCGCCGCCCTGCGCCGGATGCAGGAATCCTGGGTGCCCGCAGACAAGCGCGTGCTGGGCGTGTTTGTTCCGATGATCGAGGCGCTGACAGAACGCCAGTGGGGCGACAATTCCCCCCCGCGCGAGGTGGCTGTGCAGCACGTGGCCCTGTTTGCCACCCCCGCCACAGTGGCAAGCCGCGCCTTTCAGCGCGAACTGGCCTTTCGCGCCATCGGTGTCGATGTCGAGGCGCAGGCCTGTGGCGGCGTGGTAGATGCCATCGAAGACGGTGACATGATCCTGGCCGACGCCCTGGTGCGCAGCCATGTCGACGCGCTGAAACGCAAGATGCCACACCCGCAGGCCGCTATTCTGGGCTGCACGCACTATCCGTTGATGGAAGACATCTTTCAGGCGGCGCTGGGTCAGGATGTGTCCGTCTACAGTCAGGCGCGCCTTGTCGGCGAAAGCCTTGCCGATTATCTGGAGCGCCATCCGGACAAGCTGGGGACGGGGGCGTCCGCCTATCTGACAACGGGTGATCCTGCGCGTGTCAGCCAGCGTGCGACCCAGTTCCTGCGACGACAGATCACGTTTGACGCCGCTTGATCCGATCTCATTCCCGAAAGACACGACATGACTTATTCCATCGCTATTCTAGGCGCTTCCGGCTATACGGGCGCTGAACTTATCCGGTTGATCTCCGGGCATTCCTCCATTGAAATCAGGGCGCTGGGCGCGTTTTCCAAGGCTGGACAGACGGTCGCCGAGGTCTATCCACACCTGCGCCATCTGGATTTGCCGCCCATGGTGCCGTTCTCGGAAATCGATTGGTCGGGCATTGATCTGTGCTTTTGCGCATTGCCGCACAAAACCAGCCAGGAGGTGATTTCCGGACTGCCGCGCGACCTCAGGATTGTCGATCTGAGTGCCGATTTCCGGCTGCGCGATCCCGGCGCGTATGAAAAGTGGTACGGCAATGCGCACAGCGCCGTCGAGATGCAGGGCGAGGCCGTGTATGGCCTGACGGAGTTTTATCGGGACGAGATCGCGGCTGCGCGGCTAGTCGCGGGTACGGGGTGCAACGCGGCCACCGGGCAGTTTGCGTTACGTCCCCTGATCGCGGCGGGTGTCATTGACCTTGACGAGATTGTGCTGGACCTCAAGGCCGCTGTGTCGGGGGCGGGCCGCGCCCTCAGGGAAAACCTTTTGCATGCGGAGTTGAGCGAAGGCTATCACGCCTATGCGCTTGGCAGCACGCACCGGCATCTGGGGGAATTCGATCAGGAATTTTCCAAAGTGGCGGGACGGGATGTGCATATCCAGTTCCAGCCCCACCTGATCCCGGCGAACCGGGGCATTCTTGGCACGGCCTATGTGCGCGGCGAGGCAGAGGCCGTGCACGACACGCTGGCGACGGCCTATGCAGGCGAGGTGTTCATCGAAGTTCTGCCACTGGGCGAGGCCCCGAGCACACGCCACATTCGCGGATCGAATTTTTGCCATATCGGCGTGGTGGCAGACCGGTTGCCGGGGCGCACGGTGGTTATTGCCGCCCTCGACAACCTCACGAAAGGATCATCCGGCCAGGCGTTGCAAAACGCCAATCTGATGTTAGATATCAAAGAGACAGAGGGGCTGCTGATGGCTCCGTTATTTCCGTGAGCCCATGAAAAGCCTCAAGAAACAGCGCCGAATTCAGATCATCGCCCTGGCCGCCGTCGGGCTGACAGTATCCACGGTGCTGATTGGCTATGCAATGCGCGACGGGATCAACTTTTTTCGCGCGCCCAGCCAGATCGTCGCCGAACCCCCCGCGGCAAACGAGGTTTTTCGCATTGGCGGACTGGTGGTCGAGGGCAGCCTGATCCGTGGACAGGGCGAAGCGATCCGATTCGAAGTGACAGATGGCGGCGCGAGTGTGCCGGTGGTCTTTTCCGGTATGCTGCCGGATCTGTTTGCGGAAAACCAAGGCATGGTTGGCACCGGGCGTTACATTGACGGTGTCTTTGAAGCCTCTGAAATCCTTGCCAAACATGATGAGACCTATATGCCCAAAGAGGTGGTGGACGCGCTGAAGGCACAGGGCGTCTATCAAGAGCCCAACGGCTAGCGTTCGCTGGGCTCAACACCCGTTAACCATCTAAATGCAGTGTTTCCCGCGCACCGGACCTTGAGCCGAAGGGAAACAGTCATGCAAAGTGTCAGAGAGATTGCCAAGGAGATCGTGGACCGCGAGGGCGGCTACGTAAATGACCCGGACGATCCCGGCGGGGCCACGAATTTCGGGGTGACCATTCAGACGATGCGCCGCCTTGGGCTGGATCTGGATCGCGATGGCGATGTCGATGAGACGGATGTGCGTCGTCTGACCCGGGCACAGGCCACGGACATTTTTGTCACCCATTATTTTGAGCGTCCGCGCATTGCCGAGTTGCCTGAGGCGCTGCATGCGACGGTGTTTGACATGTATGTCAACGCCGGCGGCAACGCGATCAAGATCCTGCAGCGTTTGCTAACCGAAATGGGGCGCCCTTGTGTGGTTGATGGGGCGTTGGGGCCAAACACGATCGGGGCGGCGCGTGCCGCCTATGCCGACGCGCCTGGGCATCTGGTGGATGCCTACGGGATTGCGCGGCGGAACTATTACTTTCGCATCGCCGATCGGCGCCCGGCCAGTCGCAAATATGCCCGCACCCGCGCGGGCGGCAAGGGCGGCTGGATCAAACGGGCCGAGGAATTCATCACGCCGCGCTTTCATCTGAGCCCGGCGCAGTTTCAGGAAAGGGTGGCATCATGGGGATGATGGAACGGATGTTCGGGCTGCTGTTCGGGAATGGCACCAATGTGGTCAAAGACACGGTCGAGGTGTTTCGAGAAAACGCCGAGGCCGGGTCAGCGCGGGCCAACGCGGTGCAGATGCAGGCAATGCGTGAATATGGCGACGAGTTTCTGGTGCCGCGCCAGGGCGCATTCGATCGCATCATGGATGGTGTAAACCGGCTGCCGCGTCCGGCGCTGGCCCTGGGCACTCTTGGGCTGTTCGTGTCGGCCATGGTCGAACCGTTGTGGTTTGCCGAGCGTATGCAGGGCATTGCTCTGGTGCCCGAGCCGCTGTGGTGGTTGCTTGGCGTGATTGTGTCTTTCTATTTTGGAGCACGCCATCAGGTGAAGGCGCAGCAGTTTCAACGCGAGATTGTCGGGACCATGGCCCAGGTGCCGCAGGTCATGCAGAACGTGGCGGCCTTGCGCAAACTGCGCAGCGACAGTGCCGGCGTGGCAAGTGCGGGTGAGGACGTGCGTCTGGCAACGCGTGCCCTTTCGCCTGAGGCCAACCCGGCCCTTGAAGAATGGCGTCGTGCGGCCTGAGCGGGGCGGACAATGACGCATTCCCGTTCAGGGGGGCTCTGCCCCCGTCGCCTGACGGCGACTCCCCCGGGATTCTCTTAAATCAGAGAAGGGGCGGGGTGGCATAGTTTGCGGCCTTCGCCCCTTTTTCGCATGTCTGGTCGGGAGCATTGCGGTCGTCGGGCCGATATGTGGCGTATGAGGGGTGATCCGTTGGCCGCAGGCGGCAGGGCGGAGGAACGGCTGGATCATCGACGTTTTGTCACGCTCTGTGGCGCGTTTGCCTTTATGACACCCCGGTCACCGGCGATGCCGGCCTCGGCGCGGGCGAGGCCAGACGCCCGCAGGAATTTCTGGGCATGTAACGGCGCGTCGGGGCTGTTCTAAACCGATCGGTTTGATATGCATGTCCGCGGACCCATAGTGGAGAGACGGGCATGAAATACGACACCCTGACATATGCGCTGGAGGATGGCGTTGCGCTGATCACGCTCAACCGTCCGGATGTGATGAACGCGCTGACCACCCAGATGCGGGCCGAGATCGACGTGGCCGTCACCCATGCGGGCAAGACGGCCCGCGTTGTGGTGCTGACCGGGGCGGGGCGTGCGTTCTGTTCGGGGCAGGACCTTGGGGATCGCGCGAACGCGGCTGATCTGAACCTCGAACGCACATTGCGTGACGAGTACACCCCGATGCTGAACGCGATCATCAGCTGCCCGGTGCCCACAATTGCCGCCGTCAATGGGGCCGCTGCCGGGGCTGGAGCCAATCTGGCGCTGGCCTGTGATGTCGTGATTGCGTCGGAAACTGCGTATTTCCTGCAGGCTTTTACCCGCATCGGTCTGATCCCGGATGCGGGCGGCACCTATGTGATGCCGCGTGCCATGGGCATGGCCAAGGCGATGGGGGCGGCACTGTTTGCCGACAAGATCAGCGCGCGTCAGGCGGATGCATGGGGCATGATCTGGGAGGCTGTGGCCGATGACGCCTTTGATGCGCATTGGCGGGGACGGGCGGCGCATCTGGCCCAGGGTCCGACAAAGGCCTTTGGGGCCGTCAAGCGGGTGATGCGCGCAAGCTGGAACAACGATCTGGACACGCAGCTGACGCTGGAAGCGTCCGAGCAGGGGGATTGCGGGGAAAGCCGGGACTTCCGCGAGGGCGTGCTGGCGTTCGTGGAAAAGCGCAAACCGAAATTCGAAGGGCGCTGAGGCTGAATAAAAAAAGCGCCCCGAACGATGGGCGCTTTTCTGTCTTGGGTGTATGCCGTCTGGCGTGACCGCCTATGCGACAGCCACGGGTGCCGAATTCGGATCGAAGACCGATGTGGGGACGCTGCCCTGCACCGAGATATCGCCAGCATTCAACTTGCCTGCGGCGCCCAAGGCGCGTGCAACGACTGTGCCATCCAGCAGGATCAGTGCATCAGCTCCGTCATCCGTCACCGTCACCACCGATGCGGCGGCACCCGGATCAAAGGCAGGATCGAAGATAAAGATCGCATCTTCGGCGCTGTCAAAGTCGGTTATGATTGCAGGTGTGTCGCCACCGGCGATCACTCCGAAGTCATCTAAACCAGATCCACCAGTTGCGGTATCGCCCGCCCCAAAGGCGAGCGCGTCGTTCCCATCGCCGCCATCCAACACGTCCGGAGCGCCATCATCGAAAAGAACGACAGAGTCGCCGATGTCAACGCCGCTGAGGGCATCGTTCAGCGTGGCTCCGCCCCGGATTGCGCCAAGAGCTGTGGTTGACACCGGATCGGCCAGTAATTCGCCCGCGACCAGAATGTCGTCGTCTGCGCCGCCGGTCAGCACATCAGCGGCAAGGCCACCGACAATCGTGTCGTCCCCGGCACCGCCATCAACGGTGTCCTGATTGTCATTGCCATCAACCCAGTCGTTGCCGTCGCCGCCGGACAGGGTGTCACTGCCGCCACGGCCCTGCATCAGGTCGTTGCCCGCATCGCCATTCAGCACATCCGCGCCACCCTGGCCCTGCACCACATCCGCACCTTCACCGCCGTTCACCGTGTCATTGCCGCCTCGGGCTTCGATGTCGTCATCCCCGGCAAGACCGTTGATGGTTTCGGCTTCGACACTGCCGGGCAGCGTGTCAGCCTCCGGAGTGCCGTCAATTGTGACCTCGTTCGAGACAGGTGGCTCTTCTGCTTCGGCCTGAACGATTTCAAGGTCGCTCACGCTCACCTGACCCGCAGCTCCGATGATCCGCGCCACTTCGGCGCCATCGACACTGACAACGGCATCCGCACCGTCATCCGCCACGTCGATTGTGGAGTCGGCCGGTGTTGCATCGGACTGGAAGTAGAGGAAAAGAGAATCGTCAGCCGGTACGTAATCTTCGATGGTGGCCGGACCGGCCTCGCCTTCTTGCTCCGCAAAGATACCAAAGACATCCGCGCCAGTGCCGCCCGTAGCGGAATCGCCTGCGCCAAACAGCAGAATGTCGTCACCTGTACCACCGTCAAGCGTATCAGCCTCGCCGTCATCGCTGAATTCCTGATCGGAAGGGGCGGGAATGATCTCATCCACCGGCGTGCCATCACGCGCCGCAGCAAGCTGTTCATCGGTCAACGGAGAGCCCGGACCTTCGCCCGAGATCAGCAGATCGTCACCGGCACGCCCGTCAATCTGGTCCGCACCGGCACCACCAATCACCACGTCACTGCCCGCACCGCCGCGCACCAGATCGTCGCCGTCATTGCCATCAACCCAGTCGTCCCCGGCAAAGCCTTGAACAGTATCATCGCCGCCACGGCCCTGCAGGACGTCATTGCCTTCGTTGCCGATGATCAGATCAGACCCGGCATTGCCCTGGGCAATATCATCGCCCGCGCCGCCTTCGATTGTGTCATCACCTGCGCCGCCAAAAAGGTCGTCGTTGCCGCCCGAACCGGTGATCGTGTCGTTGCCATCACCACCTGTCAGGGTGTCGTCCTCTTCGGTGCCCGGCAGTGTCAGACCCGCAACCGGTTCCTGTCCGGGAGGTGTTTCCTGTCCGGGCGGTGTTTCGTCTTCCGCTGACGTGACCGGATCGTCGTCGCTATCAAAAATAGCGACCAAAAACCCAAGACCCAGAAGGCTCAACAGCGCAATACCGATTTCCATGATTCCCACACTCCAGACAATATCAGACCCGAGTTGGGGGCATAATTGTGACGCCGTCAAGCGTCACTGCCTTATTGTTGCCACAAAAGAAACACAGTTCAAAAAGCATCAGTATTGAACAGGAAAACGCCCCAAAACCTCGGAGCGTTCACCATCTTTGAAAAAAAGCGGGAACCCTCAGCGGCTTTCGATGTCGATATAGTCGCGCTGGTTTTCACCAAGGTACAGTTGGCGCGGGCGGCCGATCTTGTTCTGTGGATCGGCGATCATTTCCTTCCACTGCGAAATCCACCCCACGGTGCGCGACAGGGCAAAAATCGGCGTGAACATCGACGTCGGGAAACCCATCGCCTCAAGAATCACACCGGAATAGAAATCGACGTTCGGGAACAGCTTTTTCTCCGAAAAGTACGGGTCGGCGAGGGCGGCGGCCTCCAGTTCCTTGGCCACGGCCAACACGGGGTTGTTTTCCACGCCCAGCAGTTCCAGCACCTCGTCGGCGGATTGTTTCATCACCGTCGCGCGTGGATCGAAATTCTTGTAGACGCGGTGGCCAAAGCCCATCAGGCGGAACGGATCGTTCTTGTCCTTGGCGCGGGCGATATATTCGGGGATGCGGTCGGGCGTGCCGATTTCCTTGAGCATCTCAAGGCAGGCCTGGTTGGCGCCGCCATGGGCAGGCCCCCAGAGGCAGGCAATCCCGGCGGCGATACAGGCAAACGGGTTGGCGCCCGACGACGAGGCGAGGCGCACTGTCGAGGTCGAAGCGTTCTGTTCGTGATCTGCATGCAGCGTAAAGATCCGGTCCATCGCGCGGCTGAGGATCGGGTTGACCACGTAGTCTTCGGCAGGAACCGCAAAGCACATGCGCAAAAAGTTCGACGCATAGTCCAGATCGTTGCGCGGATAGACGAACGGCTGTCCGATCGAATATTTGTAGGCCCATGCCGCGATCGTCGGCATTTTCGCGATCAGGCGGTGACTTGCGATTTCGCGCTGGCGCTCGTCGGCAATGTCGGTGCTGTCATGATAAAAGGCTGACATCGCCCCGACCACGCCCACCATGATCGCCATTGGGTGCGCATCGCGGCGAAACCCGCGGAAAAAGTGCTGCATCTGCTCGTGCAGCATGGTGTGGCGCGTGATGGTGTTTTCGAAGTCTTCAAGCCGTTCGGCCGAGGGCAACTCTCCGTAGAGCAGCAGATAGCACACTTCGAGGTAATGCGACTTTTCGGCCAGTTGCCCGATGGGATAGCCACGGTGCAGCAGCACGCCCTTGTCGCCGTCGATAAAGGTGATGGTGCTGTCGCAGCTTGCGGTCGAGGTAAAGCCGGGATCATAGGTGAACACGCCCGCATGCCCGTACAGCTTGCGGATATCAATGACGTCAGGCCCCTCTGTGGGCACGTGGATCGGCAACTCGTACACGTCGTTGCCTATCGTCAGCGTCGCGGATTTCGTGTTTTCAGCCATCAGGTCGTTCCTTTCGTCGCAAGGCGGCGGGGCGCCGCCGGGATCACGACACACGCCATGACCACATCGTTGAGCCACCGCAGTGCATGAAACGCGTCTCAGGCGGCAGCATCTTCCAGCCGGGCAAGGGTTTCTTCACGCCCCAGAACCAGCATCATGTCAAAAACCGAAGGCGTTACGGCCCGGCCCGCAAGTGCGGCCCGCAAAGGGCCAGCAAGCTTACCGAATTTTGTGTCCTGCGACGCAGCAAAGTCGTTGAGGACAACCTCCAAACTGTCACGATCCCAACTAACGCTTTGCAACTGCGGCGTCAATTGGGACAGTATACCACGGGATACCGGATCAAGCGCCTTTTGCGCTTTTTCATCCGGTTCAATGGGGCGATTTGTCAGGATAAAGTGCGCCTTGTCAATGAGTTCCGGGAATGTCTTGGCGCGCTCCTTGACGAGGGGCAATGCAGCAAGAAACCCGTCGGCCTGCGAATCTGTGATGGCGGGCAGGCCCGCGGCGCGCAAATAGGCGTTGATTTCCTGCTGCAGCGCAGCGTCTTCCGCCTGTGCCATATGTTGCCCGCACAGGTTCTGCAGCTTTTTCAGATCAAACCGGGCCGGGCTTTTGCCGATCCCGCCAAGGTTAAACCACTCTTTGGCCTGTGCGTCCGTGAAAAATTCATCATCCCCATGGCTCCAGCCCAGACGGGCAAGATAATTGCGCATACCCGCCGCCGGATATCCCATCGCCTGATATTCCTGTGCGCCAAGCGCGCCGTGGCGTTTGGACAGCTTTTTGCCGTCTTCCCCATGGATCAGCGGGATATGCGCCCAAACCGGGACATCCCAGCCCATGGCGGAATAGATCATCATCTGACGCGCGGCATTGTTCAGGTGATCGTCGCCGCGCACCACATGCGTCACCCCCATGTCATGATCATCCACAACCACCGCCAACATGTAGACGGGCGTGCCGTCGCCGCGCAGCAAGACCATGTCATCCAACTGATCGTTGCGGATGGTCACGTCGCCCTGCACCTCGTCATGGATGACGGTTTCGCCGCCCCGTGGTGCCTTGATGCGCACCACAAAGGGCGCATCGGGATGCGTGGCCGGGTCCGCATCGCGCCACGGAGACCGGAAAAGCGTCGATTTGCCCTCGGCGCGCGCGGCTTCGCGAAAGGCGGCAATCTCATCCTGGGATGCAAAACACTTGTAGGCCTTGCCTTGGGCGAGCAACTGGTTGGCGACTTCGGCGTGGCGGTCGGCACGCGCAAACTGGCTGATCACGTCGCCGTCGTGATCCAGCCCCAGCCAGGCCAGCCCGTCCAGGATGGCCCGGGTCGCCTCGGGCGTCGAACGGGCGCGGTCCGTATCCTCGATCCGCAGCAGAAACGTGCCCCCCCGCCCGCGCGCGAAAAGCCAGTTGAACAGCGCCGTGCGCGCACCGCCAATATGCAGAAAGCCGGTGGGGGAAGGGGCAAAGCGGGTGACGACAGCCTGGGACATGGGGGTGATGTTTACCTTTGTTTAACCATGACGGTTCTAACGTTGGCCTCCTGATACTCACCAAGAGCGACAGGGGCAAGCATGGGCCTGATGGGCCACTTCCGGCAGTCGATGTTGTTTCAGCGGGGCAGTCTTTTTGGCTGGTTGCCCGTCGGCATGGCCATGGGCATTGCGTTGTACTTCGGGCTGAAATTCGAACCCGGTGCGGGGATGCTGGTCGGCGTGTTTGCGGTCGGTCTGGCGCTGGCATGGATTGCGTGGAAAAGCGACGAAAGCCTGTCGCCGGTGCCGGTGATACTGCTGATGATCGCCGTCGGATTTCTGCTGGCCGCGTGGCGCGCGCATTCCGTGGCGGGGCCCGTGCTGACCTGGCGGTATTACGGCCCCGTCGAGGGGCGCATTGTCGGTATGGACCGCAGCGGATCGGACGCCGTGCGCCTGACCCTGGACCGGGTCAAGCTCGACCGGGTGTCGCCGGCCAGAACCCCGCACCGCGTGCGCATTTCATTGCATGGGGACGCAACCCTTGGCATCGTACCGGAACCGGGGCTGCGGGTGATGACAACCGCACATATCAGCCCGCCCGGCGGGCCGGTCGAACCCGGCGGCTTTGATTTCCAGCGCCATGCGTGGTTCGCGGAACTGGGCGGGGTCGGCTATTCCCGCGTGCCGCTCATGGCCATTTCCGAGGCGGAATTCGATCTGCGCCAGACCGTGTTCCGCATGCGCATGGCCGCCGCAACGCGGGTGCGCGAGGTGCTGCCGGGGGATACGGGCGGCTTTGCCGCCGCTGTCACGACCGGGGATCGCAGCGGCATCAGTCAGGACGCGCTTGAGGATCTGCGCGCCTCAAACACCGCGCACCTGCTGGCTATTTCCGGGCTGCATATGGGGCTGTTGTCGGGGTTCGTGTTTTCACTGCTAAGGCTGATCTTTGCGCTGATCCCTGTCGTCGCGCTGCGCTGGCCTGCGCGCAAGATGGCGGCGGTGGGCGCGCTGATGGCGGCATCGGTCTACCTTGCCCTGTCGGGGGGCAATGTCGCGACCGAGCGTGCCTTTATCATGGTCGCCGTCGCCTTGTGTGCGGTGCTGGTGAACCGGCGGGCGTTTTCGCTGCGCGCCGTTGCCATTGCCGCGATGATCGTTCTGGCCCTGCGCCCCGAGGCGTTGATGGGTCCGGGGTTCCAGATGTCCTTTGCCGCCACCACGGCGCTGGTGGCCGTTTTTGGCTGGATTCGGGATTGCGAGGTGCCGATGGGCCCGAAATGGGCGCGACCCGTCGTCGCGGTGGTGATCTCATCTGCGGTGGCGGGGCTGGCAACGGCGCCCATTGGCGCGGCTTATTTCAATGCCGTGGCGTATTACGGGCTGATCGCGAACCTTGCGAGCGTCCCGCTGATGGGCGTGCTGGTGATCCCGGCAGCCGTTGTGGCGCTGCTGCTGGCGCCCTTTGGTCTCGACTGGATCGGATTGTGGCTGATGGGCTGGGGGCTGCGCTGGATCCTTTGGGTTGCCGACACGGTGGCGGGGCTGGACGGCGCGCGCGGGTTAGTTGCGGGGCCGGGGCCCTGGGTCTTGCCGGTGATGGCGCTTGGGGCGTTGTTCGTGATCCTGTGGCAGGGGCGTGGCCGTTTTGTCGGGCTTGCCGGAATCGCACTGGCGCTCGCGATGTGGCAGGTCGGGCAGCGCCCGGTGGCACTGATCGCCGATACCGGGGGGCTGGTTGGGGTGATGACAGATGCGGGCCGCGCGCTCAGCCGGGAAAAGGGGGCCGGGTTTGTCGCGCGCAACTGGCTCGAAAATGACGGAGAGGGGGTGACGCAGGACATCGCCGCGGCCCGCTGGTCGGACAAGACGCCCGGCGCCTTCCGCCTGATCCACATTAGCGGCAAACGGGCGATTGCCGCGTTTCAGGGCTGTGGGGCAGGCGACATTGTAGTGATGAACGGCGAACGCGATGCGGCGCTGCCGACCGACTGCCTGATCCTCGGGCCAAAGCAACTGCGCGCGACGGGGGCCATCGCACTCGTGGGCGAGGGCAAGGCGGCAAGGCTCATCTCGGCGCGCGATCTGGGCGGAGATCGCATGTGGTCAGCCTGGGCGCGCTATCCGCCCGTGACGCTGAACCTGCGGGGCAATACCGACCAACTGGCGCAAAAATGACAAAAGGCGGACCTGATGGCCCGCCCTTGACGTTCCTGCCGGAGTGCGCGGCGGATCAGTATGTGCGGATCAACCCCACCAGTTTGCCCTGCACCTTGACATGCCCCACCGGAAACTCGCGGGTTTCATAGGCCGGGTTCGCCGCTTCGAGCGCGATGGTTTCACCGCGCCGCTTGTAGCGTTTCAACGTCGCCTCGTGATCCTCGACCAGCGCAACCACAATATCCCCGTTTTCGGCAACGGAGGTTTCGCGGATCACCACGACATCGCCATCGTTGATCCCGGCCTCGATCATCGAATCGCCTTTGACTTCAAGTGCATAGTGATCGCCCTTGCCCGACAGCATCTGCCCGGGCACGGCAACGGAATGGGACACTTCTGAGATGGCCGAGATCGGAACACCGGCGGCGATGCGCCCCATCACCGGAAGTTCCACCGCATGGGCGGCCTCGACTCGCAGTGCTGACGGGGGCGGAGGTGCGTCGGGGCGGTCGCCGTCGATGACGCGGGGGGTAAAGCCGGTCGTGCTGGCCCCGCCCATGCTTTCGGGCAGCTTCACCACTTCGATGGCGCGGGCGCGGTGTGCAAGGCGGCGGATGAACCCGCGTTCCTCCAGCGCCGTGATCAGCCGGTGGATGCCGGATTTCGAGCGCAGATCAAGCGCCTCTTTCATCTCGTCAAAACTGGGTGGAACACCGTCGCGCTGCACCCGTTTGTGGATGAATGTCAGTAGATCCAGCTGTTTTTTCGTTAGCATGCCCTGTCCTTTGAACCTGTGGTCACCATGTGGCAGTGGTTTGCGTTTGTTCTACGGACGTTCTCGTTTTGTGTCAACCGTTCAGCTGAGCGGCACCACGTCGACCCTTTCATCCATCTGGCGGGCAGGGTCGTGGGGAGGGCGCACAATCAGCGCATTGGCAAGTGCCAGCACGCTGAGCAGCGAACTGTCCTGCGCACCGGCGTCCGCGACACGCCCGCCCGTGATCACGGCGCGCATATAGTGTTCGCGCGGGCCGTTGGCTGGCAATGCGCCGTCCAGCGGCATGGCCAGACGCGGCGCGGGCGCGCGGCCCAGACCCATCATCGCGTTCAGCATCGGCGCCAGAAAAACCGTGCCGCAAATCATCGCCGACACCGGATTTCCGGGCAGGCCAAGCATGGGGACACCGCCCAGGCGACCCGCCATCAGCGGCTTGCCGGGGCGCATCGCGACCTTGTAGAACGCCTGTTCCATCCCGAGATTTGCCGCGACATGGCCCACCAGATCATGATCGCCAACCGACGCCCCGCCAATGGTCACGATCAGATCGGCGCTGCGGGCGAGGCCGAACACCGTCGACAGCGACGCCTCGGTATCGCGCGCAATCGGCAGGATACGGGCATGTGCGCCGATCCCTTCCAGCATGGCGGCAAGGCCATAGGTATTGGAGGCAATGATCTGGTCCGGTCCCGGTGTCTCACCGGGCACGACCAACTCGTCGCCGTTGGAAATCAGCGCCACCACGGGCACACGGCGCACCGGCACTTCGGCGATGTTCATCGCGGCCAGCAAAGCGATATCGCCGGGCGACAGGCGGCGCGGTGCCTCCATCCGTGTGCCGGCGCTGAAATCGACGCCGGCGGGGCGGATATTGTCCTTGGGACCCGGATCACCGCTGATCGAGATCATGTCGCCACTGCGTGTGACATCCTCTTGAATCACCACCTTGTCCGCGCCCTCGGGAACCGGCGCGCCGGTGAATATCCGAACGGTCTGGCCGGGTTTCAGCGCGCCGTTCCAACGATGCCCGGCGGCGGATTCGCCGACGATCTTGAATTGGGCGTGCAGGTCGGCCTCGACCGCCTTGAGGGCATAGCCGTCCATCGAGGACGCGGCAAAGGGCGGTTGCGTACGTTTTGCCGTAACCGGCCCGGCCAGCACGCGGCCGGAGGCGGCACGCAGCGGGACAGTTTCAACGGGCAGCGGATCGGCAAGGGCGAAAAGCGCGTCGAGCGCGTCGGAGACGGTGATCATGTCGCCTCGTAACGCCCTGATTTGCCACCGTCTTTCAGCACAACCCGCAAGCCGCCGATCTCCATGCCCTTGTCCACGGCCTTGGCCATGTCATAGACGGTGAGAGCGGCGGTCGAGGCGGCTGTGAGGGCCTCCATCTCGACACCTGTCTGGCCGGTGGTCTTGACCGTCGCGGTGATGCGCAGGCCGGGCAGGTCGGCGTCAGGTTCGAGGTCCACCGACACCCTGGTGATCGGCAGCGGATGGCACAGGGGGATCAGATCGGAGGTGCGTTTGGCCCCCATGATCCCGGCCAGACGCGCCACACCGATCACGTCGCCCTTTTTGGCGCGCCCTTTTGTAATAATGTCAAAGGTTTCCGGGCGCATCTTTACCCATGCTTCGGCGACGGCGATGCGATCGGTGACGTCCTTTTCGGACACATCGACCATATGGGCGGCCCCGGTTTCGTCGAAATGCGTCAGTGCCATTTACATGCCTCCGCCCGAGGTCAGGGGGTTGGCCAGCAGGCTGCGGGTCGCGGCGGCCACATCCTCCTGGCGCATCAGGCTTTCTCCGACCAGGAAGGTGCGCGCGCCATATATCGCAAGGTCGGCCAGATCGGCAGGGGTGTTCAGCCCGCTTTCCGCCACGATGGTGCGATCCGCGGGCACGTGGCGCGACAATTGCCGGGTGGTGTCGAGCGTCACGTCGAAGGTCTTGAGGTTGCGGTTGTTGATGCCCATCAGCGGGCTTTTGAGAGCGCAGGCGCGCTCCAGTTCGGCGGCATCGTGCACTTCGATCAGCACGTCCATGCCCCAGTGCATCGCGGCCTCTTCAAGCTCTTGCGCCTGCGCGTCGCCGACGCTTGCCATGATGATCAGGATGCAGTCGGCATTAAGGGCGCGGGCCTCGGCAACCTGATAGGTGTCGTACATGAAATCCTTGCGCAGGGCGGGCAGGTCGCAGGCCGCGCGCGCCTCGCTCAGGAACGTCTTGGCGCCCTGAAAGCTGGGCGCGTCTGTCAGCACGGACAGGCAGGTTGCACCGCCGTCCTGATAGGCGTGCGCGAGGCTGGCGGGGTCAAAGTCTGTGCGGATCAATCCTTTGGACGGGCTGGCTTTCTTGATTTCGGCGATCAGCCCATAGGCTTCGCGGTTGGCCCGTTGAAGTGCGGCTGCAAAGGGGCGGACGGGATCAGCCTCGCGGGCTTCGGCCTCGACTGCCTCAAGCGGCCTGGCGGCCTTGTCGGAGGCGACTTCGTCCAGCTTGTAGGCTTTGATCTTGTCCAGAATCGTTTTGGTCATGCGTTGGTTCTTTTCGAGAGCGAGGAACCGGGGGCCAGCCCCCGGACCCCCGGGATTTTCTTAATCAGAGAAGGGACTGGGTCGCCTCCTGGGTGATGTCAGCTACGGCCTTGATCTTAGCTTTGGCTGCGCCGCTGTCGATACTCTCCTGCGCGCGCGCCACGCCATCGGACAGATCGACAACTTTTCCCGCGACTTTCAGGGCCGCCGCCGCGTTCAGAAGGACAGCGTCACGGTAGGCGCCGGGCGCGCCGTCCAGCAGGGCGCGGAAGGCGCGCGCGTTGTCCTCGGGCGTGCCGCCGAGGATGTCCTTGAACGGGTGCACGGTCAGGCCGGCGTCTTCGGGGTGCACTTCGAATTCGGTGACGATCCCGTTTTCCAGGGCCGCGACCCACGAGATGCCGCAAATGGTCAGCTCGTCCGTGCCATCCGAGCCATGAACCAGCCACGCCAAATCCGATCCCAGCTGTCCCAGGGTTTCGGCCATGGGCCGGATCAGCCCGCGGTTGAAAGCGCCGGTCAGCTGGCGTTTGACGCCCGCCGGATTGGTGAGGGGGCCAAGGATGTTGAAGATGGTGCGCGTGCCCAGTTCGGCACGTGTCGGCATGACATGTGCAGTGGCCGGGTGGTGCATCGGTGCCATCATGAACCCGATGCCTGCGCCGGCGAGCGACGCCTCGACCACTTTGGGCCCCACCATCACGTTGATGCCCATTTGCGTCAGCGCATCCGCCGCGCCGGATTTCGAACTGAGGTTGCGGTTGCCGTGCTTGGCGACCGTGACGCCCGCGCCTGCGACCACAAAGGCGGTGGCGGTCGATATGTTGAGCGTGCCCTTGCCATCCCCGCCGGTGCCGACGATGTCCATCGCCCCGTCCGGCGCGTTCACCTTGTTGCATTTGGCGCGCATCACCGCGGCGGCGGCGGCGAATTCGTCCACTGTTTCGCCACGCGTGCGCAGCGCCATCAGCAAGCCGCCGATCTGGCTGGGCGTCGCTTCGCCCTCGAACAGGATCTGAAAGGCGGCTTCGGCCTGCGCGCGGCTGAGCGGACCGTCAGCGGCGGCATTGATCAGGGGTTTGAGCGCGTCACTCATGCCGCCACCTGCAACATGTCGGTAAAGTTTCTCAGCAGGCCATGCCCGTGTTCGGAACGGATGGATTCGGGGTGAAACTGAACCCCGTGGATGGGCAGGCTGCGATGCGCGAGGCCCATGATCGTACCATCCTCGACTTGCGCCGTGATTTCAAGGCTGTCGGGCAGGCTGTCACGCTCGACTGTGAGCGAGTGATAGCGTGTCGCCTGAAACGGGCTGGGCAACCCGGCAAAAAGGCCCGTGCCGGTGTGGTGCACGACGCCCATCTTGCCGTGCACGATATCGGGGGCGCGCACCACCTTGCCGCCAAAGGCCTGTCCGATGGTCTGATGCCCAAGGCACACGCCCATCAACGGTGTGCGGGTTTGCGCCGCCGCTTCTGTCAGGGCAAGGCAGATGCCGGCCTGATCGGGATCGCAGGGCCCCGGTGAAAGCAGGATGCCGGCCGGGCGCATCGCCATCGCCTCCTGCACGTCGATCGCATCGTTGCGGCGCACCACAACTTCGGTTCCCAACTCGCCCAGATAGTGCACGAGATTGTAGGTAAAACTGTCGTAATTGTCGATCAGCAGCAGCATCGCAAAATCTCGTATTCCAAGGGGGGCCGATGGCCCCTATAGTTGCGGCCATACATGCTCAGGCTCGCGCGTCCGCGTCAAGAGGACGCCGGTGCTTGGGTGACGAGGGACAGCAGGCCCGGGTGGCACAGCGCAAAGCGGTGCCGCACATGGGTGAAACGTAAGGAAAAATAGCATGGCCAGAGGCTTTCTGAGCGGAATGATCTGGGGCGGCGTGGTCAGCGTGATCGGCGCCGGAGTGGTGTCGGTGGTTGCCGACGACCCGGCCGCACCCGTCGCCGGGATCACCGCCCCAAGCAGCGCAGCCGCCCCCGAGGCCGGCGAAAGCGGCGCGGCCGAAGCGGTGACAGATGCCGATCTGGTGGTTGACGAGGCCGCATCCCAGGTGACGTCACCCGACGCGGATACGGTTACTGCGGCCAGTGAGGCGGGCGCAGATACGCCGCTGGTGCCCGAAACCGGACAGGCCGACGATCTGTCTGACCCGGCGGCCGGTGCCGATAGCGGCGGCGTTGTCGTCGGCAACGAGGCCCCGGTGCAGCCGGGTGTCGCGACCGATGCACCGACCGCGCCCGAAGTCGAGACCGCGTTGTCGATTTCCACCGACCCGGCACAACCCGCGCCTCCGGCGGTGCCTGACACACCCACCGCCTTTGCCGCCGAAGACAGCAACCCGTTGCCGGATGCGCCCGCCGCCGAGGCGCCCGCGCCGCAGATACCGGACGTCGCCGACGCGCCGGAGGCTGCAGATGCGGACATCCCTGCGCAACCGGACGTGCGTGCCGCAACGCCGCCCGAAGAACCCGAGGCCGCAGAGGATGAAGCCGCAGAGGATGACGGCGAACAGATCGCGGCACTTCCCAATGCGGCGGACCCGACCCGGGAGTTGCGCCCGACCATCGGCACCCCCGCCGTCTCTTTGATTGATCGCACCCCACAGGTGTCACCCGAGGACGACAACGCCGAAGTCGCCGCACCGCCCACACGCGCGATCGAGGCCCATGCCATTCCTTTCGACAACCCCGACGGCAAACCCCTGATGTCCATCGTGCTGATGGACAGCGGCGTCGATTTGTCTGCTGGCCCCATCGGTCTCGCGGCCTTGCAAAGCTTTCCCTATCCGCTGAGTTTCGCGGTCGATGCGACGCTGGCGGATGCGACCGAGCGCATGGCGGACTATCGCAGCCGCGGGTTCGAAGTGATGGCCCTGATGGACCTGCCTTTGGGCGCGACCGCCGGTGATGCCGAGGTTGCCCTGTCCGCCGCCCTCGAAGCGGTGCCAGAGGCCGTCGCAGTGATGGAGGGCATCCGCACCGGCCTGCAGGACAGTCGCGAAGCATCCGAACAGATTGCGCAGGCCGTGCTGGCGTCGGGCCACGGCCTTGTGCTGCAATCCAAGGGGCTGAACACGACCCACAAGCTGGCCTTGCGCGATGGTGTGCCTGCCGCGCTTATCTTTCGCGATTTCGACAGCGCCGACCAGACGCCGTCCGCCATCCGCCGCTTTCTGGATCAGGCCGCCTTTCGCGCCGGGCAGGAGGGGGGCGTGGTGATGGTGGGCCGCCTGCGCCCCGACACGATTTCGGCGCTGCTGCTCTGGGGGCTGCAAGACCGGGCCGAGCGCGTGGCGCTGGCCCCGATTTCGGCAGTTCTGAGCGCGTTGGCGGCGCCGCAATAGGCTTCAGATAATCTCGTCTTCGTCGAACAGCGGATCGACTTCCAACTGGGCGGTCAACGCATCCATCGTGTCCCCGTTGGCGGTGGGGCTCAACTCGGCCAGATGAAAGACGGCATCGCCCTCATTCACCACAGGCAGCACCGCGCGCCCGATCAGGATTCCGGCACCCGGCGCCAGCATTTCAGCCTCGACATCGCCCGCAGGGTCCGAAACGGCGGCCAGCACATCGCCCTTTTCCACGATTTCGCCCTCGGCGCGGAAGGTGCGCAACAGCCCCCCGACCGGCGCGCGCAACCATGTCGAGGCGCGGCAGATCAGGGACGGCGTGCGCGCCTTGGCAATGCCCTTGGCGGCCAGCATTCCTTCGTCGCGCATCACCCGCAGAATGCCCGCCACCCCGACGCGCACCGCAAATTCGTCAAAACGCAGACCTTCGCCCGCCTCATAAAGCAGCACGGGTGTGCCGCGCTCTGCCGCGGCACCACGCAAGGACCCGTCGCGCAACGGTGAGGTCAGAATCACCGGCGCACCAAACGCGCGGGCCATGCGCGCAGTGGTGGCGTCGCGCGGGGTGACGCGGATCTGGGGCAGGTTGGTGCGGTGTTCGGCCGCCGAATGCAGATCAATGCCGAAATCACAGCGCAACACGACGTCGTTCAGAAAGATATGCGCCAGACGCGATCCCAGCGAACCAGAGGTGGAGCCGGGAAAACAACGGTTGAGGTCGCGCCGGTCCGGCAGGTAGCGCGAGCGCGCCAGAAAGCCAAAACTGTTGACAACCGGCACCACCAGAAGCGTGCCGCGCAGGTTGGCCAGTTGCGGGGTGCGCAGCAAACGGCGCACGATCTCGACACCGATCACCTCGTCGCCATGCACGGCGGCGCTGACGAACATGGTGGGGCCGGGGCGTTTGCCCTGGACGACTTCGACGCTGAGGCCGACGGCGGTGTGATCGGGCAGGGCAGAAACGGGTAACGTGACACTGGCGCGTGTGCCGGGCGCGACATCCACGCCACCGATCGGGAACGGATCACGCGGCATGACGTGGACGGGTCAAAACCGCATTTGTCTTCTTCTGACCGAAAATACCACGGGGAGCGCGAGGGGCTGGCCCCTCGTTCCGGCCCACGGGCATCAAATCCAAACGGCAGATCACCGGTTGCCCCCGCCAAAGCGCGCCGCATCCTCTGCCGCGCGCCGGATGGCTCCGGCCTTGTGCACCGTTTCCATGAACTCGGCCTCGGGGTCGCTGTCGTAAACCACGCCGCCCCCGGCCTGAATATACAGCTTCTGGTCCTGCACCACGGCGGTGCGCAACGCGATGCACATGTCCATATCGCCGCCCGCACTGAAATAGCCGACGCCGCCGCCGTAGACGCCGCGTTTCTCTGGTTCCAACTCGTCAATGATCTGCATCGCGCGCACCTTGGGCGCACCCGATACCGTCCCCGCAGGCATCCCGGCAAAAAACGCATCCAGCGCATCCTTGCCGGTCGCAAGCTCGCCCACCACGTTGGAGACGATGTGCATGACGTGGCTGTACCGCTCCACGATGAACTCTTCGGTCGGACGCACCGTGCCGATGCGCGCCACGCGGCCCACATCGTTGCGGCCCAGATCCAGCAGCATCAGATGTTCGGCCAGTTCCTTCTGATCCGCCAGCAGGTCCGCCTCTAGCGCGTTGTCTTCCTCGGGTGTCGCGCCACGCGGGCGGGTGCCCGCGATGGGGCGAATGGTGACTTCACTGCCAAAGACACGCACCAGGATTTCCGGGCTGGCGCCGATCACCTGAAAGCCGCCAAAGTTGAAATAGAACATGAAGGGCGACGGGTTCGTGCGGCGCAGCGAGCGATAAAGCGCAAATGGCGGCTCGGCAAAGTCCTGCGTCCAGCGCTGTGCGGGCACCACCTGAAAGATGTCGCCCGCCTTGATGTAGTCGCGCGCCTTTTCGACCGCTTCCATATACCCGGACCTGGAGAAGTTGCTGACCGGGTCGGATCCGGCGCCGGCATCGCCCAGATTGCGGGTCTCGGACGGCATCGCGCGTTCCAGATCGCGCACCGCGTCCATCACCCGCTCGGCCGCCTGGGCATAGGCGGCGCGCGCGGTCTGACCCGCGCTGACCCATGCAGGGGAAACCACTGTCACCTCGCCCTTGACCCCGTCAAGCACGGCCACGACAGACGGGCGCAGCATGATGGCGTCCGGCAGGCCCAGCACATCCGGGTTAACATCCGGCAAATGTTCCACCAGCCGGATCATGTCATAGCCCAGATAACCAAACAGCCCCGCCGCTGACTGAGGCAGGTCGATGGGCAGATCGATGCGGCTTTCGGCGATAAGGTCGCGCAGCACGTCAAGCGGGTTGCCGTCCACATCCTCGAACGCGTCCGCGTCATAGCGGGCGTGGCGGTTGATGGCCGAAGTTTCGCCCTGACAGCGCCAGATCAGATCCGGTTTCATTCCGATGATCGAATAGCGCCCGCGCACCTCGCCGCCGGTGACGGATTCCAGCACAAACGCATCCTTTTGCGCGCCCGTCAGTTTCAGCATCAGGGACACAGGCGTGTCGAGATCGGCAGCCAGCCTTGTATAGACCACCTGATTGCGCCCTGCCGCGTATTCGGCGGCAAAGCTGTCGAAATCAGGAACCAGCGCCATCAGGGAAAGTTCACATGGACCGCGTCCAGCGCCTGCTGGTTGATCTGCGGGCCTGCGCGCAACACCACATCTTCGCCAAAGACGTTGAACAGTTCGGTTGCCACCGACTGTCCGACCTCTTCGCTCAGCGCGGCCGTTTCCGTGCGCACCTCGTCTGTGTCGCCCACCGGGTTGATCGCATCGAGGCGCACGATCAGAACCGACCCAAAGCCTTGTATGATCTCGACATCACCAACCTCCATCCCGAAGACGGCAGGCAGAAAGGCGGGCGGCGTGCCCTGCACAAAGGCGGACCGGTCCAGATCAGTTTCAACAATGGAATCAAGGCCCTGCCCGGCAAAGCTTTCTCCGGCCTCAAGGGCGGGGCGCACCGCCTCGGCCTGCGCGGTCAGGCGTTGCTCGGTCAGTTCGGCTTCCCAGTTGGCGCGCACGTCCAATGCCGCGTTTCCATAAGGGTCCGGGCGCGGCGGCAGGATTTCTTCAAGGCGCATGGCAAAGATGCCGCCATCGTCCAGCGACATGATTTGCGGGAAATCGTTCTCGCTCAGCGTGATCGCGGCCTCGCGGAAACCGTCATAGGCGGCGATGCCGTCTCCGTTGGCGGGGAACCAGTCGATCGTGCCAAGGGCCATATCTGTTTCGGCGTCCAACTCTTCGAGTGTGGCGCCACCGGCCAGCATGTCATCGAACTCACTTGCCAGAACCGCGATCTGACGGCGCACGGCGTCCTGGGCAAGGCGGTCGCGCAACTGAGGCGCAGCGTCCTCGAAAGACGTGAACTGGGCGGGCAACACGCCGTTGACACGGAACAGCGCCGGGCCAAGCAACGAGGGCAGGGGGCCGACCACATCGCCAACCTCAGCCGCGAACACGGCCTCGCCGGCGGCATCCATTTCCAGACGTGACACGTCGCCCAGATCGACATCCGCCAGCTCAAGGCCACGTTCCTGCACCAGCGCCTCGAATGTGGTGCCGCCCACTTCGAGCTGGGCCGCGGCCCGTTCCGCGTCCGCATCTTCGAGATAGACAAGCCGTTCGACAAGGCGGCGTTCGGGCTGGTTGAATTCGTCCGCGCTGGCGTCATATTCGGCGCGCAGGGTGGCATCGTCTATCTTTACGGTGTCCAGGATCATGTCCGGCAACAGGGCGGCATAGGTGATGCGCTTTGTTTCGGGCAGTTCGTAGTCGCCAAGGTTTTCCTGGTAATAGGCGCGCAAGGTCGCATCGTCCGAGGCGGGCAACGGGTCTTGCAGATCGGACTGGCCCAGACTCACCCACGTAAAATCGCGGGTTTCGCCAAGGAAGGACACAAGCGTCCGGGCGTATATTTCGGGCATGCTCACACCCGACATGATGGCGCCCTGCAACAGGGACCGGGCCACTTCATCGCGCAACTGGGTCTCGAACTCGGCCTCGCTGGTGCCGGAATTCCGCAAGGCAAACCTGTAGGCGTCGCGGTCAAAGCTGCCGTCCAGACCACGAAAGGCCGGGATGTTCAGGATCTCGTCGCGCAGGGTCTCGTCTCCGACACTCAGCCCCATTTGCGCGGCCTCGTGATCCAGGGCGGTGGCGCGCACCAGACGTGCCAGAACCGCCTGATCAAGACCCACGGCCTGCGCCTGCGCAAAGCTGAGCTGGCTGCCGGTCTGGCGACTGACGGCCTGGATTTCCTGTTGCAGGGTCCGCGCGTAATCGTCGACATCAATGTATTTGTCCCCGACACTGCCCACGGTACGGATCGTGCCCGACAGGTTGGTCGCCCCAAAGCCCCCGAGGCCAAGGATAAGAAGGCCCAAAAGGATCCAGACTGCGGTTTTCGAGATGGAGTTAGAGCCCTTGGCCATGCGTGCCCTCTTTCGGGGTTAAGTCGAGATTTCGCGATATCTATCCCTGCGCGCCCTGACGGGCAAGGGTGGTTGAACGCTTGAGGTCCAGCGCTGACAGTCTTGTGTAAAGTGCCGCGATGCCGGGGGTGTCCAGATTGGCAAATGCAATGCGCAACTGGCGCTGACCTTCTGCGGCGCCTTCGGGCCAGAACATGGTGCCGGGCAGGCACAGAATACCCGCGTCCCTGACCAGTCTCCGCGCCAGATCAGCCGACGACATGTCGAACGGATGGGCCATGTAGGCGAAATACGCCCCGAGGCCCAGCAAACGCCAGCCGCGCGCCTCAAGCGCGGGAAACCCGGCCTTGATCGCGGCGCGCCGGGCAAGGATTTCATCCCTCTCGCCCGCGACCCAACGCCCAAGGTTCTCGACCCCCCACAGGGCGGCATATTGCCCGATCTGCCCCGGACAGATCGCCACGGTGTCGAGAAATTTTTCCGCCTCCGCCAGTCGCGCAGGCGACGAGACCAGCGCGCCAACCCGGTGACCGGTCAGACGGTAGGCCTTGGAAAAGGAATAGAGGTGGATGAATGTGTCCTGCCACCCGTCCTGTTGAAACAGGGCATGGGGGGCGCCTGTGCGGCTGTCGAAATCGCGATAGGTTTCGTCGACGATCAGCGCGATGCCGCGGCTGCGCGCCAGCTCGTAAAACGCCAGCACGAGGTCGGCGGGGTATTCCACGCCCGCCGGATTGTTCGGAGTGACAAGGGCGATGGCGCGGGTGCGCGGCGTGATCAGATCGGCGGCGGCGGCGACATCGGGCAGCATGCCCGCGCCAACTGGCAGCGGAACGGACGCAACCCCGGTCATGTCCAGCCACATTTTATGATTGAAATACCATGGGGTTGGCAGAATGACGTCATCCCCTTCACCGCACAGGGATGCAATGGCGGCGGCAAAAGCCTGATTGCAGCCCGAGGTGATGCAGACATGTTCTGCGCGCGTGTCCGCCCCGTAATGCGCGTTGATCTGGCCGCTGAGCGCGGCGCGCAAGGCGGGCATGCCCAGGACGGGGCCATAAAGATGCGCGTCGTCACGGGTCAGGGCCGCATCGGCCATCGCCTGTCGCAGGGCCTGCGGCGGCGGGTCCACCGGGGCGGCCTGGCTGACATTGATCAGCGGGCGGTCGGGCGCGAAAGTGACGCCCTCAAGCCAGCGCCGCGCCTCCATCACCGGGGGCGGGAAGGTGGCGGCGGTGCGCGGCTGGGTCATGAGGATATTCCCGTGATGAGCGCCGGAGCCTCCGGCGGGAGTTTGCTTGGCGGGATGAAGGATCTTTCACGCGGTGTTCAATCCGTGCCGCGATAGGGTTCGACATATTGCAGCGCCATGTCCCAGGGAAAGAAGATCCACGTGTCCTGACTGACCCCGGTGATAAAGGTGTCGACCATCGGCTCGCCCGACGGTTTGGCGTAGACGGTGGCAAAATGGGCGTTGGGGTAAAGGTTGCGCACCAGTTCCAGCGTCTTGCCGCTGTCCACGAGGTCGTCGACGATCAGGATGCCGGTGCCATCCCCCATCATGTCCGCCTGCGGGGCTTTCAGCACTTCGGCGTCGCGGCGCTGGTCGGCCTTGCCGCCGCCTGAATGGTAGGATTTGACGCTGATCGTATCGACGGTGCGAATATCCAGTTCGCGCGCGACGATCATGGCGGGGGCCATGCCGCCCCGCGTGATTGCAACCACGGCCCGCCAGGCGCCGTCGTCGGGGCCTTTGCCGTCCAGTCGCCAGGCCAGGGCGCGGCTGTCGCGGTGCATCTGGTCCCAACTGACGTGGAATCCTTTTTCGTGGGGCAGGCGGTCGGCCATGTTCATTTCTCCAGGATCAGACGCAGGCCAAGTGCGCCCAGAAGCGTCGCGGCAATGCGGTCAAAGATAGGTTTGAGGCTGATATAGCCGCGCCGCACCTGCGGCGTGCTGAGTGCAAACGCGGCACCGGTGTAAAAGAAAACCTCGAGCGCGAGGTGGTTCAGCACGATCACGCCAATGTCCACGGCGGCCAGTCCCTGCGGGAAAACAACGACGATAACAGCAGCAGCAAACAGCATCGACTTGGGGTTTCCGAAATTGAGCAGCAGGCCCGACAGCACCGCCCGTCCGCGCAGAATCGGCGCCGCGCCAAGCGTGTCGCGCGCATGGCGCCAGGTCTGGACCGCGATCCAGATGAGGTACAGCGCCCCACCGATCCTGAGCACCGCGTAAGTCCATGGAAACAGGGTGAATACCGCCTCAAGCCCCAGTAATGCCGCCAGCGTCCACAGGGCCGCCGCCGTGCCAAGGCCCACACCCGTCAGCACCCCCGCCACGCGACCCGAGGCCACCGTGGTCCTGATGAAATAAAGCAGGGCCGCGCCCGGTGACGCAATGGCGGCGATCAGTACCGCGTTAAACGCGATGAGATCAGCGAGGGTCAGGCTCATCCCCGTCAGCCCTTTGAGATATCGGGCGCATCCACCGCCTTCATGCCCACCACGTGGTATCCCGCATCCACGTGAAGGTTCTCGCCCGTGGTGCCGCTGGACAGATCGCTCAGCAGATACAGCGCCGATTTGCCCACATCCTCGATGGTCACATTACGGCGCAGGGGCGAGTTGTATTCGTTCCACTTCATGATGTAGCGGAAATCGCCGATGCCCGAGGCCGCAAGCGTCTTGATCGGCCCGGCCGAGATTGCGTTCACACGGATGCCGTCCTTGCCCAGATCCTCGGCCAGGTATTTCACCGATGCCTCAAGGGCGGCCTTGGCCACACCCATCACATTGTAATGCGGCATCACCTGTTCGGCGCCATAATAGGTCAGCGTCACGGCGCTGGCGCCCGGCTTCATCATCTTTTCGGCGCGCGCCATCACGGCGGTGAAGGAATAGACCGAGATGTCCATCGTCATGGTGAAATTGTCGCGGGAGGTGTCGACATAGCGGCCACGCAATTCACTCTTGTCCGAAAAGCCGATGGCATGGACGAGAAAATCAAGTCCCCCCCAGCGCTCCTTGAGATCGGCAAACAGCGCGTCCATCGACGCCTCGTCGCCCACATCGCAGGGCAGCACGATATCGCTGTCCAGTTGCGCCGCCAGCGGGTCCACCCGCTTTTTCAGCGCATCGCCCTGATAGGAGAACGCAAGTTCGCCGCCCGCGCCATGCAGCGCCTTTGCAATACCCCACGCAATGGATTTGTCGTTGGCCAGACCCATGATAAGGCCTCGTTTTCCCGCCATAAGATCTGTTGCCATATCACTGCCCACCCGGTCCCTTGTTCCTTGCGATCAGCTTTAGGCCATTGCCTTATGCGCATCAAGAGAGGGCGGGACGGTTGATACCGTGTCACGGCGACGTTAGCTGAAGTACAAAGGTGGCGAGGAGCATCGAAAATGGCAGACCGCAGCGGTAAATTTGCAGGTGACGACCCGTTCGCCATCATTCGCCAGTGGATGGACGAGGCAAAAGCGAGCGAGATCAACGATCCCAACGCCATCGCCCTCAGTACAGTGGACGCAGGCGGTATGCCAAATGCGCGCATGGTGCTGCTCAAGGATGTCGAGGACGACGCCTTTGTCTTTTACACCAATTACACCAGCGCCAAGGCCGCGGAACTGGACCACGCGCACAAGGCGGCGTTCGTGATGCACTGGAAGTCCCTGCGCCGTCAGGTGCGGGTGCGCGGGCACGTCGAAAAAGAAGACGGCGCGCAGGCGGACGCCTATTATGCGTCGCGCTCGCTCAAGTCGCGTCTGGGGGCCTGGGCATCAGCACAAAGCCAGCCCCTGGAAGGGCGCGCGGCCCTGATGGCAAAGGTTGCCAAGGTGACGGCCCAACACGGAACAACCCCGGCCCGCCCGCCGTTCTGGGGCGGCTACCGGATCATCCCCGTCGAGATAGAATTCTGGGCCGACGGCGCGTTTCGACTGCATGACAGATTTCGCTGGAGTCGCGAAAAACCCGGCGCGCCGTGGAAAATTTCCCGCCTTTCACCGTGAATTTCATGCTACGTGAAATGCAAACAACTGAAAATAAATAACTTTAACCTCTTGAAAGTAGGGGGCGAAATAGCGCAAGTCTAAAGGTAAGGTACACCAGACACAGAAAGATGAGGCGTGTCGGAGTTTTTGGAACATCCTGACACCGTGTCAGGCACGGTAAAATGGTTCGACCCGGTGAAAGGTTTTGGCTTCATCGTGTCTGAAGAAGACGGGCCTGATATCTTGTTGCACGTGAATGTCCTGCGCAATTTCGGCCAGTCCTCTGTCGCTGACGGGGCCGAAGTCGATGTCCGAATTCAAAAGACCGAACGCGGTGTTCAGGCGATCGAAGTGCTCGCCATCCAGCCCGGTGCGCACATGGAAAACGAGACGCTGGCGGATATCGCCGAACTGGACCGTGACGCGGTGGCAAACGCCCCGCTGGAACCCGGCCGCGTCAAGTGGTTCGACAAGGGCAAGGGCTTTGGCTTCGCCAATGTGTTCGGCGCCCCCGAAGACGTGTTCCTGCATGTCGAGGTTCTGCGCCGCTCGGGCCTGTCCGATCTGGCCCCCGGCGAAGCGCTGGCGCTGCGCGTGATCGACGGGAAACGGGGGCGAATGGCCGCCGAAGTGCAAGCCTGGGAATCCGCTGTGCGCAAAGACAGCCATGAGTGATTTTTCGACAAGCGCCCGTGCTGGGCTGTATCGACTGGGTCTTGCATCTGTTGCCCTGTTCCTTTTCGCCTCGGCTCTTTTGGCACAATCACAATGCAGCCCCGATACGGTCTGGATCAGGGGTGATTTCGGGCAGGCGCGCTTTTCTGTCGAAATTGCCGATGATGCCGGTGAACGCGCGACCGGGTTGATGAACCGCCCCTCAATGCCGACGGCGGCGGGCATGTTGTTCATCTATAATCGTCCCACCAGCCTGTCATTCTGGATGCGCAACACTCTGATCGAGCTGGATATGTTGTTCGTCGATGCCACGGGCGTCATCCGAAACATCCACGAACGCGCCATTCCGCTGGATGAAACCCCCATCTTTGGCGGAGACGGACTGACCCATGTGCTGGAAATAAACGGCGGGCTGGCCAGGACGCTGGGCATCAAGGTCGGCGACCAGCTGCGCCACCCCAGCTTTGAGCAAAGCACCGCCGCCTGGCCCTGTTGACGGGCTGGCCCGGTTGTCGCCGGCTGTGCGCAGGGGCGAATCTGTCTGAAACCCGAAATTCCGGCCCTGTTGCGTGATTCAGGATTTCAGGAACGCGCGATAGGTCTTTTCAAATCAGAAAACCATGTCTAAGAGGGGCGCACGGTCGGAGCGTGGCGCAGCCTGGTAGCGCACCTGTTTTGGGTACAGGGGGTCGGAGGTTCGAATCCTCTCGCTCCGACCATTTTCCAAATCCCCGCATTTTCGCGCGCGTCGTGGCCGCAGGCCCGCACCAATCGAAAGTCGTGGCCGCAGGCCCGCACCAAACGAAAGTCGTGGCCGCAGGCCCGCACCAATCGAAAGTCGTGGCCGCAGGTCCGCACCTTACAGAAAATCGTCGCGCCGCGGGGTGAAACAATCGACCAGAGTGCCCGGCTCAAGGCAGACGCAGCCGTGTTCCACGTCCGGGGACACGACAAAGCTGTCGCCCGGCCCCACGTCACGTGTTTCGCCACCCAGCTTGAACCGAAATCGCCCGCTTTCGACATAAGTGGATTGCACATGCGGGTGGTGGTGCAGGGCGCCTTGTGCGCCCTTGGCCGCAAAGCGAAAGGCCACCACCATCAGGTCCGGGTGATCCGACAGCACCTGCCGGGTCACGTTGTTGCCCGTGCTCACGATTGGATAATCAGTCATGTCTGATCCTTTGCTGACGTCAGGAAAACAGCATCCCGCCGTTGATGTCGATATTTGTGCCCGTCAGAAAGGCCGAATCATTGCAGGCCAGAAACAGGATCAGGTTGGCGGTGTCGTCCGTGCTGCCCTGTCGTTTCAGGGGGGCGTTGGCCTCGTATCCGCGCCGACCGGCATCCGGTGTGTGGACATTGTGAAAATCGGTGTCGATCATGCCCGGGCACAGGGCGTTCACGCGAATGTCTGGCCCAAGCTCTTTTGACAGCGCGCGGGTCATCGTCATCACCGCGCCTTTCGAGGTCGCATAGGCGACCGCGCCCGGTCCGCCACCGTCGCGGCCCGCCTGACTGGCCAGATTCACGATTGCGCCGGATGTCATATGTGCCAGAACCGCCTTGATCATCAGAAAGGTGCTGGTCAGGTTCAGATCCATGACGGCGGACCAGTGTTCAAGCGGCATCTCGGCCACCGTCTTGCGCGCGATCAGACCGCCCGCGTTATTGACCAGCACATCAATCGACCCGAATTCGTTGATTGTTCTGCTCACAAGGGCATCGACCTCGGCCGGGTTGGTCAGATCGCCCTTCATCGCAAAGGCCTGTCCACCCGCATCCGTGATCTGCGCAACGGCCGCGTCGGCACCGTCACTGCTCGAATAGTAGTTGATGGCGACGCGCGCGCCTTCTGCAGCCAGTTTCAGCGCCGCCGCTTGTCCGATATCGCGCCCGCCACCGGTGATGATCGCCGTTTTTCCCGTCAGTTTCATGTGCTGTTCCTCCTTGGGTGTACGCGCACTGGTATACTAGTCAATTAACTGGTATACCAGTGGCGAGTACTTCTTTGAACGCGGGCCGGTCGCGCGCGTCTGCGGAATGGTGCGGAATGCTGCGGGATTGTTCTGGACAGTTCTGTTTTCGCGCACCGTCAGGTAAGAAGCGCGAAACGGACCCAAAGGGGGAGGCCGCCGAATGGCGCAAGCGACACATATCAGCGAGCGGCGCACCAGTGTCGATGACATTTTTGACTATCTCCATGACGAGATTCTGTCGCTGCGTCTGAGGCCCGGCGACAAGATATCCGAAGCCGATATCGCGGCGCGTTTCGGTGTGTCGCGCCAGCCGGTGCGCGATGCGTTCTCGCGGCTGGCCACGCATGATCTGCTGTTGATCCGTCCCCAGCGGGCGACCGAGGTCAAACGGTTTTCCACCCGCGAGATCGCCAAATCCCGCTTTGTGCGCGCGGCCATCGAACAGGACGTGCTGCGCCGTGCGGCAAAACACTGTGATGCCACAGGGGCGGCAGAACTTGATGCGGCTATCGCCGCACAGGAAAAGGTCAGCGACGATGTCGAGGCGTTTACGCCGCTGGACTATGAATTCCACAAGACGCTGTGTCGGATCGCCCGCGTGGATTTCGCCTTTGACGTGATCATGGCCGAGAAATCCAAGGTTGATCGGCTGTGCACACTCAGCCTGTCCAAGGTCGATCGCGTGCCTGAACTGATCGACGACCACCGCGCCATCGCCGAGGCGGTCAAGGGCCATGATGCCGAACAGGCCGTGGCCTGCGGGGTGCGCCACCTGTCGCGACTGGACCGCACGATTGAGCAAATCTCGGCCACGAACGCCAGCTATTTCGAACCCGAATCCGACTGAAGCCCCAAAGGAACCCGCATGACCCACACAAAACCCCTCGTCGGCGCACAGGTCGGTGACATGACATGGCCGCTGACTGGTGGCGGCACCGTATCGGTGGGCGGTGCCAGGGATCGCTGGACGATGCTGTTTGTCTACCGTGGCAAGCACTGCCCGCGCTGCAAGCGGTTCCTGAACAAGCTCGACGCGGCCTTGCCCGCATGGACGGCCAAAATGGATGTGGTCGTCGTGTCCGCAGACACCGAAAGCAAGGCGCAGGCCGACAAATCCGAGTTCGGCTGGAGCTTTGATCTCGCATATGGCCTGCAAGAGGCGCAGATGCGTGATCTTGGTCTTTATGTGTCCGACCCACTGTCCGAGGCCGAAACGACAGACCGATTCGCCGAGCCCGGCGCGTTCGGTATCCGCCCCGACGGCACCCTGATGCTTGTCGATCTCTCGAATGGTCCGGCGGCGCGTCCCGATCTCGAAGAGCTGCTGGACGGCATGATCTTCAATATCGAAAACAACCGGCCCGTGCGCGGCACGGCCTGACACGGCAATGGTTACGCTGCCGACGAAGCTGCCGCAGAATTGGCAGTTGACAAATCTAGTATACTAGTCTTCTTTTAGTGGCAGGAAAATGAGACGACGCCCCGCCGGGGCACGCCAGAGCGGAGGATCTGCGTGCCTGAGCCGGAACCGGGGCGGAGTCAAAACAGAATTTGAAGACCAAAAAAAAACCGGGAGGACATCATGTTCAACATTCTATCCAAATCACTGGTGGGCGCCGTTGCGGTCACCGTACTGGGCACAGCCGCCTTTGCGCAAAACTGGCGCGGCTGGAATATTCACCCAGAGGGCTATCCCAACACCGTCGGGATGGACGCATTCGCAGCCGCGCTTGAGGAAAAGACAGGCGGCGAAATTTCGCTGCAGATGTTCCACGGCGGCACATTGGGCAGCCAGCCTGACGCGGTCGAACAGGTGCGCGCGGGCGCTCTGGAAATCGGCAACTTCAACCTGGGTCCCATTGGTCCGATCGTTCCTGCGGCCAACGTCGTGTCTTTGCCGTTCGTGTTCAAGGACGTCTCGCACATGTTCCGCGTGCTGGACGGCGAGGGCGGTGCCGCCATTGCGGCGGGCATGGCCGAAAAGGGCCTTGTGCCACTGGCGTGGTTTGATGCCGGCGCGCGCTCTTTCTACAATGGTGATCGCCCGATCAATACGCCTGCCGACGTCGTCGGCATGAAGGTGCGCGTCATGAACAACGACCTGTTCACCGGCATGATCGCCGAACTTGGGGGCAACCCGTCGCCCATGGCCTTTTCAGAAGTCTACCAGGCGCTGAAAACCGGTGTCGTGGACGGGGCCGAAAACAACTGGCCTTCCTACGAGTCCACAGGGCATTTCGAGGTTGCAGGTTACTATTCGCTGACCCAGCACCTGATCATCCCCGAATGTATCTGCATCAACGCCGACACCTATGCCGGGCTGTCCGACGACATGAAGGTCGCCGTGACCGAAGCCGCTCAGGAAGCCGCGCTTGTGCAGCGTGATCTGTGGAACCAGCGTGAGGCCGCAAGCCGCAAGGCCGTCGAGGCGGCGGGCGTCGTGGTGAACGAAGTGGCCGACAAGGCACCGTTCCAGGCCGCGATGGCACCGGTTTACGAAGCTTACTTTGAGTCCAACCCAGACCTGCGTTCGCTGGTCGAGCTTATTCAGGCCACCGAGTAATCGCGTGACATGAATCCAGACCAAGGCGTCCGGACCCTGATCTCAGGGTCCGGACGCTTTTTTCGCGGAGAGGGCAGATGAGCGATACACCCGGTACCCCCATGACAGTAGAAAAGATGACTGCGGTTCTGGATGCAATTGCACTGGTCTGCCGTGTCATTACCGGCGTCGCGCTGGTGGTGCTGACGGTCATCTTTGGCTGGCTCGTCTTCGGGCGCTACGTGCTGAATGCGACGCCCACTTGGGTTGAACAGGTGGCGCTGCTGCTGGTGATGCTGATTGCCTTTATCGGGGCCGCTGTGGGGGTGCACGAACATACGCACCTGTCAGTCACCGTTCTGCGCACAGGCGTGCGGGCGCGCATCCGCACCGTTTTTGTTGTCATCACCGATCTATTGATGGGCGGTTTCGGCGCGCTGATGCTGTGGCACGGCGCACGTCTGACCCTGTTCAAATGGGGCTCTCTGATCCCGCTGATCGGTATGCCCGAGGGCTTGCGCTCGCTGCCACTGACGGTGGGCGGCGGGCTTATCCTGCTTTTTTCCATTGGCCATCTCATCCGCCTGTTTCTTGGCGTCGATGATCGCCGCGACAGTATCGAATAGGGGACAGGCATGGGGCTTTTGGTTCTTCTTGGGGTGTTTGCCTTTTGTGTCGCCATCGGCGCACCGGTCGCCTTTGCACTGGGGATTTCGGCCATCGCTGCCTTCTGGTTCGAAGGTTTGCCGCTGATGATCGGGTTTCAGCGGATCGTCTCCGGCATCAACGTCTTTGCGCTGATGGCGATCCCGTTCTTTATCTTTGCGGGCGAGTTGATGTTTCACGGCGGTATCGCGATGCGGCTGGTGCGCTTTGCCCAGGCGGCCGTGGGGGCCGTGCGCGGCGGGCTTGGCATCGTCAACGTGTTTTCGTCCATGCTGTTCGGCGGCATTTCGGGATCGGCCATTGCCGACATCTCGGCACTGGGGTCGATCCTTGTGCCGGTGATGAAGGAAAAAGGCTATGATGCGGACTATGCTGTGAATGTCACCGTCACCTCGTCCATCGCAGGCATCATCATCCCGCCCAGCCACAACATGATCATCTTTGCCATCGCGGCGGGCGGTGGCATCTCGATCTCGAAACTGTTTCTGGCAGGTGTGGTGCCCGGCATATTGATGTCCCTCTGCCTTGCTCTGGCGGCCTATATCGTGGCCGTCAAACGGGGCTACAAAGCGGAAAAGTTTCCCGGCTGGACTGCATTGCTGATCGCCTTCTTTGGCGCGATTCCCGGTCTGCTGACGGCTGTGATCATTGTCGGCGGCGTGCTGTCGGGCGTGTTCACGGTCACCGAATCCGGGGCCTTCGGTGCGATCTATGCGTTCCTTGTGACGCTGCTGATCTATCGGTCGATCACCTGGGCCAAGTTCCGCACCGCGGTCGCGCAGTCCGTGCGCACCACGGCGATGGTCATGATCCTGATCGCATGTGCGGGCGCGTTCGCCTACATGCTCACCTTTTACCGGGTGCCCAACCTGACGGTCGCCTTCCTGACGGGCCTTACCGACAACCCGATCCTGATCCTGCTGATGATCAACGTCGCGCTGCTGGTGCTGGGCATGATCATGGACATGGCCGCCCTTATCCTGATCTGCACGCCGATCTTTCTGCCGGTGGCCTATAGCCTGGGCATGGACCCCTACCAGTTCGGGATGATGCTGCTGGTCAATCTGGGGCTTGGGCTGTGCACACCGCCTGTGGGGTCGTGCCTGTTCGTGGGCTGCGCGGTCGGCAAACTGCCGATGGAGCAGGCGGTCAAGACAATCTGGCCGTTCTACATCGCGATTTTTCTGGCGCTGATGCTGATCACCTTCGTGCCCGCGATATCGCTCACACTGCCCTCTCTCATCGGCGGATAAGTGGCCTAGCGGGTGTTCGCGGCGACGCCGCCCGTTGCCGCCAGCAGCTGATCCATCAGGTGATCCAGATCGCGCTGCTTGAAATAGATGCGCCGCGCGTTGCCTGATTTCTGCACCACTTCGGCGAAATAGGACAGCTCGACCACGAACGCATCCGCTCCTGCGTCGGTTTCTTTCTGAACCACCAGTGTCGGCGCCTGCAGCGCGCCATCATATTGCAACACCAGAAACGCGGCGAGGTCGGGCGGCGGAAGAATGCGGCACTGCACGACCGAGCGCGAGATCTGGCGCAACTCATCCCCGGGCGAGTCGCAGGACGAGCGGAACGCAAGATCCAGTGGCGCAGGCCTGTCCTGAAAAACCGCCCGTCTGACGGGCAGGTCTTGATCAGATGCCGCAACGGTTTCTACATATTGTGGTGCACATGCACTCAGCGCGCCCAACAAAAGGGCTGAAATGGATCGCATAGGGGCCTCTCTCCGGGGAATATCTGACAGGAACACATTTTCCGCAGCGCGGCAAAAGCTTTCTACCCAAGCGTGCGTTAACTGTGGATAACTTAACGTGAAGCATCCACAGGCAGACCTAAGTCAGCCGATATCCTGGCAAAATTCCGCGCGACCCGGTGGAGCGTTTTGCGCCCGGTCGGGGGGCCGTTAATCATTTGAATCGGGCAGGGCGCGGGCCTGTGACATCCCGGCCAATGGTCAAGACAAAAGTTGTCAAAAAAGATATAAAATTGCGTTGACGTTGGTGGGTCGGATACGTCAGTTTGTGCAGGCCGGGTCAGTCGCCACAACATGTAGTGGTCAACGCTATGGATGGCTGGCCAGGCACGAGGGACATAAAACACCACCTTTCTCCGGGCAATCCCCGGTTCGAAAACAGTGCGCAGTTTGTTCTGACGCATGGCGGAACATGTTTGTCTCTCGGGTCGATACGCCATTCCGGGCCCCCGCAACGTCGGGTCAGCCTGACATAGACACCAGCTGAAGTAAGAGGCAGCGCGATGAAAATTGAACGACACTTCACCACGGCCGGGCAGGACGCCTACGCAGACCTGAATTTCGTGACCACCGTGTCCGAAATCCGCAATCCCGACGGGACAATCGTGTTCCGCCTGGACGAGGTCGAAGTGCCCGCCAAATGGAGCCAGGTCGCCAGCGACGTCATCGCGCAGAAATACTTCCGCAAGGCCGGCGTCCCCAGCAAGTTGCAAAAGGTGAAAGAGGCCGACGTGCCTGAATTCCTGTGGCGCTCCGAAGCGGCCCCCGGCGCCGAAATGGGCGGCGAAACCTCCTCCAGGCAGGTGTTTGACCGACTGGCGGGTGCCTGGGCCTATTGGGGCTGGAAAGGTGGCTATTTCACCACTGAAGAGGACGCGCAGGCCTATTACGACGAAATGCGCCACATGCTGGCGACACAGCGCGCAGCACCCAACAGCCCGCAATGGTTCAACACCGGTCTGCACTGGGCCTATGGCATCGACGGGCCCGCGCAGGGCCATCACTATGTCGACTACAAAACCGGCAAACTGACCAAATCCAAATCCTCCTACGAACACCCCCAGCCACACGCCTGCTTTATCCAGTCGGTCAGCGACGATCTGGTCAACGACGGCGGCATCATGGACCTGTGGGTGCGCGAGGCGCGCCTGTTCAAATACGGCTCCGGCACCGGCACCAACTTCTCATCGCTCCGGGGTGAGGGCGAGAGCCTGTCGGGCGGCGGTAAGTCGTCGGGCCTCATGGGTTTCCTGAAAATCGGGGACCGCGCGGCGGGCGCCATCAAATCGGGTGGCACCACGCGCCGCGCGGCCAAGATGGTGATCGTCGACGCCGACCACCCCGATATCGAGGATTTCATCAACTGGAAGGTCATCGAAGAGCAGAAAGTGGCGTCCATCGTCGCAGGCTCCAAGATGCACGAGGAGAAACTCAACGGCTTGTTCGCCGCGATCAAGGCATGGGACGGGGCGGCCGAAGATGCCTATGACCCCAAGAAAAACAATGCGTTGAAAGATGCAGTCAAAGCGGCCAAACGCGTCGCGATCCCCGAAACTTACGTCAAACGCGTGCTGGACTACGCGCGTCAGGGTCACACCTCGATCGAGTTTCCAACATACGACACCGACTGGGACAGCGAAGCCTACAATTCCGTCTCCGGCCAGAACTCCAACAACTCGATCCGCGTGACCAACGCCTTCCTCACAGCCGTTGAAAAAGACGCCGATTGGGAATTGATCAGCCGCGTGTCCGGCAAGGTCGAAAAGACCATCAAGGCCCGCGATCTCTGGGCGCAGGTGGGCCACGCTGCATGGGCCTGTGCCGATCCCGGCATCCAGTACCACGACACCGTCAACGACTGGCACACCTGCCCCGAAGACGGCGCGATCCGCGGCTCAAACCCGTGTTCCGAATACATGTTCCTGGACGATACGGCCTGCAACCTTGCGTCGATGAACCTGCTGACCTTCCTCAAGGACGGCGTGTTTCAGGTCGAGGATTACATGCACGCCGCCCGCCTGTGGACAGTGACACTGGAAATCTCGGTGATGATGGCGCAATTCCCATCCAAGGAAATCGCGCAGCGGTCCTACGACTTCCGCACATTGGGTCTCGGCTATGCCAATATCGGTGGCCTCTTGATGAATATGGGCCACGGCTATGACAGTGACGAGGGCCGCGCGCTGTGTGGTGCCCTGACGGCCATCATGACCGGCGTCGCCTATGCGACATCCGCCGAAATGGCGGGCGAGTTGGGGCCGTTCCCCGGTTACAAGAAAAACGCCGACCACATGCTGCGGGTGATGAAGAACCACCGCACCGCCGCCTATGGCAGCACCGAAGGCTATGAAAAGCTGGCCGTGAAACCGGTCGCGCTGGATCACGCCAACTGCCCCGATGCCCGCCTGGTCGACGTGGCCATGACCACCTGGGACGAGGCGCTGAAACTGGGCGAGAAACACGGCTATCGCAACGCGCAATCGACCGTGATCGCGCCGACCGGCACCATCGGTCTGGTGATGGATTGCGACACCACCGGGATCGAGCCTGACTTTGCGCTGGTGAAGTTCAAGAAGCTGGCCGGGGGCGGGTATTTCAAGATCATCAACCGTTCGGTGCCAGCAGCACTTGAAAACCTCGGCTATGGCTCGGCGCAGATCGAGGAAATCGTCTCATATGCGGTCGGCCATGGCTCCATCGGCAACTCGCCTGCGATCAACCACACCTCGCTTGCCGGGCACGGCTTTGGCCCGAATGAATTGGCCAAGGTGGACGGCGCGCTGGAAAGCGCCTTCGACATCCGCTTTGTCTTCAACCAGTGGACGCTGGGCGAGGAATTTTGCACTGGCGTGCTGGGCATCCCGGCTGAAAAGCTGAACGATCCCACGTTTGATTTGCTGAAATCGCTCGGGTTCACCCGCGCCGATATTGATGCGGCCAATGACCACGTTTGCGGAACGATGACGCTGGAAGGCGCGCCGCACCTCAGGGAAGAACACTACCATATCTTTGACTGCGCCAACCCGTGCGGCAAGAAAGGCAAGCGTTTCCTGAGTGTTGACAGCCACATCACCATGATGGCGGCGGCACAGTCCTTCATCTCGGGCGCGATCTCCAAGACGATCAACATGCCCAATGACGCCACCATCGAGGACTGCCAGAAAGCCTATGAGCTGTCCTGGTCGCTGGGGGTGAAGGCCAACGCGCTTTATCGTGACGGCTCCAAACTGTCCCAACCGCTGGCCGCCTCGCTGGTCGAGGATGACGAGGACGCCGCCGAAGTGCTGGAAAGCGGCACACCGGTCGAAAAAGCCGCTGTGCTGGCCGAAAAGATCGTCGAAAAAATCATCGTCAAGGAGATCATCAAGTCGCACCGCGAAAAGATGCCGCAACGCCGCAAGGGCTATACGCAAAAGGCGATCGTGGGCGGGCACAAGGTATACCTGCGCACCGGCGAATACGAAGACGGCAATCTGGGCGAGATTTTCATCGACATGCACAAGGAAGGTGCAGGCTTCCGCGCCATGATGAACAACTTTGCCATCGCCGTGTCCGTGGGCCTGCAATACGGCGTGCCGCTCGAAGAGTTCGTCGATGCCTTTACCTTCACCAAATTCGAACCCGCAGGCATGGTGCAGGGCAATGACAGCATCAAGAACGCCACGTCGATCCTCGACTATGTGTTCCGCGAACTGGCCGTGTCCTACCTTGACCGCACCGATCTGGCCCATGTGAAACCCGAGGGCGCAAGCTTTGACGATCTTGGCATGGGGGTCGAGGAAGGCGTGTCCAACGTCTCCGAACTGTCCGAAACCGCGGCGTCCAAGTCCTTGGAAGTGCTGAAACAAATCAGCTCTTCGGGCTATCTGCGCAAGCGGATGCCACAGGATCTGGTGGTGCTGCAGGGCGGTATGTCGCGCGGGGTTGCCCTGGGCGATGCCGAAGCCGCATTGCAGACACTGGTGCCCGAAGTGGCGGTGAGCGGCGGCGTCGCCTCTGTCACCACCACAACGGCGGTTGCTTCCGGCTCGGTCAGTCTGGATGCGCGTAGCAAGGCCAAGATGCAGGGCTATGAGGGCGAGGCTTGCGGCGAATGCGGCAACTACACGCTGGTGCGCAACGGCACCTGCATGAAGTGCAACACCTGCGGCGGCACGTCCGGGTGTAGCTGAAAGAATACGTGCCCCGGAAATGGGGTGCGAGGGGGCCGGTTTTCGGGCCGGTCCCCGACGAGACGGGTGGGGCGGTACGTTACGTCCCCCCACCTATTCCGGGGCGGGTGCGCTCGCCCCTGACGACGTTCAGGCCGCAGGCAAAAAAGTACCGGGCGGTTAACATATTGAGCCTGAACGGCGAAACTAAAGGGGAGCGTTCGCGCTCCCCTCTTTTATTCGGGACATCTGAAGGCTGACTCCACATTCGGCCATGCCGAACGTTCTGTCAGGGGAGCATGCGTTTTCTGTCGCAAACACCCGCGGAACGGCGAAATTAAAGGGGAGCGTTCGCGCTCCCCTCTTTTGTCTGGGCCATTCGATGCGACACCGGGCTCCGCTTGGCCAGACCCATCCTTCGCGCGATCCCGGATTAATCTTCCGGGAACCCTTTCCGGCGCCGAAACGTTGCATATATCCAAAGCGCAACCGAGCGCGGCCCACCCAGACAACACAGACAGATTGGAACGACAGATGAAAACGCTGATGGTATTGACGTCACATGACAAACTTGGCGACACAGGCAAAAAGACCGGGTTCTGGCTCGAGGAATTCGCGGCCCCCTATTACGTTCTGAAAGACGCCGGGGTCGACGTCACGCTGGCCTCGCCGAAAGGGGGACAACCGCCGCTTGATCCGGGCAGCGATGCCGAAGACATGCAAACCGATGCGACCCGGCGGTTCAAGGCCGATGCGGACGCCCAAAAGCATCTGGCACACACCCACGTTCTGGCCGAGATCAACGAGGCGGACTACGACGCCATTTTCTATCCGGGCGGCCATGGCCCGCTCTGGGATCTGGCCGAGGACGCCGACAGTATCAAACTGCTCGAAGCGTTCGCGCGCACCAACCGCCCCATCGGCGCCGTGTGCCACGCCCCGGGCATCTTCAGGCACACCAAGGGACCGGACGGGGCACCGCTGGTGTCGGGCAAGACGGTAACGGGCTTTACCAACTCCGAAGAAGACGCGGTGGGCCTCACGGATGTGGTGCCGTTTCTGGTCGAGGACATGCTGAGGGCCAATGGCGGCGACTATCAAAAGGGCGCGGATTGGGCATCTTTTGTCGTCACTGACGGCACATTGGTCACCGGGCAAAACCCGGCCTCTTCCGAAGACGCGGCGAAAAAACTGCTGTCGCTGGTCTGAATCTAAGAAAAAAAGAGCGCGCCTACCGGGGCGCTCTTTCCCGTTTCAGGGCCATGTGCCGCCTTGGCTTTACGTCACGCCATTGCACGCCCAGGCACCGCCGCCATGTGGGCGCTCCTCTACATCACTCGCCGTTCAGCCTGATCCGCAGGCGCGCCCGCGCGCGGGCCAGACGTGACATCACCGTTCCAAGCGGCAGGCCCGTCGTCCTGGCCAGCGCGCGGGGCGAGGTTTCACCGGCGACCACAAGCTCCATCAACTGCCGCTGAGGTTTGGACAGCCGCGCAATCGCATCAAGCGTATCGGCACAGTCCAGACGGATCAGCGCATCCGGTTCGGTCACCGCATGATCGTCTTCCAGTTCGTCCGTGATCTGCGCGCGCCAGCTGCGCCGCGCCCGGTTGGTCAGGGTGCGCATCGCATAGGCGGGCAGATCGTCGATGCTGCTGCCGTCGTTCAGGCGTTGGCACAGGCTCAGCAAGGTGTCCTGCAAGAGGTCTTCGGCCTCGGCCGGGCTGCGTGCCAGGCGGCGTGCGCGGCGGGTCAGGATCGGGATCAGCGGCACAAGGCGGCGTGGGTTTGCGTGTTTTTGTTCCATCATGTCCATACCCTGCGCGTGCAAGCATCGGTTGAACAGCCCGGGGATTCTGGCCGATCCGTGATCTGCCCCCTTTTTGGGCGATGCCCCGCCCATGCAGCGATCCGCGATCGGCAGGCCCTTGCGTGCCGTGCGGTGCGTCAGTTGCGGCGGGGATGCAGGTGGCCTGCTCCGGCTCTTACACTGTGAGGGCACCACTCACGGTCCCTCATCATGAAAACCGAAAACGGGAGTTACTCATGACGAAATATGCGGCACTCACAGTCCTTGCGGCACTTGCCTTTCCGGCACTGGCCATGGGTCAGAGCGCATCCGCGCTGGACACGAACGGCGATGGTGTTCTCACCATTGACGAAGTGCAGGCAAGCTTTCCCGAGGTGACATCAGACATGTTCACGACGATGGACCTCAATGCGGACGGCGCGCTGGATGCAGAAGAGATCACAGCCGCACAAGAGGCGGGATTGATGCCGGCAACGGACGGCTAAATCCTCTCACCCGCCGGTGCGACAGTCTCTGGGGCAACCACTGGGGATGGTCGGAAAGGCGGGGGCGTGAGGCCCGGTCTCCCCCCAGGGGCCGGGCTTCACTGTGATTGCGGCGGGGCCTTAGCCCGACCATGCAGGCAGGTGGATACTGAACCGGTCGCGAATGGATGCGTCAAGCTCGGGCGCAAGTGCCGCGGCGGGCGCAGTGGCCAGGATTTCCTCTTTGCGTGCAGTGGCTTGCGCGATCAGGTCGGGTTTGCCCAGTTCCACCCACTCTTTTGGCGAGGTGCGGCTGCCAAGGGTCGGGTAGACGCAGTTGGTCTGCATGCCCGACAGCGTCTGATCGGTGCCAAGGTAGTGGCCGGGGCCGTTCATGCACACATCCGCCATCTGATCCAGTGCCATGGTATCATCCGTCACTTCGATCCCGCGCACACAGCGCAGCGCCTGACCGATGATGTCATCCCCAAGGATCAGCGACTCATGGCAGAACCCCAGCAGCGAGGCATGCATGCCCGCCGCCTCATAGACCATGTTCACCCCCGACAGGCCCGCCGTCAGGTTGGAACACATCTGTTCCCACCCCGCCTGCATATCCGGCAGTTTGCTGTCCGAAGCCCCGCCCGCCGCGCCGCCGGGCAGGTCGTAAAAGCGGTGCATCTGGCCGCACCCCGCGCTCAGCAACGCCTGTTCGCCCGACCCGATCGACATCGCCCCGGTGCGCAGATCAAGGCCAAAGGGCCAGGTGCCAAAGATTGCGGGCGCGCCGGGTTTGACCGCATTGACATAGACAAGGCCCGCCAGACATTCCGCCGTCGCCTGCACGATGGCCCCGGCGATGGTCGAAGGCGCCGTCGCACCGGACATGCCCGCCGACAGGAGCAGCACAGGCATGCCGGCCTTGATGCACAGCTCCATCGCTTCGCAGCTTTCGGTGGCGAATTTCATCGGCGGCACGACAAAGCAGTTGGAGTTCGAAACGAAGGGGCGCGCGCGCCACGCCTTTTCGCCACCCGCGATCATGTGCAGCATCTCGATGCCGGGGGTCACGCATTCGGGCGCGGAAAAGCTGGTGCCGATATGCTTGGTCGTGCCCGACACGCAGGCAAAGATCGAGTTGTAATCCATCTGCGTCATGTCTGTGATGTCGCGGCACACCATGGGACGTTGCAGAAAGTGGATGTTGTCCAGCCGATCGGCAATGCGCGCGGCATCGAACAGATCCTGCACCGTGCTTTCTCGGTAATTGCGTCCGTCGACTTCGACCAGATGCACCGCCGCCCCGGCGGTGCCATAGTGAACGCGCGCCCCGGAAAGTTCGAGGTCATGGGCAGGGTCGCGCCCATGCAGCGTCATGCTGCGGTTGGCGCGCGCGATTGTGTCCTCGATCAGTGCACGCGGAAAGCGGATGCGCCCATCGTCCCCAAGGATCGCCCCCGCCCCGAGCAGATAGTCGACGCCACTGGGCGGAGCGTCAGCGAGGCCAATGGATTCCAGGGCGTCCAGGGCGGCGCGGTGGATCTGGTCCACCTGCAGGGTGGTCAGCGGGTTGTATGTGCCACCGCTCAGCCCGGCGCGGATCGGGCGCAGATGGTCGGCAAGGGGGGCGGCCCGCGCGGCACGTCGCGCGGCACGTCCTCCGGAGCGGGATTTTTGGGAAAGGTCGTTCATGGGTCTGGTATCCGGGTGTTTTGCGGGAATGCGGGGTTCAGAGCGCCGACACCACCGGTCGACCGCGTGCGGCGCGCCCACGCTCGGCCCCGATGGTGCGGGTCACCAGCGCGATCTTGCTGCGACATGCCTGCACCCCAAGCCTCCCTGCTGCGCGCGAAAAACATCCGATGGGATCAGGATGATGCGCCGGATTACGCCTGTCTGTTCTGTTTGCGACCTGTCCCCGGCAACCGCCCGCGCATCGGTTTCGCGTTTCAAGGCAAGGGTTTGCCTACATCCGGAGTGGTCCGGACTCCTGTCTGGATTTGATCAACCGGCGTGCCCACCTTTTGAACAGCGACGCGCCCTGCGTCGTCACCACTCACACGAGGAGCAGACAATGAAATCCTTTTTCCTTCGTACATCCCTTGCCGCTGGCGTTGCGGTGGCCACCGCTTTTTCCGCCTTTGCGGGCGCGCTTGAGGCGCCGATCGCAGACCCGGTGCCACCGGCCCCGCCGCCGCCCGCACCGCTGTTGGCTCAGGGCGGAGAGTGGACCGGGCCCTATGCCGGTCTCCAGCTTGGATATGGCGACGTGAACGGTACAGGCGCTGCCGATGGCGACGATTTCCTGTACGGTCTGCATGCCGGGTATGACTATGACTTTGGCACTTTCGTTCTTGGGGGCGAGGTGGACTATGACGCCACCGACATCGACCTGAACGGGGCGGCAACTGTGGACAGCGTGGCACGGCTGAAGCTGCGGGCGGGCTATGATTTCGGGCGCGCACTGGGCTATGTGACCACCGGTCTGGCCGAGGTCGACACCTCGCTGGGATCAGAGTCCGGTGACTTTTATGGCATCGGCGTCGCGTACCGGATCACCGACAGCTATACGGTCGGCGCGGAACTGCTCGAACACAGTTTCGATGACATTGCCGGCTCCGGGGTCGACGCGGATGCAACCACGCTGACGCTGCGCGGCGCGATCCGCTTTTGAAGATGGCGAGGGCGGGGTGCGGGACACCTCCCTCTTGCCACTCCGTTCTCGACCAGAGCGCGCGCGGCCCCCCTCAGGCGGCGCGCGCTTCGGCAAAACGGCACAGCGTGGTGAGTGCGGCCTCGAACGCATCATCCTCGATGGTCATGGCGACGCGCAGATGCCCGGCCGCGGCGACCCCGAAACTCTCGCCCGGCATGACGGCGATGTGTTCCTGTTCCAGCAGGGCATCGGCAAAGTCATCCCCAGTCATCCCCGTCGCGCGAATATCCAGCATCAGATACATTGCCCCCTGCGCCGGGATCAGGCCAACGGTGTTCTGCGTTGCGATCACCCGTTGCGCGATGGCACGGCGGCGCTGAAACGGCGCGCCGACCTCCGCCTCGAAGGCAGGGCCCAGGGACAGGGCAAATGCACTGGCATCCTGCACGAAACCAGGCACCCCGTAGGTGGTGTGGGTGGCAAAGGTGATCAGGTTGGCAATTGCGTGACTTGGTCCGATCAGCCAGCCACAGCGCGACCCGGTCATGGCATGGCTCTTGGACATCGACCCGACGACAAAGGTGCGCTTCTCCATACCGGGCAGGGCGCGCGGACTGATGTGTTCGCCCTCCCAGATCTGGGTGTCATAGACCTCGTCCGAGATCAGCCACAGATCATGCGCGCGGCACACCTGCGCGATCCCTTCAAGCGTGGCGCGGGAATAGACGGTGCCGGTCGGATTGTTGGGTGAATTGATCAGCAGGGATCGGGCTCCGGCAACCGCGGCCTCGATGTCGCTGCGGCGGGGCTGAAAGGCATCCTCCGCACGGGTCTGAACGCTGCGCGCAATGGCTGACACACCCCGGATCGTGCCGGGATAGGTGGCGTAATAGGGATCAATGAACAGCGCCACATCGCCCGGATCACAGGCGGCGGCATGGGCGGCAAACAGGGCCGATTGGCCACCGGGTGTGATCAGCACGTTGTCGCGGGTGGTGGGCACGCCGGTCCGCTCGGCCGTGCGTCTGGCCACCATGTCGCGCAGCGTATCCGTGCCCGGCACCATGGCGTAGCCCGTGTGCCCGCCCATCGCACTGCGATGCATGTCCTGCAGGATGGGGGCGGCGGTGCGAATGTCATGTTCGCCGATGGTCAGCTCGGTCACGGGCACCCCGTCGGCAATCATGGCCCGCGCCTTGAGGAACAGATCCCAGCCGTCCGACCCACCGCCGGTGAGTGTCGTAATCCGTTGTGAGAGAGCCATGACCATACCCCGATCGCTTTTGCGCAAGGGGGCAGAGCCGCACAGAGATGTCAACCGGGCAGGGGGCCAGCCCCCGCGCTGGCGCGCTCCCCCGGGATTTTTCAAATCAGAGAAGGACCGGACCCGGGCCAAGAACGTCCCTGACCTTTTTGGGCAAGGCGGCACGGATGATCCCGTAGGAAGTCTGGATACGGTCCCTCAATTCATCAGCATCCTTTCCGTCGAACGGCACCCGCACCCAGGACCGGTGAAAATATCTGGCCTTTTGCGCCGCGCCGATGTCAATCAGGAACTCTGCGCTTTGCACATCCACGCATTTGACCGACACACCGTCATTGGCACTGCCGATGCAGGCAAACATCCTGTCGCCCACCTTCCACGCATCAAGCCCACCCGCGTTGTGGCTGGCCCAATGTGCGCCTGGCAGGGCGGCACATATCCTGTCGACGTTTTCCCGTGTCATGGCACCATGCTGCACCGCGTTTGTGCGGCAAACAAGGCTTGACCGCTTTGCCACCCATCGGCTACCGATAGGGAATGACCCGGACCACCTGCATCATTTGCTGCATTATCTGCTGAGACTTCTCAAGCGGGCCGGTTCTTTGTTTCCATGACAGATCAGAATTGCTAGGCCCGCGCCACACCTGTCTGCGCGAGTACGCCCCATGACCATCACGCTTTACAACACCGCCACGCGCCGCAAGGAGCCGTTTGCGCCTTTGGACCCCGACAACGTGCGGATGTATGTGTGCGGCCCCACGGTCTATGACCGCGCCCATCTGGGCAACGCGCGCCCCGTTTTGGTGTTTGATGTGCTTTACCGGTTGCTGCGGCATGAATACGGGGCCGATCACGTCACTTACGTGCGCAACTTTACGGATGTGGATGACAAGATCAACGCGCGTGCGCTTCAGAGCGGGCGGTCGATCGGCGACATCACGGCCGAGACCGCGCAGTGGTTTCTGGATGACATGGCCGCGCTGGGTGCGCTTGAGCCGTCGATCAGGGGGCGCGAGCACCAGCGCGCCATGCCTCGCGCCACGGAATACATCGCGCAGATGGTTGCGATGATCAAGCAACTGATTGTGGACGGATTTGCCTATGAAAAGGACGGTCACGTGCTGTTCCGGGTGCGCAAATACGCGAATTATGGCGCGCTGTCGGGCCGGTCGGTCGATGACATGATCGCAGGCGCGCGGGTCGAGGTCGCACCCTATAAAGAGGACCCGATGGATTTCGTGCTGTGGAAGCCATCTACGGATGATCTGCCGGGGTGGGAGTCGCCCTGGGGGCGGGGTCGGCCTGGCTGGCATATCGAGTGTTCGGCCATGGCGTATGAGTTGCTGGGGGCGGAGTTTGACATTCACGGCGGCGGCAACGATCTGACCTTTCCCCATCATGAGAATGAGATTGCGCAGTCACGCTGCGCCGGTCACGGCTTTGCCAATGTGTGGATGCACAACGAGATGTTGCAGGTCGAGGGCAAGAAGATGTCCAAGTCATTGGGCAACTTCTTTACCGTGCGTGATCTTTTGGATCAGGGCGTTCCGGGCGAAGTCATTCGGTTCGTGATGTTGTCTACGCATTATCGCAAGCCAATGGATTGGACGGAGAAGAAGCGGGCGGAGGCGGAGGCGACGTTGCAATACTGGCTTGACTTAACTTGGCATCTTGATCCAACGCCAGAAGCCGAATTTGAACCAGAGGAACCTTTTTTGAGAGCCTTGGCGGATGATTTGAACACTCACTTAGCTTTTGTGGTTACTAAGGCGCTTCATCATCAACCTCAGAAGCTTTTAGATCATGCGCGTTTTCTTGGATTCCTTTCTGACGAAACGATAAATTCTCACAAAGAATACAAACAAAAGATGCAGGGCGGCTTGGGTCGTGGGACCACCCAAGAGTTGTCGTGGTTAGCTGCCGAATTAGACACTATGAGAAACAAAGCAAAGACTTCAAAAGACTTTTCAGACGTTGACGCACTGAAGGCGAAATTAAACGCCATGGATATAGAAGTGAGGGTTGAAAAAACTGGCGTAAAGCTCATCGCCGCGCCTGATTTCGACCCATCCAAACTGGAGTCTCTCAAATGATCTCCATCAACCAAAGGCCAGCCCCCGACCGCGGGTGGGGGAGTAGCCCCCTCCCGGGGGGGAGGTCGGGGGCTGGCCGTGACGCAAGCGCCACGGCTGGGAAAACAGCTACCCGCTCCAGCCACCCAGGCTCGGGCGCGTCCCTTTGCGCCTTGGAGAGCGACCATGTCTAAAGAACGCCTTTCCCTCTTTGACACCACCCTGCGTGACGGCCAGCAGACGCAGGGCGTGCAATTCTCAACCAGCGACAAGCACCAGATCGCCACGGCCCTCGACACCTTGGGCATCGACTATATCGAAGGCGGTTGGCCCGGTGCCAACCCGACCGACAGCGCCTTTTTCGACGACGCGCCCAGCACCCGCGCGCGCCTGACCGCCTTCGGCATGACCAAGCGGGCCGGGATCAGCGCCGAAAATGATGACGTTCTGGCGGCAGTCCTGAATGCAAACACCCCCGCCGTCTGCCTTGTCGGCAAGACCCACGATTTTCACGTCAAAACGGCGCTGGGCATCTCTCTGCACGAAAACACCGCCAATATCGCCGCGAGTTTCGCCCACCTCAAAGCGCAGGGGCGCGAGGCGATCTTTGATGCCGAACATTTCTTTGACGGCTACAAATCCAACCCCGACTATGCGCTGGAGGCGATCCATGCCGCCCATGACGCGGGCGCGCGCTGGATCGCGCTGTGTGACACCAATGGCGGCACGTTGCCGGCCGACATCGGGCGCATCACGGCTGCGGTGATCGCCAGCGGGATTCCCGGCGATTATCTGGGCATCCACACCCATAACGACACCGAACAGGCGGTGGCGGGGTCGCTGGCGGCGGTGGATGCGGGCGCGCGCCAGATCCAGGGCACCCTCAACGGGCTGGGCGAGCGCTGCGGCAATGCCAACCTGACGGCCCTGATCCCGATCCTGCTGCTGAAGGAACCCTATGCCAGCCGGTTCGAGACCGGGGTGAGCGTTGAGGCGCTGGCGGGCCTGACCCGCATTTCCCGAATGCTCGACGACATCCTGAACCGGGTGCCGCAGAAACAGGCGGCATTCGTGGGGGCGTCGGCCTTTGCGCACAAGGCGGGGCTGCATGCCAGCGCGATCCTCAAGGACCCGACGACATACGAACACGTCGATCCCGCAACTGTCGGCAACGCGCGCATCATCCCGATGTCCAATCAGGCCGGTCAGTCCAACCTGCGTAAGCGCCTGACCGAGATGGGCCTGAAGGTTGCCCCGAAAGACCCCGCACTGGCCCGCATCCTCGATCAGATCAAGGCGCGCGAGGCGCTGGGGTACAGCTATGATGTGGCCCAGGCCTCGTTCGAATTGCTGGCGCGCAACGAACTGGGGCTGCTCCCTGAGTTTTTCGAGGTCAAACGCTATCGGGTGACCATCGAGCGGCGCAAGAACAAGCGCGACCGGATGGTGTCGCTGTCCGAGGCGGTGGTGGTGGTCAAGGTCGACGGCAAAAAGATGCTGTCAGTGTCGGAATCCATGGACGAGCAAGGCACGGACCGCGGCCCTGTCAACGCGCTCTCCAAGGCGCTGGCAAAGGATCTGGGCCGCTATCAGGCCTATGTCGAAGACATTCGGCTGGTCGATTTCAAGGTCCGCATCACCCAGGGCGGCACCGAGGCCGTGACCCGTGTCATCATTGACAGCGAGGACGGGCAGGGGCGGCGCTGGTCCACTGTCGGTGTCAGCGCCAACATAGTGGACGCGAGTTTCGAGGCGTTGCTGGACGCGATCCGCTGGAAACTGGTGCAGGACGGCGTGACATGACCCCCGAGCAGCGCGCGGCGTTTTTCACCGTGCACCGCGATCTGCCGCGCGAAGGGCCGGGAACGCCGCAGGACGTGCATTGGGCGCTGGATCAACTGGGTCTGACCGGCGCACCTGATGTGCTGGATGCCGCCTGCGGTCCCGGCGCGGATCTTGAGACATTGGCCAGGGCGCTGCCCGACGCGCGCATCACCGGCATGGAACAGGTGCCCCATTTCGTCGACGCCGCGCGCGCCCGGATTGCGCCGTTCGGTCCCCGCGTCACCGCCAAGGAAGCGGATATGAGCGCGCTTGATCAGACCTATGATCTGATCTGGTGCGCCGGGGCGCTCTACTTTCTGGGTGTGACGCAAGGGTTGCGTGGATGGCGCGCGGCGCTCAACCCCGGTGGGGCGGTGGCGTTTTCCGAACCCGTACTGCTTGAGACACCGCCCAGTGCTGCGGTGACGGCGTTCTGGGAAGACTATCCGCAGATCACCGACTTTGCGGGCATCACCGCCCTGGTGCGTGCGGCAGGCTACAACGTGCAGGCGCATCGCATGATCGTCGGCGCGCCGTGGGAGGCCTATTACACGCCCATGCAGACGCGCATCGACATGTTGCGCAAGCAGGCGCCGGAAGCTGTCCTGACGGCGGCCTTGAACGAAAACCAGCTTGAGATGGACCGCTGGCGCGCCGCCCCGGATCAGATCGCCTATGCGCTGCTGATCGTGACCCCTGAATGAGCCTGCCCGAGGCCATCATTCCCTGTGCACGGATCGTCGAAAAGGGCGACCCTGACCGGTTTCGCACGGTCATGGCGGCCCCTTTGGCTGCGCGCGCTGTGCTGTTTCCGCTTTATGCGCTGAATGTCGAGGTGTCGCGCGCGCCGTGGGTGACGCAAGAGGCGATGATTGCCGAAATGCGCCTGCAATGGTGGCGCGATGCTCTGGAAGAGATGGCCAATGGCGGGCCGGTGCGCAAGCACGAGGTGACCACGCCGCTGGCAGGCCTGCTGACCCCCGCGCAGGCGCACTTGCTGGATGAAAGTGCCGCCGCCCGCCGCTGGGATGTCTACAAGGACGCGTTCGAGGACGCAGCGCATCTGGATGCCTATCTCGACCAGACGGCGGGGCATCTGATGTGGACGGCCTGCGAACTGCTGGGTGCGACGCCGACAGCCGAAGAGGCGGTGCGCGATCTGGCCTATGGCGCAGGGGTTGCGGCCTTTTTGCGGGCAGTACCCGCTTTGGTCGATGCGAAACGCGTTCCGTTGCTGGATGGGACGGACGCAGGTGTGATGGCCCTCGCCCGGCGGGCGCGGGAGCGCCTGCGACGCCCTGCCATAGATAAGGGCGCGCGCGCCGCCCTGTGGCCCGCCATCGGGGCGGGCAAAACGCTCGATCAGGTGATCCGCGATCCGGCTGCCGTGATCGAGGCGCGTCTTGATCCCGGAGTGACGCCGTTTCGCCTTGCGACAACGGTCCTGTTGGGTCGCCTTGCGCTTTAGGCTGTCGCTGTGCGGCTGCGCATCACCAGCCAGATCAGCGACGCGCCCGCCAGCACCAGAAACGGCACCATCGCGATATTGACGGCGGCCCAGCCGGTCACCGGATCGCCGCCGATGCAGTTCATCAATCCGCCCGAGGCCAGCGAGGCCACGGTCACACCGCCGAACACGATCAGGTCGTTCATGCCCTGCATCCGCCCCCGTTCCTGCGGCGTGTGCGCACCGGCCAGCATCGTGGTCGCCCCGATAAAGCCGAAATTCCAGCCCACGCCAAGCAGGAAAAGCGCGCCATAAAAGTTCATCAGATCAATGCCCTGCAACGCCACAAGTCCGGCAAGAGCCAGAATGGCAAGGCCAAGCCCCATGATCTTTTGCGCGCCGAAACGCGCGATCAGGTGGCCGGTGAAAAAGGACGGCGCGAACATGGCCAGCACATGCACGGTGACCACGTTGGCGGCGTCCGGCTCGCCATATCCAAGGCCCACAACGGCCAGCGGCGTGGAGGTCATGACCAGGTTCATCAGCGCATAGGACACGGCCGCACAGATCACCGCCACCGCGATGGTCGGGCTGGCGAGCAACTCGCGCCGGGTGCGCCCGGGGCCGTCGGCGGCATTCGGGGCGGGCGGTTTGGGGATGTCGAGCAACAGGAACAGCAACATGCCCGCCACATTGAATCCCATGGCCCAGAAATAGATCGGGATATAGCGGGTCACGGTCACATCGGCGCTGGTGCCGGTGACGTATCCCACCACTTGTGGCCCGATGATGGCCGACAGCAGGCCACCGGCCATCACATAGGAAATCGCCTTGGGCCGGAACGCGTCGGACGCCGTGTCGGCGGCGGCAAAGCGATAGAAGCCTTGCGCGGACATGTAGATGCCCGTCATGTAGCTGCCCAGCAGGAACAGCCAGAAACTGCTGATCGACAGCGCATAGGCCCCGATGGCCGCGCCGATCAGCCCGCCAACCGCCCCAACGATAAATCCGGTGCGCCGCCCAAAGCGCTGCATGACACCTGACAGCCACGGCGCGGTGGTCATCGACCCGAACACGATCAGCGAAATCGGCAGTGTCGCAAGGCAGGCATAGGGCGTGATCTGTTGCCCGGCCAGACCCGCGACCACGAACATCATGGTGATCTGACTGCCCAGAAACGCCTGTGCGGCAACCAGAACGGCCACATTCCGCCGGGCACGCGTATCGTCGATTTGGATCATGCGTTCTGGTTAGCGCGGGGCTCTCTGGGCCACAAGGACCGTGGTGCAGCACGCGCGCACAACCGGTTGCGCGGGACGGTTTTGAAGGTAGGGTGCGGATATGACAACCGCCCCTCTTATCGCCCTTCTGGCAGGCGCGCGCGAAACGCCTGTGGTCGCCGAGTGGCTGGCGCAAACGCCTGCAAACAGCGTCGTGATCTGGGCGCGCGGGGCGGATCGGGTCGATATCGGCCTGCCCGAGCGGGACGGGGTGCCGCAGGATGCCGCAGGCATTCTGGACGTGACCCACGCCTTTGACATCACGACCCGCAATCAGGCGATCACCCAGGCACCGGGGGCGCACTATGCACGCATTGCCCGCGCACCCTGGGTGGCCGGGGCGGGTGACCAATGGGTCCACGCCGAGACGATCGAGGAGGCGGTGCGTGCCTTGCCAGCCGGTGCACGTGTCTTTGCCGCGACGGGCCGGGCAAGTCTGCCTGCACTTGCCGAACATGATGGCCCGGTGTTCCTGCGCCAGTTGCGCCACCACGATCATCCGCCGGGTCATCGGAACTGTGCCTATGTGTTCGGCGCAGCGCCTTTCGATCCGGTGGGCGAGGCGGACCTTCTGGGGCGTCTGGATATCGACGTGGTTCTGGCCCGCAATATCGGCGGTGCGGGCAGTTTCCCCAAACTGGCGGCCGCACGGGCGTTGGGTTTGCCGGTGCTCCTGTTGCGCCAGCCTGACGTGCCGCAGGGCGCGCGGTTGCACAGTGCCGCGCAGGTCGCTGACTGGGTGGCGGGCCTGTGAGCGTCGGGCGGCTTATTGAAACGGACAGCGATGTGAGCGAAGGGGCCGCGTGGCTGGCCGCGCGCGACCCGGCACTGGCCCGCGCGCTTGCGCAGGCCGGGCCGCTGCCCCTGAGGCGCAGGCCGGACGGGTTCGCGGCCCTGTTCCATGCCATTGTCGGCCAGCAGGTCTCGACTGCGTCGGCCAGTGCGATCTGGTCACGGCTCGAAGCGGGGCGGATGATCACCCCGAACGCGGTCCATGCCGCCGGAGAGGATGGTTTGCGCGCGGCGGGCCTCAGCCGTCAAAAGATCGCCTATGCGCTGGCACTGGCCGAGGCGGGCATTGATTTTCACGCCTTGCGCCGCGCCCCTGACCGCGACGTCATTGCCACCCTTACGGCTGTGAAAGGCATCGGTGTCTGGACGGCCGAGATCTATGCGATGTTCGCGCTGGGGCGCGCGGATGTGTTTGCGCCCGGTGATCTGGCCCTGCAAGAGGCGGCGCGGGTCATCTTTGATCTGGGCGAAAGACCCAAGGAAAAGGCCCTGCGTGCCATGGCCCTGGGTTGGAGCCCGTGGCGCGCCGTTGCCGCGCGGCTGTTCTTCACTTACTACCGGGTGATCAAGGGGCGCGAGGGAACACGATGACAGCAGACAGGATTTTCATATTGGGTGTGATGGCCATTGTGCTGTCGGGCACACAGGCCGCGCAGGCCCGTTTTGCCGGCCCGACCACCTGCACGGGTCAGATGGCCTTTGCCAATGATGATGGCACGAGCGAAACCTATGCGCTTGAGCTGAACCTGTCGCCGCGCGGATACGAGGTTGTTTCGACCAACATCGCGACCCGGGAAGTGATCCGGGACGCAGGCACGTGCACGCGCTATCTGACCGGCACCTGCCGCCACGACATCGTGGTCGATGGTGCACTGACCGGCAACTTTTACAGCTTTGGCTTGCAAGCCGTCACGGATACGAGTTTTTCTTACACCGAGACGTGGAAAGATGGCTCGGTCGGGCGGACGGTTTTGACATGTCAGGCAGACTGACACCGGTGTTGGGGGACACTTATTCATGACACGTGTTTTGAAATCCGAGCGGCGCGCACCGCAGTCAGGGGATTTGCGTTCGATCGTTGTCTTTCTGCATGGGTATGGCGCCAATGCCGCCGACCTCATGGGGCTTGCCGATCCGCTGGGCGAACATCTGCCCGACACGTTGTTCGTTGCGCCCAACGCGCCCGAGGAAATTCCGGGATTTCCCGGAGGATTCCAGTGGTTTCCGATCCCGTGGATTGACGGTTCCAGCGAGGAAGAGGCCGAACGCGGGCTGATTGCGGCCAGTGCGGATCTGAACGCCTTTCTGGACGCGCTGATGGTGGACGAAGACGTGATGCCGGAACAGGTTGTGCTGTTCGGCTTTTCGCAGGGAACCATGATGGCCCTGCAGGTGGCGCCGCGCCGCGAGGACGAAGTGGCCGGGATCGTCGCCTTTTCGGGCCGATTGCTGGACCCTGAAAGCCTTGCCGATGAAGTGGTGAGCCGCCCGCCGATCCTGCTGGTGCATGGGGATCAGGACGACGTGGTGCCGCCCCAGTCGCTGCCGCAAGCCGCCGAAGCCTTGCAAAACGCCGGGTGGAAGGATGTCTATGCCCACGTGATGGAAGGCACCGCACACGGGATTGCACAGGACGGGCTGAGCGTTGCGCTGGCATTCATGCGGGACAAGCTGGGGCTTTAGACGCCATGCGGATGCTGGTGGTGATTGGAGGGTTCCTGATCGCATTGCTGGGTGCGGCATTTGTGCTGACCGTTTTGTCCGATGCGCCGCAGTCGTCTGCACCGCAATCTGTCTTGCAGCCCCTTGAGAACGCGTTGGGGCGTCCGATTGTGATGTATGTCGACGGCCCCGTGTCACCGGCGTTTGACGCGGCAATCCGCGCGCTGGATGCGCCTGTGGGCGCGCTGGCGGACCGGCCCGACGTGCGCACGCTTCTGGATCTGGATGTGTACGTCATGGTGCGCGACACGTGGGACGTGTTTTCAGGGATCGAGGATCATGACCTCGGCGCGCTGATCCGCCAGCGGGTGCGGGACAAGACCGCGGATGCGGGCGTTGCGTGGTTCGAAGCGGCGTTGGAACCGGTGCAGGGTCCCAGGCGCGATCTTCTGGTGATACTGGCCGCCCAAGAGGGTCTGGCAGGCGTCGACGATTTCTGTGTCGCCCTCACGATCTATGACATGGTACGGTTTTCGCGCAACGGGGCCGCGTTTTTCGACGCGACCGAAGGGGAGGGTTCGCAATGGAAGCGGTGCCGCGCCCGTGGCTGGACCAGCGTGGCGGACATGGATCGCAGCGACAACTGACGCTGCGGTCCTGCCGATCAGCACATCGCTTCGAAACCGACGGGCTTGCGGGGGGCGACGACCACGCCGTTCTGGACCGGGTCCGCAATTTGCGCGCGCACCCATGCGGCGTGGATGACAAAACCGACGCTTGGTTCGACTTTCATCATCATCGCGGCGGTGCGCCCTGAAATCGCGCGTGTCCCGAACCGATCGACAACCGCCATAAAGGCCTTGAACAAGGTAGGACGCATGGGAACGCGGCGCGCGTCCTCGGGGGTGACGTTGAATTTGAGAGCGCCACTGCGCAAACCATGTGCGAGACGTTCGATATGCGCCCAGCGACGGTTCAGATCAGCCTGCGCGCCAAGGGCGACGGTGGCATGTTCGATCGCTTCGAACGGATCGGCACACTGGGCGTGATAGACAGGCGCGTCGCCTTCCGGGGCGACATACCACAGCAGATCGCCCGTCGAGGTGATCGCACGGAACGCCGTCATGCCACCGCATTTCGAACGGATTGCATGGGCCGGATCGTACCACAATGTCACCCAGGTGCGGTCGACATAGGTAAAGGCGCTGGCGTCCGCGATGGCCTCTTTTTCGCCCGCGGACAGTGTTTTGCGCTCGCCTATCAGGATTTGAAACAGTGCGCCCGGCCGCTGCGGTACGGGGGCGGGGGCAAGGGTTTGTTCGGCAGACATGATGGTGCTCCAGACGTGGAAACGGTCTCATTGCATGGGATGGGCCAAATCGGCCTTTTTTGTTTTCGAATATGTAATGAATGTGGGGTATGTGCCCGTTAACGTCGAGTGGTGTATTCCTTACCTTTCGGCGAGGGAACGTGCCAAGCTGCCGCAGGGTCAAACCTGTGGATAACTCCGCTTTCCGGGCACCTGAGCATCGGGTATCGTCTGCGACATTCTGTGGAGATCTGAGGTCTTGCAGAACGATTTCCACAAGATATAGTCAAATCTGTGACAGGGGCGGGCTCCCCGCTCTGGTGCCATTCGGGCGGACGGGGCGAGAACGGGTGCAGTGATGATGGACGGTGACTTCAGAACGGAATTCGTGCGCAGTCCGACTGCGCTGAAACATCACCCCGCTTTGGTGCTGAATGCGGATTATCGCCCGCTCAGCTATTATCCGCTGTCGCTTTGGCCCTGGCAGGAGGCGGTCAAGGCGGCCTGGCTCGACAGGGTCGACATCGTGGCCGAATATGACGAGGTGGTGCGCAGCCCAAGTACCGAGATCAGGATACCCTCGGTTGTTGTCCTCAAGGACTATGTCAAGCCTCGAAAGCGCGTGGCCTTCACGCGCTTTAATTTATTTCTGAGAGACGAGTTTCGCTGTCAGTACTGTGGCGCGAAGGGCGATCTGACTTTTGACCATGTGGTTCCGCGGGCCAGCGGCGGCGTGACCAGTTGGCAGAACGTCGTTGCCGCGTGCAGCCCGTGTAACCTGCGCAAGGGGTCCAAGGCCCTGCACCGCACCGGACTGTCTTTACGCAAACCACCGCGCCAGCCCGGCGCCGAAGAGTTGCGCAACATGGGCCGCAAGTTTCCGCCCAACCATCTGCACGACAGCTGGATGGACTTTTTGTACTGGGATGCCGAACTGGAAGCCTGACCCGGTGGCGCAAGGCGGCTGTGGACTGTTATGGCCCTGAGCCGGTCGGGTGCTCTGATTGCTTGCGCAAATTCGCCCACCCGCCGGCCCCGGTTGTTGCCAAACATCGTCGGGCCCCGTCCGGGATTTTGGGCCAGTTTGCATCCGCCGCCCCGATCCGCGCAGGGTTGTCACGTCTTTACTGCGGCAACCCGCGCCAGAACGTGACAGCGTGCAGGGCATGGGCACCTCGCCGGTTTGCGCGGTTGCGGGGCATGAATCGACACGGCTGCGCGCCCGGTAAGGAATTCAACGGAGATGTCATATCTGGGTGTCGCGGACCTGTCAGGCGGCGAGGTCGACCCAGACCGGAACGTGGTCGGATGGCTTTTCCTCGCCGCGCACCTGTTTGTCGATCTGACAGTCGGTCATCATGTCCGCGCAGGCAGGTGACATCAGGAAATGGTCAATGCGGATGCCGTCGTCACGGTTCCATGCGCCCGCCTGATAGTCCCAGAAGGAATAGTGTCCCGGGCCGTGGGTGCGGGCGCGAAAGGCTTCTGTCAGTCCCAGGTTGATCAGGCGGCGGTAAGCGGTGCGGGAGTCCAGGCGAAACAGCGCATCCTCGCGCCATGCATCGGGGCGCCGGGCATCTTCGGGCTGGGGGATGATGTTGTAATCCCCCGCCATCAGAAACGGCGTTTCGTCCGCGAGAAGAGTGATGGCACGCTGGCGCAAGCGCTCCATCCACGCCAGTTTGTAGTCGTATTTCGGGCCCGGGCAGGGGTTGCCATTGGGCAGGTACAATCCGCAAATGCGCACGGCTGCTGTATCGCCCATCACGGTGGCCTCGATATAGCGGGCCTGTGTGTCGTCATCGTCACCGGGCAGGCCGCGCGCGACGTCCTCAAGCGGCAGCTTGGACAGAATGGCGACGCCATTGAACGACTTTTGGCCATGGGTTTGCACGTTGTATCCGCGGTCTTCGAACAGCGCGGCGGGAAAGTTTTCGTCAACGGATTTGATTTCCTGCAACAGCACGACGTCCGGGTTTGCCGCGTCCAGCCAGCGCGGCAGGGCATCAATACGGGCCTTGATGCCATTGATGTTGAACGTGGCGATTTTCATTTCCAACCTCGTGATCCTGTGCGCCCCAGATGTGACCGAAGGATACAGAGACTGCAAGAGCCGCGATCGCACGTTCAATTAACCATTTCTTAACTATTTGATTCGGGCCAACAGATGTGTCAAAATATGAAAACCCCAACAAAATCCAATAAAAACAGCCCTGTGGATAAAAAAAGTTCTACAGGTTTCGGGCGAGAGGAAGTCACTCTCCCCCAAGTTGTTCTGTGCCTTTCCTTATGTGGATAACTCGCGTCACGTTTCGCCCTTGCCGGGTTTTTGCTTTTCAAAACACTTTTTACGAGCATTGCTGAAGGCGTCACAACTCAAGGATGAAAAGGATCTTCCAAATGACAGCTCAACGCAAAATCGAACGCGCCCTGACCGCATCTGACCTCAGCGCCCTGCACAGTGGCGAGGCGGTCGAAATGTTCTCTTCGGGCAGCGCACCTGCACAGACCGACATGATCGCAGGGGACGCGGTGTCAATGTTCTCGTCGGGGTCCGCACCCAGTGCGTCCGCCCAAAGCATCACAGGCGATGCGATCGAGATGTTTTCCTCCGGTTCGGCACCGCTCTCGGGCGATCTGAGCGCAGGTGACGCCGTGCAGATGTTCTCGTCAGGCTCGGCGCCAACAGGCACAGCCACAGTGTCCGGCGACGCAACCGAAATGTTCTCGTCAGGCTCGGCACCGGTCACCGGCACGATCACCGAAGGCGCTGTCACCGGCCTGTTTTCCTCGGGCTCCTGAGGCTTTTGCGGCGGGACGTTCACAAATTGCTCTGAAAGGAAGACACCCGATGTCAAATATCATTGCCCTGAACGCCCCGCCGCGCCGTCAGCGCCTGTCCGAACGGACCGCTGCCATGATTGACTGCTTTGCCGGGCAACGGCGCATCGTGGATGATGTGTTCTGGCTCAAGGAAAATGCCGAACTGCTGAACATTCTGGAATGTACGGGCCAGCGGCCGGACCGGGGCGATCTTGAACCGCACGCCGCGTTTTACAACGCCTTGCCCGAGCGGTTGGTGTTTTTTCCGCAATATTACCGGTTTCTCCTCTCTATCGGTCTTGATCTCGAAGACCTCGGGATGGAGGGCACGCAAATGGAGCGGTTATGTGCGTGGGTCAGTGCACAGGATTTGCCGGAGGCGGAGCTGAGCGATCTGCAACGCGCCGAAGCGCGCCGTTTGCTGGCGCGGCGCGGGGTGGGCACGCGGGTGTCCGACACAGGGCTTGATGATCGCCTGCGCGCCTTCATCAACCGTGCCGATACATTTGCACTGCCCAACAAGAAAGCGGCCTATGAACTGACCCATATCGTGTTTTACCTGTCCGAATACGGGCGGCGCGACCCGCGACTGGACAAGGAGGCGCTTGTCAGCCTCGAATATGCGGGCATCCTGGCCCATCTTGATCAGAACATGGATCTGCTGGCCGAAATCTGCGTCGCATTGCGCCAGGCCGGGCAGACCCCCAGCGCGATCTGGGAACATGCAGTGCGCGCCAACCTTTCCTCCTTTGATGTGGTCGCGGATGATCAGAACGCGTTGTCGGACCACTATCACGAATATCTGGTGTCGACCTGGGCCACCGCGACCCTTGGTGCCGATGACAGCGGTGCGCCGCTGCCCGTCGGGCGGTGCCTGTTCTGGCGACCCGAGGCGGCGATCTCGGCGCTGCGACCGATGTCGGCGGCGCTTATGACATTGGGGGCGGCCCGCAATGGCGACTGGGAACAAATGCAAGGCAGCGTATTGGATATGATGGACGAAAACGCCGCAACGACGCTTCGGGTCACGCTGGAATCAAGTGCGGGTTTTGCGGACTTCTTTGCAGCGTTCGCGCGCGCGAGCACGGTGTAGTGCCAAGAGCGGCGTCCGGCGCACCCTTACATGGAAAAGGACGTCCCGCAGCCGCATGAACTGGTCGCATTGGGGTTCTCGATCACAAAGCGGGCCCCGATCAGTTCTTCGGAAAAGTCGATCACGGCATTTGACAGGAACGGCAGGCTGACGGCGTCAACCACGACCTTTTGACCGGCACCTTCCAGAACCAGATCGTCGTCTTTTGGTGCATCCAGCGCGATTTCATACTGAAATCCTGAACATCCGCCGCCCTCGACGGCCACGCGCAGGGCCTGGCCTTCGTCGGCCGCACCGATTTCGGCAAGCCGTTCAAAGGCGCGGGGGGTCACTGTGGGGGGCAGTTGCATCTCAAACTCTCCGAAATGGCACGTTTCAAATCCGGCCTGCCTGCAATATATGGAGCCAAAGAACCGGCGACAAGGATAAGGCAGATGTCCGCGCCCTTTGCATCCGATCCGGCCCGTGCACGTGGACGGCGCTGGCCCGAGGACGAATCCCCCTTTCGGTCGTGTTTTCAGCGCGACCGGGACAGGATTATCCATGCTTCGGCCTTTCGCCGCCTGAAACACAAGACGCAGGTGTTCGTCGAACACGAGGGCGATTATTTCCGCACCCGCCTGACCCATTCCATCGAAGTGGCCCAAGTGGCGCGCACCATTGCCGGGGCCCTGGGGCTGAATGGCGAGTTGACCGAAGCCGTGGCGCTGGCCCACGATCTGGGCCATCCGCCGTTCGGGCACACAGGCGAGGATGCGTTGCAGGCGCTGATGCAGCCCTATGGCGGCTTTGATCACAATGCGCAGGCCGTCAAGATCGTGACCCGGCTTGAATGCCATTATGCCGCTTTTGACGGGTTGAACCTGACATGGGAAACCCTTGAAGGCATTGCCAAACATAATGGTCCTGTTGCACCCCTGCGGGGTGACGGTCCTGTCGAGGGTGAATTGCCTTTTGCGCTGGCCGAATACAACGCCGAACACGATCTGGAACTGCACACCCACGCCAGCGCCGAGGCGCAGGTGGCGGCGCTGTCCGATGATATCGCCTATAACAACCATGACCTGCATGACGGTTTGCGCGCCGGGCTTCTGGCGGAGGACGAGGTCGCCGCCTTGCCCGTCGCGCGTGCGGCTTACGGCGAAGTGGACGCAAAGTACCCCGGCCTCGACCCCACGCGCCGCCGTCACGAGGCGCTGCGGCAGGTCTTTGGTGCGATGGTCAGTGATGTGATCACCACCTCGCGCGATCTGCTGGCCGCAAGTGGCGCGCAATCGGTGGATGACATCCGCCATCTGGGCCGCCCGGTGATCCGCTTTTCCGATGCGATGTGGGCCGATCTGACAGTGATCCGCGCCTATCTGTTCAAGAACATGTATCGCGCGCCCTCTGTCATGGCCAAACGCGAAGAGGTCACCAAAGTCGTGACCGACCTGTTCCCGGCCCTTCTGGCCCGCCCCGAACTGCTGCCCGAACACTGGCAGGCCGCCGTGACGCAGGCGCGGGGCGATCCGACGGCGCTGGCACGTCTGACAGCGGACTATATCGCAGGCATGACAGACCGCTTTGCCTTGCAGGAACATGAACGGCTTTTGGGGTGAAGGCGGCCTGCGCTTGACCTCAAAAGGCGGCGTGGTATTGCCAAACCGAACTTCAGACAAAAAAGTACGCCCATGAACCTCTTTGCAGATATCCGCGCCCTTGTGCTGTCCAACCTCGCCGTGATGGTCGACGCGGGCCAGTTGCCTGCGGGGCTGGCCTTTGACAACGTTGCTGTCGAACCGCCGCGCGATGGTGCGCACGGCGATATGGCGACCAATGCCGCGATGGTGCTGGCCAAACCCGCCGGCCTCAAGCCGCGCGACATTGCCGAGGCGCTGGCCGCGCATCTGATGGCGGATGACCGGATCACAAGTGCCGATGTGGCGGGGCCGGGGTTCCTGAATCTGCGCCTTGCGCCGGATGCCTGGCAAGGTGTCGTGGGCGCGGTGCTGACGCAGGGGTCAGGTTTTGGCCGCTCTGACATGGGCAAGGGCAAAAGGGTCAACGTCGAATACGTTTCGGCCAACCCGACGGGGCCGCTGCATGTTGGCCACACCCGTGGTGCCGTGTTCGGTGACGCGTTGGCCTCGCTGCTGGATTATTCCGGGTTCGATGTGACCCGCGAATACTACATCAATGACGGCGGTGCGCAGGTCGACGTGCTCGCCCGGTCGGTCTACCTGCGCTATCTTGAGGCGCATGGGCAGGATGTTGCCTTTCCCGACGGCACCTATCCCGGCGACTATCTGGTGGCGGTCGGCGAGATGCTCAAGGACAAGGTGGGCGACGCCTATCTGGACAAGGGTGAACAGGTCTGGCTGGAAGATGTGCGCGCATTCGCGACCGAGGCCATGATGGACCTGATCCGCGCCGATCTGGCCTCTCTTGGCGTTGAAATGGACATCTTCTTTTCCGAAAAGTCGCTCTATGGCACCGGCCTGATCGAAGCCGCCATCGAGGATCTGAAATCCAAGGGCCTGATCTATGAAGGCACGCTTGAACCGCCCAAGGGCAAAATGCCCGAGAACTGGGAGGCGCGAGAGCAGACCTTGTTCAAATCCACCGAACACGGTGACGATGTGGATCGCCCGGTGATGAAGTCCGATGGCGGCTGGACCTATTTCGCGCCCGATATCGCTTATCATTACGACAAGGTACAGCGCGGCTATGACGCGCTGATAGATGTGTTCGGTGCGGATCACGGCGGTTATGTCAAACGCATGAAGGCCGCCGTCAGCGCCTTGTCGGGCGGCACTGTGCCGCTGGATATCAAGCTGACGCAACTGGTCAAACTCTACAAGAACGGCGAACCGTTCAAGATGTCGAAACGGGCCGGCACATTCGTCACCTTGCGCGATGTGGTGGAGCAGGTCGGGGCAGGGGCCACGCGGTTTCACATGCTGACCCGCAAGAACGACGCACCGCTTGATTTCGATTTCGACAAGGTGCTTGAGCAGAGCCGCGAGAACCCGGTGTTTTACGTGCAATACGCCCATGCGCGGGTGGCATCCGTTCTGCGCAAGGCGTCCGAGGCAGGGATTGCGGTCGATGATGCGACACTGGCTTCGGCCGACCTGACACTGCTGGATCACGAGGCGGAACTGGCGCTCGCCGCCAAGATTGCCGAATGGCCCCGGCTGATCGAGACGGCCGCACGCAGCAATGAGCCGCACCGCATCGCCTTTTACCTCAACGATCTGGCATCGGCCTTTCACGGGCTGTGGAACCGGGGCAATGACCTGCCCGAATTGCGCTTTGTGCAAGAGGATGCAGGCACAACCCAGGCAAAAATCGCCCTTGCGCGCGCCTGCGGCGTTGTAATTGCAGCCGGTCTTGGTATCCTGGGCGTAGAACCAGCCGAAGAGCTGCGTTAAACCCCAAAAGGGGCGCGACAGGCACGTTTCCCAAAGCACCCGCCGCAACCGGGCGCTCAACATCAGATGATCTGCGCTGGCACGTATCGGCGCGGGCAATGAGGCAGAGATGGCAGATATGCACTACACCCACAACATGGGTCACGTGGGGTATTCACCCTCCGAAGAAACTTCAGCTTTACCCTCCAACTCTTTCAAAAAGATGGCAAACATTGCCGGGGCGGTCACATCTCTGGCGCTGATCGCAGGCGTCGGTATGTGGGGCTATCAACTGGTGGTGCGCGACGTGTCCGGCATTCCGGTGGTCCGGGCCACGCAAGGCGAAATGCGCATTCGCCCCGAAGAACCCGGAGGCCAACTGGCGCAGAACACCGGCCTTGCCGTGAACGAAGTGGCCGCCGTCGGCGAAGCCGCAGGCCCCGTTGATCGTCTGACACTTGCGCCCAGACCCGTCGATCTGGCCGAAGAAGACCAAACCATGCCGGTGGCCACGGTGGCACCTGTGCAACAGCCCGCGCCGCTGGATGTGGCGGCCAGCCTTGGGGTTGAACCCGTGGACGTGGCCGCCATTCTTCAGGACGGCGAAGTCGATGAAATCGTGCGCCAGCTTACCCAGGGCGGGGCCGCGCCCATCGAAGCCGTGGCGGATGAGGTCAAACCGGTGTTGGCCAGCCTGAGCGTCGCGCCCAAAGCGATCAAGGCCGCCCCGGTCGTCAAGGGCCCCGGCCCAAAGATGTCGAGCCGCCCGCAACTGCGCCCGGCGAGCGCGCCGGCGGTTGTGGTTTCCGCCTCTGCACCGGTCGAACAGATGGTCAAGGACGTTGAAGCGTCCTCCGTCCCTGCCGGAACCCGCCTTGTTCAGCTTGGTGCATTTGACACCCCTGAAATCGCGCGCGCCCAATGGGACAAGATGCAGGACCGCTTTGGCGACTACCTCAAGGGCAAGGACCGAATCGTGCAGACTGCCGAAAGTGGCGGGCGCAGGTTCTACCGGTTGCGGGCACTTGGCTTTGCCGATCTGAGCGATGCCCGACGCTTTTGTTCCGCCCTTGTGGCCGAGGGCGCGGACTGTATTCCGGTCGTCACGCGGTGAACTTCGGCGCGACCATTCTGGATGCCGACGGAACCCGGCTGAGCAAGGATGAAACGGACTTTTTTCGTGAGGCGAACCCGTTCGGCTTTATCCTGTTTGCACGCAATATCGCCGCTCCGGATCAGGTCTATGCGCTTTGTTCGGAACTGCGCGACGCAGTGGGGCGCGATGCCCCGATCACCATAGATCAGGAAGGCGGGCGGGTGCAGCGCTTGCGTGGCCCCACCTGGACGGACTGGGCGTCGCCGCTCGATTTCATCCGCGCGGCCGGGGATGCCGCCGAGCGCGCAATGTATTTGCGTTACAGGCTGATAGCTCACGAACTCAAGGCGCTGACGATCGACAGCAACTGTGCCCCCATGGTCGACCTGATCGTGCATGAAACCCATGATTTTCTGCGCAACCGCTGTTACGGTACGTCGCCGGGTGACGTGGCGGCGCTGGGGCGTGCGGCAGCCGAGGGGATGCTGGAGGGCGGCGTTTTGCCGGTGCTCAAACACATTCCCGGCCATGGCCGTACCGATCTGGACAGCCATTTCGACCTGCCCCGCGTTCACACCGAACTGGATGAACTGCGCGAAACCGACTTTGCCCCGTTTCGTGCGCTGAACGACCTGCCGGTCGGGATGACGGCGCATGTGGTCTATAGCGCCATCGACGATGCCCCGGCCACACTGTCGCCGGAGACGATGGCGTTGATCCGCGACGATATCGGCTTTGACGGTCTGATTTTGACGGATGACATTGGGATGGAGGCGCTGAGTGGCACGATTGCGCACATCGCGCACGGCGCCCTGGCGGCGGGTTGTGATGTGATCCTGCACTGCAACGCACCCCTTGCCGACCGCATCGCCTGCGCCAATGCCGCCGGGCAGATGTCGCAAGCCGCGCAAACCCGCGCCGAGGCCGCATTGGCCGCCCGTCGCACCCCTGATGACATTGACATTGCCGAGCTGACAGCGGAACTTGAGACGCTGTTGAGCGGGCGACCATATGGCTGACGACACATTCGAAGAAGATACGATGTCCGTGGCCGACCGCCTTGCGGCGGAGGCATTGATTGTCGATGTCGATGGCTATGAAGGCCCGCTCGATCTGTTGCTCACACTGTCGCGCACCCAAAAGGTCGATCTGCGCAAGATCTCGGTGCTGCAACTGGCGCGCCAATACCTTGCCTTTGTGGAAAAGGCCAAGGTGCTGCGCCTCGAACTTGCCGCTGACTACCTCGTGATGGCCGCCTGGCTCGCCTTTCTCAAATCCCGCCTGCTCTTGCCGCCCGACCCGACCGAAGAGGGACCATCGGGCGAGGAACTGGCCGCCCATCTCGCCTTTCAGCTTGAACGGTTGCAGGCGATGCGCGATGCCGCCGCCAAGCTGATGGCGCGCGACCGGCTGGGGCGCGATTTCTTTGCCCGCGGGCAGTCCGAGATGGTCACGCGCGTGCGTCAGGTGACTTATTCCGCGACCTTGCTGGATTTGATGCAGGGCTATGCCCGCATCCGCACGCGCGACGAATTCCGCCCCTTTACGATGGACCGTGACGCGGTGTTCACCATGGAACAGGCGCTGGAACGGATGCGCGGGCTGATCGGTTTTGCCGGGGACTGGACCGACATCCTGTCCTACCTGCCCGAAGGGTGGGAAATGGACCCGGCAAAGCGTCGCTCGGCCACCGCATCAACTTTTGCCGCCTCGCTTGAACTGGTCAAGGAAGGGCACCTCGAGATGCGCCAAACCGATGCATTCGCGCCGATACAGTTACGAAAACGAGATGAGCCCCGTGACGCAAAACCCTGAAGAAAAAGAAGAAAGCCTGTTCGAGGCACCCCCGATGGCCGAACAGGAGCGCATGTGCGAGGCGATCCTTTTCGCCACCGCCGAACCCATCACCGTGCGCGAGCTTGAGGCGCGGATGCCCCATGGCTGCGATCCCGCAGAGGCATTGGTGTACCTGCGCAAACGCTATGAGGGGCGCGGCGTACAGGTGATGAAGATCGGCGATGCCTGGGCCATCCGCACAGCGGCCGATCTTGGCTTTCTGATGCAAAAGGAAACGGTCGAGACCCGCAAACTCAGCCGTGCGGCGATCGAGACGCTGGCCATTATCGCCTATCACCAGCCGGTCACCCGCGCCGAGATCGAAGAGATCCGGGGCGTTTCCGTCAGCCGGGGCACCGTGGACCAGCTGCTGGAACTGGAATGGATCCGGTTCGGGCGGCGCAAGATGACGCCGGGGCGGCCCGTGACATTCGTGGTCACGCAATCCTTTCTCGATCACTTCGGGCTTGAGAACGCGCGCGACCTGCCGGGCCTCAAGGAATTGCGGGCCGCCGGGCTGTTGGAAAACCGCCCCGCGCCGGGCCTCGCGCCGGGTCCGGAAGCCGAAGATGAGGACGAAGACGTCGAAGGCCAGTCCGAGCTTTTCGAGGATTGACCTGAAAATCGCCGCATTCGGTGCTATATTACAAGGCATCTGTCAGGCAGGAGCAGTCCGAATGAATGGCAATCAGATTATCAACATGATCATTCGCACGATCATGCGCAAAGTGATCAATGGCGGCATCAACGCCGGAATGAAACGTGTTTCCGGGGGCGGGCGCAGTGCGCAGACCCCGCCGCCCAGGCAACCGCAGGCGGCCTATGCACCGCCCCCACGATCCGCGCCGCCAGAAGCGCCGCCCGCCAAGGAGCTTGGCCCGCACGAAGCCAAGATCCAGCGCAAATTGGCCGCCAAACGCGCCGCACGCGCCGCCGAGGCGGCTGCCAGGTCTGACCGCGGGTAGCGTGGTTTTTTGGCCCCGCAGCACCGCACCGCTATGGTCAGGAAATCCACCGTTGATCGCGCATAAGTAGTAGCCTAGCCTGAACCCATTGATTTAAGGATGGGATTTGGGTCATGGCAGATCAGAATATCAGCGTGCGTGCGTCTTCTGTCTCGCTCGGGATAACGGTTGTGCTGCTTTATGCCTTCTTTGTGTCGCTGGTGACCTTCGGCTTTGGCAGCTACATCTATCGCACCGGGTGGCAGGTCGAACCGATCACGACGACGACCACATTGCGCGCCGAGGGGCCCGCACAGCAGGACGGTACGGGCCCGGGTGCTGTCGATCGCGAAGTGGTTATTTCCGGGGATCTCGACAACCTGCTTTTTATTCTGAAACGTGAAAAGGACCTGGAACGCGAAAAATCGCAGCTGTTTGTGGATATGCAGGTGCAGCGGGGCAAGGTGTCCGATCTTGCCACGCAACGGCAACAGTCATGGGCAAGTATCGCCGAAACCAAAGGTGCGTTGCTGGCCCATGCCGACGCGACACTTGGGGAAATTTCCCGGTTCCAGTTCGAGTTGAACGGCATTGCGCGCTTGGATTTCGAGAGTGCGCGATCCGAAATGGAAGCGTCCGCAGCCAAGGATGAAAACAGCGAGCGGGCCATGAACGCGGCAACGCGCGTGATGGTGCTTCTGGACAAGCTGATGCAGGGATTGCAGTCAAGCGATGTCGATCTGGATACCAAAGACCAGTTCGAGGCCTTTCATAGCGCCGCAATTGCGCGTTTCGAGCCATTGATCGGCGAGGTGACAGTGGCCAACGCCTTTTCGCACGGGCTCAAGGGGCAGTTGGATGTGGAACAGGCCAGGCTTGACGAAATGATCCGTCGATCGAATGCCTATGAGAGTGATATCAAGGCATTGCAAGCCACTCTTGGCCCCGGATCACCGGCGCGCGCGCGGCTGTCGGCGTTGACGCTGAACCAGACGTTCTTTCCCGATATTCTGATGCGACTGGTCAGCTTTCCGACGATTTTCCTGACCCTGATCGTCACAATCGCCGCGGGCGGGCTTGGCACGGTCGTCGCGTTCTCGCGCCGCTATTATTCGTCCAAACATGCGGCGAGCCTGACGCTGTCGCGTCTGTTCGTGAATGTGGGCGAGGGGATTGCCGCGGCCATCGCCATCTTTCTGTTCTCGGGTGCGGGTATGCTGGCGCTGACCCAAGGCGGCGGGTCGGTCAACAGCGTCGAACTCAGCCCCTATACGGTGGCTTTCATCGCCTTTTTGTCCGGGTTCATGGCCGAAGATGCGTTTGCGTCGATCCAGTCGGCGGGCAAACGCATCTTTGCGACTGAAGAGGAAAACGGAAACGGCGCAACCGGCACAACGCTGCCCGCTGTCATAGACGCGCCGGACCCACCGGCCACGACTGCACGCCCGAGCAGCTAGGCGGGGGCGGCGAAATGTTTGGACAGTTTCAGGCCCTGACCCTGATAGTTCGACGCGATGCCCGCGCCGTAAAGCTGCGCGGGACGTGCCGCCATGAGCTCGTAGATCAGGCGCCCGACGATCTGGCTGTGCTCCAGCACGAACGGGGCCTCGTGACAGCGCACTTCCAGCACGCCGCGTGACCCAAGGCCACCGGCGGCATCGTGGCCAAAACCGGGGTCGAAAAAGCCCGCGTAATGCACCCGGAATTCCCCCACCATCGCCAGATAGGGGGCCATTTCGGCGGCATAGTCGGGCGGGATATGCACCGCCTCGCGACTGACCAGAATATAGAATGCGCCGGGATCAAGGATGATATGACCATCCGTGCTGTGCACGTCTTCCCAGAATTCGGCAGGGTCGTAATGCGCGATCTTGTCCAGATCAATCACGCCCGTGTGCGGTTTTGCGCGGTAGCCCACCAACGTGGACCCGGGCAAGCGCAAATCGACGGAAAAGCCAAGGCCATCGTCGATCACCGCCTCGCCGTCCACAAGCGGCATCCTGTCGTGCAGCGCGGACAGGTCTGCATCGCTCAACACGGCCTGACCGGCGCGGAACCGGATCTGGTTCAGGCGCATGCCCGGACGCACCAGCACGGAAAACGAGCGCGGGCAGATTTCAGCATAAAGCGGTCCGTCATAGCCCGGCACGATGCGGTCAAATTCGGTGCCGCCGTCACAGATCGTGCGGGTCAGCAGGTCAAGCCGCCCGGTCGAGCTTTTGGCGTTGGCGACGGCCTGCACATCTGCGGGCAGCGACAGCCGCTCCATCAGCGGCACGACATAGACACAGCCCTTTTCCAGCACGGCACCATCGCTCAGGTCCACGCGGTGCATCTCGAACTCTTCGAGCCGGTCGGCGACGGTGCGCCCGTGCCCGGCCAGAAAAGACGCGCGCACGCGGTAGGCAACCTGCCCAAGGCGCAGATCGAGGCTGGCGGGCTGGATTTGTGCCGGTGTCACGGCGGGGCGCGCAGATATCTCGCCACGCGCGATCATCTCACTCAGCTGGCTGTCTGCAAGTACGCCTGTCATCCTGCTGTCCCCACGTGGTCATCGCATGTCAGAGCGGAAGAAAGGACAGGCCCCGTAGCGCTGGGGCGGGTGTAAATGGTCGGGCTAGCAGGACTCGAACCTGCGACCTTCCGTCCCCCAGACGGACGCGCTACCAGGCTGCGCCATAGCCCGACGTGAGGGGTGTCATACCCGATTTGTGCGTCGAGGCAAGGGTGAATGCGCACCGTATGTGGTCTCTTTAACGCGGATCGTGCCGGGCACGGGCCATTTGGTCCCTCAGCGCCGTCAATTGGGACACAAGCGGGCGCAGCGCATCGCGCTGAGCGGGGGTAAGATCACGCAGCATCACGGCCTTGGTCAGGACGGACGGGGCGATGTCGCCTGGTTCGATGTCGACCTCGTCGGGTGCGTCAACGATGCGGGGGCGGGGCGTCGGAGCGGCCTCGACTTCGGGTTCGGGTTCCGGTTCGGATACGCGTTCTGGGGCTGCCGGTGGCGCGTGTGCGAACATCGGCAGACTGTCCTGTTCCGGGTCCGGATCGGACTCGGGCGGGTCAAACGGGCCGGGTGAGGTTGCGTCATCTTCGGGTTGGTCCGGCGCGCTGGTTTCAAAATCTGAAAATGCCGGGTCCGGTTCCGGAGTCGATTTCGGGGCCGGAGGCATGACGTCCGGTTCGGGCTTCTCATCGCGCGCCGCGGGGGTCGGTTCCGGGGCGGCAAACGGTTCTGTGGGCGCATCCGGGGGCTCGGAAAAGACGGCCTCGGCCTCGGTTGGTATGTCATCGACTGGCACAAAATCCGGCGTCAGCGTCGGTATGTCCTCGTCCGGTTCGTCGAAGGGCTGACCGGGTGCGGGCGCAGGGTCTGGCGTGCGCATGAACGAGGGCAGCGGGGCCGCGTGTTCCGGGGTGTCCTGGGGAGGGGCCGCGTTATCGGGGGTCTCCTCCGGCTGGGCGGGGAACGGTGCGTGATCGTATCCGGTGGGCGCGTCATCGGTTGCATCCGGCATCTCGACGTCATCGCCGAAATGCGTGACAAGATCGCCGTCGAGCGTGGCCGTGGTGTCATCATCAAGCGCAGGCGACATGTCGGCGACATGTGCAACGCCTTCTTCGCGCAGGATTTTCTGAACGCCCTTGATGGTCAGCCCATCGTCGTGCAGCAGTTTGCGGATGCCGCCCAGCAGCAACATGTCGGTGGGGCGGTAATAGCGTCGACCGCCTGCGCGTTTGACGGGCTTGACCTGGGTGAACTTGCTTTCCCAGAACCGCAGGACATGGGTTTGAACGCCAAGCCAGTCGGCGACTTCTGAGATGGTGCGAAAAGCGTCTGCCGATTTGGCCATCCGACTTACGACTTGTTGCCGCTCGCGACGCGGTCTTTCATCAGGTGCGAGGGGCGAAAGGTCAGAACCCGGCGCGGATTGATCGGCACCTCTTCGCCGGTCTTGGGGTTGCGGCCCACGCGGGCGGATTTGTCACGCACCGAAAACGTGCCGAACGACGAAATCTTGACCTGCTCACCGCGCGCAAGGGCGTCGGACATGTGATCCAGTACGCTTTCCACAAGTTGCGCACTTTCGTTCCGCGACAGGCCGACCTCGCGAAATACCGCTTCACTCAGGTCCATGCGCGTCAGAGTCTTGTCAGTCATAATCCACTCCCCTTTGGCAAAGCATAAGTGGAGGGGAAATTACGAGTCAATATCAATGGCTTGCGCAATGGCGGGAATCTGCAGGCAAAACGGGTGTTTGTGGGGCATCGAACGACAATTCACTAAAAACTACCAGCGCAGCACCACGGCCCCCCAGGCCAGACCGCCGCCGATGGCTTCGGTCACGATCAGGTCGCCGTCCTTGATCTGGCCGCGTGCCCGGCCCACCGACAGCGCCAGCGGGATGGATGCGGCTGACGTGTTGCCGTGATCCTGAACCGTCACGACAACGCGTTCCATCGGTACGCCCATCTTTTTCGCCGTGCCCTGAATGATGCGCAGGTTGGCCTGATGCGGCACGATCCAGTCCACGTCGTCGGCGGTGACACCGGCGCTGTCCATGGCCGTTTGGGCCGTGGTCGCCAGTTTCTCGACCGCGTGGCGGAACACCTGATTGCCCTGCATACGCAAATATCCGCTGGTGCCGGTGCTGACGCCGCCATCCACATAAAGCAGGTCGCGCAGGCGACCGTCGGAATTGAGATCCGTCGCCAGAATCCCCCGGTCCGTCGCGTCACCTGTTCCGGGCTGGGCTTCGAGCACGATGGCACCCGCACCGTCGCCAAACAGAACGCAGGTTCCCCGGTCGGTCCAATCCATGATCCTGGAAAACGTTTCGGCCCCGATGACCAGCGCCCGTTTGGCCTGACCGGACACGATCAGGGCATTGGCGTTGGCCAGCGCATATACAAACCCCGCACAGACGGCCTGGACGTCGAAGGCAAAGCCGCGTGTCATGCCCAGCTGGGCCTGAACCATTGTCGCCGCAGACGGAAATGTAAGGTCGGCCGTGGATGTGGCCAGCACGATGGCGTCGATGTCATCGGGCACCAGCCCCGCATCGGCAAGGGCGGCCTTGGCCGCAGCACAGGCCATCGACGACGTTGTGTCCGTCCCGGTCGCGAAATGGCGGCGTTCTATGCCCGAGCGCGATTTGATCCACTCGTCCGTGGTGTCCAGCGTTGCCTCGAATTCGGCATTCTCGACCACGCGGGCGGGCAGATAGTGGCCTGCGCCACGAATGACGGCACGCAAGCTCATGTTGTTTCGCTCTTTTCACCAGGTTGGGCCGCTGCGGCCACGCGCGCGGCCAGTTTGTCGCTAAAGCGCAGTTCGGCCAGTTGGGCGGCCAGTCTGATCGCGGCGGACACGCTTGTGGCATCCGCACTGCCATGGGATTTCACCACGGTACCGTTGAGGCCCAGAAACACACCGCCATTGTTGCGGCGCGGGTCGATCCGCTTGCGCAGGCGGCGCATCGAAGTGAAGGCGAGCAGATAGGCAAGCCGGGACAGGGGCGAGAACCGGAACGCCTCGCGCAACAGCTCGCCGATCAGGCTGGCCGTGCCTTCGCCGGTCTTGATGGCGACGTTGCCGGTAAAGCCGTCCGTGACAATCACGTCCGCCACATTGCCCGGAATATCGCCGCCCTCGACAAAGCCGACAAAGTCGAAATCGGCCGCGTCCGCGTGATCACCAATAAGCTCATATGCTTCCTTCAGTTCCGTGCGGCCCTTGTGCTCTTCGGTGCCGACATTCAGCAGACCGATGCGGGGGCGGGCCAGATCCATTCCGTTGCGTGCATAAGATGCACCCATCAACGCAAAGCGCAACAGGTCATCGGCCTCTGCACGCACATCGGCGCCGACATCCAGCATCACGTTGAAACCTTGCGGATTGCGGGACGGCCACAGCACCGCGATGGCGGGTCGGTTGACGCCGGGCAACTTGCGCAGGCGGATCATCGACACGGCCATCAGCGCACCGGTGTTGCCGCAGCTGACGGCCACAGTCGCCTCGCCGGCGCGCACTGATTCGACGGTGGACCACATCGAGGTGTCCTTGCCGTTGCGCACGATGTGGCTGGGTTTGTCCTGCATGGTGACAACGCCGGTGGCGTCGCGAATCTCGCACCGTTCGGCCAGCCCCTTGCGGCGTGCGACCAGCCGTTCAAGCTCATCCGCGGGTCCGTGCAGGATAAACCCGAGGTCGGGGTTCTTTTTGGCGGAAATGGCGCAGCCCGCCACGACAGCGGCGGGGCCCTGGTCCCCGCCCATCGTGTCGACGGAAAGAATGATCGGAAACGCGAGGGCGGCGTTCTTGTCGGCCTGTTCGGATATGGGGGCCGTCATGTGATGCTGTCTAGCTCTTCCGCCTGCGTTGACCCTTGCTTAAGCCGCGTCGTCTTCCAGATCAACTTCTTCGGTCAGAGCGACAATTTCGTTGTCGTCATAGTGACCGCAGGCAGCGCAGATGTGGTGCGGGCGTTTCAGCTCTCCGCAGTTGGGGCATTCGTTGGGATTCGCGGGCGTCAGGCTGTCGTGGGCGCGGCGGTTGTTGCGGCGCGATTTCGACACTTTGTTCTGTTGCACAGCCATTGGAATGGGCCTTTGCGTTTCGGGCAGAGCCGCAGGTGCGGATGCGTGTTTCATATTGCCCGTGGCCGGGCGCGTTTGCCATGCCCTGGCATGGGCACAAATTCGGACGTCCTGTTCGGGCGTGTGGAGCGTGTAGGCAATGGCCTTGCCCATGTCCAACCCAAAATGAGGTGAGGGCGGCAAAATACGCATATCTTCCGCACGCGCAAGGCCAAATGACGTCGCGTTTGATCAGTCCGGGGTGTCCTTGTCCAGCGTTGCCCTGAGGTCGGCCAGACCGGCAAAGGGGCGCATGGCCTCGTCGGTCAGGGCCGCCTTGCCCGGTTCGGTCAGCACAGTCTCGCCAAGGGTGACGTCCGGGGCACGCGGATAATCGGGCACCGCAAGGCTGAGCGCCTCGATCAGCACGGCGCCGGGGTCGATCCAGGCGCCAAGACGCTCGACCGCGTCGTCTTCGGGCATTTCCGTCTCGGGGGCGTCGCTGTCATCGACATGATCGCGCAGATAGACCCGGCGCACGGGCACATCAATGCGTGTGGTGACAGGTTCCAGTGTCACGCCGCAGGGTTGCGTGACCGTGGCCCCCAATGTGCCCGTCAGAATCCAGTCGGCATCCCCCCGGGCGCGCACGTCGCCCTCAAAACGGACTTTGCGCAAACCGGACAGGCCCAGCACATTGGCCATCGCGTCCATCGCGTCCCGATCGGGCACAATTTCAAAGCCTGTGCTTGCATTCTGCGCAAGGTCGGAGACCCGCAATGCGGTCCCCGAGGGTCGTGTCTTGGCCATCGCTTTTGCTTTCGTTTCTTGAACCGCAGGCAAACCTTGAGTAAGTCGAGATAAAAGCAAGGCGTCCCGCAAGCAAGGGGCGGCGCAAAAAAGGGGGGCCGGTATGCGGACCTTTGCATTTCTGACGGTCATGGCAGTGACGCTTGCCATTTCGGGTTGCACGGCCACAATCCGCAATCACGGCTATATCCCGCCCGAAGAGGATTTGCAGGAACTGGTGGTCGGCATCGACACCCGCGCCAGCGTCGAGGATGTCGTCGGCTCGCCCACGGCGGGCGGCATTCTGGAGGGCGGCAACTACTTTTATGTCCGCAGCACCGTCAGAACCTTTGGCCCGCGGCGGCCCGAAGTGGTGGACCGGCAAGTGCTGGCGATCTCGTTTGACGAAAACGGGGTGCTCAGCAATATCGAAAGCTTTGGACTGGAGGATGGCCGTGTCGTGACCCTGTCGCGTCGCGTGACGGACAGCAATATCGCCAATGTCAGCTTCCTGCGTCAGCTTTTGGGCAACATCGGACGGGTTGGTCCCGATTTCGGCGGCGGGTGATACGTCACGGCCTTGTCATGACGCATGTATAGCCGGGCCTGTCAGGTGCGGTCGGGGACGCGCGGTATGATCGGTTTGAAAAATGGGCGCTATCGGGCATCACAAGCGCAATCGGACGGGGATGTTGCCGCGGCTCAGGCGTTGCGTGCGAAATGCTTTGGCCTTGCGCATGACGCGGACATGTTTGACCCGCTGTGTACCCACATTCTGATACGACGCGTGCAGGACGACGCATTGGTGTGCTGTTTTCGGATGATGCCGCTGTCGGGCGCGGACATCTCGCGCAGCTATTCCGCGCAATATTACGAGCTGGGCGCGCTGAGGGAATTTGAGGGCAACATGGTCGAGATGGGCCGGTTCTGCATTGCCCCCGATGTCGGCGACCCGGACATCCTGCGCGTCGCCTGGGGGGCGATGGCGGCCTATGTCGATGCCAATGGGGTGGAGTTGCTGTTTGGCTGTTCGTCCTTTGCCGGCACCGAAACGGCGGACTATCTGGATGCATTTGCCATGCTCAAGGCGCGACATCTGGCCCCCAAGCGCTGGTTGCCGCGTGTGAAGGCCCCGCATGTGTTCCGCTTTGCCGCGCGGTTGCGGCGCAAGCCGGATGCCAAAAAGGCGATGTTGCGTATGCCGCCCCTGTTGCGCACCTATCTGATGATGGGGGGCTGGGTCAGCGATCATGCTGTGGTGGATGACAAGATGAACACGCTGCATGTGTTTACCGGGGTCGAGATCGGCGCGATCCCGCCTGCGCGCAAACGGTTGCTGCGGGCTGTGGTTGGATAATGCGGGACCGAGGGGCGTGGCCCCTCGTGCTCCCCGTGGTATTTCTGGTCAGAAGAAGCTGGAAACGCCGTGGTCTGTTGACGGCGCCCGGGCAAGCGACTAGCTGGCGGGCATGGCCCGTATTCCCCTGTTGCAGCTTTCCGACATCTCTCTGACATTCGGGGGCGATCCTGTTTTTGATAACCTGTCGCTGGTGGTCCAGCCGGGCGACCGCGTGGCGTTGGTGGGGCGCAACGGATCGGGCAAATCCACGCTGATGAAGGTCATGGCCGGGCTGGTTGAACCCGACCGGGGTGACGTTGTGGCGGGGCCGGGCGTGTCCGTTGGCTATATGGAGCAGGACCCGGATATGGGCGGCTTTGCCACTTTGGGTGATTTTGCCATGCATGGGCTGGACCCTTCCGATCTTTACAAGGTCGAGCGCGCGGGCGCGGGTTTGAAATTCGACCCCGCCCGTCTTGTGTCCATTGCTTCGGGGGGCGAGCGCCGCCGCGCCGCTCTGGCCCGGTTGATGGCCGAATCGCCTGACCTGATGCTGCTGGACGAGCCGACCAACCATCTGGATATCGAGGCCATTGGCTGGCTCGAGTCCGAGTTGAAGGCGACCCGTGCCGGGTTCGTTCTGATCAGCCACGACCGTGCGTTTCTGCGTGCATTGGCGCGTGCAACCCTTTGGATTGACAGGGGAATGGTTCGTCGTCAGGAAAAGGGATTCGATGCGTTCGAGGTCTGGCGCGATACTACATGGGACGAGGAAGACACCCAGCGCCACAAGCTCAACCGCAAGATCAAGGCCGAAGCGCGCTGGGCCGTCGAGGGCATCAGCGCGCGCCGCAAGCGCAATCAGGGCCGGGTGCGCGCGTTGCAGGAGTTGCGCGCCGAGCGTTCGGCACAGATCAACCGGCAGGGCACGGCCGCCATGGCTTTCGAGCAGGGACCGAAGTCGGGCCGCAAGGTCATCGAGGTCAGGGACATCACCAAGTCCTTTGGCGACAAGTCGATTGTCGCGCCGTTTACTCTGACCATCCAGCGCGGCGACCGCATCGCCTTTGTCGGGCCCAACGGGGTGGGCAAGACGACCCTGCTGAATATCCTGATCGGGCGCGCCGCGCCGGACAGCGGCACTGTCACTCTTGGGACCAATCTGGAGATTGCCCTGTTCGATCAGTCCCGCGCGCAACTCGACCCTGACATGACCCTCTGGGACAGCCTGACCGGGGATCCGGACATGCGCGTGAGCGGCAAGGCCGATCAGGTCATGGTGCGCGGTGCGCCGAAACATGTGGTGGGATATCTCAAGGAGTTCCTGTTTGACGAGGCCCAGGCCCGCGCCCCCATCCGGTCGTTGTCGGGCGGCGAAAAGGCGCGGCTGTTGCTGGCCAAGATCATGGCGAAACCCAGCAACCTGCTGGTGCTGGACGAGCCGACCAACGATCTGGATGTCGAAACGCTGGATCTGTTGCAGGACCTGATCGACCAGTATGACGGCACCGTCATGCTGGTCAGTCACGACCGGGATTTCCTTGACCGTGTGACCGTCACCACCATCGCGATGGAAGGCGATGGCAAGGCGACCGCCTATGCCGGTGGCTGGAGCGATTACCAGTCTCAGAGGCGAGCGACGCCGATCAAGGAAGATGGTGCAAAAACAAAACCTTCCGAGTCGAAGGTAAAGCAATCAGGTACCGGAAAATCCGGCCTCAGTTTTACCGAGAAACACCGCCTTGAATCCCTGCCTGCCGAGATGCAGCGCCTGGAGGCCGAAATCGTCAAATTGCAGGAACTGATGAGCGACCCGGACCTGTTCACCGAAAACCCGGTGAAGTTTCAGAAGGCCACGGATGCCCTGATCGAGCGGCAGGCGCGGCTCGATGAGGCCGAAGAGGAGTGGCTGAACCTTGAGGAAAAGGCCAGCGCCTGAGGTGCTCAGGCCCTGGTCGGGCGTGCCGGATTGCCCACGACGATCTTGTCCGCTGCCACATTTCGCGTCACCACGCTGCCTGCGCCGACGATCGCACGATCTGCGATTCTGACGCCCGGCATTATGATCGCTCCGGCCCCGATCCACACATCGACTCCAATATGCACCGGCAAAGCCCGCTCGATCCCGGCGCGCCGCTGCACCGGGTCACGGTGGTGATCGGCACAGACGATCTGTGTCCCCGGGCCGATCATCGTTCCATCGCCGATATGCACCTGCGCACTGTCCAGAATCACGCAGCCGACGTTGATATAGACCGCATCGCCCAGGTGGATGTTGATCCCGTAAGAACAGTGAAACGGGGTCTCGATGATACAATCCGACCCCGCACTGGCAAACAGCGCACGCAGCGGGGTGCTCAGGGAGCGACGCGCGGCAGGGGGCAGGTGGTTGTGGGCATGTACGGCCTCAAGGGCGGCAACCCGCAAGGACTCCAATGCGGGGTCGAGGCAGGAATGCCACGCCCCGGCCTCCATCTTGTCCCGTTCGGTGGTCATGCCAGCCGGATCGAATCGCCGGGCCGGATCACGCCACCGGTGATGATCCGGCAATTCAGGCCCGAGCGGTGTTCGAGCAGGTCGCAGATCGTCTTTTTGGTGATCATGTCGATATAGCGGCAGGGATAGTTGAGCCGCCCGCCTTCCAGCAGCACCGCGCCCACATGGAATCGCCGCCCCACAAGGTGGTTGAGCGGCACATCGCGCGTGGTGAGGTTGCGGCGATGTTCGACAGCCGCCAGCGAGATGGCGTGATCGCGCGCCAGCGCCTCCAGTGTTTCGACCTCGAACAGGGTGACCTCGCGCACATCCGGTTGCGGCGAATAGGTGCCGGTGTCGATGCCGATCGCGTAACGGTCTCCCCTGATCCCGACGCCTGCGATCAGTTCGGCCGCGTCCTGTTCCACCATCGGCGCGCGCGCTTCTGGTGTGGTGTGAATGCTCAGCAGTTGCCCTTGCCACATGCTCTGCACCTTCAGCGCATCCGCAAGGCGCCGTCGAGCCGGATCACCTCGCCATTGAGATAGCCCATTTCGACGATGAACCCGGCAAGGCGGGCATATTCGGACGGATCACCAAGGCGGGGCGGGTTGGGCACATCCGCCGCCAGTCCCGCCTGCACGTCGTCGGGAAGGCCCGCCAGCATCGGCGTGCGGAAAATGCCGGGCGCGATGGTCATCACGCGAATGCCCACACTTGCCAGATCGCGCGCCATGGGCAGGGTCATGCCGACGATTCCGCTCTTGGACGCGGCATAGGCCGCCTGTCCCTTTTGCCCGTCAAAGGCGGCGATGGAGGCGGTGTTGACGATCACGCCGCGCGCGCCGTCGTCTTCGGCGGCGTTGCGCGCCATCGCGACGGCGGCAAGGCGGGCGACGTTGAAGCTGCCCACCAGATTGATGTCGACGGTCTTCTGAAAGGCCGACAGCGGGTGGGGCCCGTCGCGCCCCACCGTCTTGATCCCCAGCGCGATGCCGGCACAGTTCACCGCCGCGCTGATGCCCCCCATCCTGTCCACGGCAAGGTCGATGGCCGCCTGCACCGAGGTTTCGTCCGCCACGTCCGTCTCGGCAAAGTGCCCGCCGATCTCGGCGGCCACCATCGCGCCGCGCGCCGCGTCCCGGTCCAGCAGCGTCACTTTCGCGCCCTGAGAGGCGAAATGGCGCGCCGTGGCCTCGCCGAGGCCAGATGCGCCGCCGGTCACGATCGCTTGGGTTGTGCTGAGTTGCATGGCGTCGTCCCCCCGACTGGTTTGAACCTGCGGTCAGGTAAGCCGAAGGGGGTGCGGGTGGCAAGCCGCGCGCCGCACTGCGCTAACCCTTGTGAATCCAGCCGCCGCCAAAGATGCGGCTGCTGTCGCGGTCATAGAACACGCAGGCCTGCCCCGGCGACACGCCCGCCTCGGCGGCGGCGAGTTCGACGGTGGCCTCGGTCGCGCTGATCGGGCGAATCACCGCATCCGTCGGCGGACGGGTCGAGCGGACCTTGACCGCCACATGCCATTGCGCGCGGGAGTCAAAGGGATCATCGCCCAGCCAGTTCACCTCGCGCACCGGGACGGTGCGGGTGGCCAGCATCTCTTTGGGCCCCACAATGACGCGGGCCGTATCCGCATCCAGCTTGACCACATAAAGCGGGTCGGCCAGGCCGCCGATGCCAAGGCCGCGCCGTTGTCCGATGGTATAGTTGACGACACCGTCATGCCGGGCCAGCACATTGCCATTGGTATCGACGATCTCGCCCGGTGCCGCCGCCTCGGGGCGCAGTTTGCGGATCACGGCGGCATAATCGCCGTTTGGTACGAAACAGATGTCCTGACTGTCGGGCTTGTCCGCCACGCTCAGCCCGTATTTGGCGGCAAGTGCGCGGGTGTCGTCCTTGGACGGCAGATGGCCCAGCGGAAAGCGCAGGTAGTCAAGTTGTTCCGGCGTAGTCGAGAACAGGAAATAGCTCTGATCGCGGCCCGCATCCGCCGCACTGTGCAACTCCGGCCCGGCCTCGCCCATCTTGCGCTGGATATAGTGGCCCGTGGCCATGCAGTCGGCCTCAAGATCGCGGGCGGTTTCCAGCAGGTCCTTGAACTTGACCCGTTCATTGCACCGGATGCAGGGCACCGGGGTCGCGCCGCCCAGATAACTGTCGGCAAATTCGTCGATCACCGCGTCCTTGAACACGTTTTCATAGTCCAGAACGTAATGGGGGAATCCCATGTCCTCGGCCACGCGGCGCGCATCGTGAATGTCGATACCCGCGCAGCAGGCCCCCTTTTTGGCCAGCGCCGCACCGTGATCATAAAGTTGCAGGGTAACCCCCACGACATCGTACCCCTGGGCCTTCAACTCTGCCGCCACGACAGAACTGTCCACGCCGCCGGACATGGCAACGACAACACGTGTGTCAGCGGGGGCCTTGGAAAAGCCCAATGAGTTGAGCGGACCGGATTGGTCAAGCATGCCACGTCTCCTTTGGGGGTATCGGCGCATATATATGAAAATGCGAAATAGTCTCAAGAGGCGGTTTAACCCACCATTAGGACCGCAGACCCATGTTGCACGGGAAGCAAAAATGAGCTGTGCAATGTATTTGAAAAAAGTCGATGGTCCGCGCGCGATCACACTGCCGGATGGTTCGGTGCTGACAAGGGCCGACTTGCCACCTGCATCCACTCGCCGCTGGGTTGCATCGCGCAAAGCGGCTGTCGTGCGCGGGGTGGTGTACGGGCTGCTGTCACAATCCGACGCGCTGAAACGATATTCCCTAAGCGAAGAAGAGTTTCTGGCGTGGGTCAAGGCCGTGTCAGACCACGGCGAAGACGCGCTCAAGGCCACTGCGGTCCAAAGATATAGACAACTCTAGGTTGTTGAGATACAAAACCCACAGGAGTAACGTGTGATTAACCTTTTCAGTTCACGTTTAGTTCGACACCGACACCCATAGTGGAGACCGATTGAATGCGTGTGCTGCTTGTAGAAGATGATCCGACGACCTCCAAAAGCATCGAATTGATGCTGACCCATGCCAATCTGAACGTCTATGCGACGGATCTGGGAGAGGAGGGCATCGATCTTGCCAAGCTGTACGACTATGATCTGATCCTTCTTGACCTTGATCTGCCCGACATGCATGGCCACGAGGTGTTGCGCCAGTTGCGGCTGGCCCGCGTCGAAACGCCCATTTTGATCCTGTCGGGTGCCGATGACACCGAAAACAAGATCAAGGGATTTGGGTTTGGTGCCGATGACTATCTGACCAAACCGTTCCACCGCGAGGAACTGGTGGCGCGTATCCACGCCATCATCCGCCGCTCCAAGGGCCATTCGCAGTCGGTGATTGATACAGGCGCCGTGTCGGTCAATCTCGACGCCAAGACGGTCAGCGTTGAAAACAAGGCGGTGCACCTGACGGGCAAGGAATATCAGATGCTCGAATTGCTGTCCTTGCGCAAGGGCACCACGCTGACCAAAGAGATGTTCCTGAACCACCTTTATGGCGGCATGGACGAACCTGAACTCAAGATCATCGACGTGTTCATCTGCAAGCTGCGCAAAAAGCTGAGCGTGGCAACGGGCGGCGAAAACTATATCGAGACTGTGTGGGGCCGCGGATACGTTCTGCGCGACCCCGAGCCTGTACAACAAAATGACGACACCCGGCTGGCTGTCGGCGCCTGACACTGCCTTTCGTCAAGGCAAACCGGCGCGGTCAAGCATGCGCGTCGGTCCAAATGCCCGCTGAGGGCCCGCCCATTTCCCCCGATTGCGCGATCAAAGACTGGACCCGGCGCTCACACGCTTTTATCTCTTTGCCAGAAGTGATCGGGGACCGAAGTGAGCGCAGACACACCCACCAAAGATTTGTCAGCTGACGCGGCCAGGGCTGAACTCGGGCGCTTGGCGGAGCTGCTGGCCGCGGCCAACCGTGACTATCACGCCAAAGATGCGCCCAATATCTCGGATGCCGACTATGACGCTCTGAAACGGCGCAACGCAGAGATCGAAGCGCGTTTTCCCGAACTCAAGCGGCCCGACAGCCCGTCCGACACCGTCGGCGCGGCCCCCGTCGAAGGGTTTTCCAAAGTCACCCATGCCGTGGCGATGCTGTCATTGTCCAATGCCTTTGATGAGGGTGATGTCAGCGAATTCGATGCCCGCATCCGCAAATACCTCGGGTTGAAGGCCGAAGCCCCGCTGACATACACCGCCGAACCCAAGATTGATGGTCTGTCGCTCTCCTTGCGGTATGAGAACGGAGTGCTGGTGCAGGCAGCCACACGCGGCGATGGCGCTGTCGGCGAGAATGTGACCGGCAACGCGCGCACCATTGCCGACATTCCGCACAACCTCATCGCGGCCCCCGACCTGCTGGAAGTGCGCGGTGAGGTCTATATGTCCCATCCCGATTTCGATGCGCTGAATGCCCGCCAGCTGGAGGCTGGGCAAAAACCATTTGCCAATCCGCGCAACGCCGCGGCCGGTTCCTTGCGTCAGCTTGATTGTGAAATCACCCGCACGCGGCCGCTGCTCTTTTTCGCCTATGCGTGGGGCGCGCTGTCCGAACCGTTGTCAACCACCCAGGAAGGTGCGATCAAGCGATTGAAAGCACTGGGTTTTCAAACCAACGACCTCACCGCGACTTGCGACGGTCCTGATGCGATGGTCGCGCATTACCGCACCATCGAACAGCGGCGCGCCGCACTTGGCTATGACATTGACGGTGTTGTCTACAAGGTGAACGACCTTGCGCTGCAGGCGCGGCTCGGCTTTCGCTCGACGACGCCGCGCTGGGCCATCGCACATAAATTCCCCGCCGAACTCGCCTGGACCCGGCTTGAGGGAATCGACATTCAGGTGGGGCGCACCGGTGCGCTTTCGCCCGTGGCGCGCCTGACGCCTGTGACGGTGGGCGGAGTCGTCGTGTCAAACGCCACCCTGCACAACGAGGATTACATCGCCGGACGGGACAATACCGGAGCGCGGATTCGCGATGGCAAGGACATTCGCGTCGGCGACTGGGTGCAGGTCTATCGCGCGGGCGATGTGATCCCCAAAGTTGCGGATGTGGACCTGAGCAGGCGGCCCGATGATGCCGTGCCGTTCACGTTTCCCGATATGTGCCCCGAGTGCAACTCCGCCGCGATCCGCGAAGACGGCGACGCCATTGCCCGCTGCACGGGCGGGTTGATCTGCCCGGCGCAGGCGGTCGAGAAACTGAAACATTTCGTCGGGCGCGCGGCCTTTGACATCGAGGGGCTGGGGGCCAGGCAGATCGAGATGTTCTATGGCGATGACCAGTTGCCCATCAGGGAGCCTGCCGACATATTCACCCTGTACCAACGGGATTCGGATGGCCTGACAAAGCTCGCAAACCGCGATGGATGGGGCGCCAAAAGCGCCGAAAACCTGTTTCAGGCGATCGAGGAAAAGCGCACAATCCCGCTGAAACGCCTGCTGTTTTCGTTGGGTTTGCGCCATGTAGGAGAAGTGGCCGCCGCCGATCTTGCCCGTCATTTCGGCACATGGGATGCGCTGCTGGACACTGTTGATCGCGCAGCACCTGCCGCGCAACGCCATTTGCAAGCCGACATGGGCGAGGCAGAGGAGCGTATCGCCGCCCAAAGCGAGGGGCGGCGCGCGCGTATCAAACCCACACGTGATGCGGTCTGGGCCGGGCTGGACCAGCAGGCAATGTCCGCCTGGGATGCGCTTACCGGAATTGACGGAATCGGGGCGACGGTTGCCGTCGCGCTTGTCACCAGTTTCCAGCAACCCGCCGAACGTGCCAGCATCGACCGCCTTGTTGCGCATCTTGTCATCGTGCCCGAGGACGATGCCACCGATCAGGACAGTCCGGTTGCCGGCCAAACGGTTGTCTTTACCGGAACGCTGGAAAAGATGACCCGCGCCGAAGCAAAGGCACGCGCCGAGGCGCTCGGGGCCAAGGTCTCCGGGTCGGTCAGTGCAAAGACTGATCTGCTTGTCGCCGGACCCGGTGCCGGATCCAAGGCCAAAAAGGCCGCCGACCTCGGGATCAGGACGCTGGATGAGGACGGTTGGCTGGAACTGATCGGCGCCCCATGAGCCGTCCTGAAATCCTGTTTCCGCTCTTTGCCGATCTTGAAACGCTGGAAGGGGTTGGCCCGAAGACGGCACAGAATCTCGGTCACATGGGCATCGCGGCTCCGCGTGATCTGCTGTTTACGTTGCCCCATACGGGCATCGACCGGACCTTGCGCGACACGATCGAGGGCGCGGTGCTGCCCGCGACGTTGACCGTAAGGATCAGGATCGGCGCGCACCATGCGGCCCGCACGCGGGGCGGCGCATACCGCATCCACGTCGAGGACAGCGCGACTTCGTTTCAGCTCGTGTTCTTTCACGGGCGCAGCGATTACCTGAACAAGGTTCTGCCGACAGGTGCGGAGCGTGTTGTGTCGGGTCGGGTCGAACTGTTCGACGGGATTGCCAACATGGTGCATCCCGACCACATCCTGCCGGTCGACGAGGCATCGGAGATCCCGGGCTATGAGCCGGTGTATCCGTTGACGGGCGGGGTTACGCAAAAGACGATGTTCAAGGCAACCCGCGCGGCATTGACCCGCGTACCGCAGATGCAGGAATGGATTGACCCGGGCCAGATCGCACAGGCCGCGTGGCCGGGATTTGGCGATGCAATGGCGCAGGCGCACGCGCCGTCCAACCAGGGCGATCTGGCGGCGACCAGCCCCGCACGCACCCGTCTGGCCTATGACGAGTTGTTGGCGCATCAGTTGACGCTGGCGCTGGCGCGCGCTTCGGAACGTCGTGTGCCGGGGCAGGTGACGCAAGGCACCGGACGGTTGCAGGCCAGGGTGCGTTTGGATTTGCCCTATGCCGCGACCGGTGCGCAGGAACGTGCGATTGATGAAATTTCAAAGGACATGGCCAGGCCGACCCGCATGAATCGCCTGTTGCAGGGCGATGTGGGCGCAGGCAAGACGCTGGTTGCGTTCATGGCGCTGCTGATCGCGGTCGAGGCGGGCGGGCAGGGCGTCATGATGGCCCCGACCGAAATCCTTGCGCGCCAGCATCTGGAAGGGCTTCAGCCGCTGGCCCAAAGTGCGGGGGTTGTGCTGGACATCCTCACCGGGCGCGACAAGGGGGCCGAGCGGCGCGCAAAACTCGCCGCCCTCGCGCGTGGCGACATCCAGATACTGGTGGGCACGCATGCGGTGTTTCAGGATGACGTCGTGTTTGCCGATCTGCGCATCGGTATCGTCGACGAACAGCATCGTTTCGGTGTGCGTCAGCGGCTGGCTTTGGGCAAGAAGGGGCAGGCCTCGGACGTGTTGGTGATGACGGCCACGCCCATTCCGCGCAGTCTGGCGCTGGCACAATACGGGGATATGGATGTGTCGGTGCTGGACGAAAAGCCACCCGGGCGCAAACCCATCAAGACCGCGCTGGTCAGCACCGCGCGCATGGATGAGGTGGTGGACCGCCTGCGGGCTGCGATGAATGAGGGGCGCCAGTGCTATTGGGTGTGTCCGCTGGTCGAGGAAAGCGAGGCCGTCGATCTCACGGCGGCGCAAGAGCGTTTCAAACATCTGCGCGCGGTTCTGGGCGAGGGCCGTGTCAGCCTTGTGCACGGCCAGATGCCGCCGGCAGAAAAGGACGCCGCGATGGCGCGGTTTCAGGCAGGTAACACCGGCGTACTGGTTTCGACCACCGTGATCGAGGTGGGTGTAAATGTGCCCAATGCGACAATCATGGTGATCGAGCGGGCCGAGACCTTTGGTCTGGCCCAACTGCACCAGTTGCGCGGCCGGGTCGGGCGGGGAGAGGCGGCTTCGACCTGTTTGCTGTTGTATCAGGCCCCGTTATCGGAAACCGGGCAAAAGCGGCTGGAGGTGCTGCGCGCGACGGAAGACGGGTTTGCGATTGCCGAAACCGATCTGCAGATGCGCGGCTACGGCGATCTGATCGGGACGGCGCAGTCCGGGGTGCCCCGGTTCCGTATTGCTGATCTGGATCGTCAGGCGGCACTAATGGCCATAGCGCAAAGCGATGCGCGCAAGCTGCTGGCGGACGACCCCACCCTGAACAGCCCGCGTGGCACGGCGGCACGTGTGCTGTTGTGGCTGATGCGGCAGGACGAAGCGATCCGTTTGATTTCAGTCGGATAGCGCGACGTGTGCCAGAAAGTTCGCAAATGTTCTCAAAAAGTTCTTTACGAAGCGTTAAGAATGTGAGAACAAAGAGGCAACTCAAGAACGAAAGGTACGGATATGACAACGCTTCGCACACTCAGGGATGTTGCAACCCGCGCTGAGGCCACGCTGCTTCAGGATATGCTGGGCGCTGCGGCACTGGCGGTGATGCTGGTGGTTGGATTGTATCTGCCGTCTCTGGTCTGAGTTTCTGCCTGCGATCTTGCTGTGATCCCACTGCGCGCCCGTCCCAATTGGCGTTTGCACATGTTGGCTCTGCCTGCTGACGTGTGACCCTGTCTGCCTCAGGGTATCCGGATCCGTCCCCTGCAAGACACGCTTACCTTGCGCCGCCATCCCGTTGGATGTGCGGCGCTTTTTTTTGGTGCCGCTCGGGGTGTCTCAGGCACAGTCGGACTGCAGTGCCTGTTCCATGGCCTCTGCCGTCGCCTCGATGGCCAGCAGGATCGAGGCGTGCCGGTTTTTGAAGTCGCGGGCAGGTTCGAGAACCTGAAACCCGTCGAATGGGGCGGGTGGTACTGGCCCATCTGATTTCAGCATGGCCCGCAACGCATCGCGCGCAGATTGCACTTCGGGCAATGTGCGCCCGATGATTGCCTGTCCGGTTACGGCGGCGGCCGCCTGTCCCAGTGCGCAGGCTTTGACATCCTGCCCAAAGGCGTCGATGCGTCCGTCCGCGACGCGAACATCCACCGTTACGGTCGATCCGCACAGCGGCGAGCGTTTCTTGACCGTCGTATGGGCGTCCTGGAGACGGGTGGTATGAGGGATGTCCGACGCCAGCGCGAGAATCCGCGTCGAGTACAGTTTGATCAGGTCGGTATCGGCGGGCATGTCGCCTCCGGGCTCTGGTGTCATCACGTTTGGTGTTCTACATAATCCCGACCGCGCCAGATGCAAAAAGGTTTTGTCATGACCCGTTCCTTTGATCCTGAAACTCTGTGTTACAATGATCAGGGTCTGATACCGGCCATTGCGCAGGATGCCGAAAACGGCGACGTATTGATGATGGCGTGGATGAATGCCGAGGCTGTTGCCAGGACACTTGCCACGGGCCGGGTGACATACTGGTCGCGTTCCCGCAGCGCCTTCTGGATCAAGGGCGAGACATCCGGAAACGTTCAGGAACTGGTGTCGCTGCGCGTCGATTGCGACCGGGACTGCCTGCTGATGCAAGTGCGTCAGACGGGGCCAGCCTGTCATACCGGGCGACGGAGTTGTTTTTATACCGATGTGACGGACGGAGCAGAGGTCGAGGTGGTGGCGCCGGCCTAGCTGTTTGATCCCGAAGTTAGGCGGTGCGATCTTTCCCGAGTATGGAGGGAAGCCCAATAGGACAGCTACCTCACGGGAGCGCCGCGTAGCGCTGACCGGCGGGGCATTTGCAGAA